>Ga0164243_10000529_pt1 | contig 70279 bp, 61 predicted proteins | sample OricompcompostOP_FD_108781 | JGI IMG/M metagenome (GOLD analysis project Ga0164243, IMG submission 108781) | Organic Plus compost microbial communities from Emeryville, California, USA - Original compost - Organic plus compost (OP) | ecosystem: Engineered > Solid waste > Mixed feedstock >... | reverse complement strand
GGCAATCAGATCATGGGGGGCATGCCCCCCATGATCTGATGATCAAACAGGCGGCATGAACGACAACCGGGATTAGCTTAACTTAGCCGCAAACCTGTCCAAATAGGCGGGACCACCTCAGTGACCCCGCGCGAACTGATGGAGATGCGTTATCTCTGGCAGCAGCCGGTCCGCCTTAACAATGCCCGTCTGGTCGCCACGCTCGGCGCCGAACCCCATACGCCGCTCGCCCCTGCGGTAAGAGCCACGCTTGGCGACATGGGATGCATGTCGTGACGTGACTCCATCAAACCCACAGCGTCGCCTGCCGCTTCAAAAACCGCAGTTAGCCGCCACTCTTACCCCAGCTTCAGAACGGACTTATGCTGGGTGCTACTCCGGCCGGGCTGCGCGCGACCTCCGCCACACCCAGCGCAGGGCCTCCCCCACAACCCTCCGCTCAATCTCGAGAAGGGGGCCCTCTTCGACGCCGATACGGGGGACCGTTTGCGCGCCGATTGACAGTCAAGACGACGAAGCCCAAATCCTCCCTACGTCACTACCTCAAATCTGTGCCATGGGCCCTGACGGCGGACACAAATGACCTAACTCCTCCCGCTTTCCGCAGCAGGAATTTACCCAAGCCGCCGAGCAGTTGCCCGATGAATGCATCCGCAGCCCATCGCCTCCATGGCCCGCCTCCCATATATTGCCCGTCACTGTGGATCACCGATCATCAGGCGCCATCCACTTCGAGCGATAATCACGGACTGAGCGGCACGAGACGGGTGCCGAGCTTAGCCCGGCGCCTCCATTCATTTAGAAATCCTGCCCGAGCGGGCGATACTCGTGGCGAAAGACGGCAGACCGGATGCGCGTATATTGATCGCCCTCGAACTCGTAGATCACGAAACTGTTGATGTAGAAGCGGTCGCCTTTGTGCATGGGCCGCACCGCGAAGTCTGGCGCATCGGCGATCGCGAGAAATTCGGATTCCAGTTCCGCCGCCAGCATCTGGCCATCCACGAAACATTGCTTGATCTCGATGGTGCGGCACGTTTCGGCGATCACCTTGCTGTAGAATCTGACGATCGCATCACGGCCGACAAGCTCGGTGCCGTTACCGATGGTGAGGCGTACATCCGGCGCATAATGGGGCAGGAGGTTGGCCCAGTCATGAGCGTTGAAGGCGGCCATATAGGCGCGGAATCGGTCTTCCTGCGTCATGAGTGCGCGCTCCGGGGCGGACTGAATCTGGCGGATCGAACGCGCGTGAAGCGGGCATCGACGATGTCGTACATGACGAAGTTCACGCTCTGCCGGCGATCGCCTGCCTCCATGGGGCCGGTTGGCATGTCCGGCCAGTCGCGGCGCGCAACCAGCGTCGTGCGCAGTTCTGCAAGAATGCGGTCGCGCGCGGGCGCGCCGACGAAGCTGAACAATTCCACCGTCTCGTCCGCATGCGCGCGCACCATGCGATAGAAATCGAGTACGGTATCACGACCGGAAAGCGTCGCGGCCTGCCCGAAAAACTGGACGTCCGGCGCGTAAAACGCCCCGAAACCCGGAAAATCGCCGCGGTTGAACGATTCCAGATAGGTTTCGAGCCACGCTCGCTCGCCAGCGACAGCCGAAATGCTCGCGCTCGCCGGGAGCGGCAGGGCCATCGCGGCAGCGCCCCCTGCGCCCACCAGAGCTGCAGCGGCAAGTACCTCGCGCCTCGAAGCGGGCGGCCAGGCTCCCTGCTGATCATCGCTCATCGACGCATCTCCCATTGCTCAGTCGTCATCGCCGTGCTCCGCGGCCGGCCAGCCTTGCCCAGCCTCATAGGGCAGGCGCGTGAAGATGACCTCGACCTCATGCACCTTGCCCCCGCGCACCCCCAGCATTTCCGCGCTGAGCAGCGACATGGGGCCACGCGGCCGGGCTGGGCAGGTGCGGCCGTAGCCGGGAATGTCATTGCATTCCGTGCGGCCATAGAAACGCAGCGAGAAGATGCCGAACACGATCTGCTGCGCCTCGTCGACAAGAAGGATGCGCCGCGGATCAACGCGGTCGAGCGTATCGAACAAATGCGCTTCCACCTGCTCGCGGCAACCCATGCTGCCAAAGAGAGGCACCTGCTTGCCCTCGATCGGCGTGATCGGATAGCGCAGTTGGGGATTGCCGCTCATCGGCATCCGGTTCTCCATGCGCTGGCAATCCGGCGCGAAGTGACTACCGTCATTGCGCAGCAGATTGTCGAAGTTGCGCTCGGCCGTCTCGACCATCGCCTGACGGGAAATGCGCGCCGCGCGCGGGACGATCGTCGCCAGGCCCGGCCGGATCGCTGTCGGCATGGAGGGATGATTGCCCGCGAAGCTGCGGCCGATCACGGTCTCGGCCTCCGCGACGCGGCCATGGACCACCTTGAGCCGCGTGGCGAAGGTGACGGCCCGTTCGCCCTCGAACAGCTCGCCAATCACCGCCACCTGGCCGGCCTCTGGATCGGCCGCGCGCGCCTGATAGGCCGAATAGCCGGTGACGGTTCGGAACAATCCTTCGCCAAGAGCTGTTTCCACGCCATTCTCGGTATATCGAGCGGTCCGTGCCAGGCGCACCGCAGTAGGCGCATGAGTGCGCACCGCGTCGAGCCAGCTATCCATCACGGCATAGAGGCAGGCCCGGTCGCAGCCGCGCGCCGCCGGCGCTGACGCGGGAGACAGCAAGAGGAGAAGCGCGAAGGCGATGCAGGCGCGGATCATCCGGCCGGCTCCGCTGGCGGGACATCGCCGCGCAAGTCGGTACGCCAGCCGCTGTCCGAGGCGTAGGGCGCGAAAGTGAACACAGCCTCAATCTCGTGAACGCGCCCGCCACGGACGCCGAGCAACTCGCCATTGAGCAGCGCCACGGGCGCGCGCGGGCTGGCCGGGCAAAGTTCGCCATAGCCAGGGATCTGGTTGCAGCGACCCTTGCCGTACCAGCGCATCATATAGACGCCGAAGACGAGCTGGCGCTCCTCGTCGAGCAGCAGGAAGCGGCGCGGTCCGACCGAGTCCAGCTGATCGAACAGATGCGCCTCGATCTGTGCGCCGCAGCCCATGCTGCCGAAATGGGGTTTGGGTTTTCCCGGGATGGTGCCGATCGGATAGTCGAGATCGGGATTGGAACTCATCGCCATGCGATTCTCGACCCGCTGGCAATCCGGCGCATAAAGGCGGCCTTGCGCCGCCAATATGGCGTCGAAGTTCGCGTTCGCCGTTGCGATCATCTCCGCGCGCGAAAGGCGCTGGCCCAAGGGCACGGCCCGCGAAAGGCTGGCGCGCGGCATGTCGACTACCCGCGTTCCCGGCACACGTGCCTGGCCTACTATGGTCTCCACTTCGGTGATGTGGCGATCCGCAACATGCAGCCGCAGCGCGATCGTTACACCACTCTCGCCCGTACGCAGATCCGCGATCAAACCGACATTGCCGCTTTGCGGATCGGCAAAGTCGATGCGATAGGCGCCAAGCGCGGTTGCCCCGCCCCAGACGCCACCGCCCAGCGCGCTCTCATGCCCGTCCTCGGTCGTGCGAAAACTGGCGGCCATCGGCGCCGCGGCCGGCGTTCGGGCGACCATGGCCGCCAGATAGGCGTCCATGATTCCGGTGAGGCAGGCCCGATCGCAAGCGCTCCCATGCGCGGCGCCGGGGATCGGCAGGAGGAACACAGCGAGAAGGCCGGCAAGTCGCATCATCGGCTACCGCGCCGGAGCGGGAATGCGCCCGGCCGGCCTGATGTCACTGATCCGGCCGCAGGTCAGCCGATAGAAGAGGACGCCGCGGACACGCCAGTCATCGCCGGCACGAATCGGGCGGGCACCGAAATCTGGCCAATCCTTCGTCGCGGTGAAATGCGCCTCGAGATCGATCGCCACGTCATCCTGACCGATGACGATGCGGTGGACGATCATCTGCTCCTCCAGCCCATGAGCCGCAACATCGCGGTAGAAGGCGATAATGGCCTCGGGCCCGCGCAGATCAGGCCATTGCGGCCCTTTTGAGAGCGTGACGTCCGGGCTGTAGAAGGCCGCCACGCAGGCCAGATCGCGGGCATTGAAGCAGTCGAAATAGCGCTCGAAATCAACCTGGGTCGGGACCTTGCCGTCGCATGCCGCGGCGGCGGGAGCCGGCATATGCGCGAAAGCCAGCACAGTGGCGGCAAGGCTCGGCACAATCCGCAAGCTCTTTCTCCCCTTCGTCCCGCGCGGAATCGGTTCGTTCCGCTGCGCGAGGAAAATGCGCCCGCGATTGTTGATTTGTCAACATCATTCGGGACCTATGGATGGGGACGCCTATCCGGCGCCCGCACCGGGTTCATCGTCCATGACCCGCCGCAGGATCTTCAGCAGCCCGTGCTCGATCGCCTGTAGTTCGTCGGCATCGAGATCCTCCATCCAGTGCCGAAACTGGCGCCGGCGACTTTCCTGCACATGCCCGTGCAGTATGCGCCCCGCTTCGGTCAGCGACACGAGGCTTCCGCGACGCGAGCGCGGATCGGGCACGCGCTGGAGAATGCCGCGTTGCTCAAGGGCGAAGATGGCGCGGCTGACCTCCGATCTGTCTACAAAGGCCGAGGCGGCGATCTCGCTCGCACGGCAAGGGCCGAGCTGGCTTGCATGGGCCAGCACGCGCCATTCGGCCAGGGATAGATCGCCGGCCGCGCGCACGTCGTTGGCGCTCGCCCGGTCCATGACCTTGCCGAGCAGCAGAAGCCGGTATGGGAGATGGGCATCGCCCAGCATCAGCCAGTTCTTGCCAACCTCCGCCGCGAGCGCTCTCGCCTCGCTCCCGTCCAGGGATTTCATGCTCATCGGATCGCCTCCTCGCTCAGATGCACGCCGCACTTGCCAAACGAAACTTGGTGATATATCAACAAATGAATAATCAACAACTCGTGTCGAGGTTGGGGGAGCTGGAAGGGCCTGTCCGGTCATCGCGGGTAGCACCCGCCCTTTTTGCGAGTCGCAAGGCCGCAGACTTCAATTCCCCCCTCCTCTGCCACGAAGATCTGTTCGCGCGCCGCTCGAGCGCCGAGAGTATAGGGAGGGGATGAATGAAGATGAAGTACACCGGCACGCTGCCGCGCTGGCTCCTGCTGGCATCGGCCACGCTGGTCTGCTCCGGCCAGGCCGCCATGGCCCAGACGGGGAACGGTCAGACGCCCCAGGCATCGGAGGAGGACCGCTCGGCCAGCGGCGAGAGCGACACGAACGACATCGTCGTGACCGGCACGCGCCTCTCGGCCTCCGGCTTCACCTCCACCACCCCGGTGACATCGCTCGGCGCCGAGCGGCTGGCGGCCATGGCGGCGCCCGATGTGGGCGAGGCTCTTGCCTCCCTGCCTTCGTTCCGCTCGACGACATCGCCGAACAACACTGCCGTCGGACAGAATATCAGCCCGGTGAATGCGGGCGCCCGGATCGCCGATTTGCGCGGCCTCGGCCCCTCGCGCACGCTGGTCCTCATCAATAATCGGCGCTTCGTGCCGAGCACGAACACCGGCACCGTCGACCTCAACATGATCCCCACCCTGCTTGTCGAGCGTGCCGAGGTGGTGACCGGCGGCGCATCGGCCGCCTATGGCTCGGACGCGGTCTCGGGCGTCATCAACATCATCCTCAACACCAAGCTGGAGGGCGTGCGCGCCAATATCGGCTATGGCGTCACCGATGAGGGCGACGGACAGGAATATTCGGTCCAGCTCGCGGCCGGCACGGGCATCGCCGGCGGTCGGGGCCATGCCGTGTTCGGCGCGGAGTATAGCAAGAGCGACGGCACTGGCGGCTGCTACACGCGGAATTTCTGTAACAATGAAGTGGGCGATCTCACGGGCACGCCGGGTGTCAACGGCCGGCCCGCGCATAACATCACCAACAATCTGCGCACCTCCACGCTGACACCGGGTGGCCTCATCAGCGCCACCGTAAGCGCAAGCGGCGTGCGCACTGCGGCGAAGGACGGCGTGCTGGGCGGCATCCAGTTCGACGCGAACGGCCAGCCGACCAGCTTCACTTATGGCGCCAACGCCAATTCGCTGTTTCAGGAAGGCGGCAGCGGCGCCGGGCTCAATGCCTTTTTCGACGATCCGCTCCTGCAGATACCGGTCACGCGCTATAACGCCTATGCCTATGCCGACTATGAATTCTCACCCGCCTTCACGGGCTTCGTCGAGGCGAGCTACGGTCACGTAGCGGGCTATCCGCGCGGCCCCGAAATCCGCGACATCGGCTATCCGGCCGCAGGCGACGTCATCAAGGTCGACAATCCGTATCTGCCGGACTCGATCCGCCAGACGATGATCGCCAACAACATGTCCGCGATCGTGCTCGGCAAGATCGGCAGTGAGTTCGGAACGATGGACAGCGTCTCCACGCGCGATGTCATGCGCGTGACGGGCGGAGGCAGCGGCGAGCTGGGCGGTAGCTGGAAATGGGATGCCCATCTCCAGTGGGGCGTCACCGACTATCACCAGTCGACCACCAACAACCGCATCACCGCCAATTTCGCCAAGGCGATCGACGCAGTGACGGATGCGAACGGCAATATTGTCTGCCGGGTGAATGCTGACTCCAGCACCACCAACGACGATCCGGCCTGCCGTCCGCTCAACATCATCGGTACGACCAACTTCACCGAAGAAGGCAAGGCCTATGCCTTCGGCACGTCGCACCATTATTCCGAATTCTCGCAGGTCGCCGGCGCGGCCAATATCCAGGGCGAGCTGTTCGACCTTGGCGCGGGCCCGGCGGGCGTCGCCATGGGTGTGGAGGCGCGGCGCAACAAGCTCAACATCCAGGTCGATCCGATATCGGCGAGCAACGGCTTTTATGTCTACAATGCGACCCCCTCTCGCGGTAGCGTCACCGTCAAGGAAGCCTATCTCGAAGCCGCGTTGCCGCTGATGCGCGACAGTGCCTTCGGCGCCGGGCTGGAACTGAACGGTGCTGTCCGCTACGCCGACTACAGCACCAAGGGCCAGAGCACGGGCAATGACTTCAACGCCTGGACCTGGAAAGTCGGCGCCACCTATCGCCCGATCGAATGGGTGCTGCTGCGCTCCACCTATTCGCGGGACATTCGTGCGCCCAACGCGGCCGAGCTGTTCACTACGCCGGTCGGCGGGCAGGCTGCGCTCTACGACACGAAGACGAGCAACACGGTGTTCGTGCAGACCTTCACGGGTGGCAACATCAACCTGACGCCGGAAAAGGCACGCACCTTCACCGGCGGCATCACGCTGCAACCGCCCGGCGCGCTCACCGGCCTGCGCTTCTCGGTCGATTACTATGACATCCTGGTCAAGGATGCCATTTCGACCCTGAGCGGCCAGCGCATTGTCGACAATTGCAACGCCTCCAACGACCCGCAATTCTGCTCACTGGTGACACGTGACGGCAACGGACAGCTCAGCACGGTCTCGATCCTTTACCTCAACCTCAACGAGCTGAAGCTGCGGGGCATCGACTTCGAAGGCAGCTACCGGTTCGACCTGGCCGGAGCCGCCGTCGATTTCCGGGCTCTCGCGACGCACAATATCAGGCTTGAGAACAGCGGCACGCCAGGCGTCAATCGCGCTGGCGACAATGGGCTCTCGGGAGTTCCCTCCTGGGTCGTCGACGCGATCGCGACCGTCAATGTCGGCCGCTTCGGCGCAAACCTGCAGGGCCATTTCCTATCCGCGGGCAAGGTCGACGCGTCGTTGATCGGTCCCGAAGACGAAGGCTATTCCCCGTCTCTGACCAACAGCATCAATACCAACCGGGTGCCCTCGCGCTTCTACACCAATCTTGGCCTGACCTTCGACATCGTCAATGACGGCAGCCGGAAGATCCAGATCTACGGCAATGTCCTCAATCTGTTCAACGTGTCGCCGCCGCCTTACTGGAACGGCGACAATAATTCGGTGAACTACGACAATGTCGGCAGGCGCTATCGCGTGGGTGTCCGCACGAACTTCTGACCGGAGGGGCCCGTCATGGATGCGAAAACCGGACCGACCGTTGCAAGTCGCCGGCATTTCCTGGCCGGATGCGGTGCCTCGGCCGCGCTGGTCGCGAGCTGCGCAGCGCGCGCTCAAGTCGGTGCGGGGCCGGTCGTCACAACGCGTGACGGCCAGCTACGCGGCACGCTCGAGGATGGCGTGCAGGTTTTCCGCGGCATTCCCTATGGCGCGCCGACTTCGGGCGCCGGGCGGTTCCAGCCGCCAGCGCCCGTGACGCCGTGGGCGGGCATCCGCGAGGCGGTGGCGTTTGGTCCCACCGCCCCGCAACTGGCCCCGCCTGGCGGGACCGGTGCACCCGACCAGAGTGAGGATTGCCTCGTCCTCAATGTCTGGACCCCAGCGACGGGTGACGGAGGCAAGCGCCCGGTCATGTTCTGGGCCCACGGGGGCGGCCTTTCGCTCGGTTCGGGCGCAGACCGTTTCACGCAGGGGCTGCGGCTGGCCAAGATCCATGATGTCGTCCTCGTGACGATCAACCATCGACTGAACGTCTTCGGCTATCTCTACTTCGGCGATCTCATGCCCGCCGGCGCAACGACGCCCAATGTGGGCCAGCTCGATCTTGTCGCCGGCCTGCGCTGGGTGCGCGACAATATCGCGCAGTTCGGTGGTGACCCGGACAATGTCACCATCTTCGGCCACTCGGGAGGCGGCACGAAAGTGGGTGGGCTGATGGCGATGCCGACGGCGCGCGGCCTCTTCTCCAAGGCGATCGAGCAGAGCGGCTTCGGCACTTATGCGGTCTCCCAGACTGAGGGGCGGGCAGTCGCCGAGCAGATGCTACACGCGCTTGACGTGCGACAAGGTGATCTCGCCGCATTGCAGGCGGTGCCGACCGCGCGGATGCTCGCTGCGCTCCAGGAAATTACCCACGGCTACCCCATGGGCGGCCCGGGCATGACGCCGGACGGCGTCGTGATGCCGCAGATTCCCTTCGCGCCAGACGCGTCCACCATTTCGCCCGACATTCCCATGCTGGTTGGCCATGCAGAGACCGAGACGACCGTCCTTTTCCCGGTCGAAGGGGCGTTCACGCTCGACTGGCCCGGGCTCGACAAGGCGCTGCAGGGGGCTATGCGCGACCCGGCGGCATTCATAGCGGCGATGCGGGCCTTGCGCCCGGAGGCATCGGCCAGCGACATCTATTTCGCGATCACGACCGAGATCGGCATGGGCCGCAATGCGCGCATCGTCGCCGAAAAGCGCGCCGCGGCGGGCACGGCTCCCGTCCATGCCTATCTCGTGAGCTGGCGCACGCCGCTGAGGCATGGCGAGTTGCGCAGCCCGCATGGCGTCGAAGTGCCGATGGTTTTCGACAGCGTCGGTGCGTTCCACGGCGAGCTGGGCACGCGAACGCCCGATGCCCAGCGCCTCGCTGACATCATGAGCCGCATGTGGGTCAATTTCGCGCGGACGGGCGATCCCAATGGCGCTGGCTTGCCCGATTGGCCTGCCTATGATGCGCCGCGCCGCGCGACGATGATCTTCGACGATCATTGTGTGGCGCGCGACGATCCACTTGGTGCAGTGCAGGCGCTGGTTGCTAAATATGGCTAGATGGCTTGTTGCCTGGATGTTGCTGCTCTGCGCGGCGCCACCCCTCGCAGCCCAGTCTGTTCTCGTGCCCTTGCCCGCCCGGCCGGTCGTCCACCCGGTAATGACGTGCGCCGATCTGGGGACGCCGGCGACACTGGAGCAGAACGGCATCGCCTATCGCGTGAGTTCGGCTGTCCTGATCGCGGCGGCTGCCGGCAAGCCGGAACACTGCCTCGTGCGTGGCTATGCCGCTCCGCAGACCGAATTTGAGGTCAGGCTGCCCACGACCAGCTATACTGGCCGGTTCCTGCAGGCAGGCTGCGGTGGCATGTGCGGTGTCATCGGCGACTCTGTCCTGCCCCGGTGCAGCAACGGGCATCTGGAGAGCGGCGCCTTTGCCACCGCTTTCAACAATGGCGGCCATCGCGGCACTGGCGTGGGCGACGCCACTTGGTCGATCGGCGCGCCGGAACTGCGCGAGCAATTCGCGCACAAGGCGACTCATGCTGTGGCCGTCGTCACCAAGGCTCTGATCGCACGCTTCTACGGGCAGGCGCCCGCGCGTAGCTATTTTGTCGGCTGTTCAGGCGGCGGACGTGAAGCGCTGATGGAAGTGCAGCGCTATCCGCAGGACTTTGACGGTGTTGTGGCCGGCTCCTCGGTCTCCATGCCTGCGGCCATGCAACTTTTCCTCTGGGAAGCACAGCATGGCATCGATGCGCAGGGTCAGGAGATTTTCACTGCACAGGCCGTGACGCTTCTGCACGATGCCGTGCTCGCCGCATGCGACGCGCTGGACGGAATGAAAGACGGGCAGATCGACGACCCTCGCCGCTGCCACTACGATCCCGCGCAGCTTCTCTGCGCCGCCGCGGTCACCGCGCCATGCCTTAGCACGCAGCAGGTGGCTGCAGCGACCGCATGGTATCGCGGACCCCACGACGCAGATGGCACCGCCCTCTATCCGGGAGGCGCACCTTATGGCGGTGAGTTGGGCTGGATCGGCCCGGGAAGTCCGACCCGCACCGGCAAGTTCGCGGCAGAGGCATTCCTCAAATATCTGCTATTTCCGGATAGCCTGCCTGCAAACTTCAGCTGGAAAGACTGGCGTTTCACGCGTGAGAGCCTCGCCCGATTGCTCGACGCCGGCGCGCTCTACGATGCGGCCGATCCTGATATCAGACCGTTCCGCGATCGGGGCGGAAAGCTCATCATGTGGCAGGGCGTGGCGGACAATATGGCGGGTGCCTATGGAATGCTGGACTATTATCAGGCTGTGCAGGATCGCTTGGGCGGTCTCGGCCCGACGCGGGACTTCGCGCGGATGTTTCTGATCCCCGGCGGCTATCACTGCGCGGGCGGCTATATCCCCTATGACGAGGATCTGCTCGGCGCGCTGGTGAACTGGGTGGAAAGCTCAGCCGCGCCCGACAGCGTGATGGCGATCGCGACACTGGCTGACGGACAGGAACGGCGACGGCCGCTCTATGCCTACCCGACGCGGACCCGTTATCTGGGCGGCGATGTCAACGCTGCCACGTCCTTCGCGCCACAAGCCGTCACCACACGCCCGCGCGATGGCTTCCCTTGGCCCGGCTCCAAGGCGGCTGAGCGGCAAGCCGAACAGGCCGGGCCGCGATAGCGGCTCGCATCGGGGGTATAAGGCTAAAGAGTCTGCCGACCGCTTCCCTCCTTCAGCAATAGCGCGGTCTGGATCGGCCGGGACTTCCCAATCCAATGAAGATCCGCATGCTCCCACCCGATGCAATGGACCGAGCTCGATCCCTGTATGCCGTCCCGCCCCACCGCACGGACGCACGGTTCGGTGCGGGAGGTCGTGGAAGCGCTCGCGGCGCAGGGGCGCCGAACCAAGATCCAGATCCGTGCCAGCGGTCCCCATCGTGGCGGCGTTCCCTTCGGTCACGGCGGCGTGCTCCATCTGCTGAAGAACCGCACCTATCTGGGCGAGATCATCCACAAAGGCGTAAGCTATCCCGGAGAGCATGAGCCCATCATTCCGCAGGGTCTGTGGGATGCGGTGCAAGCCAAACTGGCGGCGCATGACCATGCCGGTGACAGGACCATGCGGCAGCATAGTCGCAGCCTGCTCACCGGGCTCATCCATGATGGCCTTGGCCGGCCGATATCGCCATCTCATGCCAGCAAGCAGGGCAAGCGCTATCGCTATTACATCACCCATGAGCAGCATCGCACCGATCGCAGCCAACCGACCTGGCGCGTTCCGGCGCATGAACTCGAACAGATGGTCATGGACAAACTGTCCAGCTTCCTGCGCGATGAGCATGCCGTCCATGAGGCGACCCGCCTCGAGGACGGCGGTGCGATCGAGGCTTGCTTCCGGCATGCCCATGCAGCCGCCACGACGCTGAACGAAGAGAGCAGTGCGAGCCAGCGTGCCGTCCTGCAGGACATGATCGAGCGCATCGACCTGCATGACGATCATATCGACATCATGGTTCGCCTGTCGTCATTGACCGCTGGGTCCGCCGATCTCCATCTTCTGAACTTCCCGGCAAAGCGTCTGCGTCGCGGCCAGGTCGTGAAACTCATCATCCCGGGAACAGAGGAACCGGCCCCGACCCATCGCGACACGCGTCTGGTCGAACTGATCGCAGAGGCGCATGCCGTTCGAAAGGCCGTACTGGATCAGAGCGGATCGCTCGCACAGATCGCCGGACGGCTCGGTCGCGACCGTGGTCATCTCGCCGACATGATGCGCATCAGTTGTCTGGCGCCTGACATCGTCACAACCATCCTCGAGGGGCGGCAACCGGCATCGCTCAAGCGCAAGACGCTGATGGCGACGTCGCTCTCGCCCGACTGGTCAGAACAGCGCAAGCAGCTCGGGGTCTCGTAGCCCGACCCCTCAACCTGATCGTAGCGGGGGGCTCTTCGGAGCCCCTTCCTGGTCCGGGCATCAACAGCCGATGCTGGCATCCCATTGCATCACCATCTGCAACGCAACTGTGGTCACTTTTTCACGGAATGGAGACTCAGGGACACTTGTGCCGGTCCATCGCGGCCGGAGACCCAAGCAATCACCACGCGATTCCAGCAGGCTCTACAAAGCCCCGGACACCCGGGCGAAAATCGCCCGGCCCGTGAATAATACCACTGTATATAAAGTATTTACAGTGACTGGTGCGGTCGAGAAGACTCGAACTTCCACGGGCTTTCGCCCACAACGACCTCAACGTTGCGCGTCTACCAGTTCCGCCACGACCGCACATCAGGGAGGTGGAGCCGATGCCGGCCCCGAGGTAGGCGGCGGCCTTTAGCAAAGGGTTTCGGGCCTTGCAACTGTCCTTCGCAAGGAAGTTTCGCGCCGACCGTTCCGGCGCGCAAAGCCGGTGGACAGGCGTTGGAACTGCGGCCATGCAGGCGCATGTCCGGTCCGCCCCGGGCGCGCCATCCCGGGCGCGCCATCGCGCGCGGCGGGACGTCGAGGGGAGGAAACCGCCATGCCGATCCGCGCCGTCATGCCGATCCGGGACATCCGCAATGTGCGGCCGCGCATCGCGCGGCGCGTGTCGGCGGACCGGAAGGCCGGCTTCGGCACCCTCCGCGCCGGCAGAGGGACACTGTTTCTTCGCCGTTGCACGCAGGGGCCGCGCGGCTCGGCCAACCCCGCGCATCCCGGCGACGACCGGGCGGATGGCGCGCGGAGCGCCGCGCAGACCGCCAGCGCGGCCGCGGCAGAAGCCCTGCGCGGCCGTGCGCGCGCGCCCGGCGATCGCCCGCGCTCGTCAGGGCCCGCGCCATGGAAAGCGCGGGCCCGCCATCCGCGCCGTCCCGCGCGCGCCATGATCCGCACCCGCGCCCGCATCGGGGCGCGCTAGCCCCGCACCTCTCGTTCAGGACCGACCATGACCATCCCGCCCGCCCACGCGGACAGCCCGCGCGCCGAAGCGCGACGCATCGCGCGTCTCGCCTGGCCCATCATCCTCACCAATCTCAACTGGACGATCATGCATCTCGTCGACGTGACGGTCGTGGGGCGGGCGGGGACGGCCGAGCTGGGCGCGCTGGCTGCCGGGCGGGTGCTCAATTTCGTGATCCTGATGCTGCTGCTGAGCGGCATGTCCGGCATCGTCGTTTTCACCAGCCGGGCGGACGGCGCGGGGGATCTCGGGCGCACCGGCGGGCTGTGGCGCGAGGCGGTGCTGACCGGCCTGCTGCTCGGCACGCCGAGCGCCCTGCTGATCGCCGCCTTCGCGCGGCCCGCCCTCGCGCTGACCGGCGTCGCGCCCGAGCTGGTGGTCCCCGGCGCGCATGTGCTGCGCGCGATGATGCTCGGCCTGCCGGGCCAGATGCTGCTCATCGCCTGCGGCTATTTCCTGGAGGGCGTGAGCGCGCCGCGCCGCGTGCTCGCCGTCAATCTCGCCACCCTGCCGCTCAACGCCCTGCTCGCCTGGGCCATGACGCTGGGACATTTCGGCCTGCCGGCGATGGGCGCCTTCGGGGCCGCGCTCGCCACCTCGATCAGCGGCACGCTGGGCGGCCTCGCCATGGCCTTTCTCGCCTGGAGCCTGCCGAGCGCCGGCGCGCGCGGACTGCGGCGCCTCGACCTCGCCGCCTGGCGCGCGGCGCTGGCCGGCATACCGGCCCTCATCCGCTTCGGCATCATGCCCGGCCTCGGCGCGGCGATGGAAGTGCTGGGCTTCTCCTGGCTCATGATCCTCTCGACCCGGCTGGGCGACGTGGTGGCCGGCGGCTTCCAGGTGATGCTCTCGCTGCACAATATCGGCTTCGCGCTCGGGCTGGGGCTGGGCTCGGCGGCCGGCGTGCGGGTCGGCAATGCGGTCGGGGCGGGACAGCCCTGGGCCGCGCGCGACCGCGTGCTCATCGCCTGCGCGCTCTCGCTGGTGGTGATGGGCGCGATGGTGCTCGCCTATCTGCTGCTCGCGGGACCGATCGTGGCGGGCCTGAGCGCGGACGCGGCGGTCGCGCGCGAGGCGGTGACGATGCTGCTCATCCTCGCGCCCTTCATCCTGTGCGACGGGCTGCAGGCGATCCTGGTGGCGGCGCTGCGCTCCCTGGGCGATCAGGTCGCGGCCGGCATCAACGGCATCATCGCCTTCTTCCTGCTGATGAGCCTCGCGGGCTGGATCGGCTGGCGGCTGGACTGGGGCTCGGCCGGGCTCGCCATCGCCTCGGCGGTCGGCATGACGGCCGCGATGCTGCTGCAGGGCGCCCGCTTCTGGCGGGTCAGCTCGCGCTATCGACGAAGCTGAGATCGAGGTTGCGCGCCGCCTTGGGGATGTCGAGCCGGCTTTCGGAAACGCGCGCCTCCTCGTTGGGCTTGAGCCGCGCCTTGTCCGCCTTGGTCATCCAGCTGAACACCAGCCGCCCCTGATCGTCGCGCAGCTCGACGACGATCGGCGGCACGGGCAATTCCTTGTCGCTGTCGTTGAGGATGCGCGCGCTGAAGGCGAAATATTCCTCGCCCGTGGGCAGCTTGCGCCGCTCGGGCGGGGCGGCGAGATAGAAATTGAGGCCGGTCTCCTGCGCGGGGCGCCCAAAGCCCAGATTGACCGCCCAGGAGGGCAGGCCGAACCAGAACAGCGCGCCGCCCGCCGCGCTGACGATCAGGAAGAAGGCGATCGCCCCGATCGTCCAGAGCTTCGCGGGATTGCGGCGGCGGCGCACCGGCGCCACATAGCCGGCATCGGGCTGGTGGATGAATTCTTCCGGCGCGGGCTTCGGCCCGGCGGACGCGGGCGCGGCGATGGCCGGCGCGGGATCGATCGGATCGTGGCGCGGCGCGGGACCTTCCGCCGCATCGGCCGGCGAGGCATCGCCCGGCGTCTCTCCGGAGAGCGCCACCGCTTCGGGAAAGGGGTGCGGCCTGGCCGCTGGCTCGGCCGGCGGCGACAGAGGTGACGGAGGAGGAGGCGAGGCGGGCGCGGGCTCGGCCGTCTCCGCGGCGGCCGGCGCGGCGGCGACATCCCCGGCCTCGGCCATGGCGGGCTCGGGTCGCTGGGTCTCGATCCCGTCCTGATACCAGCTATGCCGGCACGCCGCGCAGCGCACCTGCCGGCCGGTCGGACCGATGGCACTATCCGGCACGATGTAGCGCGTGCCGCATTTCGGACAAACGAGGATCATTTCATCCCATAAACACCGCTTTCATCGTCAGGGCAAGCCGCCGTTTACCACGCCGGCGCAGATGAGCGCCCCGCCTGCTCGCTTCGCCTTGCCCGGGGGGCGAGCCTGTGCCATGCACCGCGCAAGCACCATGGGACGCCGCGCGAGAGCGTCCGCACGACGGGGTATGCGGCGCCGCAAATGGCCAGGATTGTCCAGTTCGAGAATGTCGGACTGCGTTACGGACATGGTCCCGAGACGCTGTCGGACCTGAGCTTCTCGCTCGACGAGGGGGCCTTCTATTTCCTCACCGGCGCCTCGGGCGCGGGCAAGACGTCGCTGCTCAAGCTCCTCTATCTCGCCCAGCGCCCCAGCCGGGGCTCCATCCGCCTGTTCGATGCCGATGTGGTGACGCTGCCGCGCGCGCGCCTGCCCGGCTTCCGGCGGCGGATCGGCGTGGTGTTCCAGGATTTCCGGCTGGTGCCGCACCTGTCCGCCTTCGACAATATCGCGCTGCCGCTGCGCATCGCCGGCGTGTCGGACAGCCAGCTCCGCCCGCCGGTGGAGGAAATGCTGCACTGGGTGGGCCTCACCGATCGCGCGCATGCCCTGCCCCCCACCCTGTCCGGCGGGGAGCAGCAGCGCGTGGCCATCGCGCGCGCGGTGATCGGCCGGCCCGAACTGCTGGTCGCGGACGAGCCGACCGGCAACGTCGACATGGAGATGGCCACCCGGCTCATCACCCTGTTCGAGGCGCTGAACAAGCTCGGCACGACCATCGTCGTCGCGACCCACGACTATAATCTGCTGGGCAAGGTGGCCGAGGCGCAGATGCTGCGGCTGGAGCGCGGCCGGCTCGCCGCGCCGCCGGGGCTGATGGCCGCGCCCGTCCGGCCGCGGGCGCTGGACTGACCATGGCGGGCGCGCAGAGAGTGGCGGGGAGCCAGCCTTATTCGGCCGGATCGCTGCTGCCCAAGGGGCGGCTGACCGGGCCCATGCCCTGGGTCATCACGATCATGATGTTCCTCACGGTGCTGGCGAGCGCCGCCGGCCTCGCGCTCGATCATGCCGCCCGCTCGCTGAGCGCCGACGTCTCCGACCGCATCACCATCCAGATCGCCGAGGCGGACCCCGAAGCGCGCGGCCGGGCGGTGAGCCGCATCGTCAATCTGCTCGGCGAGACCGAAGGCGCGGCGAACATCACGATCGTGCCCGAAGCGACGCTGGTGGCGCAGCTCGCGCCCTGGCTGGGCACCGACCTCAAGATCAGCGACATTCCCGTGCCCGCGCTCGTCGACGCGGACTTCGTCGCGCCGCAGGAGCAGAGGACGGCGAAGCTCGCCGCGCTCGACCAGGCAGTGAAGGCGATCAATCCCCAGGCGCGCGTCGAGCCGCACGCGACCTATCTCGCGCCCATGGCCCGGCTGGTGCGCGGTGTCGGCATCCTCTCCTTCGCCGTCGTGGCGCTGATGGTGGCGGCGACCTGCGCCGTCGTGGTGCTGGCGGCGCGGGGCGCCCATGCCACCCATCGCGGCACGATCGACATCATGCACATGCTCGGCGCGACGGACACGCAGGTCGTCCGGCTGTTCCAGGAGCGCATGACGCGCGATGCGCTGTTCGGCGCGGTGCTGGGCTTTGCCGGAGCGACGGCGGTCATCCTGCTGGTCGGCCGCTCGATCGCCGCCGTGGCGTCGGATCTGGTACGCAGCGTGTCGTTGCCCGGCTACACCTGGTTCCTGCTGCCGCTGCTCCCGGTCCTGGGCGTCGCCGTCGCCTGGCTCTCCGCCCGCGTCACGCTGCAGCGCGCGCTGCGCCGGTCGCTATGATCGCGCGCGTCCTTGCCCTCCTCGCGCTGGTCTGGGCGCTCGGCTTCGCCTGGTTCGCGCTGCTCCTGCCGCAGCCGCGCGGCGACGAGCGGACCGACGGCATCGTCGTGCTCACGGGCTCGGCGGGCCGCATCGAGCGCGGCCTGGCCCTGCTGCGACGCGATCAGGGCAAGCGGCTGCTCGTCTCGGGCGTCGACCCGGACGTCAAGCCGCGCGAATTCGCCCATGCCTATCATGTCGGGGACGATCTCATGCGCTGCTGCGTGACGCTGGGGCGCGAGGCGATCGACACGCGCTCCAACGCGATCGAGACCGCCGACTGGATGAAGCGGAACAAATTCCGTTCGATGCGGATCATCACCGCCGACTGGCACATGCGCCGCGCGCGCTACGAACTCTCGCGCCAGATCGAGGAACCGGTGACGATCATTCCCGACGCCGTGCGGAGCAACCCGAGCCTGACGATGCTGCTGCGCGAATATCACAAATATCTGCTGCGCCGCGCGGCCGGGCTGTTCGGAATCTGACGGCCGTGCCGCCGCTTTCCCCGCTCGGCACGGCCGTGACCTTCGTGCGCTCGCTGCTGTTCGCCCTCGCCTTCTATGGCGTGACGATCCCCATGCTGCTGGCCGCCGCGCTCGCCAGCCCCCGGGGCGCGCGCGGCATCGCGCCGATCGGCGAACTCTGGGCGCGGCAGCACCGCTTCCTGGCGCGCTGGCTGCTGGGCCAGAAGGTGGTCGTGGAAGGGACGATCCCCGACAAGGCGCAATTCATCGTCTGCAAGCATGAATCCATGTTCGAGACGCTGGACATGATCTGCCTCGTCCACCGGCCGATGGTGGCGGCGAAGAAGGAACTGACGCAGATTCCCCTCTGGGGCCCGATCGCGCGGGCCTATGGCCTGATCGTCGTCAATCGCGGCGCGGGCGCGAGTGCATTGCGGTCGATCCGGGCGGAAGCCCGCGCCGCCTTCGAGGCCGGCCGGCCCGTGCTGTTCTTCCCGGAAGGCACGCGCGTCCCCCATGGCGAGGCGCCGCCGCTGCGCGCCGGCTTCGCGGGGCTCTACGCCGTGCTCGATTGCCCGGTGGTGCCCGTCGCCGTCGACAGCGGGCGCCTGTCGCCGCGCAACAGCTTCCTCAAGCGCGCCGGGACGATCACCTACCGGTTCGGCGCGGAAATCCCGCCGGGCCTGCCGCGCCGCGAGGCCGAGGCGCGCGTCCATGCCGCCATCAATGCCCTCAACAAAACCGGCGACTCGCTCTGACGCGAAATCGATTCGACTCGCCGTTCGTTCATTGTCGTTTCATCCGCGGCGGCGGATAGGAACCGTCGAGATGGCGCGGCCGCGCACCGGACGCGGCCATGCGCCATTGACTGGAGATTAGGCGGGATGAACCGGAAATTTGCGATAGTGCGGCGGTGGACGGCGGCGTTCACCGCGATCATCGGCGCGACCGCGCTGGCCGTGTCCCCGGCGCTGGCCCGGCAGGGCGGCACGGTCGACCCCGATACGGTGATCGATGCCGATCTCGTGCCCGGCGCGCCCGCGAGCGACAATGGCGTGACCGGCGCGCCGCCGGCCGAAACGGGCACGACAAGCGCGCCGCCCGCCGATCCGACGATGGCGCCGCCACCGGCGCCCGCCACCGCGGATCCGGCGGCGGCGCCCGCCCCCGCGTCCGACCCCAATGCCGCCACCTACAAGGAAGACGACCTCATCGGCGCGGCCGAGGGCGTGTTCGGCAAGGGCGCGGAAGGTCTGGCCGGCATCATCGAGAAGATCCTGAAGGATCAGGGCGAGCCGGTCGCCTATATCACCGGCCGCGAGGCGTCGGGCGCCATCGGCATCGGCCTGCGCTACGGCTCGGGCACGATGTTCCACAAGATCGAGGGCCAGCGGGACGTCTACTGGACCGGCCCGTCGATCGGCTTCGATCTGGGCGGCAACGCGGCCAAGACCTTCGTGCTCGTCTATAATCTCTATGACTCGCAGGACCTGTACAAGCGCTTCATCGCGGGCGAAGGCGCCGCCTATCTGGTGGGCGGTTTCAACGCGAGCTACCTGCGCGCCGGCAATGTGGTGCTCATCCCCATCCGCATGGGCGTGGGCTACCGGCTCGGCGTCAATGTCGGCTACATGAAATTCACCGAAAACCGCAACTGGCTGCCCTTCTGAACCAGCGCGCCCCCTTGCTGGCGCCGGCCCCGGCGCATCCATTGCGTCGGGATCGTTCGTCGATGATAAAGTCCACCTTGTCCTGAGTGCAGTTTTGCGCTCTGGCCAAGGCGCGCGCAGCCGCTAGACTCCGACGCGACGCACAGCGAAGGAGACTCCGAACATGGCCGACAGCGATCCCTCCAAGAACCAGCCCACCGGCTATGTCCCGCCCAGGACCTGGACCTGGGACAAGGAGAATGGCGGCCAATTCGCCGGCATCAACGCGCCCACGGCCGGCGCCCGGCAGGACGTCAAACTGCCGCGCGGCGAGCATCCGCTCCAGCTCTATTCGCTGGGCACGCCCAACGGCGTCAAGGTCACGATCATGCTGGAGGAGCTGCTCCAGCTCGGCCATGACGCCGAATATGACGCCTGGCTCATCAACATCGGCAAGGGCGACCAGTTCGGCAGCGATTTCGTCGCCATCAACCCGAACAGCAAGATCCCGGCAATGCTCGACTATTCGCTCGATCCGCCGCTGCGCCTGTTCGAGAGCGGGTCCATGCTGGTCTATCTCGCCGAGAAATTCGGCGCCTTCCTGCCGACCGACATCCGCAAGCGCACCGAGACGTTCAACTGGCTGATGTGGCAGATGGGTTCGGCACCGTTCGTGGGCGGCGGCTTCGGCCATTTCTACACCTACGCGCCGTTCAGGATCGAATATGCGATCGACCGCTACGCGATGGAGACCAAGCGCCAGCTCGACCTGCTCGACAAGACCCTCGCGGACCGCGAATTCATCATCGGCGACGAGATCACCATCGCGGATTTCGCCATCTTCCCCTGGTACGGCTCGATCATGCACAATGCCTATGATGCGGCCGAGTTCCTGTCCGTATCCGACTATCGCAACCTCGACCGCTGGGTGGACCAGCTCGGCGCCCGCGCCGGCGTCCGGCGCGGCCAGCTCGTCAACAGCAGCCGGCCGGGCGGCATCAGCGAACGCCACAGCGCGAAGGATCTGGACGAGGCCCTGAAGGTCGCCGCGGAAGCGGAGAAGACCCCGGCCTGATCTCGCGGGAGACCGGCCGGTCGTTCCCCCCCGCCCGACAGGCGCCGAGGCGAATGGCAGGCGGCAGGTGCGCCTCTCCAAGCTCGTGCGCACGCGCCCTCGACTCATGAACGGGGCCGCTGCTTGGAAGCCGGGCAAGCGGTTCTCTCTCCGTCATTCCCGCGCACGCGGGAATGACGAAGGGGCTGCGGGCCACGCGTCGTTCCCTCTTCCCGCGTGCCGGGTCCGGGCGGCGCGCCCGCGCGCGCCCTGCCCGGCTCAGCGCACGTTCAGCTTGGCGCCGGTAGGGGAGCCCTGTCAGCGGCGTGGGGACCAGCGGTCGTTTCGACCGTCCGGCCATCGCCGCTCGGGTGGATGATGGCACAGGATATGGCGCATATTCCCCATGAGGCCGGCGCGCGAGGCCGGAAACTCCGGCAACGCCCGCTCTTCTGGGCAGGCATCGCCGTGCCCGCGCTCCTCTGGACAGGCCTCTATGCCGGCGCGGCCGCGCCGCTGCGCGAACCGCTCGCGCGGCACGCCAGCCGGGCGCTCGGGCGCGAGGTCATGATCGGCGGCCCGCTGCGCATCCTGGTCACGCCTTTCTCGGTCCGGCTGATCGCCGGCGACGTGCGCGTCGCCAATCCCGGATGGGCCCGCGCGCCCGATCTGCTGCGGGCGGCGCGGGTCACCGCCCGGTTCGACATGTTCGACCTGATGCTGGGCCGCCCGGCCTGGCGGGGCCTCGACCTGCGCGACGGCACGATCGATCTGGAGCGTTCGGCCGACGGCCGGCAGGCGAGCTGGACGACCGGCGCGGAAGGCACGCTGGGCGATCTCACCGCCATCCGCGCCTTCACCGCGGACGGCATGGCCGTGCATTATCGCGATCCGTCCCGGCGCAACGACACGCGCTTCTCGCTCGCCGAAGGACGCGGGGGCGAGGTGCAGGTCCGGGGCCAGGGCACGGCCGGCACGCGCCGCTTCGCCTTTGCCGGCACATTGCGCGCGCGCGACGCCGACCTCACCCACATCGCCCTGCAGGCGCGCGGCGACGGTCTCGCGCTGGGGATCGAGGGACGCGCCGAAAGCCCCTTCCGGCTGGACCGGGCGCCGCTCACGCTCGATGCCCGTGGCAGCGATTTCGCCCGGCTGGCGGCGCTCGCGGGCATCCGGCTCCCGGCCATGCCCGCCTATGCGCTCAGCGCCGAACTGCGCGGCGGCCCCGGCCTCTGGCGCTTCCGCGACATAGACGGCCATATCGGCCGCACGGATCTCGACGGCCAGCTCCTGCTGGACCTGCGCCAGCCGCGCCCGCGCCTGCTCGCCGAACTCGCCTCGCACGCGCTGGACATGGCGGACATGCGCGCGCTCGCCGGCGCGCGGGAACCGCCGGGCGACCTCATCCCGGACGCGCGGCGGCTCCTGCCCGACATTCCGCTCGATCCCGCCGCCCTGCGCCAGATGGACGCGCGCGTCACCTATCTCGCCGACAGCGTCACCGGCGTGCCGCACGCGCCGCGCCACCTCACTTTCCAGCTCGCCCTGCGGGACGGGGTGCTCAGGCTGTCGCCGGCCAGCGTCGACATGGACGGCGGCTTCATCTCCTCGGACATCACGATCGACGGCCGACGGGACGTGCCGATGGCCAGCTATGACATCCGCCTGTCGCCCACGCCGATGGGGCGGCTGCTGGCGAGCTGGGGCGTCGCCGCGCAAGGCACGACGGCGACGCTGCGCGGCCGCCTGCAGCTTTCCGGCCCCGGCCATTCGGTGCGCGAGACGCTCGCCCACGCGGCCGGGCGCATCGCGCTGGTCGTGCCGCGCGGCGCCATGGCCACGCAGCGCGCGAGCGACGATCCGCTCGACATGGCCAGCCTCGGCAACGCGCTGTTCCGCGACGAGTCCGCCACGCTCGCGGACGTCAACTGCGGCCTCATCGCCTTCACCGTGCGCGGCGGCATCGCCACGGCGGACCCGATCCTCATCGACACGAGCGGCAATGTGCTGACCGGCGAAGGGCGGATCGATCTCGCCGGCGAGACGATCGACGTGCGGCTGGAGGCCGAGGGCAAGCGGTTCGCGCTGTTCGGCCGGCCCTCGCCGATCACCCTCTCGGGCAGCTTCGCCAGCCCGGTCGTGACGCGCCAGTCCACATCCTGGTTCAAGCCGGTCTCGCTGTTCGGCTTCTCCTTCCGGCTGCCCAGCATCGCCGCCATCTTCGATTTCGTCGATCCCGACGATGTGAAGGTGCCGCAATGCGGCCCCGTGCTCAGCGGCCAGCCCGGCGCGGCGCAGCTCTTCGCCAGGGCGGAGTGAACCGCCGGAACGATCGGGGAAGCGCTCGCACCGGGATGGGAATGGAGCGCTGATCTGCAGATTTGTCGAGATCGGGCAATTGCCGCGGCTGGGCGATCATGTGCATGCCCTGCGCCCCGCACGATCGCGGGCCCACCGCGCCTTTGCGCCGATCTTGACGAAAAGCGGTCTCGTCTCAGCGGGCGCCGCGCAGCATCGCCACCAGCGCCCGCGCGGCGGTCGACACCTCATGCCAGCTCGTTTCGAAACCGGCATCGTCGCCATAATAGGGATCGGCGACCGAGCGCCCTTCCCATCCCGGCACGAGATCGAGCAGCAGGCCCAGCCGCGCGCGTGAACCGCCCGGCGCGAGGCGCCCGAGATCGGCCAGATTGTCGCGATCGAGCGCGTAGATCGCATCGAATCTTTCGAAATCGGCGGCCACGACCTGCCGGGCGCGATAGCCGCTGATGTCCATGCCGTGGCGCAGCGCCACGGCCTGCGCCCGCCGATCCGGCGGATGGCCGACATGCCAGTTGCCGGTCCCCGCCGAATCCGCCACGACATCGAGACGCGCCGCCTCGGCCACCTGGCGGAAGGCCGCTTCGGCCAGCGGCGACCGGCAGATATTGCCGAGGCAGACGAAGAGGAAAGCAGGCGACCGGACCATCGCACTGCCCTTGCACCGACGCGTGCAAAGGGCAAGCGCGCGGCGCCTTGCGGACCCGCCCGCAGCCGTTCTGGACTCGATCCGCGTAAGACGGCATCAGTGCTCCTGCGAAAGCAGGAGCACAAGCCGGGTCTATCCGGGACGACCGGGACCCGGAACTTGGCCGATCGGGCCCGGAATGCCGCAAGGGAGAGGACATGAGCTACACCGCGCAGGAGCAGGCCAATCTCGCACTGGTGCGGGGCCTGTTCGATCATGTGCTGAACCCCATGGATTCAGGCGCGGTGGACCGCTTCATCGCCCCCGATTATATCCAGCACAATCCCCATGTGGAGACCGGCCGGGCGCCGCTCAAGGCCTTTCTCGACCAGATCCGGTCGCTCAATCCGCGGGGCGTCCACGACGTGAAGCGCATGTTCGCGGACGGCGATCACGTCATCGTCCACTATCATGTGCGCCGCTGGCCGGATGACATCGGCTGGGCCGTCATCGACATCTTCCGCATCGAGAACGGTCTCATCGCGGAGCATTGGGACGTAGCGCAGGATGTGGTGAGGGACGGGCCGAACGTGAACGGGATGTTCTGACGATGATGCGGTCCTGCTGTTGCCGAGCAGGCGAAGCGGGCCGCACCGCGCCCTCCCCTGAAAAGGAGGAGTAGCCCGTTCGCGGCCTGCTGTCCGTCATTGCCGCATCACCGGCCCCGCTCAATCCTGCGCACCGGCCTCCGTCACCGGATCGAGCCCGTTCGCCAGCGCGTCCTCCACCGTCTCCAGCCAGATGAACTCCAGCTTCTCGCGCACGGCCTGCGGAATGTCGTCATGGTCGCGCCGGTTGCGTGCGGGCAGCATCACGCGGGTGATGCCCGCGCCTGCCGCCGCGACGACCTTCTCCTTGATGCCGCCCACCGGCAGCACGAGGCCGCGCAGCGAGATCTCGCCGGTCATGGAGGTGTCCGCGCGGATGGTGCGCCCGAGGAACAGCGAGGAAAGCGCCATGAACATGGCGACGCCCGCGCTCGGCCCGTCCTTGGGCGTGGCGCCGGCCGGCACATGGACATGGACGTCGTTCTTCTCGAACGCTTCCGGGTCGATGCCCAGACTGCCCGCCCGGCTCCGCACCAGGCTGAGCGCGGCCTGCGCGCTCTCCTTCATCACGTCGCCGAGCTGGCCGGTGAGGATGAGCCGGCCGTTGCCGGGCATCTTCGTCGCCTCGATGAACAGGATGTCGCCGCCCACCGGCGTCCACGCCATGCCGGTCGCCACACCGGGCACGCTGGTGCGCTGCGCCACTTCATTCTCGAACATGCGGTCGCCCAGCGGCGCCTTGAGGTCTTCGACGCCGATCGTGACCTGCGTGGCCGATCCCTCGGCAATCTTCACGGCCGCGCCGCGGATCACCTTGCCGATCTGGCGCTCGAGCGTGCGCACCCCCGCCTCGCGCGTGTGATAGCGGATGATCTCGGTCAACGCCTCGTCGCTGATCGTCACCTGATCGGCCGTCACGCCGTTCGCCTCGAGCTGCCGCGCGACCAGATAGCGCCGCGCGATGTTCAGCTTCTCCTCCTCGGTATAGCTGGCGAGCTGGATGATCTCCATGCGGTCGCGCAGCGGCCCCGGGATGGTGTCGAGCATGTTCGCCGTGGCGATGAACACCACATGGCTGAGATCGAACGGCACGCCCAGATAGGCATCGCGGAACGTCCCGTTCTGCTCGGGATCGAGCACTTCGAGCATGGCGGCGGAAGGATCGCCCTGCACGCCCCGGCCCATCTTGTCGATCTCGTCCAGCATCATCACGCAGTCGCGCCGGCCGGCCTTGCGGATGGCCTGGATGATGTTGCCCGGCATCGCGCCGATATAGGTGCGGCGGTGCCCGCGTATCTCGGACTCGTCATGCACGCCGCCCAGGCTGACACGCGCGAACGGCCGGCCCATCGCTTTCGCGATCGACTGGCCGAGCGAGGTCTTGCCGACGCCCGGCGGGCCCACGAAGCACAGGATCGGCGCCTTGCCCTCCGGCGCGAGCTTGCGCACGGCGAGGAACTCGATGATCCGCTGCTTGATCTTGTCGAGGCCATAATGATCCGCGTCGAGCTGCTCGCGCGCCTTGCCGATGTCGATCGGCGGCTCGTTCCCGGGCAGCGTCCAGGGCAGCTCGATCAGCAGGTCCAGATAGGTGCGGATGATGCCATGTTCGGCCGCGCCCTCGGGCATGCGCTCGAGGCGCCGCAATTCCTTGCGCGCTTCCTTCTCGACTTCCTCCGGCATGCCGGCGGCGGCGATCTTCTCGGTCAGGTCCGCGATCTCGGCGGCGCGCCCGTCATCCTCGCCGAGCTGGCGCTGGATGGCGGCCATCTGCTCGCGCAGCATCGCCTCGCGCTGGCGGCCGGTCAGCGTCTCCTGCACGTCCTTGCCGATCTCGGCGGAAAGCTTGAGCACCTGCAGCCGCTGGGCGAGATGGCGCGAGACCTTGTCCAGCCGCTGCTCGAGCGCGACCGTCTCCAGAATCTCCTGCTTCTGGTTCTTGTCGAGATCGAGATAGGCCGTGACGGTGTCGGCCAGCGTGGCCGCGGAGGGGATGTTGCGGATCGCGTCCGCCAGCCCCTGCGGCGCCTGCGGCAGCAGTTCCACCGTCTCCAGCGCCTGCCGCCGCAGATTGATGAAGCGCGCCTCGATGGCGTCGCCCTTCGTCTCGGGCTCCGCGATCCGCTCGATCCGCGCGACCATGAACGGCCAGCCATCGAGGAACTCGACCACGCGGAAGCGCGTCTCGCCCTGCGCGATGAGATGACTGGTGCCGTCCGTCCCCGCCACATAGCGCAGCACGTTCGCGACCGACCCCATGCGATGCATGTCGTTGCCGGTCGGCTGCTCGACGCTGCCGTCACGCTGGGCGAGCACGCCGATCTGCAGGCTCTCGCGCACGGCATACTGGATGGCGTTCACGGAGATGCGCCGGCTGAGCGTGATCGGCTGCACCACATCGGGAAACAGCACGAAATCGCGCACCGGCACGATGATGATCGCATCCTCCGGCAGCTCGGGCACGGCCGGCGCCTCGGCGCCCGGCGCGGCGCCCGGAGCGGGCTTCTGTTGTTCGTTCACCGTCAGCGCTTCCATTATGGGCGCCCTCCATTCTCTGTCTTGGTCAATGTCACGAGCAGGCAGCCATGCAGGCTCGACCGGGCAACATCGCCATAGCGGCCGGCGGGGAGCTGCACCCGGCGTTCGAAGCGGCCCTGCGGCAATTCCAGCCGGTGCACGCGCGCGCCGCGCAGTTGCGGCGGCAGCACGCGCCGGCCGCGCACCATGAGGATGCCGTCCTCGATGAAGGCTTCGGCCTGCTGGGGATCGACACCCGGCAGCGCGACGAGCACGAGCAGGTGCGTGGCGGTCTCCAGCATGTCGACGGGGGGCTCCCAGGCCGGCTTTCCGGTGACGCCATGCGTCGGCGCAAAGGCCTGATTGCGGTGCTGCCGCTCAAGATGCTCCATCAGGAACACCGCGTCCGCCCACATCCAGCTTCGCGACCGTCCAGAACTCATATTTCCCTCTCCCGGCCGCCCGGACTGTGTGAGCGCGGCGGCACGCCGCCCTGCCAATAAGGCGATGGGGGGACGTATTTTCAAGGGACGCGATCGTGTCGCCTCATCCCATCGCGCCACCGCCCGCAGCGTTGCCATGAGCGGGCCTGACGGCGCGCGCGCCAGCGCATCCGGCAGGCGGAGAAGGGGCCGCGCGGCCGGCCGCTTTCAGTTCGGCCGGCCCGCGTCCGCGCGGAATTGCTGGCCCAGCGCGATCTCCAGCGCCCGGCGCAGGCGGCGGATCGAGCGCGTCTGCTCGAAGCCGCGGGCAAGCGCGGCGACGACGGAGGGCTCCAGCGGCGGCAGCAGCGCGGGATCGGTATCGAACTCGCGCGCGATATCCTCCAGCATCCGCCGGTAGAGCGCGCCGAAGTCCGTCACGTCCGGTCCCGCAACGGCGATGCAGCGCACCCGGCTGCGCAGCGTGGGGTCGATCAGCGAGAGATCGTTGGCGCACATGAGCCAGCTCACATGCGTGAGATCGAGCGCGCCGCCCAGGCACTCGTCGCTCCACATCCGCCCCGTCTCGGGCTCGATCATGGTGAGCAGCGTGTCGATGACGCGGCCGTTGCGCCGGTCCTCGCTGGTCTTGTCGAGCTCGTCGATCATCAGGATGGGGTTGGCGCAGCCGAGCTTCAGCATCATCTGCGCCGGCCAGCTCGGCTGGGCGGTGGACCAGCCGGCTGCGGTGCCGGCAAGCTGGCGATTGTCGCTCGATCCGGAGACCGAGAGGAAGGCGTGGCCGGTGCCGGACAGCTCCGCGAGGCGCGCGACGAACCGGCTCTTGCCGATGCCGGGCGGCCCATGCAGGAGGATCGGGCGGACCCGGATCCACCCGCGCCCCATTCCCGCGCCCAGGCGCCATTCCGACTCGATGTCGTCGATCAGCGCGGCGAACCAGGGGAATTCCCCGCGCAGCAGGCCCGCGATCTCATCGATCTCCCGCGCGAAGCGCCGGAGGGGCACGCCATCGACGAGCGTCTGGAAGGGCTCCACATCGGCCATGCGGTCCGCATTGCGCGGCGCGATATTGTCCAGCACGCTCACATGCCGTTCGCCGCGTGCCGGCCAGTCGTGCAGCGGCTGGTCCTGACACCCCTCGCCCTCTTCAATGGACGGGATCTCCTCCAGGTCAAAGGCCGTCATGTCCGGCACGGCATCCTCCTGCCCGGGCGCCGGGCCCGTCGCCGCCTCCGCCCGCATCCGCCACAGGCCCGCGAGCCGCACCAGCGCCTGCCAGCGCGGGCTGCCCGGCCGCTGCTTCGCCACCAGCCGCCGGAGCTGGCCATGCACGATGCCCGCCAGGTGCAGGTCATCGAAGGCGCCGAGGAAGGCGAAGGTCATCACCGCGTCATGCACCGCGCTGCTGCCTGCCTCGTGGACCTCCAGCATCTCGAGCACGACGAGATCGCGCATCGGCGAGGAGGCGAAGGCCCGGCGCACGGCATCGGCATGGGCGGGGATGTCGCGCGCGATCACCTCCTCCGCATGGGCCCGCAGCCGGGCGGCATAGCGCTCGGAAGGACGCGCGCGCTCGACGCGCCAGGCGGCGCCGAGGCTGGCCTCGGGCGCTTCGGGGGGAAGGATGGATTCGCTCATCCGCCCAGATTGATCGCGATTGCCGCCCGCGCCAAGCCATGGCGTGCGCAAATTCGTCCGATCGGGCGGGCACCGCTTGTGCGGCGCCGGGCCCCGCCCCTATGCACGGATCATGGCCATGAGCAGCACGCGAATCGACATGGGCCGGGAAGACGGCCCGCTTCGCCTCTTTCCCGCACCGCTGATCCCCGGCGACTGGACCCTGCCCGACCATGCCGGGCGGCACTGGATCGCGGCGCTGTGGAGCGCCGCCATGGGCGAGGAGAGCTTCTTCCTCACCCATGACGTGCCCGAGCTGCGCTGGCGGCCGCTGCCCTTCTATCCCGGCCACATGCTCGTGGAAGCGGCGGTGCGCGACGTGCGCGGGCGGATCGGCGCGGCCAATGCGGTGATCGGCCCGGACGGCTGCACGCGCGTCGACGGCAACAGCAGCCAGTGGCAACTGCTCAACGAGCGGATGGGCTTCCGCCTCGACAATGCCGACATGGCGGCCGCCTATCTCGAATTCTTCTGCAGCGCGATCCGCGGCAGCGACGGCCGCTTCCGCCTCGTGACGCAGGTCGACGCGAGCTGCTTCACCAGCCGCAACGTGGACATCAGCCGCGCCGCCGAGGCCCTGCGCCCGCACGCCCGGCCGATCAGCCTCGCCGCGACCGACGAGGGCTTCGCGGGCGACGTGCTGGTCCTCTATGGCGGCAACGCCTTCCACTCGAGCTTCGTGATCCGGCCCGAAGGCTATGTCGAGATGGAGGATGATCGCGAGATCGCGCTGGAGGATATGAGCCTGCTTGCCCGCGAGCGTTGCGTGGGCGACCTGCGCTGGCGCTACTGAGCCCGGCCGCGCATCAGGCGCCCGGCCCGCAGGGCGTCTCCGGATAGGCGAAGCGCGGATCGCCCAGGAAGCGCTCGTCCGTGAAGTCCGCGAGCAGGGCAACCAGGGCCGCCACCTCGTCCGGCGCGAGCGTCACGTCCCTGTGGCGTCCGATGGCATCGGCGAGCGTGGGACTGGCGCCATCATGGAAATAGGGCGCCGTGCGCGCGACGTTGCGCAGGGCGGGCGTGCGGAAGGCATCCATGTCGGCAGCGCGGCCGGTCACGGCGCCCAGCCCGCGATCGGCCGCGCCGGGCGCGTCGCGCGCCACGGCGTGGAAGCGATCGTCGGTCATGTCCGGCCCGGCATGGCAGGCGGCGCAATGACGCCGGAACGGCGCGAGGCCGGCGCGCGCCTGCGGGGTCAGCGCATCCGCATCGCCGGCCCGGAACCGGTCGATCGGCGCCTCCGTCGAGACGAGGCCGCGCTCGAAAGCGGCGAGCGCGCCGGTCACGCTGGCGAGGTCGATCCGGCCGCCCGTCGCCGGAAAGGCCGCGCGGAACAGGCGGACATAGCAGCCGCTGGCCGAAAGACGGCGCGCCAGCTCGGCCTCATGGCCGCCCATCGCCATCTCGACCGGGTGCGTGCCCAGCATGGGGATGAGCGCCTGCGCCTCCAGCGTGCGCACGTCCGCATCGCCCCAGGTCAGGCTGGCGCGGCGACCCACATTGGCGAGGCCGGGCACGTTGCGCCGTCCCGCCTCGCCCGTGACGCCGGGGTGGGTCCGCGTGCTGTCCGCGAAGCCGTGGCGCTGCACATGGCAGCCCGCGCAGGCCAGCGACCCGTCGAGCGACAGGTCGCCATCGTAGAACAGGCGCCGCCCGAGTTCGATACGATCGCGCAGGACCGGGTCGGGGACGGGCGCGTGCGCGACCGCGGCCCCCCGCGCGATCGCATCGGCGGACAGGTGGACGAACGGCAGGGCCGCGAGCAGCAGCGCCGCGAGCGCCGCCCTCATGCCTCCGGCACGGCGGCGATCATCACGCGCAGCGAGGGCGCGCCGCTGCCGGCGATTTCCAGCAGATAGGTGCCCGGCTCCAGCCGGAAATCGACCATCTTGCGGATGCCCGAGCAATCCGGGCCATGGCCGTGCGCCACCGACGCCAGACGCGCGCCATCCGCGATCACGTCGATCCACACGCCGCTGTCGAGCGCGACGCGATAGACGCCGGCCCGCGCGACGCTGAAGCGGACGATGCCGCCATGACTGACCGAGCCGCCCGGCCGCTCGGGCCGCACCGGATAATCGACCCGGGGGGTGGGGCTCAGCGTGAGGTCGGCCGCCTGCCCGATCGTCAGCACCGCCGCCGACGCGTCGCCGTTCCGGGCGGCCGCGAGCGGCGACGGCGCGGACCAGCCGGCCAGCGCGGGCGGCAGCGCCGCCGGTGCCGCCGCGCAGTCCGTGGCGGGCGCGGCAGGCGCCTGCGGCATCGGGTCCGCGGCGGCGGCCAGCAGCAGGAGGGCGGGAAGCAAAGCGGGCATCACATCACCTTTCGAACGGGCCATGTTTGGGGCGGGCGGCATAATCTATATTCTTCTATATACAGGATGCCGTCTTTCTCCATATACGGCACGCGCGCCGCAGAGCGCGACAAAAATGGACCAAGGGGAAAGAATGTTGAGAGCCCATCTGCCCGGCGCGGCCTGCGTCCTGGCCTGCCTGCCCGCTGCCGTCATCGCGCAGGACGCACCCGCTCCGGACAAGGACGAGGCGAGCTTCCGCCTCGGCGAGATCGTCGTCACCGGCCGGCGGCCCGAAGGCCTCGCCATCGGCGGCGGCAGCATCGACGCGCAGGCGATCGACACGTTCGCGCGCGTCCGGCTGGACGATGCGGTCAACCTGATCCCCGGCGTGGTCGCGGCCAATAGTGGCGGCTCGCGCAACGAGCGGCTGATCTTCGTGCGCGGGTTCGATCGCTTTCAGGTGCCGCTCTCCATCGACGGCATCCGCATCTATCTCCCCGCCGACAATCGCCTCGATTTCGCCCGCTTCCTCACGGCCGACGTCGCGCAGGTGCAGGTCGCCAAGGGCTATGCCTCGGTGCTCGATGGCCCCGGCGCGATGGGCGGCGCGATCAATCTCGTGACCCGCAAGCCGACCAGGGCGCTGGAAATCGAGATGAGCGGCCAGCTCGATCTGGACCGGGATGTCAAATATGCCGGCTATAACCTGTTCGGCCTGATCGGCACGAAGCACGACCGCTGGTATGCGCAGGCGAGCTTCACCCGCAGCTTCACCGATCACTGGACGCTGCCGGGCGGCTTCACCCCCCTCGTCCCCGCCAATGAGGATGGCGGCGAACGCGATTTCTCCCGCACGGCGGACTGGCGCGTCAATGCCAAGATCGGCTTCACGCCCAATGCGACGGACGAATATTCGTTCAGCTACACGCGCCAGGAAGGCAGCAAGAACGCGCCGCTGCACATCAGCGACACCAGCAAGGCATCCGCCCGCAACTGGAGCTGGCCCTACTGGAATATTGAGAGCTTCTATTTCCTCTCGACCACCGCGCTTGGCGACCGGGCGACGCTGAAGACCCGCGCCTATTACAGCGACTATGACAATCTGCTGCGCTCATGGGACGACCGCACCCAGAGCAGCCAGACGCTCGGCCGGTCCTTCGACAGCCCCTATGCGGACACCGCCTATGGCGGCTCCGCCGAACTGGGCGTGGACCTTCTGCCGGTCGACCGGCTGACCATCGCCTTCCACTATCGGCACGATGAGCATAAGGAAAGCCAGACCAGCCACCCGGGCATCGCCGGGAGCCTGCCCGAACCCGTTCAGGTGAGCGCCGAGCGGACCTGGAGCATGGCGGCGGAGAACCGGCTCGCGCTGTCCCCCGCCCTCGCCCTGACGCTGGGCGTCTCCTATGACTGGCGCGATCTCGACCGGGCCGAGGAATATGACAGCGCCATCGGCCTTTATTCCTTCCCGCTGCGCAATGCCGGCGGGCTCAACGGGCAGGGACGGCTCGACTGGACCGGCGCGGACGGCAGCACGGCCTATGTCAGCCTGTCCTCGCGCATCCGCTTCCCTACCCTGTTCGAGCGCTTCTCCAGCCAGTTCGGCACGGCCGAGCCCAATCCCGGCCTCCGGCCCGAGCGCGCGACCAATATCGAGATTGGCGGGAGCCGTCCGTTCGGGCCGCTGCACGCGACCGCCGCCATCTTCTACAACCATCTCACCGATGCGCTGGTCTCGGTCCGCACCGCCGAGAATCTGAACCGTCGCGAGAATTACGGCACGGCCGACTATTATGGCGCCGAACTCTCGATCGACGCGACGCTGGCGCGAACGCTCCAGGTCGGCGCGAACTACAGCTATATCCACCGCGATTTCGATGTCGGCACGCCCACGGACGGCGGCCTCATCCGTCCCTTCCGCCTCACCGACGTGCCGACCCACAAGGGCTTCGTCTATCTGAGCTGGACGCCGGTGCCGCGCCTGCGCATCGTGCCCGGCATCGAGGCCGCCTCGGACCGTACGACCGTCACCCCGGCCACCGCCAATGGCGACGATCCGGTCTATTATGAGACCGGCAGCTATGTGCTGGGCGCGCTCAAGATCGATTATGACGTGACGCCCAATCTCACGGTCGGCCTCGGCGTGCGCAATGCCTTCGACGATTATTACACGCTGACGGATGGATTTCCCGAATCCGGCCGCAGCTTCTTCCTGACGGCCAGAGCGCGCTACTGATCGGGGGAGGCCCGAACGCGCAAATCCTCCCCAAAACGGGGAGGATTTGCGCGGACGCCTCTCCCGGAGCCGATCCGCGAAAAACGGACAGTGCTCCTGCCTGCGCAGGAGCACATGTTAATTCCATCTGAAACGGACAGGCCCTATCGCGCCGCCGGCAGGGGCAGCGCCGTCGTCCGCTTCACGCGGTTCAGCACGATGCTGGAGCGCAGCCCCGCCACATCGCCATGGCCGAGCAGGTCCTCGTTGATGAGCAGGGAAAGCGCCGGCAGGTCGCGGGTGAGGACGCGCAGCAGATAGTCGGCATCGCCGGTCAGCGCGCAGCATTCCATCACGGCGGGATTGGCGGCCATGCGCGCGTGGAAGCCGCTCGCCGTGCCGCGCCCGTAGGAGGCGAGCGTCACGGTCACATAGGCCTCGACCTGCAGGCCCAGGCTGGCCTCGTCGAGCAGGGCGACCTGCTGGCGGATGACGCCGTCCTGCGCCAGCCGCTGCACGCGGCGCGACACCTGCGAGGCCGAGAGATTCACCCGCTCCCCCAGATCGGCATGGGAGATGGAGGCGTCCTGCTGCAAGTGCGCGAGAATATTGAGGTCGATTCTGTCCATGTGCGTCATTCATGCGATAATTATGGGATTATCACAAGATTGCCGCGTTGATGGCGATGTGCGCCGTGAAGATCGCGCGGACCATGCGGGGCGTCCATGCTATAAGCATGGCAGGCTTCGCGCGGCCTTGCGCGCGCGCCCGACAGGAGAGCGATTTGAACGAGATTTCCGGCCTCGACGCCATGACCGGCCTGCCCAATCCGCTGGGCCTCGACGGGTTCGACTTCATCGAATTCTGCGCCACCGAAAGGGGCCTGCTGGAGCCCGTCTTCGAGGTGACCGGCTTCACCCGCGTCGCGCGCCATCGCTCCAAGGATGTGGACCTGTGGCGGCAGGGCGAAATCAACCTCGTCGCCAATTACGAGCCGCGCAGCCCCGCCCAGTATTTCGCGGCCGAGCACGGCCCCTCCGCCTGCGGCATGGGCTTCCGGGTGAAGGACGCCGCCCGCGCCTATGAACTGGCGATCGAGCGCGGCGCCGAGCCGGTGGAAGTGAAGACCGGCCCCATGGAGCTGCGCCTGCCCGCCATTCGCGGCATCGGCGGCGCGATCATCTATTTCACGGATCGTTATGCGACGGCGGAGGAGCCGGACGCGCTCTCCCTGTGGGACATCGATTTCCGCTACCTGCCGGGCGTGGACCGCCACCCGGCGGGCGCGGGCTTCCGCATGATCGATCACCTCACCCACAATGTCTATGGCGGCCGCATGGCCTATTGGGCCGATTATTATGAGCGCATCTTCGGCTTCCGCGAGATCCGCTATTTCGACATCAAGGGCGAATATACCGGCCTCACCAGCAAGGCGATGACCGCGCCCGACGGCAGGATCCGCATCCCCCTCAATGAGGAAGGCAAGGCCGGCGGCGGCCAGATCGAGGAATTCCTGCGCGCCTATAATGGCGAGGGCATCCAGCATATCGCCTTCATCTGCGACGATCTCATCGCCTGCTGGGACAGGCTCAAGGCGCTCGGCACCCCCTTCATGACCGCGCCGCCGGAAACCTATTACGAGATGCTGGACGAGCGCCTGCCCGGCCATGGCGAGCCGGTTGCCGAATTGCGGAAGCGCGGCATCCTGCTCGATGGCTCGACGCGGGATGGCGACCCGCGCCTGCTGCTCCAGATCTTCTCCGAGACGCTGATCGGCCCGGTCTTCTTCGAGTTCATCCAGCGCAAGAAGGACGAAGGCTTCGGCGAAGGCAATTTCACCGCCCTGTTCCAGTCCATGGAGCGTGACCAGATGCGCCGAGGCGTGCTCAGGACAGAGGAAGCCGTGGCATGACCACCACCATCGCCCCCGACATCGGCATCGCCCCGGCGGCCGCCACCACGGCCCCGGTGCTGAGCCGCATCCACCATGTCGCCTATCGCTGCCGGGACGCGAAGGAGACGGTGGAATGGTATGAGCGCGTGCTCGGCATGCGCTACACCACCGCCTTCGCCGAGGATCATGTGCCCTCCACCGGGGAATATGATCCCTATATGCACATCTTCCTCGATTGCGGCGGCGGCAATGTGCTCGCCTTCTTCGAGCTGCCCAACCAGCCGGACATGGGGCGCGACCCCAACACGCCCGCCTGGGTGCAGCATATCGCCTTCGAAGTGCCGGACATGGACGCGCTGCTCGCCGCCAAGGCGCATCTCGAGGCGCAGGGCATCAAGGTGCTCGGCCCGACCTATCACGGCCTGTTCAAGTCGATCTATTTCTTCGACCCCAACGGGCACCGGCTCGAACTGGCGTGCAATATCGGCAAGCCCGAGCAATATGCCGAGGTGGCGCGCGTCGCGCCCGCCATGCTTGAGGAATGGAGCCGCACGAAGCGGGCGCCGCGCCACGCCGAATGGCTGCACAAGGAACCCGGGGACGGGGAACAAGCACGTTGAAAGCCCTCGACCGGACTCATGATCCGCGCGCGGCCTGCTGGGTCGAGGGCGCGGACGGCCATGCCGACTTTCCCGTCCAGAACCTGCCGCTCGGCATCGTCGCCTTTCCCGGCGGCGACGGGCCGCGCGGCGGCGTCGCCATCGGCGCGCTGGTGCTGGACCTTGCCGGCATCACCCCCCTGCTCGACGGCAAGGCCGCCGACGCCGCGCGCCTCACTGACGCACCATGCCTCAATGCGCTGTTCGCGAACGGCAACGGGAAGGCCGATGCGCTGCGGCGCGCGCTCTTCGACCTGCTGACCGACGCGAACCGCGCCACCGCCGTGCGCCCGCATCTCCATCCCTCCACGGACTGCACGCTTCACCTGCCCTTCGCGATCGGCGACTACACGGATTTCTACACCGGCATCCATCATGCCGAGAATATCGGCCGGCAGTTCCGGCCGGACAATCCGCTGCTGCCCAACTACAAATATGTGCCGATCGGCTATCATGGCCGCGCCTCCTCGATCCGCCCGAGCGGGGTGGACGTGGCGCGCCCCTCCGGCCAGACGAAGTCGCCCGATGCCGACGCGCCCGGCTTCGGCCCCACGAAGCGCCTCGATCATGAGCTGGAAATGGCGATCTGGATCGGCGCGGGCAATGTGCTCGGCCAGCCGGTGCGGATCGGCCGGGCCAGCGACCATATCGCCGGCCTCTCCATCCTCAACGACTGGTCCGCGCGGGACATCCAGGCCTGGGAATATCAGCCGCTCGGGCCGTTTCTCGCCAAGAATTTCCACTCCACCGTCTCGCCCTGGCTGGTGACGGCGAGCGCGCTCGCGCCCTATCGCATCGCCCAGCCCGCGCGGCCGGCGGGCGATCCCGCGCCGCTGTCCTATCTGCTCGACGCCGACGATCAGGCCGAAGGCGCCTTCGCGGTGACGATGGAAGTGCATCTGCTCACCGCCCGCATGCGCGCCGCCGGCGCGGCGCCCGCGCGCATCAGCAGCGGCCCGATGACCGCCATGTACTGGACCGCCGCGCAGCTCGTCGCGCACCATACCGCCGGCGGCTGCGATCTGCGCACCGGCGACCTGCTCGGCACCGGCACGCTCTCGGGGAGGGATAAGAGCAGTTTCGGCAGCATGGCCGAGCTGACGCTGGGCGGCCGCGAGCCCATCACCCTGCCCAACGGGGAGACGCGCGGCTTCCTTGAGGACGGCGACGAGCTCATCATGACCGCCCATGCCGCGCGCGAGGGCTTCGCGCGCATCGGCTTCGGCGAATGCCGGGCGCGGATCGCCGGCGCATGAGCGCCGCCGGGCGCCTGATCCTGCACGGATATTGGCGCTCGGGCACGAGCTACCGCACGCGCATCGCGCTCAACATCAAGGGCCTGTCCTACGATCAGGTGACGCACGACCTGCGACAGGGCGCGCATCGGGCGGAGGCCTATCTCGCGCTCAATCCGCAAGGCCTCGTGCCCGCGCTGGAGACGGGCGACGCCGTCCTCACCCAGAGCAGCGCGATCCTCGAATGGCTGGAGGAGCGCTTCCCGGCGCCGCCGCTCCTGCCGGCCGATCCTGACGAGCGCGCGATCGTCCGCGCCATGGCCATGACGGTCGCCTGCGACATCCATCCGCTCGGCAACATGCGCGTGCTGGCCCATCTGCGCCGCGAACTGGGCGCGGACGAAGCGCAGTTGGCGGACTGGCTGGCGCTCTGGATGCGGTCGGGCTTCACCGCGCTCGAAGCGATGATCGCGCGCCATGGCGGGCGCTTCGCGTTCGGCGACAGGCTGACCCTCGCCGACTGCAATATCGTGCCGCAGCTCTACGCCGCCGAACGCTTCGGCATCGCGCTCGACGATTTTCCCCGCCTGCGCGAAGCCGGCGCCCATGCGGCGGAAGCGCCGCCCGTCCGGCAGGCCCACCCTTCGCGCCAGCCGGACGCGGACCCGGCCTGAGGACGGGGCGCTGCCCCGATTCGGGCGGCAGGGTCACCTTCCCTGAATTGGATCAGCGCATCGTTCAGGGCAAACCGCATCCGTGCTCCTGCGAAAGCAGGAGCACATGTTGGTTCCATCTGAAAGGGCCATGGGCGCCGGTCTTGGCAGGAGCTGTGTGCGCACCATCGATCTTCCGGCGACCGTGGAACAGCGCTTTCAGTGCCGCGCTTCACCCCGTCTCCACATCGCGGCGCCGGGCGCGGACTCGCCTCCCGCCCGTCTCCCGCGACATTTTTATCTTGCCAATGTCATCGTTTTGAAATCTTATCACGGCCACGGGGCACAGAACTCCATGAGGCGAGAGGAAGCCGGGGCGCCATCACCAGTCGCCTGGAGTGGACATGTTGCGCAAGAAGCAGACCCAGACAGCGGGATGCAGCGATCGGGATCGCCGCAGGGCTTCTCGCGCGCGTGACGTTCGCCCGCGGGCCTTGCGGGGCTGAGGGCGATGGCGGCGCTCATCATCGAACTGGCGCGCGAGGCGGACATTCCCGAACTCGATGCGCTCATCAACCGCTCCGCGACCAGCGTCTGCTCCCGCTATTATGATTCCGACGCGATCGAGGCGGCCGTCGAGCATGTGTTCGGCGTCGACACGCAACTCATCCGTGCCGGCTGCTATTTCGTGGCGCGCGTGCGCGGCCGGATCATCGGCTGCGGCGGCTGGAGCCCCTTCGCCACGCTGTTCGGCGCGGACAAGTCCAGCGGCCGCGATGACCGGCGGCTCGACCCCGCGCGGGACGATGCCCGCATTCGCGCCTTCTTCGTCTCGGCCGACTGGACCCGCGCGGGCGTCGGCTCCGCCCTGCTCGAAACCTGCGAGGCGGCCGCCATGCGAGCCGGGTTCGGCAGCATCCGGCTGATGGCGACCCTGTCGGGCGTGCCCTTCTATGCCGCGCGCGGCTATGTCGCGACGGAGGACCATGTCGCGCGGTTCGGCCCCACGCAGGTGCGGTTCGTGGCCATGCGCAAGATCATGCGCGCCCTGCCGGACAAGGCCCGCGCCGCCTGACACCCGGCGGGCGAAGGTGCCCCCTCCCGTTCCCCGCGTCGTCAATCGCCCCGCTTCGCCAATCGTCGACGCGTGATCCCCCGATTCGCACGGGCGCGCCACTCACTCGTGACGCAGGGCGTCGATCGGATTGAGGCCGGCCGCGCGCCGCGCCGGGAAATAGCCGAACACCACGCCGATCACGCCCGAGATCAGGAAGGCCAGCGCATTGATCTGCGGATCGAAGGTCCAGGGCACCTGCATCAGCGGCGTCGCGACCGCGATCACGAGCTGCGAGACGAGCAGGCCGATCAGCCCGCCCAGGCAAGAGAGCACCACCGCCTCGACGAGGAACTGCATCAGCACCTCGCGCGCCACCGCGCCGATGGCGAGGCGGATGCCGATCTCCCGCGTGCGCTCGGTCACCGAGACCAGCATGATGTTCATGATGCCGATGCCGCCCACGACAAGGCTGATCCCCGCCACCGCCGCGACGATGCGCGTGAGCAGCGTGGTCGTGCCGGTCAGCGTGTCGGAAATCTGCTTGGTGTCGAAGATGTTGAAATCGTCTTCCTTGCCGCCGGTGATGTGGCGCCGCTCGCGCAGCAGCGCCATGATGCTGTTCTGCACCGTCGTGGTGGCATAGGCCTGGTCGACGCCCACGAGGATCAGCCGCACGTCGGTCGAGCCGGTGAAGCGGCGCTGCACGGTCTTGATCGGCATGATGACCACATCGTCCTGATCGCCGCCGAAGCCGGCCTGCCCGCGCGTCGAGAGCGTGCCGATGACGTCGCAGCTCACATTGCCGATGCGGAAGCGCTTGCCCACCGCGTCCGTCTTGCGGAACAGATTGGTCTGCACGGTCGAGCCGATGATGCACACCGCCTTGCCGGCCGCTTCCTCGGCGGGCGTGAAATAGCGCCCGTCGGTCAGCGGCCAGGGCTGGACCTGGAAATAGGCCGAGGTCGTTCCGTTGATCGTGGTCGACCAGTTGGCGCCTTCATAGATGGCGGTCGCGGTCGACTGGGCCTGCGGCGCCACGGCGGTGACGCCGGCGATCTGCTGCTCGATGGCGCTCACATCGGCCATGTCGAAATCGGGCGGACGCGGGCCGCCGCCGCCGCGCCCGAAGCCCTGGCCGGGGCGGATCTGGAGGATGTTGGTGCCCAGCGCGGCGATCTGCTGCTGCACCGCCGCCGTGGTCGCCTTGCCCAGCGTCACCATCGAGACCACCGCCGCCACGCCGATGATGATGCCGAGCGTGGTCAGGAAGGAGCGCAGCTTGTGCCGCAGGATGGAACGCAGCGCGAGCAGGAAGGTCGTGCCGATCATGCGCCCGCCTCCACGGCCGGCCGGCCGGTCTCGATCCGGTCGACCAGCCCGTCCTTGAAATGCACGATGGTGCGCGCGAAGGCCGCCATGTCCGGCTCGTGCGTCACCATCAGCACGGTGATGCCGGCATCGCGGTTGAGGCCGCCGAGCAGCTCCATGATCTCGACCGAGCGGGCGCTGTCCAGATTGCCGGTCGGCTCGTCCGCCAGCAGCACGTCCGGGTTCGTCACGATGGCGCGCGCGATCGCGACGCGCTGCTGCTGGCCGCCGGACAGCTCGGCGGGCGTATGATCCCACCAGTCCCTGAGGCCAACCTTGTCGAGCGCGTTCATGGCCGCCTCGCGCCGCTCGGCCTTGGGATCGCCGCGATAGAGCAGCGGCAGTTCAACATTCTCCAGCGCGGAGGTGCGGGCCAGCAGGTTGAAGCCCTGGAAAACGAAGCCGAGATATTTGCGGCGCAGCAGGGCGCGCTGGTCCTGATCCAGCGTCTCGACATGATGGCCCCGGAACAGGAAGGCGCCGGAGGTAGGCACGTCGAGGCAGCCCAGAATGTTCATCGCGGTGGACTTGCCGGAACCGGACGGGCCCATGACCGCGACGAAATCGCCCTCCGCCACGTCGAGATCGACGCCCTTCAGCGCCTGGAACGCCGTCGGCCCGCTGCCATAGACCTTGGTGATGCCGCGCAGCGAAATGAACGGCGCCTCAGCCACCATTGCCCCCGCTGCGCCGTTGCTGCCCGCCGCTCTGGCCGGAACCCGAGCCCGAGCCCGAACCGGAGCCGCCGCCGGATGCGGCCGCGCCCGCCGTACCGCTCAGCACGCCGGTGATGACGTCCATGCCCGGCTGCAGGTCGCCCGAGAGAATCTCGGTCTGGAAGCCGTCCGTATCGCCGGTCGTCACCTGGACCGCCTTGGGCTTGCCGTCCGCGCCGCGCACATAGACGGTCTGCGTGGCGCCCCGGGTCATCGTCACGGATCGCTCCGTTCCGTTGCGCCGCCGCGGCCCGAGCGTGAGCGAATCGGTGATGCCGCCGCCGGACCGCGCGGAACCGCCGCTGTCCGGCGTGAACCGGAGCGCGGCATTGGGCACGAGCAGCACATTCTGCTTTTCGGTGGTGACGATGTCCGCCGTCGCGGTCATGCCGGGACGCAGGCTGAAGTCCGCATTGGCGACACTGAGGTCCGCCGCATAGGAAACCACCTGGCCGGTCGTGCTCGAACTGCTGGACGAGGAGGATGATGACGAGGAGGAACTGCTCGAATCCGCCGAGAGATTGGAGCCGATGTCCACGCGCGTGATCGTCGCCGGGAAGGTCTTGCCGGGGAAGGCATCGACCGTGAAGGTCGCGCGCTGCCCCTCCTTGACCGTGCCGACATCCGCCTCGTCGATCGCGACCTCCAGCTTCATCTTGGAGAGGTCCTCGGCGATCACGAACAGGGTCGGCGTGTTGAACGAGGCCGCGACGGTCTGGCCGGGATCGACCTGCCGCGCGAGCACCACGCCGGAAACGGGCGAGCGGATGATCGCGCGCGCGCGCTGCGTCTGGTTCTGGGCCAGCGCGGCCTGGCTCGCCACCACATTGGCCTTGGCGACGCCCAGCGCGGCCTGCGCCCGCTGCACGTCGGCGCGGCCGGTCTGCATCTCGGTCTGCGAGGGCACGCGGCCGTTGGACAGGCGCGAGACTTCCTCCAGCCGGGCGAGCTGCGCCTGCGCCTCGGCGAGCGTCGCCTGCGCCTGCGCCACCTGCGCCTGATTGGCGTTGAGCTGCGCCTGCCCCTGCCGGATCTGGTCCTCGATCTGCTCGGGGTCGATCTCGGCCAGCGCCTGCCCGGCCGAGACCCTGTCGTTCACATCGACCAGCACCTTGACCACGAGGCCGGAAAGCTGCGAGCCGACCGTCACCTGATTGGTCGGCGCGAGCTTGCCCGTCGCGGAGACGGTGGTCACGAGCGCGCCGCGCTCCACCTTGGCCGTCGCATAGCCGGTCTCGCCGCTCCCGCCGAAACAGCGCGCGAGCAGCAGCACCAGCAGCAGCACGACGAGGACGATCGCGCCCCATTTGGCATAGCGCCGCCAGGCCGGCTGGGGCTTCTGCCCGAGAAAGTCGTCGAGGTCCTGGTCTGCCATGGTTCTTCCCGGTTATTGCGGTGCGACGGGGGCCGCGGTGGAATCCCATCCGCCGCCCAGTGCGACATAGAGAGCGATCAGCGCCGTCGCCTTGTCCGAGCGCGCCTGGACAAGGCCGTCGCGCGCGGAGATCAGCGCCGCTTCCTGCGTGTTGAGCGTGGTGAAATCGGTGAGGCCGGAGCGATACTGGCTGCGCGCCAGTATCGCGCCGTTGGTCGAGGCATCGAGCGCGATGGCGAACTGGCGCTCGCGCTCCGTCGCGCTCTGCAGCGCGACGATGGCATTCTCGACATCCTCCAGCGCGCCCAGCACCGAGGATTTATAGGCCGCGAACGCGCCGTCGGCCGCCGCGCGGCTGGAGCGCACCTGCGCATTCAGGCGCCCGCCGTTGAAGATCGCCTGGCTGATGCCCGAAAACAGGCTGCCGGTGATCGTGTCGAAGATGTTCGCGAGGCTGGTGGCATTGGCGCTGATGCTGCCGCTGAGATTGAGCGCGGGGAAGAGCTGCGCCTTCGCGACGCCGATCTGCGCCGTCGCGGCGGCCAGATTGCGCTCGGCGGCGCGCACGTCCGGCCGCTGGCGCAACACATCGGCCGGAATGCCGGCGGCGACCTGATCGGGCCCGGTCGGGATGGGCTGCGCCTGCGCCAGCAGCGGCTTGAGCGCGCCGGGCGCCTGCCCGGTGAGCACCGCGATGCGGGAGACCGCCGCATTATATTGCTGCTCGATCTGCGGCACGGAGGCGGCGGTCTGCGCCCGGCTCGCCCGCGCCTGCTCCTCATCCACCGAGGAGACCAGCCCCGCCTTCACGCGGAAGCCGGCAATCTCCAGATTGTCGTCCTGAATGGCGAGGCTCGCCCGCGCATTGTCGAGCTGCGCCTGATAGGCGCGGGCCAGCACATAGTTGCGCGCCACTTCGCTCTCCACGGACAGCAGCGTGGTCGCATAGTCGAAGCCGGCCGCCTCATAGTCCGCCCGGCTGGCGCGCACGCCGCTGCCGATGCCGCCGAACAGGTCGAGCTGATAGCTGGCATCGAGCCCGAGCGAGAAGCTGTTGCGCCCGCCGCCGCCCGTGCTCGTCACCGTGCCGTCCGGCAATGTGACGCTGGTGCCGCCGCCGCGCAGCGTTTCGCTCCGGCCGTAGCTGGCCGATCCGCTGAGCGTGGGCAGCAGGTCCGCGCGGCTGGAGATGAGCGCCTCGCGCGCCTGGCGCAGCCGCGCGATCGCCTGGGCGATGTCCAGATTGGAGCCGGCCGCCTGCTCGACCAGCCGGGTCAGCACCGGATCGTCGAACCGGCGCCACCAGGCCGTCAGATCCTCGGCGCTGGGCGCGGCCGTGACCGACCATGCATCGGGCACGCCGAGCTCGGCCGCGGTCCTGGGATGATAGGCGGGGCCGACACCGCAGGACGCGAGCAATGGCAGCATTGCCAGGCCGGTCAGCCCATATTTTCGACGCTTCATCCCGCCTGAATGCGAAACATGGACGCGTCCGTCCAGTGCGGAATCGTCTCAAATTGTAGCTGATGGCCCCCGACCCGCCCGCGCGGCCCGGAATCGGCCCATGGAAGCGCGCCTTGCGGGCGACCCCGCGGCGATCAGCCCAGCGGTCCGGTCAGCCGCCAGCGATGCGTGATCGGCGACATGACGAGCAGATGGCCGCACCGCGTGCAGCGCGCCCGACGCGAGTTCGGGTCAAGGGGATCGGGCGGCACGAGCATGCGGCTCGGCACATGCCGGCCCTCGATGCATCGCGGGATCTTCCTGGCCATGCGCCCCTCCCCGTGCCGCCGTCCCCTCTCAGCCGTTCATGCCCGGACCCCGCCTCAGAACGCCGCGCCGAGCGAGATGCGCACCGCATAGGCGGGATCGCCCTGCGTCTGTTCGGCGCTCGCGGAAATGGTCCAGGTATAGTCCAGCCCGCCGCTGAGCAGGCGCACCTCGCCGAGCCAGCCGCCCTTCACCGTGTCCGGCGTCAGGGTGAAGTCGTCGCCGTCGCTGAAATGCGCGGTCGTGTCGCCGAGCGAGCCGCCCAGGCGATTGCGCCGCCCGCCCTCGATCTCGAGCGTGAGCGGAATGCCGTCATTCTGCCTGGGGCCGAAGCGATAGATGCCGGTCACGGTGGTGGTCGCGAACATGGCGTCGCTGTTCCGCGCGGCCACCGTCAGGTTCATGGCGTCGCCGCCGCCGGATTCGCTGTAGCCGTCTTCGTGCAGGTGATAATAGTCGATGATCGCCATCGGCTTGAAGCTGATGCGCTCGCCCACATCGGCCATGTAGGACACGCCGGCCGCGCCCGAATACATCTGGCCGTCCCAGCTCGCCGTCGCGGTGTTGACGAAGTCGGTGTCGTCGGCGGTGCCGTTATAGTAGCGCGTGCCGTCGAAGCTGGCGAGCGTGTAGGCCGCCCGCGCGAAGGCATAGAAGGGCCCCTTGCGCATGCGCCAGAAGGCGCCGAACTCGTAGGCGTTGGCCTTGACCTCATTGCCCAGCGCATCATTCTTGTTGGAGCCGTTCATCCAGCTGAACGACAGGCCGACATTGCCGATGCCGGTCACGCGCTCCAGCCCCCCGGAGAAGCCCCAGCCGCTGGTGGTGTAGCCGGCCGACTCGGTCTCGTCCTTGCTGCCGCCCCATTTCAGGGCCTCGAACCAGCCGCCGACATGGCTGATGTCGAACATGGTGTTGCTGTTGGTGACGTGACGGGTGGCAAGGCGCGAGCCGCGCGTCAGCAGGTCGAAATTGCCGCCGGCATAGTCGGGCAGCAGGCTGTTGAACCGCGTCGAGAGCGTATCGCCATCGGTCACGCCCAGCAGGTCCTGCTCGACATTGCTGTCGCTCGGCGCGGCCGCGAGGATCGCGGCATAGGCGGCCGCCTGGTTGCGGTTGAGCCCCAGTTCGCTGGAGGTCTTGTGCGAGAGGTCCAGCACCACCTCGCCGGCGGTCTGGTCGACGGTGACCTCGCCCTTGAACAGATAGGGCAGCACCGTGTCGTCTTCGGAAAAGGTCGGCGTACCCGTGATGGTGTCCGCGGTGAGCACGACATAGCGGCCCTCCGCGGTGGAGAGGCTGCTGATCGTCGCGGCGATATGCGCGCCGTCCTCGAAGGTCGCGGTGCCGACGTTGAACTTCGGATTGGTGCCGGTATCGCCATCGATCGCCACCTTGAGCGTGCCGCCCGAGCCGACCGTGAGCGAGGCGAAATCGAGGTCGCTCGTGCCCGTCGCCTCCAGCGTGCCGCTCGTGACATGCACCGCCAGATTGGCGCCGCCCGTCAGCGCGCCGGAAAAGACGCTGCTGTCCGCGAGGGTCAATGTGGCGGCCTGATCGTTGAACGCCGCCGTCCCGGTGAAGCTCGCCGTGTCGGCCAGCGTCATGGTCGCGGTGCCGGTGCCGAAGTCGATCTTGCCGCTGTAGGCCGCGTCGCCGGAAAGGTTCACGCTGTCGTCGCCCGCGCCCAGCACGCTGTTGCCCGTCACCGTTCCGGCGCTGATGTTCAGCACATCGTTGCCCGATCCGGTCAGGATGGGTCCCGTGATGGAGGGCGTCACGGAGCTGCCGTCCGGCACGGACTGGTTGAGCGTGAAGCCGCTCGTGTTGGCCGAGACGTCGATCGCCGCGACCGTATCCTCGGCCGATCCGTTGGCGGTGATGGCGCCGCTGTTGTTCACCGTCGTGAGCGATCCGGAGAGGTCCCGGATCGCATAGGTGGCCCCTTCGCCCGACGAACTGATCGCCGCGCTGATGGTCCCGCTATTGTCGATGACGGGGACGGTCGAACCCGCGTTGATCAGGATCGCGGTCGCGGTCATGTCGTTGGTCGTGGCCTTGATCGTGCCCGAGTTCCAGATGCCGCCGGGCATCGAGACATTGCCGCCCTGCCCGCCGATGACGATCGCATAGGCGTCCGTATTGTCATAATAGGCCGTGCCCTGCACCGTCCCGTCGATCACCAGCGAATGATCGCGGCCGGCATAGACGCCGATGGTGGTATCCTCCGCGCCGCCGATCTGCAGCGCCGGACCATTGCCGTAGGACTGGATTGCGCCGTCGCCCTCGTCCTCGTCCGCGATGCCGTCCCCGTCCACATCGCTGTTGGTCGTGCTGGTCGTGGGCTGGACGGCCACGATGATCCCGCCCTCGACATTGCCCGCCACCGAGACCGCCGGCGCGCTCACGCGCACGTCGCTGCGGCTCAGATACATGGTGTCCCCGTCGTCGTTGGTATAGCTGATCTGCTGGCTGATCGTGTTCTGGAGGCGCAGCGTGCCCTGGATGTCGCCGGTCAGGTCGACCGCGCGCGCACCCTCGCCGATCACCGAGACCGCGCCGTCCACCGAGACATTGCCCGTCACGTCGCCCGCGCGGATGCCCACGCTGTTGTCGCCCACGATGGTGATCGTGCCGCTCGACGAAAGCCCGCCGTTGAGCTGCCCGTCGATCTGGATGCCCGCCGAGTTCAGCCCCTCGATGCTGATCGATCCGCTGTTGACCACGTCGCCCCAGAAATTGTCGCCGACATGGATGCCGAAACGGTCGCTGTGCCCGGCGATCGGGCCGTCCACGATCGTGTTGCCGTCCGGATTGCTCGCGACGAAATCCTCGCGCACGATGATCGAGCCGCTGTTGGTGATCGTCCCGGTCTGCTGACCTGTCACATTGATGCCGGCCGCGCCGTCGCTGCCGCCCAGAATCAGGTCGCCGGCATTGCTGACGTCATTGCTGCTGTCCATCGTGATCGCGGTGCCGCCATCCAGATCGATGGAGCCGTCCTCCGTCACCTCGATCGCGGCCGGCCCGCCATTCACCGCCGTCGAAGTGCGCACCGGGGTCGTCGTGTCGGTGCTGATCGTCAATTGCGCGGCCGCGCCGCTGGGCAGGAAAAGCAGGGAAACCGGAACGAGGATCGAAGTCGATCGCAGGGTGCGCAGCATGGGCAGGTCCATCGCAAGAGAAGAAGGAAGGTGGCTGCGGCTGGCCGGACGGATCATCAAGGGAGGGGATATGACCTGCCCGGCAAGGGCAAGATTGCCGGCCAGCCACCAGCGGCGGCCCGGGGGCGTGGGCCGTCATTCGGTCTCGGCCGGCCGCCTCACCCGGCAGCCGCATGGGAATGACGGACTCGCGCGCGCGATCCCGCCGCCGATGTGCGAAAAATATGCCGGGGCGTGTCCCGGGGGACGCCGGACGATCCGCTCGCCCCGGATTGACTAATTTATCATGTTAAATATTGTACCCTTCGGACGGCCCGCCGGAAGGGCCGCGCATGGAGAGTGCGATGACGAGGGACATGGTCGACACAATCCGGTTCGAGCTTGTCCCCGACTGGGAGAAATGCCCTCCGGGCGAGGCGCATCGCCATGAGGATGTGGCCGACGTCGCCTGCGATTCGCAGGACCGCGTCTATCTGCACACGCGCCGGGGCGACCGCGTCATGGTCTATGACGAGGATGGCCATTTCATCCGCCAGTGGGGCGAGGGCATGTTCAGCATGGCCCATGGCATCGCCATCCATGAGGACGTCGTCTATTGCACCGACAATGTCGACAGCGTGATCCGCATGTTCGACCTGGAGGGCGATCTTCTCCGGGTGCTCGGCACGCCGCGCCAGGTGAGCGACACGGGCTATGACCCCCGGCGCAAGGCGACGATCCATCACAACGAGACCGTCGAGCGCGCCGCCGGTCCGTTCAACTGCTGCTGCAATGTCGCGATCGCGCGCAACGGCGACCTGTTCGTGGCGGACGGCTATGGCAATGCCCGCATCCACCATTTCGACCGGCAGGGCACGCTGCTGAACGGCTGGGGCGAGGTCGGCACCGGCCCCGGCCAGTTCCACCTGCCCCACGGCATCGCGCTCGACGGGGACGAGAATGTCATCGTCTGCGACCGGGAGAACGACCGGCTGCAGATTTTCGACCGGACGGGCCGGCTGCTGCGCATCTGGACCGACATCGTGCGCCCCACGGACGTGACGGTGGACAAGCAGGGGCTCATCTATGTCTCCGAACTGTGGCGTCCGCTGGAGCCGGGACAGGGTAGCTTCGTCCATGGCTATGGCACGCGGGACCTGCCCGGCCGGCTCACCGTCTTCCGGCCGGACGGCCGCATCGCCGCGCGCTGGGGCGCGGACAGCGGGAACCGCGGCGCGCCGGGCAATTTCATCGCGCCGCACGGCCTCGCCGTCGATTCCAGGGGCAGCCTCTATGTCGCGGAAGTGAGCGGATCGTTCGGCGCGCTGCCCGGCCGCCTGCCGAAGGACGTCTGCATGGCCCACCAGATCCAGAAATTCCGCCGGCTCGATCCGGCCGCGCGCTGAGGGAGGCAGGCCATGCTGCTGGAAGAGATGGACATCGATCCGCCCGCCGGGATCCCCCGGCAGGCCCGACCGCAGGTCCACAGCCCGGCGGTCGCCCGATATGTGTCCGACATGCATGGCGAGCGGACGCAGGTGGAGGTCTTCTCGCGCGTGCCCGGCTTCTCGTTCGAAACGCTGCCGCTGGGGCCGATGGCCCTGCTGTCCATGCATTGCGGCACGGTCTCCATCCGTCGCGACCCCGATGACGTCCGTGCCCGCTCCCGCCGGATGATGACCTTCATCCATCAGGTGCATGGCCGCAGCCGGTTTCGCCACTATGGCCATGAGATCGTCCTGGCGGACGGCGATTTCGCGCTCTGCGACAATGGCGCGCCCTATGATCTGCGGATCGACGGTCCGAACGACATCCTCCTGTTCCGCGTGCCGGGCGCCATGGTTTCGGCGCGCTTCCCCTCCCCCGACATGCTGTGCGGGCGTCGGCTCCGCGGTGACGAAGGGCTGCTTCCGCTCGCCGCCGCCATGGCGCGGGCCCTTGCCTCCGGCCAGCCCGGCGCGCTGGCCGGCGATGCCGCCGAGAGCGCCGGGCGGCACCTGCTCGATGTGCTGGCGAGCGCGTGCCAGACCTTGTCCGAGGCGCAGGGCCCCGGCACGGCGGTCATGACGGCGCGCTTCTGGAGCGTGAAGCGGTTCATCGAGGCGCATCTGCGCGAGCCGGCGCTCGGCCCTGCCTTCATCGCCCGCCAGCTTCGCCTCTCGGACCGCTATCTGCGGATGATCTTCGCGCTCAGCGACGAGGCGCCCTCGGCCTATATCCTGCGGCGCCGGCTGGAGGAGTGCGCGGCCCAGTTGCGCGATCCGCGCTGGCGCCATCATTCGATCACGAGCATCGCCTTCGGCTGGGGCTTCAACAGCGCCCCCCACTTCGCCCGTCGCTTCCGCGCGCGGTTCCAGTGCGCCCCCCGCGATTATCGCCGGCAGATGCTGGCCCGGGACGGCGCGACGCCGCGCGATCCGCCCCGCCGCGTCGCGCCAGGGCCTGCCGCAACGGACCCATGCGACTTCCCAAATGAGCAAGCAGGCGGCAGACGGCCGTGCAACCTTGCCCGGCCGGGTGGGAACAGTTTATCACGTTAAATATTCCGCCCTGCCCCGGACAGTGGGGAGGGGACAGGCGGACCGCGCCAGCCCCGCGCGGATCGGGAATGAGTCCTGGAGAGCAATGGATGGCCGGCGTCGCGAATAGTCCCACCAGCGCCGAACCGGGCGGTGCCGCGCCCGATGCGCCCGCCCCCGCCGCCGACAGCCAGCCCTGGCCACCGCGCCGGGACGCCTCTTATTCGCTCTTCTGCATGACTGTCGTCGTCATGTTCACCGTGCTGGACCGCAGCGTGATGGCGCTGCTGATCGACCCGATCAGGCAGGATTTCGGCATCACCGACACCCAGGCCGCCCTGCTCATCGGCGCCGCCTTCTCCCTGCCTTATGGCATTGCCGGCATCGCCGTCGCCCGGCTGGCGGACTTCAGCAACCGGCGCAATCTCGTCGCCGCCTCCCTCGCTGTCTGGAGCGCCTGCACGATCGCCTGCGGCGCCGCGCAGGGCTTCGCCAGCCTGCTCGTCGCCCGCATGGGCATCGGCGCGGGCGAATCCGGCTATGGGCCGGCAAGCTGGTCGATCGCCACCGACAACTGGCCGCGCGAGAAGGTCGCCTTCGCCACCGCCACCATGGGCATCGGCGCGATGATCGGCACCGGCCTCGCGCTGTTCCTGGGCGGCGCGGTGCTGCATGTCGTCTCGGGGATGCCGCCCTTTCCGCTGCCGGGCATCGGTGAGATCCGGCCCTGGCAATGGACGTTCATCATCGTCGGGACGCCGGGGCTGCTCTGGTCGTTCGTGGTGCTGACCAGCAAGGAGCCGCCGCGCCGGGGTCTGGCGGCCGGCGAGGCCGCGCGGAAAGTGCCGGTGAGCGATGTCGCGCGCTGGCTGCGCGACGACTGGCGCACCTATCTCGCCACCATAGGCGGCATGGCGATGAAGGCGATGATGCTGGCCGGACCGGCGACCTGGGGCGCGACCTTCCTCCACCGCCAGTTCGGCTGGGACCTTTCGCGCATCGGCATCATCAGCGGCACCATCACGCTCATCGTCTCGCCGGTCGCGCTGATGGTCGGCGCCCGGCTCTCGGAATACTGGACGAAGCAGGGCCGCAAGGACGCCAATCTGCGCATCGTCTTCTATGGGCTGCTCGTCTCCATCCCGCTGATGGTGGCCGCGCCGCTCATGCCCGATCCCTGGCTGGTGCTGGCGCTCAATGCCCTCGTGAGCTTCGTCGGCACGCTCGGCTTCGGCCCGAGCATCGCCGCCTTCCAGGTCATCACGCCCAACCGGATGCGCGCGCAGGTCGGCTCGCTCACCCAGTTCTGCAACAATGTCATCGCTTTCGCGCTGAGCCCCATCATCGTCGCGCTGTTCACCGACTATCTTTTCGGCGACCCCTCGGCGCTGCGCTATTCGATGGTGCTCAATGCGCTGGTGATGGGGGCGCTTTCGCTGCTGATCGTGTGGCAGGGCCTGGGCCCCTATGCCCGCGCCTATGAACGCGCCGTGCGCGACTTCGCAGACTGACCGCCCTTCCCATACCATGAGGACCGCATGAGCCAGAGCCTGGAATCGCTGGAGATCATCGACGCGCAGATCCACGAGCCCGCGCCCGGCCGGGCCTGGGACGCGGGCATGAGGGATCAGGTGCCGCTCTGGCAGGTGGAACTGGCGCGCGAGGCGATGGATGCGGTCGGCGTCGACATCGCGCTCGCCGTCACCAGCGAACGCTTCATCGACTGCGCGCACGCGCGCTTCCCCGGCCGCTTTCCCGGTGTCTTCACCTTCTTCCACAACTTGCCGGACTTCGCCGTCGAAGTGCGCCGCATCCGCGCCCATCCGGCCATGGTGGCGGGCCGCGCGCTGGTGGGCGATTATGTCAATGCGCGGATGCGCCCGGAATTCCTCGCCGGCGCCTTTGACCCGCTCTATGCCACCGCCGAAGAAGTCGGCCTGCCGATCTTCAACTCCACCCATGGCGGCTGCGCGCACATGGCGGATGTCGCGCGCCGGCATCCCGGCCTCACCCTGATCGTCGATCATCTGGGCGTTGCCCAGCATCCCTCCTCGCCGCCCGAGGCGATGAGCTGGGCGCCGTTCGAGGACCTGCTCGACCTGGCGCAATATCCCAACGTCCATGTGAAGCTCTGCGGCGCGCCCCTGCTCTCGCGGGAAAATTATCCCTATGCCGACGTCTGGCCCAATCTCGGGCGGCTGTTCGCCGCCTTCGGCCATGAGCGCGTCATGTGGGGGAGCGACTATACCCGGCCGCGCAGCGCCGACCTGCCGCGCGGGGACCGCCCCCGCCGGCGCGGCATCACCTATGCGGAGAATCTCGGCTTCCTGCTCCATTCGGACCGGCTGACCTACGCGCAGAAGGCCCTGGTGCTGGGCGGCAATATCCGCCGCATCTTCAACCTGCCGCCCATCTCGCAGGACTGGGGGCCGCCGCCCATGAGCTGGCCCATCCCGCGCTGAGCGCGGTCACGCGGCCGCGCGCGCCGTGCTCCCGCGAAGGCGGGAGCCCAGGGCACATGGGCCGTTGCTTACCCCTTGGGCTCCCGCCCGCCACCTTGTCCCAAAAAGCCCTTGATTGCGGACGGTGCCTACTTCCCCTTCATCCGCTTGCCGGCGATCCGGCATCCCTCGGCCATCGCCGCGAGCTTGGCCCACGCCACCTCGGCATGGCCGACACGCGAGCCGATGCCGCAATCGGTGCCGGCATGGACATTCTCCATGCCGACCAGCGTCGCATAATTGACCAGCCGCTCCGCGACCAGTTCGGGATGCTCGACCAGATCGGTGAAATGGCCGACGACGCCCGGCGCGATGATCTTGCCCGCCGGCAGCTTCACATCCTCGAACACGCGATATTCGTGCGCGTGCCGCACGTTCGACGCCTCGAACATGTAGCATTGTGCGTCGATCCGCAGCAGCTTGTCGACGATGTGCCGGAACTCGATGTCGTGGACATGCGGGCGATGGCCCGAGCCCCAGCACATGTGGAAGCGGATCTGCTCTTCCGGCAGGCCGCGCAGCGCATGATTGATGACATCGACGCAGAAATCGAGATGCGCGCGATACTGCTCCACGCTCCAGTCGGGATAGAACATCCAGGTCGTGGCGAATTCCGGCTCGTCGATCTGCACGATCAGGCCGGCATCGGTCACCGCCTTATATTCCTCGCGCACCGCGTCGGCGACGGCGAACATATAATCGCGCTCGTCCCGGTAATGGAGATTGTGGATGCCCGCGCCCAGGCTCAGCGGCCCCAGCGCCGCGATGAAGCCGTCCACTCCGGGCCGGTCCTCGAGCGCGGTCCTGAGCGCATCGATGTCCTTCCCAATGGCGTCATGGCCATGATAGGTCACCGGCCCGGTACAGGCGCGCACCTTCGCGGGGTCGCTGCGGAAAAGCTGGTCCGGGCTGACGCCGGGCTTCGCGAAGCCGGGCCGCTGCGGACCGCCCGAGCCTGCGAACCACAGGCCGGATTCGTAGAAGCCGGGAAAGTCGCGCCGGTCGCGCTCGGCGGTGGAAGCACGCTTGGGCCCGAGTCCCGCCGGCCGGTCGACCGTGCTGAATCCGCTCACCCGGTCGAAGATATAGGCCGCATAGGTGCCGGGATGCGCGGCCTTCACATATTCGCCGTCATTGATGATATCGAGGCCGCACGCCATCTGCCGCGCGACCACCCAGTCCACCGCCCCGGGCAGTTCCGCGGCGATCGCGCCGGCATTGTCCTTCGCATGGACGATCAGGCCGGAGAGACTGTCCGGCAACGGGAGATTGCCGCCATGGCTGCTCAGGAAATGGTCGGTCGAACGCCTCACTTATCGGTTTTCCTCTCGCTTGCCGCTCAGGGCGCCGGCCGGTTTCGCCATGGCGGCACGAGCATGGCCCTGAACGGACCGCCCGCCGGGACCGTCGGCAGATTTCTCATGTCAAGTATATGGACAGCCTCGCCGGCAGGATTGCCCGGGACGGAAGTTTCCGTTGAACCGTCCCGTCCCCTTGCCGGCCGGACAGGCCTAACGAGCCATTAAGCATTCCATCCTATCAGAGCGGCAACCCGCACGACGAGGTGCCCGATGGTCGCAGACAATCCCTCCGCAGCACGCCCGGCCGATCCGCTTTCCCTGCATTTCGACTGGATGCCCGAGCCGCTGCCCGCCGGGCCATGGCCCGCGCCGCTGCGCGCGCGCGTCTGCGCGGCCATGAAGGGCGTGGGCTGGCCTGCGGTCCACAGCGGCGAGTTCGGCCCGCTCGAAAGCCTGTACGGCGATTTCGTGCGGCTTTTCCCACGCCTGCTGGTCGGGCGTGAGGATGTCGACCGCGCCGCCGATCTCTACACGCTGCTGCACATCATGCTCTGGCGGCGCACCCAGCGCCTGCCCGACCTGACGCCGTTCAATGCCGATGTCGTGGCGCCGTTCACCGCTTTCCTCGCGCGACATTTCCCCAAATTGCCGCCGCGCGCCGCGGACCGCGCCGTTCCCCGCATCGCCTATCTCTCCGAGACCAGCGACCTGTTCGGCGCCAATGCCGTCGCGCGGATCACCGTCTCGCTGATGCTCGGCCAGCAGGCGCTGCGCGATCCCGCCGAGCGCCCCATTCTCTATTGCATCAATCGTCCGTTCGACAGCCTCCGGGATTTCGCGCTCGATCATGGGCTGGACGTGCGGGACCTCTCCCGTCCGACCCCTTCCCTCGCCGCGCAGGCCGTCATCGCGCAGATGGACGCGGACGCGATCGACATTCTCGTCACCGACAGCAACTGCGCCGTCGCGACCATGGTGATGCAGCAGCGGCCCGCCCGCGTGCAGGCCTTCCATGAGAACGGCTTCGCGACCTGGGCCATTCCCGAACTCGACCTCGCCCTGCTCGGCATCACCCGGCCCGCGCCGGACCTGTTCGCGCCGCACGTCGCCATCGCCCAGACGCCGCGCAACACCGCCTTCGTCTTCCAGAAGATGGCCCGCCCGCCCGCCGTCATCGAAGCGGTGCGCGAGGTGCTCCGCACCGAATCCGGCGTGGCCGGGCCCGGCACCGTCTATGGTGTGTATGGCCGCATGGCGAAGATCACGCCGGCCTATATGGCGCTGGTCGAGCAGATCCTGCTGCGCGATCCCCGCGCCATCTTCTTCGCGGGCGGCACCGGCCGCGTCTCGCCCCTGTTCGATCGCAAGCTCGCTTCCCCTGCCGGAGACCGCATGGTCATCTACAATGATTTCATCGACGGCCATGTCATTTCCGAATGCCTGGACGTCTTCCTCGACAGCTTCCCCTTCCCCGGGGGCATGTCCTGCGTGGAAGTGCAGGCGCGCGGCGTGCCCGTCGTCTGGATGGCGCCGGCGTCCGACGAGGAGCAGCTCATCATCGGCGACCAGCGCGATCCGCGCCTGCGGGCCGACAGCGCGGCAGCCTATGTCGATCATGCGGTCCGGCTCGGCGACCCTGCCGTCCGCGCGGATTTCAATGCCGCCGCGCAGGCCGTCGCGCAGCGCTTCGGCGACATGCGCGCGCAGGCCGAACAGGTCGAGGGCCATCTGCGCGCCGCCTGGGCGCGGGTCCGCGCGGATGCGAGGGCGGCGGCATGAGCGCGCTTCCCGTCGCCCGTCCGCGCATGCCCGCGCTCGATGCGCTGCGCCCCTGGCTGGAGCGCATCGATGCCAATCGCAGCTATTCCAATTTCGGGCCGCTCACCCGCGAGCTGGAGCAGCGTCTCGCGTCGCGTCTCGGCGTCGACGCCGCGTGCGTCACCACCGTCGCGAACGGCACGACCGGTCTCATCCTCGCGCTGCAGGGGCTGACGGAGGGGCGCGCCGGCCTCTGCCTCATGCCCTCCTGGACCTTCGTGGCGACGGCCCATGCGGTCGTCGCCGCCGGCCTGACGCCCTGCCTGCTCGACGTCGACGCGGAAAGCTGGGCGCTCACGCCCGCCATCGCGCTCGACGCGCTCGCCCGCATGGAGGCGCCGGTCGCCGCCGTGCTGCCCGTCGCCCCGTTCGGCGCGCCCATGGACATGGGCGGCTGGGACCGCTTCACCGCCCTCACCGGCATCCCCGTCCTCGTCGATGCCGCCGCCGCGCACGACACGGTGCAGGCGGCGCGCACGCCCGCCGTCGTCAGCCTCCACGCCACCAAGATCCTCGGCGCGGGCGAGGGCGGCTATGTCGTCTGCCATGATCCGGACCTGATCGTCGCCATCAGGCGCCGCAGCAATTTCGGCTTCTATGGCGCCCGCAATGCCGAGGTCACAGCGATCAACGGCAAGATGAGCGAATATCATGCCGCCGTGGGCCTCGCCGCCATGGATGCCTATGCGGCGGACATCGCGCGGTTCCGGCATGTCGCCATGGCCTATCGCGAAGGCCTTGCCGCCCGGCCGGACATCCGTCTCCAGCCCGGCTTCGGCCTGGACTGGTGCGGCAGCGCCTGCGTCGCGCGGTTCATTGGGGGCGACGCGGCCCGCGTCGCGGCGCGCCTCGCATCGGCCGGGATCGACAGCCGCGCCTGGTGGGGCGAGGGCGTCCATGCGCAGAGCGCCTTCGCCGATCTCCAGCGCCGGCCTCTGCCGGTCACCGGGCGGCTCGCGCACGAGACGCTGGGCCTGCCTTTCTTCGTGGACATGGATGCGGCGGACGTGGCGCGGGTCTGCGCGGCGATCCTCTCCGGCACGGACGCCGCCGCGCCGGTCGTCGAACGCGCGGCCTGAGCCATGACCGGCGCCTCGCATCGCAACGCCGCCTTCCTCCCGCGCGAGGAACTGGACGGGCTGGGCTTTGCGCATCTCGGCAGGAATGTGCGCATCCACAGCAGTTGCGTGCTCGTCAATTGCCGGAACATGACGATCGGCGACGAGGTGCGGATCGATCCCTTCTGCCTGCTCTCGGCCAGCGGCGGCATCGAGATCGGCCGCCATGTCCACATCGCCTCGCAATGCGTGCTGATGGGGTCCGCGCCGATCAGCCTGGCGGATTTCGCCGGGCTTTCCCACGGTGTACGGCTGCTTTCGGCGGCCGATGATTTCGTCGGCGGCGCGCTGATCGGCCCGACCGTGCCGGACGCCTTCCGCAATGTCGATGCGCGCCCCATCCGCCTCGCCCGCCATGCCGTGATCGGCGCGGGCAGTCTCGTCCTGCCCGGCGCGGTGCTGGAGGAAGGCGCGACCGTGGGCGGCTTGTCGCTCGTGAAGGGCCGCCTCGATGCCTGGGCGGTCCATGCCGGTTGCCCGACGCGCAGGATCGCGGCGCGCGATCGCGCCGGCGTGCTGGATGCCGAGCGGCGCTTCCTCGCCAGCCTGGACCCGGCCCTGCACCCCGCGCTCGCTGCCGGCTGACCGTGCCGGCGCGCGCCGGTCACGGGTGGACAGGCGGATCGTTCGTCAGTCGCGCACGGGCCGGATCGAGAGGCCGCTGCGATACTGCATGACAATCTCCACCGTCACGGGACCATCCCGCACCTCGACCGCCGTGTCCGAGAATTTGGGCTTCATGTTGAAGACGGACAGGCCGGGATTGCGCGAGAAACCGCCGCCGTCGTTCCAGTCCGAATGACCATTGTCGTTCGCATCGTGGCGCACGGCGATCGCATATCGCCCGGGCGCGGGAACCGGGAAGCAGAAGGTCATCCTCTCCTGCCCGTCGCGACGGCGCTCGATGCGGGTCACCCATTTGCCCGAGGCGAGGAAATCGTCCGGATCGGGTCCGTAAAGCTGCGCGCGGACCTTGCCGATATTGGACTTGAAGCCCCGGACGTGCGCGATGATCGCGCGCTCGCCGGGCACGCAGGCGCGCGCGGGGATATGGTCGCCCTGCGCGAGGGCAGGGCCGGACGCGGACAGCGCCAGCAGCGGCGCGAGGGCGACGGCCAGCATGGCGAAGGGGCGGAGCAGGGGAGAGAGAATTGATTTCATGATCTTTTTGCCGAACTTGCCAGCCTCCTTGCCACAATGATCCTGTATGCCGGTTGAATATGGCACCCGGCCGGAATGCGCCACCGGGACGATGAAATATTGTAATCCGCGCCGCGATGGGCGAGCGGTGCGCGATGCCGCAAGAGCTTGTATTCCTCTTCAACCATGACGCGCCTCATCAGGTGGCGCATATCGCCGGTGTTGCAAGAGCCGCCCACGCCCTGCGCCCCGACCTGCGCGTGACCTGCGCGACCGGAACGCCGGCCATCCGCGAGCGGCTGACCGCGCTGCTGGGCGATGACGCCGCGTCGGGCATGCACTGGCTCGACCTCTCCCTTCCCCGCTGGATGGAGACGGCGCTGGCGCTGCCGAACCGCATCGCGCCGGTGAAGCGCCTCGCCCGGCTCGACCATCATCGCGAGCGGCTGCTCCAGGCGCAGGTGCTGGTGAGCGCGGAGCGGACCTGCCTGCGGCTGCGCCGGCCGGGCAGCACGACGAAATTCGTGCATGTGCCCCATGGCGCGGGCGACCGCATGGTGACCTTTCACCCCGGCAAGGCGGGTTTCGACCTGATGCTGGTCTCCGGCCCCAAGACAGCGCGCGAACTGGCGGCGCGCGCCGGCGTGCCGCCCGAGCGCATCCGCATCGTGGGCTATCCCAAGTTCGACACGGTGGATGTCGAGCACCCGCCGCGCCTGTTCGACGACGACCGGCCGGTCTTCGTCTACAACCCGCATTTCGATCCCTTCCTCTCGAGCTGGTATGACGAGGGACCGGCGCTGCTCGACTGGTTCGCGAGCGGGGAAGGCCGGGCCTATAATCTCGTCTTCGCGCCGCATGTGATGCTGTTCCGCAAGGCGCTGCACGTCTCGCTGGAATATCGCACGGCCCGGCGGCGGCCGGACATCAGGCCGGAATGGCGGGCGGCGCCCAACATCCTGATCGACACCGGAAGCGCCCGGCTGTTCGACATGAGCTATACGCTGGGCGCCGATGCCTATATCGGCGATGTTTCGAGTCAGATTTACGAGTTCCTCCTGAAACCGCGCGCCGCCTTCTTCATCGATCGCTTCTCGGACGATCCCCGCTCCCGCGAGGGGCGCTATCCGGCATGGGAGGGCGGCGACGTGGTGCGGACGGCGCGCGCGCTCGGCACGCTGCTGCCGGATTTCCGCGCGCGCGCGTCCCATTATCGCGACCGGCAGGAAGCGCTGTTCGCCGACACATTCTCGGTCGTCCCCGGCGAGCCGGCCTCGCTCCGCGCCGCGCAGGCGATCCTGGAGCAGCTCCCTTGACGACCGCCATTCCCGAGGAAGCGCCCCGGCGCGGCCGGCTGCAGACGGTGGCCAACAATCTGGGCTGGCTGCTCGCCAGCAACGGGCTCACCGCGCTGCTCTCGCTCATCTATGTCGGCATCGCCACGCGCACGCTGGGGGTGAAGGATTTCGGCCGGTTCGCCCTCATCACCGGAGCCGCGCAGACGCTGGTGACGCTGGTCAGCTTCGAGACCTGGAAGATCGTCGTGCAATATGGCGTGGGCCATCAGGCGCGCGGCGACGAGAAGGCGCTCTGGCGCATCGAGAAGGCGGCGGCCACGCTGGAACTGGCCAGCATGCTCATCGGCCTGCTCTGCCTCGCCCTGCTGTTCGGCCTCTCCCGCCAGCCCTTCGGCCTCAAGGACGAGGCCTATCCCTATGCCTATCTCTACGCCGCGACGCTGCTCGTCACGCTGCGCTCCACGCCGACCGGCATCCTGCGCCTGCACGACCGCTTCCATCACGCCGCCTTCGCCGACAGCGTGCAGCCGATCGGCCGGCTGCTCGGCGCGCTCTGGGCGCTGTTCTACTGGCCGAGCGTCTCGGGCTTCCTCATCGGCTATGCCGCGGCCGAGCTGGTGACGGCCTGCGTCTACTGGGTTCTCGTCGCCCGCCTGCCGGACCTGCGCGCGATGCTGCGCACGCCGCTGCGCTGGCGGGCGCTGCGGGCGGAGAATCCCAACCTGCTGAACGTGATGGCGAGCAGCAATGTGCAGCCGACACTCACGCTTGCCTCGCGCCAGCTCCCGCTACTGCTGGTCGGCGGCTTCGCGGGGCCCACGGCGGCGGGCGCCTTCCGCCTCGCGCTGCAGCTTTCCAACGCGCTCTCCAAGCTCGCGACGCTGCTGACCCGCGCGGCCTTCCCGGAACTGGTGCGCTCCATCCGCGGCGTTACAGGCAGCGCGCTGGGGCGGCTGATCGGCCGCATCATGCTGGGCAGCCTGATCGGCGGGCTGGTCGTCATGGCGCTGGTGGCGCTGCTCGGCAAGCAGCTTCTCGTGCTGGTGGGCGGCCATGCGTTCGGCATCGCCTATGTGATGCTGCTCTGGCTGACGGCGGCGGGTTGCGTGGAACTGGCCGTGGCGGCGATCGAGCCGATCCTGCTCGCGCTGCATCGCGCCGGCACGGCGATCATGGCGCGGGCAGGGGCGCTACTCCTCCAATATGGCGCGCTGCTGCTGCTGCTGCCGCTGGGCGGCGCGCTGGGCGCGAGCATCAGCATCTTCCTGGGTTCGCTCGCGGCGCTCATCCTGCTGAGCGCCGGCCTGCTGCGCGCCGGCGTGCCGCGCGAGGAAGCGACGTAGCCCTTCCCCTCAGGGCGGCTTGCCTCGCGTCGATCGGGGAGCGCGCCGCCCGGCTCAGACCAGCGTGCGCACCAGTTCCAGATCGGCGGGCTTGTCGACATCGACCGCCGCGAGACCGAAGGGGCTCTCCATCGCCCGGGCGGACAGGCCCGCCTGCCGCCCAAGATGCGCGATGCCGTCCGCGAGCGTGAGGCGGCCCAGCAGATAGCGCGCCAGCAGCGCCGGACCGAGCTTGCGCACGATGCGCCAGGGCCGCTTGCGGTCCGCCTCCACCTGCCGCCACAGGACGAGCGCGGCCTGCGCGCGGGGCGTCGCGAGATAGAAGAGATTGCAGCCCGACCAGTCGCCGTCCGCGAAATGCCAGTAGGAGCGCTTCGTGGCGGGCGCGTCACGCTCGATGGTGGGCCGACGCGCGAGCAGCACGCTGACGTCGATGCCCGCGGGCTGGCGCGTCACGAAATCGGTCACCCATTCGGGACGCAGCAGCGCATGGTCGGCCGTGGTGAGCAGCATCGGCGCGCCGAGCAGGGCGAAGCCGGCCGCCGCGCTCTCGCTGGGGCCGGCCTGCGCGGGGAGCGTCTCGCAGCCGAGGTCCCGCGCCAGCGCGACGACGGGCGGATCGGACGCGACGACCGCGATCCGCGCCGCGCCGGCCGCGCGCAAGGCGCCGACGACGCGCGCGAGCATGGGGCTGCCGCCGATCCCGATCAGCGCCTTGGACGAGACGCCCGCCGCCTGCGCAAGCGGATCGCCGCCGGGGCGCGACCCGGCGAGCACCAGCGCGCTCCAGCCCGTCACGATCGCTCGGCGCGCCAGAGCCGCAGCAGCACGCCCGGCGCCGCGAGCACCGGATGACGCTCGCGCCAGGGAGTCAGCGGGATGTGCACGCCGCTGTGCCGCTCGATCTTCCAGAGCGCGTAGCGGGCGGCCCCCTCGAAGGTCCAGGCGGCCTTGACCAGCCGCATGATGTTGAGCGGCTTGCCCGCCCAGCGCCGCGCGCCCCAGCCGATGCGCAGTCGGCGGCGCGCGGCGGGCGACAGGACGGGACGCAGCGGCGCCTCGTCCACGTCCGCGATCAGGCCCGCATCGGCCCAGGCGCGCGGAAGGGCGCCGTCATAATAATCGGGATCGGACGCGAGGATGCGGTCGGCGCGGCTGCGCGTCTCGATGCGGAACTCGGTGCCGTAGGTCGCGGCGAACAGCGCGCGCCAGTAATCGCGCGCCTCGCCCGATGCCGGCCCGAGCAGCGCGGCGAAGCGCGTCGCCGTGCGCACGCAGTCCGCGGCGGCGGCATGGACGCGGCGGCGCACGCCCGCGTCGCGCGCGAAGACGAGGCGCGACGGCTGGGCGAAGCGCGCCCAGATGGTCGTATCCACGGTCCGCCCGGCGGCGGCGCGTTCGAATGTGGCCAGCGCCATGCGCGCCACCTTGGCGCGCACCGGCACGCCGCCGATGTCCAGCTCATGATAGCTCACGTCCGGCCACAGGAAGGCGAACGGGCGCCAGCCGCGCCGCGCCCCGCCGGCATCGTCGAGAATGTAGAAATCCAGCACGCCGTCGAGATCGGGATCGCGCAGCGCCGAGCCGTAGAACAGCATCGCGTCGCCGCCGAGCCGCGCCCGCAACGACCGCGCCACCGCATCGATGACGGCGGGCGGCGGCGTCTCCAGCCGCGCGCCGACAATCGCGTCCAGATCCATCAGGGCACGACGAATTCGACCGGCGCGCCGCGCGCGATCATGAGATTGCCGCCCGGAAAATGCTCGCCGTCCAGGATGAAACCCTTGCGGATCGACAGGAACACCCGGTCGGCGTCGCGCCGGATATAGCCATTCTCCTCCAGCTTGCGCGGGGTCTGCCCCTTGAGGATCGCCGGCAGGAATCGCATGAGCGAGCGGGGCGGCGCCTTGACCGCGAGGAACTTGAGGCCCCCGCGCTCGGGTCCGAACGGCTTGACGCCCAGCGGCATCTTGTGCAGCGTGGAGCCCAGGATGAGGAACATGCGCTCGCGCAATATGTCGATATTGTCGCGCGAGACGCGCACGAGATCGCCGCGCCGCCAGGGGCTGCGCGGTCCGCCCATCAGCGTGGCGAGCACGGCGCGCAGCACGGTGAGGAAGACGGCGCTGCTGTTGAACCAGCCCTGCGCATGCACGCGGCGCGCGAGCAGCGTGGCGCGCACATAGGCGCCGAAGCCGAAGATGAAGCCGACCAGATCCGGCTTGTCCGAATTCAGCCAGCGCACCATCATCGGCGCGCGGGTGACGACGCGATTCTCCCGATGCGCGCGCAGGGCATCGCCAATGGTCCACTCGCGCGGGATTTCGAGATCCATCGCCAGCGCATTGGTCTTGCCGGATTGCAGCACGGCGAAGCGCGGCATGCGCTCCTCGAAGATGCGATGCGCGGCGGTCAGCACATCGCGCACCGTGCCGTCGCCGCCATCGATGACCACGAGGTCCAGCCCCTGCGCGGCGAACTGGCGCAGGCCGCTCAGCAACTCGGCATAATTGGTCGGCGCGTGGCGGATGACCACGGCCTCGGGCACGTCGAGCGAGCGCACGCCATGCCTGTTGGCATGGCTGCGGGGATTGCTGATCACGCCGATCCGCGCGCTTCTTGCCGTCGTCCTGGGTTCCCGATCCGGGGCACCACCCATTTCCCAAAAATCGAGTACGCTCTTCCGCATGTTGCTTGTCTTCTTTTCAGCTCGCTGGAGCCCCGTCCCTTCTATCGCCCAGGCGGATTTGGGAACCAACTCCTTTTCATCAATATGTAACAATGAATAAATGCGCCAAAATGAGGGCAAAGGTCGCTGAAACATGGCAAAAAGCCGTCGCGGACGGCATTTTTCTGATTATGATGGCGCGTGCATGAGGGGTTCAGAGGCGTTTGACTGAAGATTCGATAATGGTTCGGCGCCTCGCGGCCGCGCGCGTTGTCCTCGGGAAAATCTGGATCGGCTGTCCGAAAGGCCGGGCCGCCCGGCGCGTGTCCGGCGGGGCGGCCGCGCTGGCGGCCGCGCTGTCCATCGGGACCGGAGCGCAGGCCGCGCCGGCGGACGCGGGCATGCGGACGGCCATCGTCGCACCGCAGTTGCCCGGCGATTTCCGCCTGGAATATGTCGATCCGGCCGCGCCGGTCGCCATGCCGGTGCGCCGCATGGCCTTTCCTTCCGTGTGCCTGACACCGGGCGACTGCCTGCCCCGGGGCGAAGAGGCGACGGGATCGCCAACGGCTCTGGCTTTCGCGGACGATTCGCCGCCGCGAGCAGTCCGGCTCCCCCTCTATGGCCCGGCCGATACCGGGGGCGGCGACACGGGACCGGGCCCGGACGCGCGGCGCTTCCGCAGCTTCGGCAGCCAGGTCGGCGCGATCAAATGGGAACTGGCCGCCGTGCTGGGCTATTATACCGCGATCAACGGGCCCAAGCTCTTCCAGGACCCGACCTGGCCGCATGTCCACAAGGAAGGCTGGTTCGGCATCAACACGCGCAATGTGGGCGTCGACAAGCTCGCCCATGCCTATAGCGCCTATGTCATCTCCGACCTTCTCTATGCCCGCCTGAAACGCAAGACCGACGATGCGCCGGGCATCCAGTTCACGGCCGCCGCACTGGCGATGGGCACCATGCTCTACACCGAATTCTGGGACAGCATCGAGACGAGCGCGGGCTGGTCCTGGGAAGACGTGACCTTCAACACCATCGGCGCGGGCTTCTCGGCGCTGCGCAATTCCGTGCCGGGGCTCGATCGCAAGCTCGACTTCCGGCTGATGGTCATGCCCAATTCCAGCATCTTCGAGCGGGAAGGCAAGCGCCATTTCGAGCAGCAGCGCTATTATTTCGCGCTGAAGCTCTCCGGTTTCCATGCCTTCGAGGACAGTCCCCTGCGCCTGCTCGAACTGCATCTGGGCTATTATGGCGACCATTTCACCAATGAGGAACGCGCCATGGGCGTCCGCCCGGACCGGCGCGTCTTCGTGGGCATCGGCATCAACCTGCGCGAACTGTTCTTCCGCGATTCGCGCAGCCGCGTCGGCCGAGCCGCCGGCGAAGTGCTGGATTATTTCCAGCCGCCCTACACGGCGATCCGCTTCCCCGTGACGCGCTGAGGCGCGGCGGCGGCGCGAGCGTCAATGACGTAATACCGACGGGGCGGCGGCGTGCGGACCCGGCGGGGGATCGGCGGTTGCTGACCTTCCCTTCCCGTTCGCCCTGGGCGAAGTCGAAGGGCTCCGCTGAGCGCAGGCGAAGCGCGCGGCCTCGCTCCGCTCGGAGGAAGGCGTCGACTTCGCTCAGCCCGAACGGATGGTGAGTGAGTCCGCAAACGACCAGAACCCGGTCTCCCGAGCGCACCCGTTCATGCCGTGTGCCTTTGTCCCGCTTGCCGCGATTTCCGCGTCGGCAGGGGAGTCCGCCCGCCTCGAAATCCCTCTAATCCGCCCGGCGCGCAACGCCATCCTTGAGGATCGAACTCGCGCATTCGGCCACCGCCTCGACCGAGCGGTCCTCCGACCAGATGCTGTAACGCAGGCCGAGGAACACGTTCATGCCCATGATCGCCCAGGCATGCGGCTCGTCGAGATCGTCCCGGAACACGCCCTGCGCCGCGCCCTTGCGCAACCGCTCCAGGATGCGCTGGGCCGTCGACTCATAGTGGCGCCGGTAGCTGGCGGGATCGACGAACTCGGATTCGTCGATGATCCGGTAGATCTCCTTATGCTCGCGCGCGAAGTGCAGGAAGGCGGCGAGCGCGCGGCGTTCCGTCTCGAGCGGCGACATCTCCTCGGCGAGCGCCTGCCCGGCGGTCACCCGCACGCGGTTGGACAGATCGTTGACCAGCGCGCGGAAGATTTCGTCCTTGGAATCGAAATAGGTGTAGAAGGTGCCGAGCGCCGTGCCCGCCCGGCCGGTGATGCCGGTGATCGAGGCTTCGTGAAAGCCCTTCTCGCCAAATTCTATGCCCGCCGCGTCCAGCAGTTTCCGGAGCGTCCGACGCCCGCGCTCGGTGCGGGGCACCTTGCCCGTGGCGGGCGCGGGAACAGCGTCGGCATTGCTCATATGCCACAGCTAGCGAGAGAATGAGGTCATGGCAAACATGCCTTGTTGAAAGATGGTTCAACTATCAATATAGACCCTCGCCAAGAATTCAAATCAGGGAGAGTGATAGCGATGGGCCAGGCTCATTTCCTCAAAACCAGTGCGTCCTTCGTCCTCGCGGCCATGACCGCGACGTCCGGGCTGATGCTCGCAACCCCGCTCCATGCACAGGAAAGCGCAACACCGCAGGCGGACGAGACCGATGACGCCGCCACGATCGTGGTGACCGCGCGCCGCCGCGAGGAGCGGCTGATCGACGTGCCGGTCGCGGTGACCGCGTTCAGCGGCGCGGAACTGGACAAGCGCGGCGCGGTGGACATCACCGACATCGCATCGGCCACGCCCAACGTGACGCTGGAAGCCTCGCGCGGGACCAACTCCACCCTCTCCGCCTTCATCCGCGGCGTCGGCCAGCAGGACCCGGTCTCCGGCTTCGAGCCGGGCGTCGGCATCTATCTGGACGACGTCTATCTCAACCGCCCGCAGGCGGCCGTGCTCGACATCTATGACGTGGAGCGCATCGAGGTGCTGCGCGGGCCGCAGGGCACGCTCTACGGCCGCAACACCATCGGCGGCGCGGTCAAATATGTGACACGCATGCTGCCGCAGGATTTCTCGCTCAAGGTACGCGCCACCTATGGCAGCTACGACCAGGCCGACGGCGTGCTCTCCGTCTCCGCGCCGCTCGGCGACCTGGTGCGCGTCGGCGCCTCGCTCGCGCGCCTCTCGCGCGGCGGCTTCGGCACCAACCTCACCACCGGCGAGGACAATTACAACAAGGACATCTGGGCCGCGCGCGGCACGCTGGAGATCGGCGGCTACGGCCAGCCGGTGCTGATCCGCATTTCCGGCGACTATACCAAGGACAACAGCAATTCGCGCGGCGGCCACCGCCTGATCCCGGGCCAGCTTTCCGGCACGCCGGTGCTGGACGATGTCTATGACACGCAGGGCGGGCTGGACGATCCCAGGCAGTTCGTGAAAGCCTATGGCCTCGCCGCGAACGTGACGGCGGACATGGGCGGCGGCTTCACGCTGCGCTCCATCACCGGCTGGCGCAAGGACAGCAGCGCCTCGCCGATCGACTTCGACGCGCTGCCGGTGGTCGACGTCGACGTGCCGGCCTATTATCGCAACCAGCAGTTCAGCCAGGAGCTGCAGCTTCTCTATGACGATGGCGGGCCGCTCACCGGCCTCATCGGCGGCTATTATCTGACCGCCAAGGCGGACACCCAGTTCGACGTGCGGCTGTTCACCACGCTCGCCGGCCTCACCGCCTTCACCGAGGCGGACATCGACACCGAGACCTATGCCGTCTTCGCGGATTTCACCTACAAGCTGACCGACCAGTTCAGCCTGTCGCTGGGCGGCCGCTACACCTGGGATACGCGCGACGCGCATATCCTGCGGCAGAATTACCTCGGCGGCGGCTCGCCGGTGTTCGGCGGCGCGGGCGTGGCGCTGGGCGCGCCGAGCACGGATTTCACCGGCAGCCGCGAATTCAACAAGTTCACGCCGCGCGTGTCGCTGAGCTTCCAGCCCAACCGCGACCACAATATCTATGCGAGCTTCTCGCAGGGCTTCAAGGGCGGCGGCTTCGATCCGCGCGGCGTGGGCGTCAACGCGCCCGCCGCCGTGCCCGGCGCCCCGACGAACGCGGAAGTCACCGCCTATCTGAGCTTCCGCCCGGAGACGGTCGACAGCTATGAGATCGGCTACAAGGGCAATCTGCTCGACGGCGCGCTCTACCTCGCCCTCGCCGCCTTCCGCATGGACTACAAGGACGTGCAGATACCCGGCTCGGCGGGCTGCGTCGTGGGCGGCATCCCCACCTTCTGCGGCATCGTCACCAATGCCGGCAAGGCCCGCTTCCAGGGGCTCGAAGCCGAGGGCAATCTGCGGCTGGGCCGCGACCTGCTTTCCGGCGGCGACCGTCTGACGCTGGCCGGCACGCTCGGCTATATCGACGCCAAATATAAGGAATATATCACGCAGGTCGCCGGCGTCGGCCCGGTCGACGTGGCGGATTACCGCAAGGTGCAGAACACGCCGAAATGGACCGGCAGCGGCACGCTCGCCTACAATGTCCCGGTCGGCACGGGCGATCTGGATTTCTCGACCACCGTCTCCTGGCGCAGCAAGACCTACCAGTTCGAGATCCCCAATCCCTATATCGACCAGAAGGGCTATGCGCTCTGGGACGCGAGCCTCGTCTATACCGGCGAGGGCGGCCACTGGAGCCTCGGCGTCTATGGCAAGAACCTGACGGACAAGCGCTACAAGACCTCGGGCTACACCTTCGTCGCCGCCGATCCGGTGACCGGCGCGCTCGTCACCGGCACGAACGGCCAGCTTGTCCCGACGCTGGGCAAGGAAGGCACGCTGACCGCCTTCTACGGCAATCCGCGCCAGGTCTTCGTCACCGCCACGCTCAGCTTCTGAGCCGCGCCGCAAGGACCGCCGACGCAATGACGCATCCCCCCGCCTACGAGCCCCACCATTATGCCAGCGCTGATGGGGGGCTCGCCCTTTTCGCGCGCATCTATCCCGGCGAGGGCCCGGCCCTGCTGCTGATGCACGGGCTCACCCGCAACAGCGCGGACTTCGAGCCGCTCGCGGCGCATCTGGCGGGACGCTACCGGCTGATCGTGCCGGACCAGCGCGGGCGCGGCCTCTCCGCGCCCGACCCCGATCCGGCGCGATACCGGCCGGACGTCTATTGCGCGGACATGGTCGCGCTGCTCGACGGGCTGGGCATCGAGCGGGCGGGCTTCATCGGCACCTCCATGGGCGGCATCATGGCGATGATCATGGGGGCGATGCAGCCGGCGCGCTGTGCCGGCATCGTGCTCAACGACATCGGCCCGGTGCTGGACCCGGCGGGCATCGCGCGCATCCAGGGCTATGTCGGCGGCGGCGCGCAGTTCGTGAGCTGGCCGGCCGCGGCCGCCGTCTGCGCGCGGATCAACGCGGATGCCTTCCCGGATTTCGGGCCGGACGACTGGCTCGCCTTCGCGCGGCGCACCTGCCGCGAGACGGCGGACGGGCGCATCGCCTTCGCCTATGACCCGGCGATCGCGGAAAGCATGAAAGGCGCGCAGCCCAACACCGTGCCGCCCGACATGTGGCCCCTGTGGGATGCGCTCGCCGCCCTGCCCGTGCTCGTGCTGCGCGGCGCGCTTTCCGATCTGCTTTCCCCCGCGACGGTGGCGGAGATGCGGCGGCGCCATGCCGGGCCGTTCGCCGCCGTCGAGGTGCCCGGGCGCGGCCATGCCCCCTTGCTGGACGAGCCGGTGGCCGTAGAAGCGATCCATGCCTTCCTGCGCGCGCATGTGGACTGAATGAGCGACCGGCCGACCGCCGAGGCGGCGAGCCCGCGCGCCAATGTCGTGCTGGCGATGCTGCTGCTCGTCTATATCTTCAATTTCGTCGACCGCCAGATCCTCTCCATCCTCGCCGCGCCCATCCAGAAGGAGCTGGACCTGAGCGACGGGCAGATGGGCATGCTTGGCGGCCTCGCCTTCGCCCTGCTCTATTCGACGCTGGGCGTGCCGCTCGCCTGGCTGGCGGATCGCACCAGCCGGAGCTGGGTCATCACCGTCTCGCTGCTGCTGTGGAGCGGCTTCACCGCGCTGTGCGGATTTGCCCAGGGCTTCTGGCACATCTTCCTCGCGCGGCTGGGCGTGGGCATCGGCGAGGCGGGCGGCGTCGCGCCTTCCTACGCGCTGATCGGCGAATATGTGCCCAGCCATCGCCGCGCCTTCGCGCTCTCCGTCTATTCGCTGGGCATCCCGCTGGGCTCCGCCATGGGCGTGCTGGCCGGCGGCTATATCGCGGCGGAAGTGAACTGGCGCACCGCCTTCATCGCGGTGGGCGGGGCTGGCCTGCTCATCGCCCCGCTGTTCAAGCTGCTGGTGCGCGACCGGCCCGCGCCCCTCGCCGCGGCGGAGGCCCGCGAGGCGCCATCCTTCGGCGCCATCGCCGCCATGCTCGCGGCCAAGCCATCCTTCTGGCTGCTGGCCTTCGGCGCGGCGAGCAGTTCCATGCTGGGCTATGGTCTCGCCTTCTGGCTGCCGAGCCTCCTCCAGCGCAGCTTCGGGCTCGACCTCATCGGCACCTCCCATTTCATCGGCGCGGTGATGCTCCTCGGCGGGGTGGCGGGCATGCTGCTCGGCGGCTGGCTGGGCGACCGGCTCGGCACGCGGGATCGCGCCTGGTTCGCCTGGGTGCCGGCGCTCGCCTTCATGCTCGCCGTGCCGCTGTTCGCCGCCGGCATCTACAGCGGCAGCGCGGCGCTCGCCTTCATCCTGTTCCTCATCCCGCAGGCGCTGGCCTATGTGTGGCTGGGGCCCATCCTCTCGGCGGTCCAGCATCTGGTGGGCCCATCGGCCCGCGCGACGGCCTCCGCGCTGTTCCTGCTCATCAACAATCTCATCGGCCTCGGCGGCGGCATCTATGCGCTGGGCGCGCTGTCCGATGCGCTGAAGCCCGTCTATGGCACCGAGGCGCTGCGCTATTCGATGCTCTACGGCCTCGCCCTCTATCTGCTCGCCGCCCTCCTCATGGCGCTCGCGGGCCCGAAGCTCCGGCGCGACTGGCATCGCTGAAGGCCATGGCGCCGCAGCGCGGGCGGGGCGGCGCTTTCATCCAGGGACGGGACCTCAGGGCGCCGCCGGACGGACATTGATGTCCACATGCACGCGGATGGCATCATGGCGCCAATATTCGCGGTCATACTCGATCACGCGGCCCTGATCGTCGAAACTGGTGCGCACGACCAGAAGGCCCGGCGTGCCCGCCTTGACGCCCAGCCCGTCGGCCGCGCTCCTGACCAGCGCGCAGGGCCGCATGTCGACGCGGTTGCGCGTCACCGAAAGG
>Ga0164243_10000528_pt1 | contig 70519 bp, 61 predicted proteins | sample OricompcompostOP_FD_108781 | JGI IMG/M metagenome (GOLD analysis project Ga0164243, IMG submission 108781) | Organic Plus compost microbial communities from Emeryville, California, USA - Original compost - Organic plus compost (OP) | ecosystem: Engineered > Solid waste > Mixed feedstock >... | reverse complement strand
GAGCCGCCGCCGCGCCCGACCGCGCCGCCCCGGCCATGGAAAAGCTGCATCGCCGCGCCCGCCTGCGCGAAGACCGGCTCCAGCGCCTTGCTCGCCTTGAACAGGCCCCAGGTGGAGGTGATGTAGCCGCCGTCCTTGTTGCTGTCCGAATAGCCGATCATCACTTCCTGATGGCCGCGCGCCTTCACCACGCCGGAAATCTCCGGCAGGCCGAAATAGGCGGACATGATCTTGGGCGCGGCCTCAAGATCGGCGATGGTTTCGAAGAGGGGCACCGCCATGATCGCGGCCTGCGGCGGATCGCCGTCCGCGCCCGCGCGCCAGAGGCCCGCCTCTTTCAGGAGGATGTTCACTTCCAGGAGGTCGGAGACGCTTTCCGCCTTGGAGATGATGTAATGGGTGATGCATTGCGGGCCGTAGATGCGGTGCGCCTCCGCCGCCGCCTCCACGATGGCGAGTTCGGAAGCGGTTTCCTCCGAATAGTCGGAAAAGCGGGTGCCGAGCGGCCGGTTGCTCGCCAGTTCCCGGCGCAAGAGGGCGATGCGCGCAAATTCGTCGAGGCCGGCATAGTCTTTCTCGACGCCCGCCCGGCTCAGCAGTTCGGCGACGACCCGCTCATGCACCTCGCTGTTCTGCCGCATGTCGAGTGTGGCGAGGTGGAAGCCGAAGGTTTCGACCGCGCGGATCAGACGGCCCAGCGCGCCCCCGGTGGCCAGCGCGCCGTCGCCTTCGTTCGCAAGGCCCTGCGCGATGGTGATGAGATCGCGGCGGAAATCGGCGGGGCCGTCATAAGGCTCCCCCCTGAGCGCGGAGGGGCGCGGCGGCGTGTGGCCGGTGCGGCCCAGATAGGTGGCGGCGAGGCGGGCATAGATGCCCGAAATGGCGCGGCGATAGGGTTCGTCCTGACGGCTGGGGGACGCGTCGCCGCTCGCTTGCGCCAGATCCATCACAGGCTGGGGCACATGGGCGAGTTCAGTCGAAAGCGACAGTTCCGCGCCCAGTTCGTGCACTGCGTCGAGATAATAGCCCAGCGCCGACTGGCAGGCGCGCGACAGGGCGAAGCGAAGCTGCGGCGCCTGGACGAAGGGATTGCCGTCGCGGTCGCCGCCGATCCAGGAGCCGACGCGCAGGAAGCTGGGCGGCCGCGCCTCCAGCACACGTTCCCACCGGGCGTAAAGCGCGGGCAGGGTCGGCAGGAAAATGTCGCGCAGATAGGTCAGGACATTTTCGATCTCGTCCGCGACGAACAGCTTTTCGCGGCGCAGCGGGCGCGTCTGCCACAGCAGCGCGATCTGGCGCAAGATCGCCTCCTCCAGATTTTCGCCCTCGTCGGTTTCCGTGCGGCCCGCGTCGCGCAGGCGCATGAGGTCGGCGATGCGGTTGCGGTGGTCGATCATGCTCTTGCGCCGCACCTCGGTCGGGTGGGCGGTGAGCACCGGCACGACCAGCGCGTCATCGAGCAGCGCCATGACCGCGTCGCGGCTGACGCCTTCGTCCTCCAGCCGCCCGAGGGCGGAGGCGACGTCCGCGCCCGGTTCGGCGGCGACGCCCTGCCGGTCTTCGGCAAGGTTGGCGAGCATCGAGAAGAGCATGAATCCGCGCACGAAGGACAGCGTGTCGTCGAGACTCAAGGCATCGAGGCCGGTGTCGGTGACGTCCGCGCCCTGGATGCCGCGCGCCCGGTCGACCGAGGCGGAGCGGATATATTCGGTCTGCTTGTAGAGCTTGTCCCCGCCATAGGCGCGGATGACGTCGCCCAGCAGACGGCCGAGGTAGCGGATATCGGGGTTTTGCGTGACCGCCGGAGCGCCCGCCGAAGGTGCAAGAGTCGCCATGGGAAAGGACGCTGCACCGCACCATGAACGGGGTCAAGGGAAACATCCCCTTTGCGCCGCTTCGTTGCGGCAGGGCTTGCGCGGGGGACACAGGCTGGGCCAAAGGACGAAGCGTGACCGCCAGTATCAGCATAGGAACGGACGGCGCGGGCAATCCCGTGCTCGTCGACGTGGAGGAATTGCTCGCGACCCGCCTGCTCGTGCAGGGCAATTCGGGGTCGGGCAAATCGCATCTGCTGCGCCGGCTGCTGGAGGAAAGCGCCCCGCTGGTGCAGCAGGTGGTGATCGATCCGGAAGGCGATTTCGTGACGCTGGCCGATGAATATGGCCATGTGGTGATCGACGCGGGCGACTATAATGAGCGCGAGATCGGCAAGATGGCGACGCGGATTCGCGAGCATCGCGCTTCAGTGGTGCTCAGCCTCGAAAGCCTTGAGCTGGAGGCGCAGATGAAATGCGCCGCGACGTTCCTTTCCACCCTGTTCGACGCGCCGCGCGACCATTGGTATCCCGCGCTGGTCGTGGTCGATGAAGCGCAGATGTTCGCGCCGGTCGCGGCGGGCGATGTATCGGACGAGGCGCGGCGGCTGAGCCTTGCGGCGATGACGAACCTGATGTGCCGGGGGCGCAAGCGCGGCCTTGCGGGCGTGATCGCGACGCAGCGGCTGGCGAAGCTCGCCAAGAATGTGGCGGCCGAGGCGTCGAATTTCCTGATGGGGCGCACCTTCCTCGACATCGACATGGCGCGCGCCGCCGACCTTCTGGGCATGGAGCGGCGGCAGGCGGAGCAGATCCGCGACCTGGAGCGCGGGCGGTTCCTGGCGCTGGGTCCGGCGATCTGCCGCCGCCCGGTCGCGGTCAGGATCGGTTCGGTCAAGACCAGCACGCGCGGCGGCACGCACAAGCTGATGCCGCCGCCCGCCGCCGCGACCGGGGACATGCAGGAACTGCTGTTCGCGCAGGTGGAGGAGGACATGGCCCTGCCCGCGCCGCCGCCCCGGCCCGAACCCGCGCCGCTCCCCGCCGAAGAGGTGATGCGCGCCCTTGCCGCCGCGCCTTCGGCCAAGCCGGCGGAGCCGGAGTTCGACATGGGCGAATCCGACGGCGTGATCGTCGCGGTGCTGGAGGAGATCGTCGCCGACCTTGGCGACGCGCTGCCCGGCCTATCGACGCTCTATCAGGATTTCACCGTGCGCTGCCGCATGAAGGGGCTGAAACGCGCGCCCATCGACCTGCCCGCTTTCCGCAAGCGTTTCGCCATGGCGCTGGCCGGGATGGCGGACGCGGCCGACCCGCGCTGGGAGAATGCGCTGCGGGCGGCGGCGCCTCTGCCGGAGGATATGCTGGCGCCGTTCCTGCTGATCGCGCGGGCGGCGATGCAGGGCTTGCCCTGTCCCGACGATGCGAAGCTGGCGCGGGCCTATGGCACCAGTTCGCCGGGACGGGTGCGGCGGCTGATCGACTATATGGAAAGGCAAGGCGTGATCGTGGCGCGGACTGATTTCGGCGGGCGGCGCTCGATCGGCGTGCCGCAACTGGGGCTGTCGACGGCGGCGGCGGAGGGATGAGCGAGCCGTCCGTCCTGTTCGTATGCCTCGGCAATATCTGCCGGTCGCCGCTGGCGGAGGCCGCGTTCCGGGCGGAGGCGGAGCGGGCGCGGCTGACGGCGGAGGCGGATTCGGCGGGCACGGGCGACTGGCATATCGGCTCCCCGCCCGATTGGCGGGCGCAGGCCGTGGCGCTGCGCCATGGGATCGACATCAGCGGCTATCGCGGGCGGCAGGTGCGGGCGGAGGACTTCCATCGCTTCGGCCATATCTTTGCGTTGGACGGGGCAAATCTGCGCGACCTGCGGCGCATCCGCCCGGCGGACGGCACGGCGCGCCTGGGGCTGCTGATGGACCTTGTGCCGGGGCGCGAGGGAACGAATGTGGCCGATCCCTATTTCGGCGACGCGGCGGGATTCGACGTCACATGGGACGATGTGACGCGCGCGGCGGCGGCCCTGGTGGCGAAGCTGCTGGGGCGCTGACTGCGACATTTTGGAGCACGCGTGCCGACGGTCGCAATCAGCGATGCCGGGCCAAGGCGATCCGTGCGCTGTTCATCCGTCCGGGGCAGCGGCGTATATGCCGTCGAGCACCGCCGCGACGCAGGCGAGCCGCTCGCAGTCCGGATCGAATCCGGCGGACCGCGCCAACCGGTCAGCCCAGGCGGCCGCCATATACCCGCCCCACGCATCGCCCGACGTCGTCAGCGTCTCGCGCGTCGTGCCGCGGAACAGATCGGCGGTGAAATCGTAGAAGGAGCCGCCGACGTTGCGGAACGCCGCACCGGCCCGATCGCCATGAAATTCCGCCGCGATGACGGCATCCTGCCCGGCATGGAGATGCCAGGAACAGGCGATCCGAATCAGCCTGCCGCCGGCGAGCCGGATGGTGGCAAGGCCGTGATCCTCCACCTGCGCCGCGCGATCGGACAGGCGGCGGCCCTTGCTGAACAGATCGGCGCTGATGCCTTCGACCTCGGGGAAGCCGAGCGTCCACAAGGCCAGGTCGATCAGATGCACCCCCAGGTCCATCATGCAGCCGCCGCCCGACAGCAAGGGATCGTAGAACCAGGGTTTGTCCGGGCCATAGGCATTGTGGAAGACAAGATCGACGGCGTGCACTTCGCCCAGTTCGCCCGCAACGACCCTGTCCCTGATGGCGCGCATGCCGGCGGTCCCGCGGTAGGAAAGATCGACGCCGAGCAGGCGATCCGCCCGGCGCGCCGCCCCGATGACTTCCTGAACCTCCATCAGGGTCCGACCGAGCGGCTTCTGGCAGAAGACAGGGATGCCCCGCTCCAACGCACGGATGGACTGCTGCGCGTGGAGGGCGCTGGGCGTCGCGATGACCAGCCCGTCGAGATCCTGATCGAGCAGCGCGTCGAACGAATCCAGCCGCGCCGCCCGGGGAGCGAGGCGCGCGGCCTCCGCGCTGTTGCCGGGCAAGGCGTCGGCGATCGCGGCGACCTCGACCGTTCCGGCCCCGATCATGGCTTCCATGCGATGGCGGCCGATCCAGCCGACCCCCAGGAAGCCGATGCGCGGCAGCGACAGAACCGGCGCCGCGGCGGCAGGAGCGGACAGGGGCGTCATAGCGTTATGACCGCTTTCACGAAGCCGCCGGGCTTGTCCCGCGTCGCATCCAGTGCTTCCCCCAGCTTTTCCAACGGATAGACGTGCGTGTAGAGCGGCGCGGGGTCGAGGCGGCCCGTGGCGACCGCATCGACGGCGGCCCGCACGCCTTGCGCATAGACCAGCGGATCCCGCTCATGCGCATTGACGACATCGATGCCGCGCCAGTTCCACAGCCACATGTTGACTTGCCGGGGACCGTCCTGATGATAGCCGGCGATGACGAGCCTGCCGCGCTCGGCCGTCAGTTCCCCGGCCAGGTCGAGCGGCCATTGCTTGCCCACGGCTTCGATCACCCGTTCGCACAGGCGCCCGCCGGTCAGGGCGCTCACCTGGTCGATGATGCCCTGATGATCGTCCATCGCGATCGTTTCGCGGGCGCCGAAGCGGCGCGCGAGGTCAAGCGAAGAGCGGCGTCGCGAAATGGCGATCACCCGCGCGCCCGCGTCGGACGCGAGCCTGGCGAGGATCGCGCCCAGGAAGCCGATGCCGATGATGGCAACCGTCTGCCCGGCCCGAATGTCCGAGCGGCGGAAGATGTTGAAGGCGCAGCCCAGCGGCTCGCCCGGAAATATCGCGCCATCGAGCGCGGGCGGCAACGGCACCACGGCCGTTTCGTCGGCAATGTCATATTCGGCGTAGCTGGCATGGGAGAGCGCCGCCACGCGCTTCCCCGGCGCCACCTGCGTCACGCCCGCGCCGATCGCGTCGACCACGCCCCATCCTTCATGGCCGAGCGAGCCGGGGGCGGTGGGGAACTGCTGCCATTCGGGACCGGCCCATGGCGTGAGATTGGACGCGCAGACCCCGCATCCTTCAAGCCGGATGCGCACCTGACCGAGGCCCGGTTCCGGCCGGGGCACATGGTCCACGCGGATTGCGCCGGGGCCGGTCACGACCGCCGCGCGCATCGTGACGACAGGCGCATCCGCCGAAGCGTTCCGCTCGATTGCCGCGAGGCCGCTCATTCCGCGGCCACCGCCATCACGCCTTCTCCGTTGATGAAGGCTGCCAGCGCCTCATGCGCCTGATCGTCGGTCATCTGGCGCGGCGGGTGCTTGCAGAAATAGGCGGCCGCCGGGTGGATCGGACCGGCCAGCCCGCGATCCATGGCGAGTTTGGCGCAGCGGATCATATCGATGGCGACGCCCGCCGAATTGGGGCTGTCCTCGACCGACAGGCGCAGCTCCAGATTCATCGGCACGCCGCCGAACAACTGCCCTTCCATGCGCAGGAAGCAGACCTTGTTGTCGTTCTGCCAGGCGACATAGTCGGACGGGCCGATATGGATATTCTCGTCCTCCAGCCGCGTCTCGGCCACCGACTGCACGGCTTCGGTCTTGGAGATCTTCTTCGACTTGAGCCGCGTGCGGTTCGACATGTTGAGGAAGTCGGTATTGCCGCCGGTGTTGAGCTGATAGGTGCGGTCCAGCTTCACGCCGCGCTTTGCGAAGAGGTCGGTCAGGACGCGGTGGACGATCGTGGCGCCCAGTTGCGCCTTGATGTCGTCGCCGATGATCGGCACGCCCGCCGCGGCAAAGCGTTCCGCCCAGACCGGGTCGCTGGCGATGAAGACGGGGATGTTGTTGACGAAGGCCACCCCCGCCTCCAGCGCGCATTCGGCGTAGAATTCGGTCGCCTGCTGCGAGCCCACGGGCAGATAGTTGAGCAGCACGTCGACCTCGGCCGCGCGCAGCCGCTCGACCACCCCTTCCCGCCCTGCTTCGGGTGCATCGGCCGGCAGGAAGGTGCGGTCGTCGGGATAGTCGGCCATATGTTCGGCAAAACCGTCGAGACGCCGGCCCATTTCCACCGTCACGCCGATCGGCTTCACGTCCGGGCAGAAGACCTGCGTGCAATTGGGCCTGGCGAAGACGGCTTCGGCCACGTCGCGGCCCACCTTGCGCCGATCGATGTCCCATGCCGCCGCGACGCGGATGTCGCACGGACGATAGCCGCCGATTTCCCAGTGCATGAGGCCATGGTGATCGTTGCTTTCGGCACGATAGTGCGACAGGCCCTGCACCAGCGAACTGGCGCAGTTGCCGACGCCGACGATGCCAATGTTGATGGGATGTGATGGCATGGGTATTCTCCCTCGTTCAGGCGGTCCGGGCGATCGGCGGCGCGGCGCGCGCGGACGCGTAGCGGTCGATCATCCAGGCGCAGAAATCCGCGAAGGCCTGCGGCTCGTGGACGGCGCTGGTGTGATGGGGCGCGATTCCCAGATGCTCGGGCGTGAAACAGAAAGTGACCGTGACATCGAAGTCCGCGAGCGCTTCCATCTGCCGGTCGAACCAGTCGATCGCGCCGGGACGGAAGCTGTCCGCCCAGGACAGGCCCGTCCGCAGATGGCGCACGCCCAGCCGCTTCATCCAGGCGACCGCATCGTCCAGGCGCGGGTCCTCGAAGTGGAACCATTGCATGAGGCCCATGTCGCCGGCGACCCTGCCATATGCCTCCAGCGCGGGCTTGGGCGTGCCGTCGGCGCGGATCAGGCCCATGTAGAAATGGCGGTAATAGCTGGAACCCTCCGCCTCGCGGTGGCGCGTGGTCGCGCCCCATTCCTGCGGCAGGTCGAACAGGCTGTACCAATAGACGCGCGGCACCCGGCCGATCAGCAGTTCGGCCGTGCGGTCGATGCCGAAGACCTGCACCTCCTCGGCCCCGAAGGAACCGACGCCGACCTCCGTGACCCAGACCGGCTTTTCCGGCACGACCGCTTCTATCTCGCCGATCTGCTTGGGCCAGTCGTGGATCGACCAGAGATTCCAGTCGAGAGGAAAGCCATGCACCGCAACCACATCGACGGCATCCAGCGCACCATGGCCCCGCATCCGCTTCACCCAATGCGGATCAATCGGCGACATGCCGCCCAATATGCGCGTGACGGCGGGATTGACATCGCGGATCGCCTTGCCCGCGCGGATCACCATATCGGCATAGAGCGACCAGTCGGGATCGATCTCCATATCCCAATGCGACTTGTTGTTCGGCTCGTTCCAGATCATCGCGGCTTCGATCATGCGTCCTGCTCCTCCTGCGGTCCGGATGCCGGATAGACGGCCGCGCTGCCCATCCATTCCCCATAGGGAAGGGATGCGACGCGGCAGAGATAGACTTCATCTTCCGGCTGCGCCTCGATCGTGAAGCCGGCGGCGCGCAGCATCGCCTGGCTGCACGCGGCGTTGGGCGCCCACCAGTTGGTCCAGTCATGGGCGAACTTCTTCTCGATGAAGTGCATGCGCGGATAGGCCGGATTGTCGAAGAAGCCCGGCGGCCGGCTTGTGCCGGGCACATGGAACGGGTGGTCTTCGGGCACGTTCAGGACGTCGGCAGAACCCTGCTGCATCGTCTGGAACAGCATCAGATCGCCCGCGACATGTTCGCGGATCAGGTCGAGCGCCAGCAGCGGATGGCGCAGATGGTAGAGAACCCCCATGAAGATGACGAGATCGAAACGGCGGCCGAGCCTGCCCACGTCATAGACCGACAGGTTACGAAAGCCGATGCCTTCAAAACCCAGGGCTTCGGCGGCGAACCGCGCCTGGGCAAGGTAGCGTTCGTCCGAATCGATGCCCAGCACTTCCGCGGCGCCCCGGCGCTTCATCTCGATCGAATAGAAGCCGGCATTGCACCCGATGTCGAGGACCGACTTTCCGGAAAGATCGGCCGGGAGCGCCGCTTCGAACCGGGCGAACTTGAACGCGGGATAATCCCCCAGGAAATGGTCGGGCGCCGTTTGCACGGCCCCGATGCGCAGATTGTGGAACCAGGGGCCGAGCGCCTCGATCCGGCGGCGCATCTCGAATGTGTCGGCATGGCTCTGTACGATCTTCGCTGTCATGCGGGCACCTCGTTGATGCGGGTCACGCGCGCGCCGCCGGCGCCGATCTCAACGGTGCTGATCGATCCGGGATCGATGTCGAACCGCAATATGTCGTCGAGACTGCGACCCAGATAATGGGCGATGGCGCCGCGGATGATGTCGCAATGCGTCACGCACAGGACCGTCCCGCCCGCACGCGCCCGCGCATGCTCCTCCAGATGCCGGACGATCCGCCGGACCGCCTGCATCATCGTCTCGCCGCCCGGAGTGGAAGCGGCCGAGCGGCGGCGATTCCACGCATCCCAAAGGACGTCGCCGTCCAGATCGGCGAAGCTGCGGCCGTTCCATGCGCCGAAGTCGACCTCGTCCAGCGCATCGACCATGTCCACCTCCGCCGCATGGGCCGCCGCTATGATCGACGCCGTCTCCAGCGTGCGCGTGCGCGGGCTGGCGTGAATCGCGAACGGCTTCCCGAGCAGCGGCCATGCCGCGACGCGGGCCGCCTGCTTCCGGCCGACGGCGTTGAGGCGCGCGGCCCCGGCGCGTCCGCTCAGCAGCTTTCCATATTCCGTATGCACGCCATGCCGTACGAGATGGAAGCGGGTGGGAGAGTCAAGCATCAACATAGATGCCACACAACCAACCCCGAACCGGTAAAGTTCCATATCTGATATAATTGATAAAGCCGTTATTATTTCCAATTATACATAACATTAAATAAGATCACCTGGTTTATCTTAAGATAACATAGGTTATTACATCGGAACATGCCCTATACGGGTCTATATTGCGTTTCATTGTTGCTTTGTACCCGGAACCAAGCGGTAGAAGAAGATGTTCCTCCTGCCACTACCGCTGCGGCCGTCCAGATCCCGCCCGCATCGGTAGCCAGCAACAGGTCCAAGAGAGGAACGCTCGTGGAGAACATACTCGTCACCGGTGGCGCAGGCTTTATCGGCCGGCAGGTTTGCCGGGAGCTGCTGACACGCGGCCATGCGGTCCGGGTGCTCGACAACCTGATCGAGCAGGTTCACGGCAATGAGGAGCGCCCGGCGGATCTCGATCCCCAGGTCGAGCTGATCCGCGCGGACGTGCGCAACGGCAATGCGGTGGAGCGCGCCTTGCAGGGCGTGGACAGCGTCATTCACCTTGCCGCGGAAGTGGGCGTCGGCCAGTCGATGTACGAAGTGGAACGCTACACCTCGGTCAACGATGTGGGCACCGCCGTCCTCTTCGAACGGCTGATCGATCATCCGGTGCGCCGCGTCGTCACCGCGTCTTCCATGAGCATCTATGGCGAAGGGCTCTATCGCGACCAGGACGGCCAGCCGGTGCAGGATGCCGAGCGCGGCGCGGTCCGCGACGACCAGAAGGTCTGGGAACCGCTCGACCGCCTTGGCCGGCCGCTCGCGCCGGTCGCGACCCCCGAATGGAAGCGGCCCCATCTCGCGTCGATCTATGCGCTCAACAAATATGTGCAGGAACGCACGACCCATATCATGACCGCGCCCTATGGCATGGAGGGCGTCTGCCTGCGGCTCTTCAACGTCTATGGGCCGGGCCAGGCGCTGTCCAATCCCTATACGGGCGTGCTCGCGATCTTCGCGTCCCGGCTGCTGAACGGGCAGAAGCCGATGATCTTCGAGGATGGCGGCCAGCGGCGCGACTTCGTGCACGTAAGCGACGTCGGCCGCGCCTTCGCCGATGCGCTCGAACTGCCGCAGGCGGCGGGCGGCACATTCAACATAGGGTCGGGCCGCGACCGCTCCGTGACCGAAGTGGCGCAGGCCCTCGCCGCCGCGATGGGGAAGAACGATGCCGAGCCGGAGATCGTCGGCAAGGCACGGACCGGCGACATCCGCCACTGCTTCTGCGACACGACGCTGGCGGCCGAAACGCTCGGGTTCCATGCGCGGCAGGATTTCGAGCAGGGATTGGCGGAGCTGGCGGAATGGGTCGCGCGGCAGACCGCCGACGACCGCGTGGCGGAGGCGCGAGCGGAACTGGAAGCGCGGGGACTGGTCGCATGAGCCGCCCCGATCCGCGACCCGTCCTCGTCACCGGCGGCGCGGGTTTCATCGGCTGCAACATTGCCGACCGGCTCGCAGGCGAAGGGCATCAGGTCATCATCTATGATTCCCTGGCCCGACCCGGCGTGGAACGCAACCTGCTCTGGCTGGAGCAGCGGCACGGCGCGCGGATCGCGCCCGTCATCGCCGATATCCGCGACGATGCGATGCTCGACCGAATGGTCGCGCGCGCCAAGGCGGTGTTCCATATGGCCGCGCAGGTGGCCGTGACCACCAGTCTCGCGGACCCGCGCCGGGATTTCCAGGTCAATGCGCTCGGCACCTTCACGCTGCTGGAAAGCGCCCGCCGCTGCGCCGCTGCGCCGCCCGTGATCTTCGCGTCCACCAACAAGGTCTATGGCGGACTGGAGGATCTGGAGTTCGAGCTTGCCGGCAACGCTTATCAGCCTGCCGACGCCGCGTTGCGCGCCCATGGCATCGACGAGAGCCGGCCGCTCGATTTCCACACGCCTTATGGCTGCTCGAAGGGCGCGGCCGACCAATATGTGCTGGACTATGGCCGCAGCTTCGGCGTGCCCACCGCCGTCCTGCGGATGAGCTGCATCTACGGCCAACGGCAGATGGGAACGGAGGATCAGGGCTGGGTCGCGCATTTCCTCATCAGCGCGATCGAGGGACGGACCATCACGCTTTACGGCGACGGATGCCAGGTGCGCGACATATTGGACGTGGGCGACGCCGTGGACGCCTATCTCGGCCTCTGGCGCAACATCGACCATGTGCGCGGGCGCGCCTTCAACCTGGGCGGCGGCGCGGACAATGCGGTCAGCCTGCGCCGGATCCTCGACCATATCGGGGATTGCCTCGACCGTCGCCTCGATATCGAAATGTCGGACTGGCGCGCGGGCGACCAGCGCTATTTCGTCGCCGACACCCGCGCCCTGACGCAAGCGATAAATCCCGGGCCGCGCAAACCCTGGCGGCAGGGCGTGGCCGATCTCGCCGATTGGCTTGTCCGGGAGCGGCAAAACGGGCCGGTGACGGCAGGCGCATCCTTGCGGATGGAGAAGGCGCTTTGACCCGCGCGCGCCATATCCTGCTCACCGCCGACGCGCTCGGCGGCGTGTGGCAATATTCCACGGGCCTGGCGGCCGCGCTGCTGCCCTTGGGCTATGAGGTGACGCTTGCCGTGCTCGGCCCGGCGCTGGACGAGGCGCAAAGGGCGAGCACCGCCGCCATTGCGAACCTGCGCCTGATGCAAACCGGCCTTGACCTCGAATGGCTCGCCGACGAGCCGGACCGGATGATCGGCGCCGAACGCCGGCTGGCCGAAATGGCCGGCGATCTGCGCGCGGACATCGTGCAGTTGCACAGCCCCGCCCTGGCCGGCGCGGGACGCTATCCATGCCCTGTCGTCGCCGTGCTGCACAGCTGCGTGGCGACCTGGTGGTCGGCGGTGCGCGGCGGCCCGCCGCCGCAGGATTTCGCCTGGCGCACGGCGCTGGTGGAGAAGGGCCTCCGGCAGGCGACGCTGTCCATCGCGCCCAGCATGGCCTTCGCCGCGGCCGCCCAACGGCAATATGGCGTCGCGCCCGTGCCGGTCCACAACGGCCGGACCCTGCCGGTGCAGCCCCAGGCCGCGCAGGACTGCATCTTCACGGCCGGGCGCCTGTGGGACGAAGGCAAGAATGTCCATGTGCTCGACGAGGCGGCGAGTCACCTCAGCGTGCCGTTCAAGGCCGCGGGGCCGACCCGTTCTCCGCACGGCGAGAGCGTCGCATTCGGGACCCTCCACCTGCTGGGCGTGCTCGATGAAGCGGCGCTGGCGCGCCATCTGGGCGCGCGGCCGATCTTCGTCTCGGCCGCGCTCTACGAACCCTTCGGCCTTGCCGTCCTCGAAGCCGCCATTGCGGGCTGTCCCCTGATCCTGTCCGACATCCCGACCTTCCGCGAACTGTGGAACGGCGCTGCGCTGTTCGTGGACCCGCGCGATCCCCGCGCCTTTGCCCGCGCGATCGAGGGGTTGATCGAGGACAGGGCGGCGCGCGCCGAAGCGGGCCGACGCGCACGGGAACGCGCGCAACGCTACACGCCCGCCGCCATGGCCGGCCGGATGGCCGCTCTCTACGATCAGGTCCAGAGCAGGGCGGCGGCATGAAGATCGTCTATTTCACCCATTCGCTGCTTTCCTGCTGGAACCACGGCAATGCGCACTTCCTGCGCGGCGTCCTGCGCGAACTGGCGGCGCTCGGCCACGATGTCGTGGCGCTGGAACAGGAGGGCAACTGGAGCCTGTCGAATCTCCTCGCCGACCATGGCGAGGGGGGCCTGACCGCCTTTCGCGCCGCCTATCCCGATCTGCGCGCCCACAGCTATCGCCCCGGCGCGGACGTCGATATGCTGCTGGACGGCGCCGATCTGGTGATCGTCCACGAATGGAACGAACCGGCCCTTGTCGCGCGGATCGGCCGGGTGCGCGCGAGGAACGGAACATTCACGCTGCTGTTCCACGACACCCATCACCGGGCCGTCTCGGACCCCGACGCGATCCGCGCCTTCGACCTTGACGGCTTCGACGGAATACTCGCCTTTGGCGAGGCGCTGTCCGAGGTCTATCGCCAATGGGGCTGGGGCGAGCGGGTCTGGACCTGGCATGAAGCGGCGGACATCCGCCACTTCCACCCCCCGGCGCGGGAGAGCGAGCGGAACGGTCTCGTCTGGATCGGCAATTGGGGCGACGGCGAACGCACGACGGAACTGGAAGAATATCTGTTCCGGCCCGCCTGCGCGGCCGGCTTGCCGCTCGACATCCATGGCGTGCGCTATCCCGGGGAGGCGCTGGGAATACTCGGCCGCTACGGTGCGCGTTATCACGGCTGGGCGCCCAATGCAGCGGCGCCGGACATCTTCGCGCGGCACGCCGCCACCGTCCATGTGCCCCGGCGCTATTATACCCGGCTCCTCCCGGGCATCCCGACCATCAGGGTGTTCGAGGCGCTGGCATGCGGCATCCCGCTTCTGTCCGCGCCGTGGAGCGACGCGGAAGGCCTTTTCCGGCCCGGTGAGGATTTCCTGTTCGCAAAGGACGGCGCGGAGATGACGCGCCGGCTGCGCGCGGTCGCCTCCGATCCCGGCCTGCGCGCGGCGCTGGCGCGGAACGGACTGGAAACGGTGCGGGAACGGCACAGCTGCGCCCACCGCGCGCGGGAACTTCTGGCCGTGGTCGATCCATTGCAGCCGTCGATCCGGCCTCAGCTTGCAGGGAGCATCGCATGAAGATCGCCTTTTACGGCTCAAGCCTGCTGTCGTCCTACTGGAACGGCGCCGCAACCTATTATCGGGGCATCCTGCGCGAACTGGCGGATCGCGGGCATGAGGTCGTCTTCCATGAACCCGATGCCTTCGATCGCCAGCAGCATCGCGACATGGACCCGCCCGATTGGGCGCGCGTCCACGTCTATCCAGCGACGGCCGACGCGCTGGTCGGCGTCATGGACGCGGCGGTGGAGGCCGACGTGGTGGTCAAGGCCAGCGGCGTCGGCATATTCGACGATGAGCTGCTGGACGGCGTCATGCGGCGCGCCCGGCCGGAGGCCCTGCGCATATTCTGGGACGTCGACGCGGCCGCCACCCTGGACGACATGCGGGCCGTGCCGGACCATGCGGTCCGCCGCGCGCTCCCGAACCTTGACCTTGTCCTGACCTATGGCGGCGGCGATCCGGTCGTGAACGCCTATCGCGCCATGGGCGCGCGGGACTGCATTCCGGTCTATAATGCGCTTGATCCGACGAGCCATTTTCCGGTTCCGCCGGATCAGCGCTTCACGGCCGATCTCGCCTTCCTGGGCAACCGCCTGCCCGACCGGGAGGCCCGCGTGGAGGAATTCTTCCTGAAACCGGCCGCCTTGCTGCCGACGCGGTCCTTCCTGATCGGCGGCAATGGCTGGGACACGAAGGCGATGCCGGCCAATGTGCGCCACCGGGGCCATGTCTACACGGCCGAGCATAATGCCTTCAACTGCACGCCGCTCGCCGTGCTGAACGTCGCGCGCGACAGCATGGCGCATATCGGCTTTTCGCCGGCCACGCGGGTTTTCGAGGCGGCCGGCGCAGGCGCCTGCCTCATTACCGACGCCTGGGAAGGGATCGAGATGTTCCTGCAGCCGGGCGAGGAAGTGCTGGTCGCGCGCGATGGTCAAGATGTGGCGGATCATCTCGCCACGCTCACCCCCGAACGGGCGCGGGCCATCGGCCGCGCCGCGCTCGCCCGGGTCAGGGCCGAACATAGCTACGCGCTGCGCGGCGCGCAGGTCGACGCGATCCTGCGCAAGCATATGGGCCGGACCGCGAACCGGCAGCATCAGATGGAGGGCGCATGAAACTCGTCGTTCTCGGCCTCAGTCTCTCCTCGTCCTGGGGCAACGGCCACGCCACAACCTATCGCGCGCTGCTGTCGGCCTTTGCGGCGAGAGGGCACGACATCCTCTTTCTGGAGAGGAACGTCCCCTGGTATGCCAGCCAACGCGATCTCGAGGCGCCTGACTATTGCCGGCTCGATTTCTACGCCGATCTGCCGGCGCTGGAAGACTGGCGAGGCGAGATCGCGGCGGCCGATGCCGTCATCGTCGGCTCCTATGTGCCCGATGGCGTTGCCGTCGGCCAATATGTGCAGCGCCATGCCCGGTCGGTCACGGCCTTCTACGACATCGACACGCCGGTAACGCTGGCAGCGCTCAGGGCAGGACATTGCGATTATCTGTCGGCGGAGCTGATCGCTGGCTACGACCTCTATTGCTCCTTCACCGGCGGCCCCACGCTCACCCTGCTGGAGGATCGTTACGGCTCGCCATTGGCCCGTGCGCTCTACTGCTCGGTCGACACGGACATGTATCGCCCGGCGGATGTGCCCAAGCGCTGGGATCTTTCCTATCTCGGCACCTACAGCGCGGACCGGCAGCCGACCCTGGAACGCCTGCTGATCGAGCCGGCGCGCCTGCTGCCCGGCAAACGCTTCGTCGTGGCCGGGCCGCAATATCCCGAAGACATCGACTGGCCAGCCAATGTGGAGCGCATCGATCATCTGCCGCCCAAAGATCATCCCGCCTTCTATTCGGCTTCCCGCTATACGCTCAATGTCACGCGCGCCGACATGATCGAAGCCGGCTGGTCGCCCTCGGTGCGGCTGTTCGAGGCGGCCGCGTGCGGCACGCCGATCATCTCCGATATATGGCCGGGCCTCGATGCGCTGCTCGCGCCGAACCGGGAAATCCTGTTCGCCGACAAGCCCGAGCAGATCATCCTGTGGCTGCACGAAGACCGGGCGCGCATCGGCGACGCCGCACAGGCGCGCATCCATGCCGAGCACAGCGCGGCCACCCGCGCCGCACAACTGGAGGCGCATCTTAACGAAGCCGCGGCGATGCGGACGCAGGACAGGATTGCCGCTGCGGAATGAACCACACCCCGCGAGAAGGAAAAGACCGATGAAGGACAGACAGGATGTGGCGCTTGTTGCCGGGGGAGCGGGGTTTATCGGATCGCATCTGTGCCGGGCCTTGCTCGACAAGGGATTCGAGGTGATCTGCATGGACAATCTCCAGACGTCGCGCGCGATCAATCTGGAACGGCTGGAGAGCGAGCGCGCCTTTACCTTCTTTCGCGCCGACATCGTCGACCCGTTGCCGGACGCCGTGACCCGGCGACGGGATATCAGCCGCATCTACAATCTCGCCTGCGCGGCATCGCCGCCGCAATATCAGGTCGATCCGGAACATACCATGTTGACCAACGTGGTCGGAACCGACCGGCTGCTGCGGCTGGCCGAACAGAACGGCGCCCGTTTCCTGCTGACATCGACCAGCGAGGTCTATGGCGATCCCGAGACGCACCCGCAAAGGGAGGATTATCGCGGCTGGGTCAACTGCACCGGCCCGCGCGCCTGTTATGACGAGGGAAAGCGCGCCGCCGAAGCGATCGCGTTCGACTTTGCCCGGCTGGAGCGCGCGGAGGTGAGGGTGGCGCGCATCTTCAACACCTACGGCCCCAACATGCATCCGGATGACGGCCGCGTGATTTCCAACCTTCTCTGCCAGGCGCTGTCGGGCGAGGACATCACGATCTATGGCGACGGATCGCAGACCCGCAGCTTCTGCTTCGTGTCCGACATGGTGGACGGCCTCATCCGGCTGATGGAGGTCGACATGCCCGACTCCAAGCCTGTCAACCTGGGCAATCCCGAGGAATATACGATTCTCGAACTGGTGGAGCGGATCGTCGCTGAAACCGGAACGACATCGGCGGTAATCCATCGGCCCCTCCCCGTGGACGATCCGCGCCGCCGCAGGCCGGACATCCGGCGCGCCCGGACATTGCTGGACTGGGAACCGCGCATCCTGCTCGACGAGGGGTTGCGCGTCACCTGCGACTTCTTCGCCGAGGAAATCTGCGCCCGCCATGCCGAACATGGCGGCGCACGCGCGGGCCTCCTCCTTTCCTCGCCGCTCCGCACCCCGTTGGCTGCGGAATAGCGGCGGCGGGACAGGCGCGCATGCCCCGTTCCGCTGAAGACGACGGCAAGCGGGAACAGCTCACCGTCCCGCCGCCCGGTCCGTCCGGCATGGCCCCGGCGCTGGAACGCAACATATACGCCCTGCGCGAACGGCAGCGGCGGGAAGAGGGCGAGGCGAGCCGGGAGGCGCGGATCGCGAACGCGATCACCCGCTTCACCGGCAGCCTGCCCTTCGTATATCTGCATCTCGCCCTGTTCGGGGCGTGGATTCTGGTCAATCTGGGTTTCGTTCCCGGCGTCCCCCGGTTCGATCCGACCTTCGTGATCCTGGCGACCTGGGCTTCGGTCGAAGCGATCTTCCTGTCGACCTTCGTTCTGATCAGCCAGAACCGCGCGGTCGCGATGGCGGAGGGACGCGCGGCGCTGGATCTCCAGATCGGTCTGCTGGCCGAGCATGAGGTGACGCGGCTGGTTCGCCTGACCGCGTCGATCGCCGCACATCTGGGCATCCCCGAAGCATCCGATCCCGAGTTGGAGGAACTGGGGCGCGACGTCGCGCCCGAGGCCGTGCTGGACGCGCTGGAAACCAATAAGGACGATCCTCCTTCCCGATGAAGGCCGCTCAGGACAGCCGCCAGCTTTCATCCATCGCGAGATAACCGCCGTCAAAGCTCCCTGCCGCCGCGAGCCGGTCCCAGTCGGGCACCTGCACGTCCCGGCCCTGAATGATGAGCAGATTGTCGCGCCGAAGGCCGCGGATGATGCGGTTCATATGCACCGGCGTCATCCCGAGCGCGTCCGCGAGCTGCGTCTGGACAGCGGACAGCGGAAACGCGGTGCGGCGGCCGAGGCCGGCGCGTTCCATCCGCACGCCAATCTCGCAAAAGAGATGGGCCGTCCGCATGCGCGCATCGCGGCGGCCGATGTTCACCACCCATTGCGAGGTGATGGAACCGTCGGCGACGCAATCCCGCCAGAACGCCTCCGCAATGCCGGGATAGGCATGGACCAGATCGAGCAGGTCGCGATGGGCGACCTTGAGGATGGCAAGGCGCGCCGACAGCGCCTGAAGCGCCCACTCCACCTTGGGCAGCATCAGCGAATATAGATCGCACATGTCGCCGGCGATGTGGATCGCCGTAATCTGACGATGCCCATTGTCCAACTGGCCGAAGCGGGCGGCAAAACCGGATACGATCAGGCAGGAAAAATCGGTCAGCTCGCCCGGCCTTATTATATCGCGATGCGGTTCGATTTCCGCTTGCCGCCCTTTTATCGAGAGGATTGCGGCCTGCTCCTCCTCGTTAAGGATGGAGCGCTGCTGCAGCCGCCTGAGGAACAGACGGAGGGCGGGGTGACGTGATGACATGGGCATATCTCCGGCCAGGCCGGGCAGCGTCGGTAAGGAACATGCCAGCGCCTTGAATGGATGGGGAAGTGCAGGCTCCGCAATTTGCGGCTTCGTTGAAACGAACGACCCTCGGCACGTTTCCCCCGGCGTCGAAGTTTATAACATGTGTTGGCCGGACCGGAACCATGATGCTGCTCACGTGTATCCGGCTAGGGCTTTCCGCCCCCCGGCCCACCCCCCCGTGAACGCGAGGAGAACGCGCATGAGCAAAATCGGAGAAGACACAGGCGCCAAGAGCAAGGCGCGGACCTTCGAAACCGAAGTCGGCGGCGGTGGTGAACTGCACCAGATCGCGGGCAAGAAGGATGAGACGCTCACCACGCAACAAGGGGTTCCGATTGCCGACGACCAAAATTCCCTGAAGCTCGGCGAACGCGGCCCCACCCTGCTGGAGGATTTCCATTTCCGCGAGAAGATATTCCATTTCGATCACGAGCGCATTCCCGAACGGGTCGTCCACGCGCGCGGGTTCGGCGCACACGGCACCTTCACCCTGCATGAGAGCCTCTCCGAGTTCACCACGGCGAAGATTCTGACCGAAGTGGGCGAGCAGACGCCGATGTTCGTGCGGTTTTCCACGGTGGCCGGCAACAAGGGATCGTTCGACCTGGCGCGCGATGTCCGCGGCTTTGCCGTCAAATTCTACACCAAGGAAGGCAATTGGGACATTGTCGGCAACAACATTCCGGTCTTCTTCATCCAGGACGCGATCAAGTTTCCCGACCTGATCCATGCCGCCAAGCAGGAACCGGATCGCGGCTTTCCCCAGGCGCAGACCGCGCATGACAATTTCTGGGACTTCATCAGCCTGACGCCGGAATCCATGCACATGATCATGTGGGTGATGTCGGACCGGGCGATCCCCCGCTCCTTCCGCTTCATGGAGGGATTCGGCGTCCATAGCTTCCGCCTGATCGATGCGCAGGGCAAGGGCAGCTTCGTCAAATTTCATTTCAAGCCCAGACAGGGCCTGCAATCGGTGCTGTGGAACGAGGCCGTCAAGATAAACGGGGCCGATCCCGATTATCACCGCCGTGACCTGTGGGATGCGATCGATCTTGGCAGTCCCCCGGAATGGGATCTGGGCGTGCAGATCTTCGACGACGATTTCGCCGAAAGGTTCGAGTTCGATGTGCTGGACGCGACCAAGATCATTCCCGAGGAGCAGGTGCCGGTGCGGCGCATCGGCACCTTCGTCCTGGACGCCCATGTCGAAAATTTCTTCGCGGAGACCGAGCAGGTCGCCTTCTGCACCCAGAATGTCGTGCCAGGCATCGGCTTTTCCAACGATCCGCTGCTGCAAGGGCGCAATTTTTCCTATCTCGACACCCAGTTGAAGCGCCTGGGTTCGCCCAACTTCACCCATATTCCGATCAATGCGCCCAAAGGCTGTCCGGTGCATAATTTCCAGCAGGACGGCCATATGGCGATGCGCAATCCCAAGGGGCGCGTGAATTATGAGCCCAATAGCTGGGGCGGGCCGCGCGAAAATCCCGATGCCGGCTACCGTCATCTTGCCGCGCAGGAAAGCGGGACGAAGCAGCAGACGCGCTCCCCCAGCTTCGCCGATCATTATAGCCAGGCACGGCAATTCTTCATCAGCCAGACTCCGATAGAGCAGAAGCATATCGGCGACGCGCTGGTGTTCGAACTGTCGAAATGCGAACGGCCCGACATTCGCGCGCGCATGGTCGGGCATCTGCGCAACATCGACGAGAGCCTGGCCAAGGCGGTCGCGGGGGGCCTTGGCCTGCCCGCCCTGCCCGATGCGGCGCCGGCCGCGGTCGCACCGCGCGCCGACCTTCCGCCTTCCGATGCGCTCTCGATCGTCAAAAACGGCCCCGAAAGCTTCGCGGGCCGGAAAATCGGCATTCTGGTCAGCGACGACGCGCCCGCGGAACTGGTCAAGGCACTGGTGAAGGAGATAAAGGCTGTCGGCGCGGTGTATGAAATCGTCGCGCCTCATGTCGCGGGCGCGAAGCTGGACGACGGCAGCATGGTGGAGGGCAAGCAGAAGATCGATGGCGGGCCTTCCGTTCTCTATGATGCGGTGGCGCTGATCCTGTCGCCCGACGGCGCGGCGCAACTGGCGCAGGACAAGACCGCCAAGGACTTCGTCAGCGACGCTTATGCGCATTGCAAGTTCATCGCCTATGTCGACGATGCGCTGCCGCTGATCGATCGCGCCGGCATTGCCGAACCGGACATGGACGAAGGCATGGTGCGGCTTGAAAAGGCGAGCGACGTCCCGCCGTTCCTGGCCATGTGCGCGCAGCTTCGGCTATGGGAACGGGAATTCAAGGTCGACCTGGACGCCGCCGGATTCCTCGACGCCCAAAGCAGCGCGGCCTGAACGCGGGGCACCGGTCGGGCGCCCGGTGCGCCCTCATCGATGCGGCCAGCCGTTTCATAGGGGCGGCCGCCCTTCCGCCTGATTGGCCCGGAGAAACATATGTGATTCTCCGATAGAATAGTTTGGTTACGATGATACCGCCGGGGGGCTTAACGGGGACGACCATGTTGAGCCAAGTTGCACCAAGCGAAGATCTTGTCTTTTTCCGGCCGCACCAGTTCCTGGCGCGGGAGAATGAGCAGCCCGACGGCCTGTTTCACATCCAGGAAGGATGGGCCTGCCGCTATCGTATGCTTTCCAATGGCCGTCGGCAGATCACGGCGTTATATCTGCCCGGAGACTGCTGCGAACCATGTTGGGCGCTTGGACGCCCATCCACGCAACCTGTCGTCGCGCTGACCAATATTCGGGCCAAGAAGGCTCCGTGCCGCATGTCGGGCGCTCTCTTCGCCGATAGCCGGCAGAGCTTCTGGAAAAGTCTGGCCGACAGCTATGAGCGGCAAGCCAACTGGCTTGTCACGCTGGGACGAAAGACCGCGATGGAACGGCTTTCGCATCTCTTGCTGGAGCTGTTTGAGCGTATGCGCCAATCAGGGCTGGCCTATGGGCAGCAGTGCGCGCTGCCGCTCACGCAGATGGACATTGCGGACATCACGGGATTGACGCCCGTGCATGTCAACCGGACATTGCAGGTGATGCGCGCACGGGGACTGGTGGAGTTGCAGGCAAAATGGCTCCGCATCCCCGATCTTGGCATCCTGCGGGAGATCGCCGCCCTGGACGCGACGGAGACGCTCGCCTGAGCGATCCGGTCATGACCATCTCGATCAATCGCATGAACGGTGCTATGGGTTTGCACGGCGATGCCATTGGCAAGACGGGTTTCCGGCTTGGACACGAAGGGAATCGCGGTTTGCGGGTCGAGCAAGAAAATCGTCGAAAGCAGAGGCCGCTCGTAAGGCGAATGCCGCTCCGCGCCGGGCAGCGTGATCACGCGGGGAAAGCCTGCATCACGCACTGCCCTGGCCGCGCATACGCCCGCCTGACCGGCGCCGACGATCCATGCGACGGCCCAAATCCGGCGGCGCCCGGACCTGCTGGCTGGCAAACGAAACGGAATCTGCGACTGTGTTGAAACCTGTCTATCCGCTTTATCTGAACAACGAGGCGCAGCAGCCCAATGCCGACCTCGAAGTGACCGACAAGTTCAGCGGCGAAGTGGCGTTCCGCTGCGCCCAGGCCGACGCGAAGACGATCGAGATGGGCATTCAGGGTGCGGTCGAGGCTGCTGAGCCGATGGCCCGGATGCCCGCCTATGAGCGGCAGGCGGTGCTCCAGCATTGCGTCGACCGCTTCGGGGAGCGCTTCGACGAACTCGCTTATGCGTTATGCGTCGAGGCGGGCAAGCCGATCAAGGATTCGGAAGGCGAAGTAGGCCGGCTGATCGACACATTCCGCATAGCCGCGGAAGAATCGGTGCGAATGACGGGCGAGGTCCAGCCGCTCGACATCAGCCCCCGCGCCAAGGGTTATCAGGGAATATGGAAACGGGTGCCGATTGGACCCTGCTCCTTCATTTCGCCCTTCAACTTCCCTCTCAACCTGGCCGCGCACAAGATCGCGCCGGCGATTGCGGTAGGTTGCCCCTTCGTGATGAAACCCGCCAGCCGCACGCCGCTGGGCGCGCTCATCATGGGCGAGGTGCTCGCGGAGACCGGCTTGCCCAAGGGCGCCTTTTCGATCCTTCCAGCGCATCGCGAAGGCGCGGATCTCTTCACCACGGACGACCGGCTGAAGCTCCTTTCCTTCACGGGATCGCCCGATGTAGGCTGGGACCTCAAGGCGCGTTCGGGAAAGAAGAAGGTCGTGCTCGAACTCGGCGGCAATGCCGCGGTGATCATCGACAAGGATGCCGATCTCGACGATGCGCTCGACCGCGTCATCTTTGGCGCCTTCTACCAGTCGGGGCAGAGCTGCATCGGCGTCCAGCGCATCCTGGTCCACGCACAGGTTTATGATCGCTTCCGCGACATGCTCGTCGCCAGAACGAAGACGCTGGTCGCGGGCAATCCGCACGATCGCAATGTCTTTATCGGACCGATGATATCGGAGGGCGAGGCACAGCGGCTCGATGGCTGGATTCAGGAAGCCGTTGCCCAGGGCGCGAAGCTGCTCTGCGGCGGGAGGCGCGAAGGCGCGATGCTGGAGGCCACATTGCTTGAAAATGTCGATCCTTGCAGCAAGATCAATATCGAGGAGGCCTTCGGTCCGGTCGCCTTCCTGATGATGTTCTCGGACTTCAATGACGCGCTCGCCATGGTCAATGACAGCAAGTACGGGTTGCAGGCGGGCATCTTCACGCGCGACCTTTTCCAGATGTTCGATGCTTGGGACCGGCTCGACGTCGGCGGAGTCGTCATCAACGACGTGCCCAGCTACCGCGTCGACAACATGCCTTATGGCGGCGTCAAGGATTCGGGTCTAGGCCGCGAGGGGGTTCGATTCGCGATGGAGGATATGACCGAGATCCGGAACCTCGTGATCAGGCGGAACTAGGAGGGGCGTGAAGGCCCGGGCGGCAGTCGCGATCTCGATCCAGGGGACCGTCCCAGCCCCGTTTTTGATTTTAGCGCCTTCGCTTCGGGGCCGGTGCCCGTGGATCAAAGGGTAATGGTTGCCCGTAATCCGCCGCGTCTTCGATTCTCGAGACGGATACTCCCGCCAAGCCGGGTGATGGAACGGCGGACGATCGCCAGACCAAGACCGGCGCCGCCGGTGTTCCGATTGCGCGAGCCTTCGAGCCGCCGAAACGGCTCGAAGACCATGTCGAGCTGATCGACTGGAATGCCCGGCCCCTGATCCTCGACGACGATGCGGACGCCGTCATCGCCTTGCGAAAGACGGATCTCGGCCTGCCCGGCATGCCGGATGGCATTCTGGACGAGATTGTCGATCGCGCGCTGGAGCTTGATCGGCCGTGTCACCAGTTCGAGGCTGGCAGGCCCCTCATAATGCACGGCGCTTCCCATATCCTGCGCATCGTGAACGATGGTGACGACCAGCGAGGCAAGATCGATCAGACGTTCTTCTTCGGGGTCGGCGCCGCGCAGGAAATCCAGGATCGAACGCATGAAGGCTTCCATCTCATCGATATCGTGACCGATTGCGGCGCGAAGCTCCTGGTTCCGGACATTGGCCGCGCGTAGCCTCAGGCGCGCGATCGGCGTGCGCAGGTCATGCGACACGGCCGCCAAAGCCTGTATTCGTTCATTGACCTGATCGAGCAGGCGCGCCTGCATCGCGTTGAACGCGGCCGCAACGCGACGGACCTCGCGCGGGCCTTCCTCGGCAGCCGGCGTGACGTCCTCCCGGCCCACCCGGTCGGCCGCGTCCGCCAGCTTGCGAAGCGGCCGGCCGAGCAGCCGCGCCAGTATCAGCGCCAATATCGTGACGCAGGCCACCAACATCAGCACCGCGCCGATATGGCCGTGGAGAGGCCTGGAGGTATCGAGATAGCCGGCGGCGCGAAAGGTCATCCACGAGCCGTCGCCTAGCTGCCACGCGCCCGCGAGGGACGTGCCGGCCGTCGATAGCCATATGGCCCGCCCTTCAAGATCGGGCTGAATGGCCCGGAGAGTCCGGGAAACCACGGCAAGGTTCGGATCAGCGCCGGTGGCGGCTGGCGCCTTCGGTCGCCAGGCGAGAACAAGCGGCTCACGCCACAGCCGGGTGGCGGCCGAGGGACGCTCCGCAGCCGGGATTTCAGACATCAGCCGGTCGGCGACGCCGATCTGCTGGGCGAGCTGGCTTGCCCGCTCCTGCGCAAGCACACCGGTTTCGATGCGGCTGAAAAGCCATTCACTGCCCACAAATTCAAGCAGCAACGCGCCGAACAGCAACAGCGCGACCTGACCGCCGAGCCGGTCCGGCCAGAAGCGCGGCGGTCTCAAGACCGTTCCACATCCGCTGCGAACATATAGCCGAAGCCGCGCACAGTCCTTATGATCTGTGGATCGCAGTCGCCGCCGAGCTTGCCGCGGAGCCGGCTGACCAGCACGTCGATACTGCGATCGGACGAGCCGGGCAGGCGAAAACGAGCCAGTTCCAGAAGCCGATCGCGGCCGATGATCTGCTGTGGGTGCTCGACCAGATTGGCGAGCAGATCGAACTCGGCGGACGAAAGCGTGACGGCGGCGCCCGACGGGGCGCAAAGCTCCCGGCGGCGCAGGTCCATTGTCCAGCCGGCGAAACGAAGAATATGCGTCCGCTCCTTGCGCGCGCGCTCCGCAAGCGGCGGCCTCCGCAAAACGGCCCGGACACGCGCCAGCACCTCGCTGTCGCCAAAGGGCTTGGCGATATAGTCATCGGCCCCCAGTTCAAGCCCCGCGACACGATCCGCTTCATCCCCCCGCGCGCTTATCATGATGATGGGAATATCGCCCCAGCCGCCGGCACGGACATCCCTGCATATATCGAAACCGCTCGCGCCGGGAAGCATGACGTCGAGCAGCATCAAGTCGATGTGCCGGGCTTCAAGTTCTCCAACCATTTCATCATAGTCAGCGGCAGTCGTTACACGAAATCCGTTGCGTCGCAGCAGGTTGGACAGAAGAACGCGCATCCCCGGATCATCATCGACGATCAGAATGGATGCTGCACCCGCCTGGCGCTTGTCTACCACATTGCTCTTTTGTTGCTTATCATTATCAAAGTTTTTCTCATAGGATTTCAATAAGTTCATCGTTGACAGCCCAGTGATTTGGTAGCCATGCGCTATTGCGATTGGTTGTCATTAGTAAAGGGGCAGTTCCTATGGTGCAAGTTATCCGTGAATCGCAAGGCGATGCCGGGGGGAAGATCGGTCGGCCGTGGTCCAGCGCTTTCCTCGCCTTGAGCTGCGTGGGGCTGATGGCCTCGCCGGCGCTCGCGCAGGAAAACGCCGCCAATGAAGCCGAACCGCGCCGGCTCGGCGGCGTCACCGTCACGGACAGCGCGATCGACGAACGCTATGACCGCAAGGATTCCGCGTCGGTCAAGTTCACCCAGCCCCTGCTCGACACGCCCAAGAGCGTGACCGTCATCCCGCGCGAGGTCATCGAGGATCGCGGCTTCACGTCGCTGGTCGACATTCTTCGCACGACGCCGGGCATCACGCTCGGCTCCGGTGAAGGCGGAACGCCGATGGGCGACCGCCCGCTGGTGCGCGGCTATGAATCGGCCACCGACATGCAGATCGACGGCCTGCGCAGCGTCGGCCGCTTCAGCCACGAAGTCTATAATCTCGAATCCGTCGAGGTGGTCAAGGGGCCGGGCGGCGCGCTAAACGGCCGCGGATCGACCGGCGGCGCCATCAATCTCGTCACCAAGACGCCGCAGCAAAGCGATTTCGTCGCGATCCGGGGGACGGTCGGCACCGATGAAACCAAGCGCGTCACGCTTGATGTCAATCATCAACTCGCCGATGGCATTGCCGTTCGGCTCAATGCGATGGGCCACGATGCCGACGTTGCCGGGCGCGATGCTCTCAAGGTGAGCCGCTGGGGCTTCTCCCCGTCGGTCGCCTTCGGTCTTGGCGGGCCTTTGCGCGCAACGCTGGCCTATTCCTATCTCAAGACCGACGATATTCCCGATGTCGGCCACCCCTTCCAGAACTCCGGCACGGTCAGCCCGCTCAAGCTCGACCGCGACAATTTCTACGGGTTCGCCAACCGCGATTTCCGCGAGACGGAGGGGCATTTCGGTTCGGCGGTGCTGGAATATGATATCGTTGACGGCATCACGCTGCGCAATTCCACCCGCCTCGTTCGCACCGCCAACGAATATATTTTCAGCCGCCCGAGCTTCAACGCGACGACGGCCACGCCCGCGACCGGCCTCGTCGTGATCGATTTCCGTTCGGCCAACATCCTTACCGAAGGCTTCCTCAACCAGACGGATCTGCGCGGCAAGTTCGAGACGGGCGGCATCGAGCACAGCTTCATCGCCGGCATCGAATATAGCGAGGAAAAGCAACGGAACCGGCCAGCCTGGGCGCAGGCGCCTGGCTCCGGCACGCTGTTCCAGCCGCTCAACAACCCCGATCCCTATGCCGCGTTCAACCCTCTCGTGAAGACACCGTTCACGACGCCGGCGGTGCCGATCAAGCACGAAACCAAAGCGGCCTTCCTGTTCGATACGCTGAAATTCTCCGAACAGTTCCAGCTTAATCTCGGCATCCGCTACGACGACTATGAAGTGTCGGACGGCACGCGAACCGCGAAGAACGACTTCTGGAACTATCAGGCCGGCATCGTCTACAAGCCGGTGCCGAACGGCAGCATCTATCTTTCCTATGGCACATCGTCCAATCCCTCGGGCGAATGCGCCGGCATGGCCGGCGGCGCGGAAGGCGCGGGCGCCTGCACGCTCAACGCCAACAACGTCAATCTGAAGCCCGAGCGCGCCAAGAGCTGGGAACTGGGCACCAAATGGGATCTGCTCGACGAGCAGCTTTCGCTGACCGCAGCCCTATTCCAGACCGAGAAGACCAATGCGCGCGCCACCGACCCGGTCACGGGAACCGTTCAGTTGATCGGCAACAATCGCGTCCGCGGCTTCGAGGTCGGCGTGTCGGGCAATATCACGCCGGAATGGAACATCTTCGGCGGCTATACCTATCTCGACGCCAAGCTGCTGGACGATGGCGATGGAAACAACGACGGCAACAGGATCAAGTTCGTCGCTCCGCACAGCTTCAGCATCTGGACGACCTACAACGTCACGCCGGAGGTCAATATCGGCGGCGGCGTCAACTATACGGGCACGCGCTATGTGAATGATGCCAACACGCAGAAGTTCAAGCCTTATGCGCGCGTGGACGCCACGATCGGATATAAGGCGAGCGAGAATCTGGACCTTCGCGTCAACGTGCAGAATCTGACCGACAAGCTCTATTATGATGCTTCACATGTGGGCATCTTCGCCAATGTGGCGCCGGGCCGGTCCGCCTTGCTGACCGCGAATCTGCGCTACTAGGCCTTTGCGAGAAGGCTGTCCGCGGGCCTGCGGGGGGCCTCCCCTACAGGCCCGTTTACACGATCAGGACAACCGCCAGGCACAATAAAGCACCAAGGATCGAAGCGAACGGCGCTTTGAGCGCGCGGCGCCGGCCCCTGCCCCATCGCGAAGGAGCGACCGTCATGATAAGGAGGCTCGTGGAAATCCCGTTCATGTTGCAGGATCAATGAAAATAGAAACAATCCCCGATGCCGATTGCCGGATAATCCGGCCGCTGGAATCGCCTGAATCATGATGCTCCAGATTCCGGAACTCCTGTCCGACGCGGATGTCAGGCAAGCTCGCGAAGCCCTGGATCGGGCGGCATGGGAAGATGGCCGCGCAACGGCGGGGCGCCAGGCCGTCAACGTGAAGAGCAACCTTCAACTGCCGCTCGACAGTCCGGCGGCTCGCGACCTGGGCAATCTCATTCTCGACCGGCTCGGCCGAAGCCCGCTATTCATCGCCGCGGCCCTCCCGCTTCGGGTGCTGCCACCACGCTTCAACCGCTATGAAGGCGGCGGCGCCTACGGCAATCACATCGACAATGCGCTGTTTCGCGTGCCCGGCGCCGATTCCTATGTCCGCACCGACATATCCTGCACCCTGTTCCTCAACGATCCGGGCGAATATGAAGGCGGCGAACTGGTCGTCGAGGACAGCTATGGCGATCATCGGGTGAAGCTGCCTGCGGGGGACATGATCATCTATCCAGGCACCAGCCATCATCGCGTCACGCCCGTCACCCAAGGCGCGCGGCTTGCCGCCTTTTTCTGGACGCAAAGCCTGGTTCCGTCGGAGGTTCAGCGCAAGACGCTGTTCGAACTGGACGCGGCGATCCAGCAGTTGAGCGCCGATCATCCCGATCATGCGTCGGTCAACCCGCTCACCGGCGTCTATCACAATCTGTTGCGGCAATGGTCGGTCACATGACCGGAACGCCCGCGCCGCAACCGCCTTTGACGGCTATTCCTGGCGATCTGCAAAGCCTGTCCGATTATGAGCGGCGCGCCGAACGGCATATGCCGCCTGAAACATGGCATCATATCCAGGCCGGCGCGGGCGCGGGCACCTCGCTCGCGGCCAACAGGATGCAGTTCGACCGATATCGCCTTGTGCCTCGAATGCTGACGGACATGCAGGGCGCGACGACCGGGATGGAGTTGTTCGGCCTGCGCCACGCGGCCCCCATCCTGCTTGCGCCTGTCGCCTATCATCGGCTCGCCCATCCGCAAGGCGAACTGGCGACCGCCAGCGCCGCGACCGCGCTCGACACGACGATGGTGGTCAGCACGCTGTCCAGCATCCCGCTGGAAGACATAGCGCAAGCCGCCCGAGCGGCAGCCGTTGAGCTAGGCCGGACCGCGCCGCCTCCTCTCTGGTTCCAGCTCTATGTCCAGCCCGACCGCGCCTATACGGCCGAGTTGATCCATCGGGCCGAGGCGGCCGGTTATCAGGTTCTGGTGTTCACGGTGGACGCATCGGTAAAGCGATCCGACTTCACCTTGCCCCCCGACGTCGATGCCGCCAATCTTCGCGGCATGCCGAGGCTGTCCCAGAACGCCAGCGCGGCCGGGGGGCAGATCGTTTTCGGCACGCCGCTGCTCGATGCAGCGCCCACATGGGAGAGCCTTGCCTGGCTTCGCACGGCCACGAAGCTGCCGATCGTGGTGAAGGGATTGCTGTCTCCCCATGATGCGAAGCGGGCGGTCGAGCACGGGGCCGACGGGATCATTGTCTCCAATCATGGCGGGCGGGTCCTCGACGGCCTTATTCCGCCGCTCGACGCGCTGCCGGCGATGGTCGAGGCCGTGGAGGACAGGATACCGCTGCTGCTCGATAGCGGCGTGCGTCACGGCACGGACGTCCTCAAGGCTCTGGCGCTTGGCGCAAGAGCGGTGCTGATCGGCCGTCCGCAGGTCCATGCGCTTGCGGTGGCCGGGATGCAGGGCGTGGCCCACATGCTCCATATCCTGCGGGCGGAGCTTGAACTGGCGATGGTGCAAACGGGATGTGCGCGCCCCGCGGCAATCCAGCGGCATCATCTGGCAGACGGCAGCTAGCTGGCGCATTGCGCGCTTTATCGCCTAACGTCCGCCATGTTGCCGTCCCTATGGGCGGGCGTGCGAAGCCACGATCACGGAACGTCCGTCGGGGGCGCCCAACGCATCGGCTCGATCCCCTGAATGGGATGAGGTCGACCTGGAAAACGACCTGCCCGTCTTCGACGACAGCAAGACCGGTAAATCGATCCGTCCATTCTGCCTAGCGGCCGCCACCTTGCTCAAGAGTGTGGAGAAGGTGGATGGCACGAACTATATGTTCCCGGCCGAAGCGGGGTTTCGCGGAACCTCATGCCGGTCCAAGCGAACTGCTGGTGTGGTGGCGAATCAGTTTGGCCGGTGCTTCGCTATTCGGCTCATTGGAAGGGCGGAGCGTTTAAGGCCAAGCCTTGCTCTTCCGGGCACCTTTGCTCCTGAGGGCTTCTGGAAGGCCCGGCATCAGTTGCCAGCAGCATGATCTAATGTTAGCCACGGCACCATGAGTTTGCGTGAGAAACAAATGATCGAGCGGCGCCATCGCATCCTCGATGCAGCCGAGAGATTGATCCGAAAAACGGGCGGAACCGATTTTTCCGTGCGGACGCTTGCCAGTGTCGCTGAAGTGGCCCCTGCAACGCCATTCAACCTTTTTTCGTCAAAGGAAGCATTGCTTTATGCTCTGCTCTCGCGAAGTCTCGACACCATCATTTCAGAAGGCTTGAAATTCAAAAGCCCGAATCGGCTCTTTCACATAGTCGAAGCCGCCACGAACGCTGTCGATATGTTTGCGCGTGATCCAGAATTCATGCGCCCGCTCTATCGCGTTCTCCTTGGCGTCAGTGATGATGTGCACCGGCCCAGATTCATGGAACGCTCGATCGGCTATTGGAAGACAGCGGTTGCGACGATCCCCGACCAGAAGCTGCTGTCGACGGAACGGCAACGGAACTTTCTGACAGCCGCTATTCAGGCGCAATTTCTCGGTTTGCTCGAATTTTGGGTACATCAGGAATTCGACGACGATACGTTCCGCCAACACTCGGTTTACGGCGTGCTCTCCAACATAATGGGATTGCTGGATTCCGAGAACAAGGAGCAAATGCTGCCTCTTTTTCAAAAGGTCATCGAAGGACTGCAGCATTTCGAATGGTGATCTAAAGCTGGCACTGAGGGAAGCGGTCGATCGCGTCGGGATCGCTAGAAATGGCTCTTGCTATAGGTCCTCACCGCACCTCTGAAATCGCCTTTCTGCTCGAGAACCACACCGGGGTTCCCCCTCCGGACACCTGTCGGGCGCGATGATCCACATCGCCGCGACAGAGGCCGCGTTCTTACCCGATTGGGTGAGCTCCGCGCTATGATTTGCGCGGATAGTCGGAAGGTGCTCCCTCCCCGCCCGGCCATCGTACCGGCGTCGTCGAGGCAAAGGCCTCTCCAACTTCACACCAGGGAGCAAGGTGAATCACGCGCATGTCGCGCGATTGGAAACGCCAAACGTCACCGTCGCGAACATAGCTGTCCACATAGCGCACCACCCCAAAGACGCTAACGCTGCCGACGACCAGTTCGAGATGGGCGCCGACGATGCCGGTGGCCCGGTCGGGCGATTCGAAACGGCACTGAACGTAATTCGGCGTGTGAACCGTCATCCCCATGTGCGACCGTGCGGATTTGATAAATTCGACGATCCCGTCACGGCCCTGCGCATTAAGCTGACCCGACGAACTGAACGTGGCATCAGCGGTAAAGCTCGCGGCCACGCCTTCCGAATCATCATCGTCCGATGCCACAAAATAGGAAACGACAAGGTCCGAGATCGCAATACGATCCTCAAGCCGGCGAATGCGTTGCTCAACGTCCATGTTTCTCTCCTTTTATCGTGGCGCGAATCGGTTCGCGCCGTCGAGTAAGATCCACTACTCCCCCTTGAGGACGGGCATGAAGACCCAGACACCCTTCGCAGCATGGATGGAGGCACTTGCCCCGTCCAGACGGGAGCGCCACCCCCCCGACGATCGCCGCGCCATCTCATCGGCATCGGCTTCTCCATGGCCTTGCATCCATCAAGCCCCGATGGGAATTGGCCTAGCCAACTTGAGCGCCCAGACTCGCGCTCACGCGTGCGGCTGCTTCAACGATGTGCGCGATGTAGGCATCGACGCCCCCTTCGGGCGGCTTTGGGAAACCATAGAGTGTCAAGGCCATGGCGATGTCGCCGTCGATGCCGAACACAGGCACCGACACGACGCGTGCATCTCCCTTGACCGCCTCGTTCCACTCGGCAGGGTCATAGGCCAGACCGGATATCAACTCTTCCAGCGTCTCGACCGCGATTCCTTCATAGGCGGCGGCGGCTAGCTGTGCCGAAAAGGCGCGCTGTGCATCATTGATGAGACCGACGGAAAAGCCTCGCTTCCTGACCGTGGCCAAGACATTGACGGCCGTCTCACGAAGCTTGATATCTTGGCGGCCAAGCCAGTGGTCGACCTCCCTCTCTGGCATCCAGGCCGCGAAGACCGATCCTGTCGGCATTCGGAAGGGCAATCTCTGGCCCACAAGGGTCGCGGAGGCGCTCTCATTTCCCTGACCCGCGCTCGCCGCGACAATCAGTTCCTGGCCTGCCTGAACGCTCGCGATGCACCGGCCGCCGGTCTCGACCGCGAGCCGCTCCATCTCCGACCTTGCCCGATCGACCTGGCGAAGCTGGGCGAGCGTGAGGCCCGGCGCCTCTGCCGATACGAGGGCGCCGGGCGCAAACTGACCATAGCCGCCCTGAAAGAAAAGCAGGGGCAGTCCCCCACCCGCAATGTCCAGAGCCACGATCTCGCCCGTGACCATTTCATGATCTCCCGCGTCGGTGATCGAATATCGGCGGCACTCGATCCACGCAACGATGTCCTCCAACACCGGGCAGCCGCGTTCCGAAACGCGGTGCGGTACGCCCGAGAATTTGTCAGGTTCCTTGGATGCCAGCTTGCGGCAAACCGGTTCCTGATCCGCGCCCAGAATGTTGACGCAGAAATAGTCGCAGTCGCGTAACCGGGCCCAACTGCTCGATCCCCGATCGGGGAAGAAGGCGACCAGCGCCGGGTCGAGCGAAACAGACGTGAAGGAACCCACGACCATTGCAACGGGCGTGCCGTCACCTGCCGTCGCGGTAATCACGCAGACGCCGGTTGGATATTGGCCGAGGATCTGGCGATATCGTTGCGGGTCTATGGGGTGGACTTGGGGAGAGGATAGCACGTGCGCCTCGTATAAGCTGGCATTCAGTCAGAGCCCGGCCGGATCGACGGCAAATCCAACCTTCAGCGTGACCTGAAAATGCTGAACACTGCCATCTTCGATATGTCCCCGCGTCTGGACCAGTTCGAACCATCGCAAGCCATGCAACGTCTCGCTGGCGCGGGCGATCGCGGCCTTGATCGCGTCATCGACGCCCTGCGTGGAGGAGCCGACGATCTCGATTACCCGATAAACATGATCACTCATTTTCGGCTCCTCCTCTTTGGATGTCAGCGTCCAGTCCAAACCGGTTTGCGGCGCTCGCCGGCCGCCACTTCGCCCTCGCGCTTATCGGCGCTGGCAGCATATTGCTCGATTTCCTCGAACTTCGTCATAAGGGCGACCTCAAGCGGATAGCCAAGCCGGTCAAGGGCCGCGACCTTAGCCGCCTGGTTGGCGAGCGGCGAAGCGCCATTGACCTTGTCGGCCCATTTCTGCGCCGTTGTGGCGAGTTCGGCATAAGGAACCACCTCGTTCACAAGGCCATAACGCTCCGCAGCCTCCGCCTTGATGCGATCGCCGGTCAGGATCATCGCCATCGCGATATGGTGCGGAAGCTGTCGCATGGCCCGGTGGACAACGCCGCATTCTCCGATGATGCCAACCTTGGTTTCAGGCAGGCCGAATTGAGCGGTGTCGGCCGCCACGATGATGTCCGCACACATGGCGAGTTCGAACCCGCCGCCCACGCAAAATCCCTGAACCGCCGCGATAAGCGGTTTCTTCAGTTTGACGAGCGGACCGCCAATGCCGGTCAGGCCACCGGCCAGCGCCATCCTCGATTTGCGCTCGGCACCACCGGAAACGTCGGCCCCGATGCAGAACGCCTTCTCACCCTCCGCCGAGAGAACGACCGTCCAGATATCGGGATCGCCGTTGATTTCGGTCCAGGCCTTCAGAAGCAGGTCGTCCATCTCCTGCGTAATCGCATTGAGGCCCTGGGGGCGGTTCAGCTTCACATGAGCGGTGTGTCCGTCTTTTTTGAACTCGATATCTGACATTCATGACTCCTTTGGCGCGACAAGCGGACTCGTCGGCGCAACTTTATATTCCTGGATCATGGCCTTGAGGCCCTTGTCCTTCATGCGGGCCCGTATCTCGAGGACGGCGGGGGCAAGGTGCAGAAGAGCGTCGATCTCGGCTATGCCGGACAGCGCCTGACGGAAGCCCTGGGCCTCCGCGGCACGGTTGATCGAGAGCTTCTTGAGCCTGAGCACTTCGGGTGGCGTGAGCGCGATGCGCTCGGCAAGGGAGCGAACGGACGCGATAAGGTCATCGGCCGGAACGCAATGATTGGCCCAGCCCCATTCCACGGCGGTGGGCCCATCGATCCAGTTGCCTGGAACGAAGGCGAATTCCTTGGCACGCTTGTAGCCGACAAGCGATACCCAAGCCGGCGCGATGAAACCGCCACCGATGGGAATGGTTGGCTCACCGATTTTCACATTGTCGGCAACCACGGTGATGTCGGAAAAGACGCACATCTGCGCGGCGGCGGCCATGCAATAGCCATGGACCGCCGCGATGACCGGCTTGGGATGATCCCACATTTGCAGCCAGCGCGCGACATTGGCCTCAAGTCGGGCGCGGTCGGCCATCGGATCGGCCGGCCCCTTATCGCCGCCGCCATAGCCCCCCAAATCCATGCCCGCGCAGAAGCCGCGCCCTTCGCCACGGATAGCGATCACGGGGCCACCTTCGTGCTTGAGGACCTCGAGCGCCTGCCCAAACTCTTCGAGCAGTTGCGGTGAAAGGGCGTTGGCGGCGTCCGGTCGATTGAGGATGATCCAGCTCAGCGCCTCTTCATGCTCGATCCGGATGGCTTCATAGAGGGCCATGAAATTACTCCAGCCTGCCGATGGGGTTGGATGCCTTGACATGATAATCAGTGGTCATGGTCGTGCGCAGCTCGCGACGCTTGAATTTCCACTTTCCCTCGACCTTCACGACACGGTCGAAATACTGGCCATAAAGAATGCCGTCAGGGCGCTCCTTTGTGTAACGATGTACGGCTAGCACGATGGAACGGACATCGGCTTCGGTCTCGCTAACGAAGTCCACGACTATATTGGAGTTGTGGTGGCTGGTCCCTTTGAAGAAGGTGCCGATCCCGTCGAGCGTCTGCCTGTAGGCCTCGATACCGACAGCGCCGAAATTGGGCGCGTAGCTGACCTCGCAGTCATCGACAAAGAGCGCAGCCATATTCTGAGGATCGTTCATGTCGAGATAGTAGGAATATTCGAACATCATACGTTCGATCGCCTGTTGCTCAACAAGCCGCCATATCTGCGGGTCTGTCATTGTTCTTACTTCTCCTTTGGAGGCAGGGGGCTCCCGCTCGCCGATCTGACGAGTGGGAGGTAACGGTCAGCGGAACTTTACGCTCAAAGTGGCGCCGTAAGTGGCAGGTCGTGCCGGCCAGCGGGTTACGGTGTCGAAGAAGAAGGCGACATTGTCCCAATAATAGCTGTTGGTCACGTTCTTGCCCCAAATCTGAAACGACCATCTGTCGTCTTGCGCCTTGATGCCCGCGCGCAAATCGAGCGTGCCATAGTCCTTGATCTCGAACAGGTTCGACGCACCGATGAACGCGTTGGTCTGACTGCGATAGGTCAGATCGGCGCCGCCGAATCCATTGACGCTGTCGTTGATCGGGAAATCGACGCTGAACCCGGTCGATATCTGATATTTCGGCGTGTACGGAAGCTTGGCGCCGGAGAAATCCTGCCCGGTTGCAAGTGTCTCGGGATTGAGTCCCTTGTACCGCTTCACCTTCGCGTCGAGATAGGTGAAGTTGGCATAGGCCGTGAACCAGTCGGCCGGATTAGAGGTCAGTTCGAGTTCGAAACCTTTCACGTCCGACTTGGGTACGTTGACCAAAACATCGAGCGGACCGAAGTTGGGATCAAGCAGCTTCGAGCGGATCTGACGATTGCGATAGTCATAATAGAAGACCGCGCCGTTGGCCTGTAGCGTGCGATCTATTAGCGAAAGCTTGAAGCCAGCTTCATAGGATTGCAGCGATTCCTGACGTACCGGCTGGCTCTGCTGCGTCGTCGAGGCCGCGACCGACGGAAAGCTACCCGCCTTGTAGCCCTTGGCGACGTTGGCATAGAGCAGGATGCCGGGACGCGGCTTATAGTCAATGCCTGCACGCCATGACACATTGTCTTCGTTCAGCTTGCCCACGAACTGCCCAGGCAGAAAGGTCGGATCTTCGCCGAGCAAACCAGTATTGTCGATCGTCAGACAGCCCAGCGTCTGCTCTGGGGTAACGGTGATCGGTGACAGGCCGTTCTGCGAACGGAGCAGGTTGGCGAAGTAGGTATAGAGCGGCGCGAATGGCAGGTTCGAGTCTTCGGCAGGGATGCCGAAGAAGCAGCTGTTCGCGTCCCGCTTCGATTTGGTGTAGCGCACACCGCCCTTCACAGTCAGATCGCCGATGTCATACTCCGCATTCGCGAAGGCCGCGTAATTCTTCATGTTCTGGTTCGCGCGGAAGCCCGACCGGAAGATGCCACCGAAGGCCGCGGTCCCGGTATTGATGGTGGAATCGCGATAATCGAGTTCCGAGCGGTCCCGGGCTCTATCGTCCGAATAATTCAGGCCGACTATGTAGCGGAAGGGACCGCCGCCGCCATTGGCGATGCGCAGTTCCTGCGAGAAGCTCTTGATGCCGCCGCCAAAGAAGCGGAAGTCCGCGTTGTTGAGGGTGGTGCCATCACCATCGAACGCCATATTCTGCTTGTAGTCTACGTAGGACGTCAGCGACGTCACCGTCAGATCGTCGGTGATGTCGAAGTCGATGCGACCGATCGCCTGCCACATGCTGTTGTCGAGATACGGGTCGATATTCGTCGAAAAATCGGCGGCGCGCGCTTTTTGCGGCGCCAGCGGATAGCCCGTCACGGGATTGCCCGGGCCGGGGTTCAGGACGCCGATCAGTTGCAGTGCCGGCGGCTTGCCCTTTTCGAGCCACCCGTTGACGTTAAGGTTCAACCGCAGCCTGTCCGTCGGTTCCCAGGCGAGGATGATGCGGCCAGCATAATTTTCGCTGCCGCCGGTTTTCGCATCGGTGGTGTAGCTGCGCTGCCAGTCGTCGGAGTGCGTCGCTTTGCCGGCGATACGAACACCCAGCGTATCGGAAATCGGTCCGCTCACATAGGCTTCGCCGTCGATGGCGTTGAAGCGGCCATAACTTATGGTGCCGCCCGCTTCGAATGTCTTGGTGGGTTTGGCAGCGATGTAGTTGATCGCACCGCCGGTCGCATTGTTACCGAAGAGCGTGCCCTGCGGACCCTTGAGCACCTCGAGGCGCTCGAGATCGAAGCCGACGAGCTTGGTCATCACCGGGAACGGGAGGGGCGCTTCATCCAAATAGACGCTGACGTCAGGATAAGAGCCGAGGGTCGTATCATTGAAGCCAACGCCACGCAGGGTATAGACGGGCGTGTTGGACGCGCTGTTGGAGAACACCAGCCCCGGAACAGCCTGCGCGATATCCGCCAAGCTCGATATCTGACGATTTTGCAGAGCTTCGCCACCAATCGCCGTCACCGCCAGGCCGACGTCGTTCAGACGCTGTTCCCGCTTCTGGGCCGTAACCACGATGTCAGCCGCCCCGCGCGGCGTTGCGCTGTCAGCCTGATCGGCCTCCTGCGCGCTGGCAAAACCGACAGGCAGGGCTGTGGCGGCCAGCGCCGTGGACATTAGCAGGCTCATTTGGCGCAATCGCTTGGTAAGTGCTTGGGTCAAGCTATCCTCCCTCTCCCAAGGCCGTGTTAGGGCCAACTCACGTGGGGGACTCAGTTGGCCCCGCCATCGTCAACACTAGAGTTGACACAAGCATGTCCGATCGTCAACATCGGAGTTGAAAAAGGGGAGATAAAGTCATGGCACAGACATCGGGAGTGGAGATTGACGACTTTCGGGCACTGGTTGCGGCTGCCGATGTGGAAGAAGGCGAGCCCCTGCCGGCGATTGAGCGGGCGCTCATTCAGCTTGGCCTGGCGTGCGCGCTGCCATCCCTGAACAGGGATGCCAGTCAGATCGCCATTGTCGAGGCGTTCAAGCTCGGCGCGTCGGCGCAACAAGTACAAGAGGTCATCTCCATCGTGGCGGGATTGGGCGTTCATTCCCTCATGCTGACCGCCAGCCTGGTTGCCAGGGCAGCCGGCATGGCAGACACCGATGACGTGTTCCTGACGCCCGAAGAGCAGGAGCGGTGGGACATCCGGGTTGGGGATGATCCCTTCTGGGATCGAATGGATAAGGAATTGCCGGGATTCCTGCGTTCGATGCTCAAACTATCCCCAACTCAGTTCGACGCATTCTTCGATTTCTGCGCCGTGCCGTGGAAGACACGGACGGTGTCCGCACGGACAAAGGAACTCCTGGCCATGGCAAGCGACGCAATGCCGACGCATCGGTTCATGCCAGGGTTCCGGCTTCATCTGACAAACGCCATCAAACTGGGCACAGGCCGTCGCTCACTCAAGGAATGCCTGGACCTTGCCAGCGAAGCGCCACCGCATGTCGGCGTGGCATAGACCGAGATCGGCATTCAGACCTCCAGGACACAGATGCGATCCCGCCCGTTGAAGTCAGGCGTTGATGCCGCGCCAGGCCAATGTCCCGCCATCGATCACATAGGCCGCGCCGGTGATGAAGCTGGCGTCATCCGAAGCGCGGGTGAAAGTTCGGGATCGATGACTGCCTTGATCACCGCGCCGTGATGTACGGCGTCCAGAGCCTTGCCGGCATCCTCGATCGCATAGCGATGCGTCACGAGCGCAGCGAGCGGAACGCTGTCCTGAAGCCGCGCGGCAAGGTGCATTGCGCCATGATAATGTTTGGGTTTGGGGAAGGTCGCACCGGCTATCGTGATGTTCTTGGTCGTCATGTCACGCGGTGAAATCGGCTGCGTTCCGATAGCGCCCCAAAGCCCCAGAATGAGGTAGCGGCCGTGAACGCCGGTAAGATCGACCCCTTCCGGGAAAGCGGGCAGGACGCCTGCCGCCTCGACTACCAGAGACGGTCCCGAAGGGCCCGTCAGATCGTATATCTGCCGGCGTCGTTCCTCCGGTGGAAGCGCAAGCGAGACTATCGCGGTGGCGCCCAGGCTACGTGCGACCTCCAGTTTGCCCTCGACGCCGTCGATGACGATGACCTCCCTGGCGCCTGCCTGCCTGGCGACAAGAACGGCCGACAGGCCAACCGGGCCCGCGCCCTGCACCACGACGGTTTCACCCAGGCGCACAGGCCCGCATCGATCGAAACCGCGCAATACCGTGGGAAGCGCGCACCCCAATGCCGCCACGGCAAGCGGGTCTGCGCCGTCAGGGAGTTTGAAGAAAGCAAGACCATTTGGCAACCATGCAAAATCGGCATAGCTGCCCCAGTTGGGTTTGCTCGCATCTTCGAAGAAGCGCGCATTCTCGCAAGGTGTTTCGTCGAGAATGGTGCAGCTATGGCACCGATGGCAGGCGGCGATTGGTGACCAGTATACCAGATCGCCAGGCTTCACCGGCACGCCGGCATAGTCCGTATCAAAACCACCCAGCTTCTCGATCCTTCCTATGCCTTCATGTCCCAATATGATGGGGAAAGGCATAACGCCGGCTTCCCCGGTGGTGATGTGGACATCGCTGCCGCACACTCCCCCAAGGACAATGCGCACGAGGGCGCCGCCATGCTCCGGCTCAATGATGGGAACATCCCAGGTTTCCAGTCGATTGGGTTCCACCAGAACAGTGGCGCGACCTGTTGCCATCTTCTCTCTCCTCAGCTTCAGTCGATACCGGGCATCCGCACTTTCGGGCAGACTTCCGACGCGAACCGGCGCAACGATTCCTCCCAGGGCTTGGGATCGTCGATGCTGTCATGCTGATTGTAGACGAGCTGCCCCCAGCCGCCGACCTTGTCGGCAAGCGTCTCGAGTTTCTCGATTGCGGTTTCCGGCGATCCGCATAGGACGACATGCTCGGCCAGGAAGTCCTCATCGATATCGGCTGGCGTCAGGTTCTTCCCGGAATCCTGGATGATGCCGTTGAACAGACCGAACTTGATGTAGATCTCCTTGAGATAATGCTTCCAAGTTTCGGCGAGGCCGCTCTTGAGGAAGAGGCGCTTGGCCTCGGCATCGGTGTCGGCGATGAAGATATCGCGGCAGACGCGATAGCGTTTACGGTCCGGCTTACGCCCTTTCGATTCCATGGCGTCCGCCCAGGTATCCCAGTGCGCCTTCATTTGCGGCGTTCCCCCGAAGAAGGAAATCGGAGAATAGTCGCGTTCGCCGGCGAATCGCATCGACGAGGAGCTCTGCGACAGCCCAGTGACTGCAATTTCCAGCTTGTCGCGACCGCCATACGGACCGTTCTGGGCGATGATGACATTATATTCCGGCATGGTGTCCGGCCCCGGAAAGCCCGCCTTGAAATATTTGCCTTTCTCAAGGAACGGTTTGCCTTCCCAGATTCGCTCCATCAAATGGAGTGCTTCCAATTGCATGGGTGGGAGTTCGCTCAGATTATCGAAGCCATGAAGGATGGCGTCGGTATGATGGCCGCCCGGTGCGACGCCCAGGAAATAGCGCCCTTCCATGACCTGACTGAGCCAGCCGATGCGAATCGCCAGCGTGGCGGGATCGTGATAGGGGAGCAGATGTGCCATGGGTGCAAAGCGGATTTGCTTGGTGGTCCGGGCACAAGCCGCGATGATCGCTTCGGGCATCGGGATATTTTCCCAGCCTAGCGTGTAATGCTCGCCGATCATGAAATCGACATAGCCCGCCTCGTCGGCAATTCGCGCTATATCGAGGGCCCAATCGAACACCTGTCGCGGCGTCCGGCTCGGCGGATTGTAGGGGGTCATGAAGATGCCGCACTGCATTGCCATTTTTCTCTCCAATATTTTTCTCGAGCGTTGATTTTAGACGAACGTGCCTTCGGCATTCTTCGTCGAGAAGCGCGGCGCCACCTTGCTGATGAATTGCTCCAGTTCCTCCTGATTGGCTTCGGGTTCCAGATGACCTTGACCGAACATCAGGAACAGCTCGTCAAACCCGAGGCGATCATGTGCCTCACCGATTTTGTCGGCGATTTCATCGGCAGTGCCGATCAGCACATTGGGTGGGCGCTGGCCCATCGGGATGAACCACTCGTCCCAAAACCACATATGCTCTTCCATGAGCTTGGCGGCGCGATCCTTGTCATCCGTGAGCATTAGGAAGCCTCCCCATGCCGAAGCATCGGTATTGGTGACTTCGCGGCCGTTTTTGGAAGCGGTAGCGATATAGCGGTTGTTCAGCGACTCGCAGAAGTCGAGATTATCCGACAGCACGATCAGCTTGCCGCCCTCTTCGGCCCAGAAGTCGATTGTCCGGCCCGACGCGGCAAAGCCGCCATAGATCGGGGGATGAGGACGTTGATACGGCAGAGGCGCGATGCCGATTTCGCGGACGATGCCATTTTCGTCCTGACCCTTGCCATATTTGGCATAAGCGGGATGACCAGTGGAACCGCCTTCGGGTGGGAATTGCCAGTTTTCGCCCTTGTGGCTGAATACGTCGTTGGCCCAAGCCTTCTTGACGACGCGCACACCTTCTTCGAACAGCGAGCGGTTGCGCGCATCCTGCTCGTCGCGCGCCTTGACATTGTCCGGAGTGGTCGCGCTGACTCCTTCCTTGATACCGTAAGCATCGACCCAGCGCGCATGATAGCCGCGCGTGAATCCGCAATAGAGACGGCCCTGTAACATGTGATCCAGTGTCGCGATCTCCTCCGCGACGCGGACAGGATTGTGGGTGGTCATGGTGTAGCCCATGATGCCGGCGTGCATCCGTTTGCAATGCTGGCCCACGAAAAGGCTGAACATGCCAGGATGATTATTCGCTTCAAAACCCTCGATCTGGAGGTGGTGCTCGGGCTGACAATAGCCGTAAAAGCCCAGTTCGTCGGCCAGCTTCACATAATTCACGACCTCTTCGAGAAAGCGCTGATACAGTTCCGGCCGCTGCCCGGCCATGCCCTGTTCGATTTCATGACGACGACCGACGACGCCGGTCTGCATAAGATGAAATTTCATACCTCTCCGTCCCCAAAGGAGCTTCAAGACTCCTCCGCTCATCGGGTTGATCCTGTGTCGACGCCTTAATCCAATCCCCTTTCGGAAGACTTGTCAACTCTCGTGTTGACGAACGCCGATTTTTTTTCGCATAAGCGTGATCGGGCTCAATGATGCTGCGCGAAGCAGCACATACAGGAGCGGAGAGGAAAGCCATGGATCGTCCAATCACGACCGAAGTTTCAACCTTGGGCGACCTGCTCATACGTGCGGCGGCGGAACATCCCGGCCGTGACGCGCTGGTGCTTCCTACCCAGCGCACGACCTATGCGGCGCTGCAAGAAGGCGCGGTCCGCGTTGCCAGATCACTAGCCGCTCTCGGTATCCGGCGGGGAGAACATGTCGGGCTACTGATACCCAATTGCGTGGAGTTTGCCGAAACTATGCTCGGCATAGCCTTGCTCGGTTGCGTCGCCGTACCGTTGAACGCGCGGCACAAGGCCGCCGAGTTGGGCTACATTATACGCGACGCTCATCTTGTCGCTATCCTGACGAGTCGGCATTCCGACGACCCGGTGGACTTCCCGGCAGTCCTCGCCAGCGGTCTCCAAGGAGAACCGGCCCCTCATCTCAAGCATATCATTCTTGTTCGGGGAGCCGGTGGGCAAGGCGTCATGGAAGTTCCGGCCTTCCATGCGCTTGCCGATCGTATCGAATTGTCTGTCATCGAAGCGAGTCGCAGGCAGGTGCGGGTTCGCGACGTGGCCCTCATCATCTACACATCGGGGACAACGGCGAATCCCAAGGGCTGCGTGCTCAGTCACGAAGCTGTCACGCGCGGTCCCGTCGAGCGGGCACGCTATCGACTTAAATCTCCCGGTCGCGACGTCGTCTGGGGGGCGGGTCCGCTGTTTCACATCGGAACCTTCGCACCTTTCGTCGGATCGCTCGGCGTCGCGGGCACGTTTCTGACCGATGGTTATTTCGAACCGGGGCGGGCTCTTCAACTCATGTACGACGAGGGAGTCACTCTGACCTGGCCCTGGTTCCCGGCAATCATGCAAGGCCTCATGGGACATCCGAGTTTCGATCCGGCAAAGCTTGCGGCCATGCGGCATCTCTTCATCATCGGACCGCCGGCGCAAGTCGATGCCGTTCAGACTCTGTTTCCAAACTGCGAAGTGATCCAGGCTTGCGGCATGACCGAGACCGCAGGCGTTTTCGCACTTTGCGACCCGGACGAGGATCGCCTGTCGCGGTCAACTACGAACGGAAAGGCGAGCCCCGGCGTAGAGGTGCGCATCGTCGATCCAGAGACGGGCGTCGATCTTCCGGATGGAACCCTCGGTGAGATCTGGGTCCGAGGCTACAATGTGATGGACGGCTACTGGGCCGCGCCGGAAAAGACTGCGGACGCCCTAACGCCCGACGGCTGGCTGAAGACCGGCGATCTGTACACGCGCCTGCCGTGCGGCAGCCTGGTATTCGGCGGGCGATACAAGGATATGCTGAAAGTCGGCGGCGAAAATGTCGCCGCCATTGAGATTGAAGCCTTTTTAAGCACGCATCCGGCAGTGAAGACTGCGGAGGTCGTAGGGCGTCCGGACTCGCGACTGGACGAAGTACCCGTCGCCTTTGTTGAGGTCCATCCGGGGCACGACATAAATGAAGAGATGCTGATCGCGCACTGTAGGGGGAGAATTGCAAGCTATAAGGTGCCGCGCGCGATCTTCTTCCTCTCAGCATCAGACTGGCCGATGTCGGCCACGAAGATCGATAAGCGTGCATTGAAGGAGCGACTCAAGGACCCGCATCATGACGGCCACGGAAACGCATGATCAGCGAGAACCGCCATGTCGCAGCGGAGGCACGATCACGCGCGCTCCTCCACTGCGACCCGGCCTATATCAACGGGTATCATTTCGGTCTGGAAAGCGAACGCGTTCGGCGTGCCGAGGGATATTCCGACACGCAAGATAAGTTCGAGATATCCGATCAGATAGCGTGCCGGGCGATCTTAGCCGGTAACGGCGCTCAACACTAACGGCGTGCGCATCCTGGCACGCCCCGCATCAGTCAATGCTCCGCCTGTGTATATCGACCAGAATGACTCCGCGACCTGGTATCCCGTCAGTCCGCCGCCGGGGACGAACCAGCGATGGGTCCAGTTCAGCATTCCAAATAACGCATTTTCGTGAAGTCGAGGGGGGATGTCGGACCGCAAATCACCCTCGTCGATGCCCTCCTGAATGAAATCGATGAGCATCCGGTCGAAGAGACGCGTGCGCTTCATCATCGCTTGCGCCCACTCGGTTTCCTGCACGCCTACCTGGTGCATCTGTTCCTGAATGTAGACGAAGGTTGCCGGATAATTTTCCTCATAACTCGCCATCAGCGTGACGAAGATATGATGCAGCCGCTGCATTCCTGTTAGCGCAGCGTTGGCACGAAGCTCTTCGGCCGCAGCGATCGCGGTGTCGAGGACACCGCCAACGATGTCCTGGAGCAGTTCTTCCTTGCTGCCCGCATAATAATAGATCGTCGCACGGTCGAGCCCGGCCTCTCGGGCGACGTCGACCAAGCGCGTGGAGTGGAAGCCCTGCTGTTTGAACAGAGCGGCGGCCGCACGCAGCACCTCCGCCCTTTTCGCCACATAATCGGCATTATCCTTGGCACGCGCGGTTCGGCGACGCTTGGAAATGTTGCTGCTCTTGTCGTTCATGCGTCCAAACTTGCACTCAATGCACCCGGGAGGCAAGTCGGCTTGATCATCGTCAACGCAAACGTTGACGAAGTTCGATTTTCATATATAGGATGGAAAATCCGGAGAGGAATAAGTGACTCTGCGCCATTTCCCGATAAACCCGACCATGGGAGCGGCTGTTATCGACGGCTGGTCCGCACGTTCCGCGTACCTGGAAAAGTGCTGCTCACTCTCTATGATACGCATCATTCCATGCGGCTGCTCATACGCCATGCCCAAGGGCGGATATCGGTCGCAGAGGCAAGTCACCGGCGGCGGCGATATGGCTCAAGCGCCTTCCCCTGTGACGAACATTTCAAAGGCCTTTTCTGATGACTGAATATGGTGAAATCGCGCCGATCGAAGAGATCATCGAAGATGCGCGCAACGGCTTGCCCTACATCCTCGTCGATGCGCCCGACCGCGAGAATGAAGGCGACATCATCGTCCCGGCGCAGTTCGCGACTCCACGGGTCATCACCTTCATGGCAACCCATGCCCGTGGCCTGATTTGTCTTGCCATCACCAACGAACGGGCAAAACAGCTCGATCTGCATCCGATGTCGCCCCGCAATGAAAGCGGACATGGGACGGCTTTCACTGTATCGATCGAAGCGCGCGACGGTGTTTCCACCGGCATTTCGGCTCATGACAGAGCCCATACGATCGCGGTAGCCGTCGACCCGTCCAAACAGGCGAACGACATCGTCTCGCCCGGGCATGTGTTCCCCCTCACCGCCCGCGATGGTGGCGTTCTCGTTCGCGCCGGTCACACCGAAGCAGCGGTCGATATCTCGCGCCTCGCTGGCTTGACCCCCGCCGGCGTCATCTGCGAGGTCATGAATGATGACGGGACGATGAGCCGACTGCCCGATCTCCTGCGCTTCGCAGGCATGCACAAGATGAAAGTAGGGACGATCTCCGATCTCATCGCCTATCGGCGGCGCTTCGAGACATTGGTTGAACGGGTTGCCGAAGCGCCTTTCGATAGCTGGCATGGCGACTTCAAGGTCGTCGCCTATCGTAACAAGATCGACGGCGCCGAGCATGTCGCGCTTGTGCGCGGTTCGCCGATGAAGAACAGTCCAACGCTCGTCCGCGTGCATCAACTGGATCTGACGGCCGATGTTCTGGGCTGGCGAGAAGCGCACCGCAATTATGTCCCCACGGCATTGAACGCTCTTTCGGAATATAATGGTCCCGCCGTGGCCGTGTTCGTTTCCGATCCCAGCCCATCGTCGATCTCCGAACGCATCAAGGGCAACCGCAAGGCCTATTCCGATGCACATGGCTATCGCGATTACGGCATCGGCGCGCAGATCCTGCTTGATCTTGGCGTGAGCGAAATGATTCTTCTCACCGCGAGCAGGACGAAGATGGCCGCTCTTGAGGGCTTTGGCTTGAAGGTGGTGGCAAAGCGACCGCTCGTCGAACCGGCTATGCGTCTGGTCCAGTCGCAGGCCTAACGGGCATTGCCATCGGGAATGCCCGTTCGCTGGCATTTTCGCTGCGCGTGCGGGCGGACGGGAGCCGACTACAGCTGTTGAAACGACGTAAGGAGCGCGTCCAGCGAGGCACGCTCCGTAGTTTTTTCGATCGAATGCGTTGAAGTCAGTCTTCGGGCGCGATCGTCAGCGCCAGGCCATTCATGTCCGCGTTCACCATGAGTTGACAGGCAAGCCGCGAGCGCGCGTTCCGGTGATCGGAACTGTCCAGCAGGTCATTCTCGTCGTCCGAGAGCGCCGGCAGCCTATCTTCAAACGCCTCCATCACATAGACATGGCAGGTCGCGCAGGAACAGCATCCTCCACATAGCGCCAGCAACTCGTCGATTCCGGCATCCCTGACCGCTTCCATCACGCTGATGCCTTCGGCCGCTTCGATAATGCGCGACTCACCCGTTCGCGTCATGACATTGATGCTCGGCATAAGTTCAGCGCCCCGACCAGATCAGCGGAACATTGTCGACGGCCGCGACGATACCGGAATGATAAATGGGCCTGGCCCCCGGCTTCATCGTGAAATTCGGAATGCGCTTGAGCCATTCCTCAAGCGTGATGATGACCTCCATGCGCGCAAGGTGAAGGCCAGCACAGCGGTGAGGTCCACCGCCGAATGTGCTATGCGAAATCCCGCGCCGTTCCAGATTGATGCGCCAGGGATCCTCGTTCTGCTGTTCATCCAACCCGTGCAGCACGGTCGGAAGCAGGATCATGTCGCCTCGCTTCAGTTCGATGCCATGAAATTCCTGATCCCTGGCGACCATGCGCGCTTCGGACACCACGGGAAAGCGGCGGAACATTTCTTCCGCGCTCCGCTTCAGCTTCAGCGGGTCGGCACGCAATTCTTCGACGACACCGGGGTTCTGTGCAAGGTGGATCATCATGAAGCTGAGGAAATTGACGACAGTGTCAAGGCCACCCAGCAACAGCAGTGAAATGAGGCCGAGCGCCTTGTCATGGCTGATCCGCTCACCGTTGATCTCGGCATTCACCATCACGGTGATGAGATCATCGCTTTCCTTGCCGCGACGCGCCTGGATGATCGGCTCAACATAGGCGAAGAAGCCTCTATTGCCTTCCGCCAGATGCGCAGCCATCTCTTCAGGCGTGTTGCCTTCCGGGCGCGTCATCATCTTCGCATAGCGACTGAGGGTCGGCACGTCACTTTCAGGCAAATCGGCAAGGGCCATGAAAACCCGCACCGGAAAGACATTGGCATATTCGGCCGAAAAATCGCATTCGCCGCGGCTGAGGAAGCTCTCGATGAGATCGATCGCGATCTCTCGAACCTTGGATTCCACTTTCCGAATCTGGGCAAGACTCAGCCCCTTGTCGAGCGCCTTGCGGTAGGGCGTGTGCTCGGGCGGATCCATCCGCGTCGGGACCATTTCATATTTTTCGCCGGCTTCCTTTGGGAGGAAGATGACTTCGCTCGAAAAACGGGCCGGGTCGCTATAGACCTCCCGGACCGTATCGCCATTCGTGGCGATCCAGTGACCGCCGGTGAAAGGCGTCCAGATCAGATCTGGCATATCCGACTTGGGAATATTCTTCCAGGCTTCATGATAACCCTGCTCGATGCCCTCAAGCGCATACATGTCGATTTCATGCACATATCTCTCGGGAATATGGTCAGGGCGCGGCGCGCGCGCACGCGAGACCTTTTCTGGGACATGTTCGGGCATCGTAGCCAAAATCTCTCTCCTCATCATACCGCCCAGCCGTTCCCGGACCGTGCGTGTTTTTTACACGCACGAATTTTCCCGCGCAAGAACTTTCAACGCCTGCGTTGATCTGAAACATTTGCACCGAGCCTTCCCCCGCGCTTAATTATCCCCATGAAAATGCGAGAACTTGAAGATCGGACCGGCGTGGACCGCGAAGTCATAAGAATCATGATACGGGAGGGCCTGCTTCCCGAACCGATTCGGCCGGCGCGTAACGCTGCTGAATATGATGAGAGTCATGTAAGCGGAATTGCGACGATCAGGCACCTCCAACAGACCTCGCGTTTGACGCTGAAGGAGATCAAGGCGGCGTTGTCGGGTCAATCACTGGAGCGTCCCGGCCCGGCTTCGATCTATAGTCACCTTGAGACGTTACTCTCCCGCTCCTTCGGACTCGAACAACCAGCAACAGTGTCCCTGCAAAGCTTGTGCGAACGCTATCCCAGAGCGGAGCATGATGCTCATACGTTCGAATCGATGGGCATGCTGACACTTATCCGCAACGAACATGGGTATAGCCTCAGCCTTACCGATGCCCGCCTCGTGGAAATCTGGGGCAAGATTCGTGAAGCTGGATTCGTCGAGGAACAGGGTTTTCCGCCCGAGAATATCAGCTTCTACCGAGAGGCCGCCGAACTGGTCGCCCAACATGAAACCTCCATCTTTTTTCGCGGGTCGGACGGCGCCATAGGTGAAGAGGATGCAGCCAGGATGCTTGAAACGGCGCTTCCACTCATGCTGGATTTTTTCGGGCTTCTCCGGATCAAGGCCTTCATGGCGAGCGTGCACAGATCCGTTAAGAAGGAAGAGCCTTAGGATCGGGCTCCATAACGGCGAATGAATGGCCCACTGAGGCAGAAAGGAAACGTGTTTAAACTGCTCCCGTTGAGAGATTCGGTTGCTGGAACAAACTGCGGTCGTTCGACCGTACCGGGCTGGAAGATGCCCGCGCTTTTACACCTTCATCCCTTCGGAGGCGTTCCGTCCGCAATATTGCGTAATTGATTTACGCATGGCGATTCCCTTCTGCCGCTTCCTGAGCAGTGCGTAACTCGCCCCCCAAGCTACCATGGCTGCTGGATTTGACTCGGCGTCGAAGGCCCTTGCGTAGTCCATGCAATAATGTTAGATCACGGTATATCAAATGCGGGTCGGCCGCGCCTTTGGGTGCCTCGAACAACCGCACAAACGTCATGTTCCTGGACAGGGCGCAAAGGAGAGAGGATGCCGGATGCATATCTCAGGAGGCTCTATCGCGTCCTCTCTCTCGCTCGTCCGGCATTGGTTCAGGAGCGCAGCCGCATTCGGCTTCGTGCCCCAGATCAGTGAACTTCGAGAAGGGAGCAAGCCCGCTCCCCAGTTATGGGAGGATGTATGAGGGACTATATTGGGATTTCACTCTATCGGGGGCACCGCTGTCGACGGGCTTCTCTTTTGCTGGCCACAGCGCTTGCCACCCTGTCCGGCCCCGTGCTTGCTCAGTCGGGAGGCAGCGGATCACCTGGTGAGCAAGAAGCGCAGGCACCGGCGGTTGCCGATCAGGATATCATCGTGACGGCTCGCCGGACCTCCGAACGTCTGCAGGACGTGCCGGTGGCCGTGACAGCTTTCGGCAACCGCGATCTGGTTGAACGGCGCATCTCCACCGAAAGCGATCTCCAGAGCGTTACGCCTGGCCTTACCGTTCGCCAGAACACGTCGTCCAATCAGCTCGGCCTTTCCATCCGCGGCCAGGCGGTCGACGCCTTTTCCTATTCCGCCCCTGCGGTTCTTGCCTATTTCAACGAAACCCAGGCTGGCGGCGTGACTTCGACCGCGTTCTTCGATCTCGAATCGATTCAGGTTCTCAAAGGACCGCAAGGGACATTGTTCGGCCGCAACGCAACCGGCGGCGCCGTCCTCTACAAGACGCGATCGCCAAGCAAGGACTTTGAAGGTTATCTCAGGGCTGGCTACGGCAACTATGACAACCGCGAAGTGGAAGGCGCGATCAACGTCCCGCTGGGTTCCTTTGGGGCGCTCCGTGTGTCGGGAAAGATGCAGAAACGCGATGGCTTCCAGCACAATCTTTATAATGGCGATCGCCTCAACAGCATAGATTCGCGTAATATACGCGGCAGTCTGCTCATCAGTCCGGATGGATCAGGCTTCGAGAACACGACCGTCTTCCAATATGGCAAATATGGCGGAAACTCGGGCGGCGTGAAAGTCCAGAATGCCTATGCGGTCGGTCAGACCAACAACGGCTATGCGCTCAATGCCACGGCAGCAGCGCTTTATGGACCGGGTTTCATCAATCTCACGACCGATCCGCGCGTGCGCCAGCTCGGCTTCGATGGAATCGCCGATTATATAAGCAAACAGAAAAATATCGGCTTCTACGACTTCTACAATGATGCCGATGGCCGCCATCGGGCGCGGCAATATATTGTCACCAACACCACGACCTATGAAGTCAGCGATGCGGTAAATTTCAAGAATATCATTGGCTATAACAATGTCGTTTCCCGCGACAAGTCGGATGCGGACGGCTCACCCTTCCAGATGGTGACGGCAGGCGTCAACGATCCCACTCCGTGGAACTATACCTATCAGACAGAACAGTTCTCAAACGAGTTCCAGGTCAATGGCAAGCTGCTCGACAACCGCCTGACCTATATCTTCGGACTGTTTGTCTCCCGCGAGACCAATGGGCAGATTGCCCGCTACAATGTCGGCGGAGACTATCCGGGCGGCACCGCTTCACCGCCGGGGCTGTTCCTTTATAATTTCGAAACCAAAGATACCTCGAAGGCCGTATTCCTGCAGGCGACATATGCCCTGACGGACCGCCTCAACTTCACGGCAGGCGGCCGCTACACATGGGAAAAGATCAGCATCCACCAGCGTCCCGGAGATCTCTATGGTTCGCTGGGCGTCGGGCCACGCTCCTCGAAATTCTCGAAGCCGAGCTGGACCGTCGGGCTGGATTACAAGGTCACGGACGATCTCCTCCTCTATTTCAATCATCGCGGTAGTTGGCGCACGGGCGGTTTCAACGGGACCAGCACCGATCTGATCGGTGGCGTTCTCGTCCCCAACCAGTTCAAGCCGGAGACAACTTACGATTTCGAGATCGGTGCGAAGCTGGCGGGAAATCTGGGGCCGATACCGGCGCGCCTCAATATCGCGCTCTACGATCAATATGTTAAAAACGTTCAGCGCACCGTCTATATCGATATCACGGCTGTCAGCGGCAACGTGAACAAGGCCCGCGTGACGGGCGCCGAGATCGATGGATCATTCGACCTTACGCCCTGGCTGCAGGTTGGCGGTGCATTCACTTATACCCACGCACGATATACCGATCCACAGGCGGTTGTCGCCGGTGTCAGCCTTCCGTTCGGCCCCTACGCCGATTCGCCCAAATATTCCGGATCGGCCTTCTTCCGGGCAAAGGCCGATCTGGCTAACGATGCCGGCGAAGTCGCGCTTCGCGGTGACCTCTATGCCCAATCGTCGACTTACTACACCAATCTTGCCGACACGCTTACTCCCGACACGAAATTGCCGGGCTATGGAATCCTGAACGGACGTCTTGAATGGAACAGGATCCTGGGTTCTGATGTCTCCGCCGCCGCCTATATCCGCAATATCACGGACAAGCATTACTATGCTGGCGGATTGGGCGTGGGTGCGGTGATCGGCGTCAACGGCACGTTGACGGGCACACCACGAACCTATGGCTTCGAGCTTTCGGTCAATTTTTAATGAAAGGGCCCGCGCCAACCCAGTCGGTGCTGGTGCGGGCCGCTGATGTCCAAAGCTTTCCCACTCGGTGCCGAAACGCCGAGTGGGGAGCTGTTGATAACGGGAACAGGTCGTGCTTGAGCGCCAATTTACCGAGGAACAAGAGCAATTCCGGCTCGCTTACCGCCGTTTCCTGCACGAAGAGATCTGCCCGCATATGGAGGCGTGGCGGCATAAGGGAATTGTGGACCGCGAGGCTTTCCGCAAGGCAGGCGCCAAGGGCTTCCTGATGATCTGGCCCGACGAGGAGCTTGGCGGGCTGGGAGACAGCGACTTCCGCTTCGAGCAGATCATCATCGAGGAGCAGCATTATGCGCTCGCCGCCGACTGGTTCGCACCGCTCCACAGCCGGTTGGTTGGCCCTTATCTGACGCGATTTGGCAGCCGCGAACAACAGCTGCGGTTCATACCGAAATGCGCAGCCGGAGAGGCCATCCTCGCGATCGCGATGACAGAGCCGTCCGCCGGGAGCGACATTGCCGCCATTCGAACGACGGCCTTGGAAGATGGCGATCATTTCGTGCTCAACGGCAGCAAGACATATATCTCGAACGGTATTAACGCCGACCTCATCATTGTCGCCGCGAAGACCGATCCCAAGGACAACCCGAGGCAGATCGGGCTGTTTGTGGTCGAACGCGGAATGCCCGGCTTCGAGCGCGGCCGCATGCTCGAAAAAATGGGAAACAAGGCCCAGGACACGGCGGAACTGTTCTTCGAGAATGTCGTGATTCCGCGCGAGAACGTCCTCGGAGACCCTAAGAAGGGCTTTCATTATCTGATGCAGGGTCTTGCGGAAGAACGACTGATCGGGTCCGTGGGTTTTCTCGCGGCTGCGCAGAAGGCGTTCGACCTTACACTTGAGTTCGTGCGCGAGCGCGTGGTGTTCGGGCGAAAGCTGAGCGAGATGCAGAATACTCAGTTCAAACTGGCAGGGCTTCGCACCGCGCTCGACATCCAGCAGGTCTATGTCGATCAACAGGTGGCGGCGCTGAACGCCGGCCAGCTTGCGCCCGTCGATGCCGCGAAATCCAAACTTGCGACAAGCGAACTGCTTGGCCGCGTCGTCGATGTGGGGGTGCAGCTCCATGGCGGCGCCGGCTATATGGACGAATATCCTATTTCCCGGATGTATTGCGATGCGCGCGGTGCCCGTATCTACGCGGGAACATCGGAAATCATGAAGACCATAATCAGCCGGGACTTTCTTTCGGACGACTACATTCCTTTCAATGACCGGCAAGGTTATTGAATAAATCGATTAATAGGAGACAATAATGGAGCTGGAAAACGGATTTTCGGCTGTAGTAACCGGGGCGGCTTCGGGACTGGGTGAAGCGACGGCGCGGCGGCTCGCTCGTGCGGGAGTCAAGGTCGCGATCTTCGATCTCGACAAACAACGTGGACAGGCCGTGGCGGCGGACATTGGAGGCATCTACTGCCACACCGACGTGACGTCCGACGACTCTGTCGCCGCAGCGTTCGCGCAGGCCCGCACGGCACATGGCCAGGAACGAATCCTCGTGAACTGCGCGGGCATCGCGACCGTCAGAAAAACCGTCGGCCGCAGCAAGGAAACAAGGCGCGCGGAACTCTATCCCGTGGCCGAGCTTGAGCGCGTGATCGCAATCAACCTTGTCGGTACATTCCGGTGCATTGCCCATGCCGCTGCGGGAATGCTGGAACTGCCGCCGCTCGCTGACGGAGAACGCGGCGTAATCGTCAACACATCGAGCGTTGCGGCCCAGGACGGCCAGATGGGACAGGTTGCCTATGCGGCGTCGAAGGCGGGCGTCCTGGGCATGGCGTTGCCGGTCGCCCGCGATCTCATGGCCGATGGCATCCGTGTCAACACGATCCTTCCCGGCCTGTTCGAAACGCCGATGATGGCCTCGCTGCCCGAAAAGGCGCGGCTCTCCCTCGCCGCTTCGGTTCCTTTCCCAAAACGGCTCGGCCATCCAGACGAGTTTGCCGAACTGGTCTTCTACATGGTCACGAACGGCTATGTGAACGCGGAAGCGGTTCGACTGGACGGGGCGATCCGCATGGCGCCGCGCTAACCTCCTATTGAATGGTGATCGGAACATGGCTGAAGCTTATATCTATGACGCGGTTCGCACCCCGCGGGGGCGAGGCCGCCCTGACGGCGCGCTTCACGAAATTACGGCTCTTTCACTCGCGGTCCAGACGCTTCAGGCGTTGAGGGATCGCAATAGCCTGGACACGGCCCAGGTCGACGACGTGATACTGGGCTGCGTGATGCCCGTAGGGGAGCAGGGCAGCGACATAGCCCGCATAGCGGCATTGGTGGCAGGATACAGCCAGGATGTGCCAGGCCTTCAAATCAATCGCTTCTGCGCATCGGGCCTTGAAGCCTGCAATATCGCCGCCGCAAAGGTGATTGCGGGCGAGGCGCGCTTTGCCATCGGCGGCGGTGTGGAATCGATGTCACGCGTCCCGCTTGCAGCCGATGGCGGAGCGATGCTGGTCGACCCGAGCTTCGCCTACGATCACTATTATGCTCCGCAGGGTATCGGCGCGGACATGATTGCGACCATGGACGGCTTCACCCGCGAAGACGTCGATGGCTATGCCGTGCAAAGCCAGAGGCGCGCGGCGAAGGCCTGGGAGGAGGGCCGCTTCTCGAAATCGGTCATCCCTGTTCTCGATCAGTCCGGGGTCGTCCGGCTGGCGCATGACGAGCATATGCGGCCGGGAACCGATGTGCAGTCGCTGGGCGCCCTCAAACCTGCCTTCGCCAAGATGGGCGAAGCGGGCTACGATGCCGCGGCGCATGCGCGATACCCCGGTCTGGGGCCGATCAACCATGTGCATCATGGCGGCAATTCATCGGGCATCGTCGATGGGGCGTCGACCGTCCTGATCGGATCGAAGGAAGCCGGCGACGCCGCTGGCCTCAAGCCGCGCGCGCGCTTCCGGTGTGGCGTTTCGATCGGCAGCGAACCGACGATCATGCTGACTGGGCCGGAGTTCGTCACCCGCAAAGCGCTTCAACGCGTCGGCATGGCGCTTTCCGACATCGATCTCTTTGAATTGAACGAAGCGTTCGCTGCCGTGGTGCTTCGATATCAGCATGTTCTGGACATCGATCCGGAGAAGTTGAACGTCAATGGCGGCGCGATCGCCATGGGCCACCCGCTTGGCGCGACGGGCGCGATGATTCTTGGGACCGTACTCGATGAACTGGAGCGCACCGGCAAAGGGACGGCACTCGTCAACCTGTGCGTTGGTGCCGGCATGGGCACAGCGGCTATAATCGAACGGGTGTGAGGAGCGGCATGGACAATTTCACGATAGAGATAGATGGCGACGGCATCGCCCTGGTGACATTCGACGTTCCGGGCCGGTCGATGAATATAATCACCTCATCGGTGCAACGCGATCTCGACGAGCTCGTCATTCGCCTTTCCGGCGATCCCGCAATCCGGGGCGCCGTGTTGCGCTCAGGAAAGGCGAGCGGGTTCTGCGCGGGCGCGGACCTCAACGAGATGCTGGACGATATCGAGCGCTGGCGCGCGGCAAGGACGCAGGAGGAACTGCGCGATGGCGTCGCCGATGCGGCGGGCCTCAGTCGCCGCATCAGGGCGCTGGAAACTTGCGGCAAGCCCGTGGCGGCAGTGGTCGATGGCCTCGCTCTGGGTGGCGGACTCGAACTGGTGCTTGGCTGCCACTATCGGATCGCTGCCGACAAGGCCGATCTCCATATCGCCTTTCCAGAGGCAGGTATCGGCCTTCTTCCAGGAGCAGGCGGCACACAGCGCCTTCCCCGCCTCGCGGGCCTCGCCGCTTCGGTTCCCTATCTGCTGGACTGCAAGCCCATCGCGCTCGCGGATGCGGTGGCGGCGGGCGTGTTTCATGCCGCCTTGCCAGCCGAGCGACTGCTCGAAGCGGCACGCGGATGGATATTGGGGGGCGGAAACGCGGTTGCGCCCTGGGATGACAAGGGCTTCAAGGTGCCCGGCAACGGACCGCACTCGCCGGCCGGCTATAACCAGTTCGGTCTCGCAATGGCCGCACGCCTGGCAGACGGGAAAACGCCATGGACGGGCAACATCCTCAAATGCCTCTACGAGGGTCTCCAAGTGCCGATCGATGCCGGTTTGCGGATCGAGAGCCGCTATTTCTTCAACACCGCGCGCTCGCGCGAAGCCGCTGAGCACATCGCGGCCTTCCTGGCGAGCCGCGCATCGCGGGCGAAACCTGCTGCGGGCGTTTCGGCGGACAAGGCCACATCATGATCCGGCTATTCGTAACGGATCGGGGCGGGACCGAACATGCCATCGATCGTCGAACGGCGCTTTCACGCCTGTCCTGTCAGGTCAAGCTGCGAACGGTCATTGGCCTGCGCGCGACAATCGCGCCTGATAACTGATCCAAAGATGACTCTTGGGCATATTGAATCACAGGCCTGGGAATCGAGAGTGTCCCATTGGACAGCGATCGGGTGAGCGAGGGACCGAGCCGCCCATGGATCTATGATCCACAGGACGAGGATCTGCTCAGCCATGACGGACGATGGCGGCAACGGCGACGCATAGCCGAGCTTCTGCGTATCTTGAAAAGGCTGGCCTTGCGCGCCGATCTCGATGAGGGCGCCCTGTCACGGCTGGAACGCAAGCTCGCGCGACAGGTTCGGACATTCGCGGGCGCGCCGGAGATCGGCGATCGGATGGAATATATGGCGTCCCTGGGTTTGACCGGCCCGCGCAATCGGCTGGCCCTGGAGATGAGCGGCGTCATCGGACGATCGAACGCGGCGAGCCTTCCGATGCGTTTCCTTAAAAGCCAGGATGGAAAGGTTTGTGCCGAAGTGCGCCCCGACAATAGTCATGAAGGACCGCCCGGATGCCTTCACGGTGGCCTCATCGCCGCGTTGTTCGATGAATTTCTCGGTTTGTCGCAAGATGATCTGCCCGGTCCCCCAGGGCTGACGGGCACTCTGTCGGTGCGATATATCCGCCCGACGCCGACAGATCAGCTCCTGACATTGATGCTGCGTTCAGCAGAGGTTGAGGGACGCAAACGGCTGCTGAAAGGCGAGTTGTGGGCCGGCGGCCAGTGCACGGCATCCTGCGACGCGCTGTTTATTCAGCCACGCGAAGCGGGCTGATCGATCGCACTTTTCGATTATCACTATCAGATCAGGATTTACGGAGGCGATACGCGATGGGGAGTTCAGCGCGTCATCTCTGCATCCAATCTTCGATCCGTTACGGTGGGCCGATGGCACGCCCGCCGTGCTGCGACCGCGCCAGGCGACATAAGGGAAAGACTAGCGGTCGCCGTTATGGCTGCGCCAGTGCGGGCATTCAGACTGTAAGACCGTAAGCCAAACGCGACCGCACACTCCGTCGGCATCTGCCGCAATGTCGGTTGCTCAGTGCAGGGTCGCCGCGAAAAGGGCGAACAGTTCGCGCCAGTGCCTTTCGGCGGCTTCCTCATTATAGGCGGGGGTGTCGATCATCGTCCATCCGTGCAATGCACCCGGATAGATTTCGCACACATGATCGACCCCCGCGTCCGTCAGCGCGTTTTTAAGGCGCCGATGCATGTCCAGGGGATAGAAGGCGTCCGCATCGGCGCCGGCAACATGGATGCGCCCCTTCATCTTCGGGGCCAGCAGGTGCGGACTGAGTGCGGAATCGGTTGCCAGATTGCCGCCGTGGAAGCTCGCGGCGGCAGCGATCCGGTCCGGATAGGTGCCGGCCACGGTCAGCGAGATGCCGCCGCCCATGCAATATCCGGTAGTGCCGACCTTCGTGCCGGCCACGTCCGCGCGAGCGTCGAGATAGGCAAGATAGGCCGCGGTGTCTTCGGCGGCCCGGCGGTTATCGGTGGAGGCCATCATAGGTCCGAGCTTCGCGAGCGCCTCCGGAGAGGAGAATATGGTCGTGGCGTCGAGCGGCTCATAAGGACCCAGGCGATAGTAGAGGTCCGGCAGCAGCACGACATAGCCCTCCGCCGCCAGCCTTGCGCTCATCGCGAACAGGGTGGGACGGATCGCGATGCCGTCCATGAAGAAGATGACGGCGGGCCACGGCCCCACGCCTTCAGGCGTGAAGACGAAGGCGGGGCAATCCCCATCCTTCGTGCGTATGGATGTCGTTTCCTGGCCCAAAATCGTCCTCCTTCCCGATTCATGCAATCCCGCGTCCCGCCCGATTCAAGGTCGTCGGCGGGACTTGGAATCTAGAGCAAAGTATATCCGCCATCTATGTTGATCGAACAACCCGTGAGGAAGGGGGCCTCTCCGCTTGACAGGAACAGGGCGAGGTTCGCGATCTCCTGCGGTTGTGCGATCCTGCCGGCAGGGGTCGCCTTTTCAAGATCCGCTATGAATGCGCGTGGCAGTTCCGCCACCATGGGCGTCTGGATGACACCCGGGCAGATAGTGTTGACCTGAATACCGAACGGCGCACATTCCACAGCGGCGACCTTCGTGATCTGCATGACGCCGGCCTTCGCCGCGCAATAGGCGGGCATCTGCGGCATGACGACCGAACCGGCGATCGAGGCGGTATTGACGATGGCCCCGCCGTTGGCGCGCATAAGCGGAATGGCATGACGCATACCAAGAAAGACGCCGCGCAGATTGACTGCGATGACACGGTCGAATTCCTCTTCGTCATAGTCGGCCAAAGGCGCCTGCGCGCCGTCAAGCCCGGCGTTGTTGCACAGGATGTCGAGCTTTCCGAAACTAGCCACCGCATAGTCCAGCATCGCTTTGACATCGTCCGAGCGCGACACGTCTGCGGAAAAGCTCCGGGCGCTTGATCCCAACTGGGCTGCGGCTTCTTCCTCGCGACCGCTGATGTCCGCGATAATGACTCTTGCTCCTTCGTCGATAAAGGATTGAGCCATGATTTTACCGATACCGGATGCGCCGCCGGTTATAACCGCGACCTTTGTTTCCAGCCTTCCTGCCATTCATTCCTCCCGTCATTGCCGCCGCAGCAGCATGCAACTGGCGGGTATTCCCCCGCCGTTAGACACCAGAGCGACATTGCTGTTGATGATCTGGCGCTCCCCGGCGTGCCCTCTCAACTGGATGATCGCTTCCCGGAGATGGCCATAGCCATTGGTCCGGCCGGCGCAGAGATGGCCGCCGTGCGGGTTGAGAGGCAGCGCGCCATCGCGCGCGATCGTCCGGCCGCCGTCAAGAAAGGCCGCAGCTTCCCCGAAACCGCAAAATCCCAGAGCCTCGAGCCAGGAGACGACATTGAAGGTGAAGCCGTCATAAAGGAGCGCCACGTCGACCTCGCCAGGCGTGAGCTCCGTGCGCGTCCAAAGGTGCGCCGCAGGACCAAAGATGTTCGCCTGATGCGTCAGCGTTCCCTGATCCCAGGATTGCGGCTCGGCGATCTGCGTTCCCACGGCTTCGACCAGGATGGGGCGGTGAGGCTGGTCCTGCGCCGCATCGATGGCGGAAACCACGAATGCAATCGCCCCATCGCAGGGGACGTCGCAGTCGAATAACCCGAAAGGCGACGAGATCAGCCGCACACTGAAATAATCGTCGAGGTCAATAGGCCGGGTGTAGAGCGCCTCCGGATTGAGGGCGGCATTACGCCGGGCGTTGATCGCTATCCAACCCAGCATTTCCCGGTCAGCGCCGAAACGCGCGAAATACTGGGAAGCATAGAGCGCGATCCAGTTTGCGGGAGAAGCCGCGCCGAATGGCACGCGCCATGCCAGTTCCCCTCCGATACGACCATGCGCTTCGCGTATTGCGGGGCGCACCGCCTCGGCAAAGCTCGTAAAACAAAGCACATGGCGGCACAGGCCGGAGGCGACGGCCAGCATCGCATCGATCACCGTGCCCGCCTGACCCGGCGTTTCATGCGCACCGCAATGCCATACCGGATTGATCCGCAATATCTGTTCGACCGCGCGTATCCCGCCAGAAGAAACTCCTGGCAGACCCGCGCTGCCCGGATAGGCGCAAATCCCGTCGATGTCCCGCCGATCGAGACCGGCATCGGCAATTGCCGCCATGCAAGCGTCAATGGTCAGCGACAAATTCGAGACGGCAAGCTTTCTACCGATAGTGGACGTTCCAATGCCGGTGAAGGCGACCTTCTCCTCGAACCGTCTCACCCGATTGCCCGGCCGAACGACGGGCGCCGGAAGATCGAGGCGTATCGGCTGGTCTTCCGGCCCTTCATCGGGATCGGGTTCGAACAAGGGCAACCAGATGTCCTGCTGTTGAAGGAATGTCACGCGAACGGACATGCCAACCCGGACCGCCTCGGGCGCCATATTGGTGATATTGGTCGTGAGCCTGATCGAAGAATCTTCCTTCAGGCCGACGATGGCGATCGCATAGGGCAGCTCGAAACCATCGACCCACCGCTGATGGTTGACCGTGATGGCGAGAACCGTCGCTTTGCCGGACGCAACGCGATACTCATTTATTGCCGTCAGGCAATCCGGGCAGATTGCAAGGGACGGGTGACGCCATGCCGCACAGGGCGCGCACCAGCCTATCCTCAATTCACCAATCGCGCCGCCAAGCCAGAATGCGGCTTCGTGGGGCGCCGGGGCGGGCAATGGTCTATCAGCCACTCAAGCCACCTGTCGCGCGTTCAGGCGCTTACCTTGACCGGCAGCGCTTTCAGGCCCCGCGACAGCAGTTGCGGATGCCATTCCAGTTCCCCGTCCAGTTCGATATGGCTCCATTTCCCGAGTATTCCCGGAATCGCGATCGCCGCTTCCAGTCGGGCGAGTTGAAGTCCCATGCAGCTATGCAGGCCGTAGCCGAAAGCAATATGCTTTCGCTCCCACGACCGGTTGAGCACGAGCTTATCGGGATCCTCGAAGACGGACGGATCGTGATTAGCGGCCGCCAGAATCAGGAAAACCCGCTGTCCGGCCTTCATGGATACGCCCAGCGCGTCCGTATCTTCGCGCACCACGCGCGTCACGGCCTTGCCCGAGCCATCGAAGCGGAGAAACTCCTCCACCGCATCGGTGATCTTCACACCACCCGAACGGATCAGCGACATTTGTTCAGGGTTTCGCAACAGCGCCAGAATGGCATTTGCGATCAGGTTCGCGGTGGTTTCGGAACCGGCGAACAGAACCAGCGTGCAGGTCGCGATGATTTCGTCTTCGGACAGCGCGTCCTTATCGTCCTGCGCCTTGATGAGTTCGCTGAGCAGATTGTCTTCAGGATCTTTACGATAGCGCTCGATCAGGGTGCGCACATAATTCGACAACTCACTCACGCCTTCGGCGAGGCTGTCATATTTATTCGCATCGTCCAGGCTCGCGCCGACCACGGGGCCAAAAAGGCGATGCCATTTGGCGAACAATCCCCGATCCTCTCTAGGTACGCCGAGCATTTCGGAAATGACCGACGCCGAAAACGGCACCGATACGTCTGCCACGATGTCGATCCGGCCTGCTGCGGGCGCCGCCGTTATAACATCGTTGAAGAGTGCTTCGAACTTCTCGGTCAATCTTGTCATAGCCTTGCTCATGAAGGCCTGATTGATCAGCATACGCAGCCGCAAATGCTTGGGTTTGTCATTGAAGACGAGCCAGTTGGCGAGCACCTCAAACGCTTGTTTGACCTTGGGATCGGTATCCGGGCCGCTCAGCTTCTTCGCGATAAACGGCCGAATTCGATCCGATGAAAAATGCTTGTCGTCGCGCAGCGCCGCGGTGATCTCCTGATAGCCGGTGACGATCCAGGATCGCGAACGCGTATCCCAGAGCACCGGAGCGATTTCCCGCATCCTTCCGAAATAGCCGTGGGGGTCTCGAATCGCTTCGGTCCCGACAATGTCGAGCTCGGAAGCGGTTGGTGCCTGCACTGTCATGGATTCCATCTCCTTGTCGAAATCTTCTGGAAACGCAGCAGGACCGCTTCGTCTCACATGGCATTTTGGCTGTTGATTTTCATTGTATCGTGATCTAATGATAGATCGAGATCAAGCCTCAGTCAAACAGATTCCGTCCGCTGCGGACGCAGAGTCGCGACGACCGGCAAAGGCAAAAGAATGGAGGATGCTGAATGGATGTGAGAGCCCTCATGGCTCAAGCGGTGCGTTGCCATCGCGATCGGGTGGCCATCATCCATGGCCAGCGCCGACTGACTTTCGGCGAGGCCTGGGAACGCGGAGTTCGTCTCGCCAATGCCCTGCTTGGGCTCGGCCTGGAGCCCGGCGACCGCGTGGCATCCCTTGAAGACAATTGCATCGAGGCCGCCGATCTTATCCAGGCCTGCGCCATCGCCAATCTCGTCCGTGTGCCTTTATATGCGCGCAATGCGCAAGAAGCGCATCAACATATGATCGCCAACACCGGATGCCGGGCGGTCGTTGTCAGCAGCCATTACGCCCATGAGATTGCCGCGATCCGGGGCAGCCTTCCGGACGTCGAGCATGTCATCGTCCGCGACGATTCTTACGAGGGCTGGCTCGCATCGCACAGTATCGTCGAACCCATCATCGACATAAATCCGGACGACTTCGTCGTCATTCGTCATACTGGCGGCACAACCGGGCAGCCGAAGGCCGTGGCCTATTCCCATCGAAGCTGGCTGGCCGCCTGCCGCGACTGGTTCTACATTTTTCCGCAGGTCCTTGCGGGCGACCGTTGTCTCCACGTCGGCCCGATCTCGCATGGCTCGGGATACCAATATCTGCCGATATGGCTGGCGGGCGGCTGCAATGTCCTCATGGACCATTTCGATGTCGCCCGAGCGCTGGATCTGATCGAACGCGAGCGCATCGCCTTCTGTCAGGTGGCCGCGACGATGTTGCGTGCGATCCTCGATTTCCCCGGCTCTGCCGACCGCGACTATTCGAGCTTGAAATGCGTCCTGGTAGGGACCGCCCCGATTCACGAGACGACTGCCCTGGCGGCGCGCGCGCTTCTCGGCAACGTGCTTTATCAGGGCTATGGCCAGACCGAAGTGCTGCCCATAGCCTTCATGGGTCCCGATCAGTGGTTCGCCGATGTGCCGGGATCGGAGCCGCTGCGGGCCTGTGGCACGGTCATGCCTTTTTCGCTGGTCGATATCTGGGACGAGAACAACAAACCCGTGCCAGCAGGCGAGATCGGCGAGATCGTCGCCAAATCGGATGGCCAGATGACGGCTTTCTGGAACAATCCGGAAGCGACCGCCGAGCGGATCGTGGATGGCTGGATCAAGACCGGCGACATCGGTCGGATCGATCGCAACGGCTATGTCTATCTCGTTGATCGCGCCACCGACATGATCATTTCAGGCGGGTATAATATCTGGCCGCTCGATCTTGAGCGCGTCATCGCAAGCCACCCCGAAATCGTCGAAGTCGCCGTCTTTGGCGTGCCCCATCCCAAATGGGGAGAAACACCGCTTGCGGTTTGCGTAGTGCGCCACGGGCATCGGGTCACCGAGGCGGAATTGATCCGGCAGGTGGCAGGGGAACTGGGCAGCTACATGAAGCCGTCAAAGGTCATCTTCCAGACCGAACCCTTGCTGCGCAGCGCGGTGGGCAAAGTGAACCGGAAGAAACTGCGCGATCCCTATTGGCAAGGCAGCGATCGGCGCGTCGCCGGCAGCTGAAACCTTTCATAATTTGCACAAGGAGAGTTCCATGGAAGTTGGTTATATGATGTTCCTGTCGAACCTGCATGACAACATGCCGGACGATGTGATGATCCGCAATGAACTGCGCATTGCCGAACTGGCTGAAGGCCTCGGCTACGACACTATCTACTGCCCGGAGCACCATTTCGAAGATTATTCCATGGCGGTCGATAGCCACCAGATATTGAGCTATCTCGCGGCACGGACCGAGAAGATCAAGCTGGGCAGCGCCTGCATTGTGCTCCCCTGGTGGACACAGCCCGCGCGTGTGCTCGGTCGGATCACCACGATGGATGCCATGACCAACGGCCGCTACGTGATCGGGTTCGCACGCGGCCTGGCACGCAAGGAATTCGAGGTCTTCGGCATTCCGATGGATGAATCGCGCGGCCGCTTCGACGAGATGGCGGCGATGCTGGTCAAGGGACTTGAGACCGGGATCATCGAAGGTGATGGTCCTTTCTTCCCGACACCGGCCACGGAAATCAGGCCCCGTCCGTCCGTCGCTCTCAAGAACCGGCTCTATTCCGTGGCGATGTCCCCGGATTCGGCAAAGCAGATTGCCATTTACGACACCCGGATGATGACCTTCGTCCAGTTCGCGATGGAAAAGCATCTCGGCAACATCGAGATATTCCGCACTGAATATCGCAAGAATCACGGCAAGGAACCCGGTCCGACGTTGCTGGTCGACTTTTCCTATTGCCACGAGGACGCCGGCCACGCCGAAAAGATGATGCAGAAGCACATGGCGGCCAACTACGTGTCTCTGCTCAAGCATTACGAGTTCATGGCGGACTATCACAAGGAACTGAAGGGCTACGAAGCCTATGGCGAGTCCGCCAGGTTCCTGAACGATCTCGGACTCGAGGATGCGGTGCAGGATTATATCAAACACCAGGCCTGGGGCACGCCTCAGCAGATTCTCGACAAGCTGGAAGCGCGCAAGGCGATCATCGGCGATTTCGAATGGAACTCGATTACGAGCTTTGCCGGCCTTCCCTACGACGAAGTCGAGAACAGTATGCGCCTGATCGGATCGAAAGTCATTCCCGAACTTCGCGGCTGGTAACATTTGAAGTAACCCGGAGCCGGTTATTCATGGCCGCCTCCGGCTTTATTCTTTTTCCTAAGGAGAGAGCCGTGATTGGTCCGGCGGACGATTTTCTGATTCATCAAACACACGAGCCGGTGCGATTCGCCGCTACCAGCGACAGGCGCTTCTATGACCGCTATTTCTTTACCGGCCATCAATGCTCGCCCGACCTGTTCTTCATGATCGGCGTCGGGGCCTATCCCAATCTGGGCGTGATCGACGCCTTCGGGTCCGTCGCGCTGGGATCGAAGCAGTACACCACCCGGGGCTCACGCGAACTGGGCACTGACAGGATGGATATGTCAGCCATCGGACCCTTCCACGTCGAAGTGATAGAGGGTCTCAAACGCCTGCGGATCCGGTGCGAGGAGCAGCCCGGCCAAGCCGTGCATTTCGACCTTGAATGGAATGCGTCGGTCCCCGCCTTCGAAGAGCCTCCGATCCTTCAGCGCGTGATGGGCCGGGTGATGGAACAGGCCACGCGCCTGATCCAGACCGGCACCTGGTCCGGCTATATCGTATGCGAGGGGCAGCGCGTCGACCTCGATCCGGATACGAGCTGGGGCGCGCGCGACCGCAGTTGGGGTGTGCGGTCCATCGGACTGGAGCGGGAACCCAAGGGTATCCAGCAGGCCAAGGGTGCCGGCAAAGCACGAACCTCGCTGTGGATATGGTCGCCGATGCAGTTTGCGGACCAGACCATCCATTTCAGCATTGCCGAATATGCCAATGGCAAGCGCGAGATCGAGACGGTGCGCCGCATGGCTGCTTTCCCCGCCGACGGCTCGTCCGCGGGTGAAGAGGAATATCTCGACGGCGCGGAACATGATCTGCGGTTCGATCCCGCCACGCGCGAATTGCTCGAAGATTCGTCCATCAGCTTCCTCGAGCCGGATGGCACGCGGCGCCATGTTCGCCTGACCCCCCTTCGCCGCGCTTATCTGCGTGCGGGCACTGGCTATGGCGGTCCCGATACGTGGCGCCATGGCAAATATATGGGGGAGAATTGGGTCGATTCGGTAAGCTACGATCTTACCGACGAACAACTTACAGCCCAGATCGGTCCCACGCACGTCCTGTGCCGCATGGACATGGACGATGGGCGGGTCGGTTATGGCACGTTCGAAACCCAGGTCTACGGCGCCTATCCGCGCTACGGATTCGAGGCCTGATGTCTGTCGTTCGCCCGGACGCGCCTAACGAGGGTATGGGGGGCGCCCTTGCCGCCCGCCTGCAGACGGCGGTGCCGGAGCTGGAGGACGTCCGAATATTGCGGCGCCTGACCGGTGGTTCATCCCATGAGACCTGGGCGTTCGACGCCCGGCTCCGAGGCCTCGAGCGCCACGATCCTGTGCCCCTCATTCTCCGTCGCGAATTCGATCACGCGCTGTTCGACATGAGTCTGGGAACAGAGTTTGAGTTGCTCAGCCGGCTTCACGAAACCGGTCTTCCTGTCCCCAGGCCCCTGTTCCACGCGGGAACCGGCACGGCGCTCGGCTCACCTTTTATGATCATCGAGCGCATTGCCGGGCTCGACACGCGCAAGGTGATGGCGGCCGGCGGCGGAACCGATCGCGGTAAGATTGGGAAATCCCTCGTCGCCGCACTTGCCCGGCTTCATGCGCAGCAGGCTTCTCTCATAGCTGATCTCATTTCGGGTGATGGACGCGACGCCCCGGCGCGCGAACTCGCGAAATGGAAGGCTGTCATTGCTGCCTCTGGCGATCGGAGCGCCACGCTGCGGATAGCGACTCAATGGCTTGAAACCAATTCGTTCACGGTCGAGTGTCCAGTAATCGTCCATGGCGATTACAAGGCCAATAATATCCTCCTGAAAGCCAACGCGGAACCGGTCATCATCGACTGGGAATTGGCCCATATCGGCGATCCTGTGGAGGATCTCGCATGGACAATGCTCTGGACAAGCCCGGATGATCTTGTCGAAGGCATGATGACGCCAGACGAATTTCTGTCCGAATATGAACATCAGACCGGCACAACCGTCGATCGGCGTCGGCTGCTCTTCTGGAAGATTTTCTCCCTCGTCAAGCTGGCGGCAATTTTCCTGAAGGGGCTCGAAACGCCACCTGGTGGCGTAGTACCCCGCCCGACATTGCTGATGCTGGGACAAGCCATCCCCTGCATCGAACAGGCGCTTGGCGACCTCCTGCTGCGGGAGCTTGAAGGGAGCGTTGGACCATGACCGCAAGCATCTTCGAGAGGCTGGCCGGTATCCGGCAATTCCTCGGCGAGGAGATTCTGCCATGCGTCCCAGGCGACAAGAGAGGGGACCTTCGCGCTGCCCTCAAAATGCTTGAGGACATGGCGAAGGAAATAGATCGCCTTCCCGGATTGCTGGAACTGGAAATCGCGGAAATGCTGCACCTGTGCGATGCCGCAGTGGCTGCGCTTGGTTGGGACGGCGTCGATCAGGACGACTTGCAATCGCTTAAAGAATTCGCCTTGGAATTCGACAAGCCGGGGAAACGCCTCTCCGAGCTTCTGGCGCTTCACACCGGTATTTGCGTGCTGGTCAGCAATCTCGCAATCCAGTTGACCGCAAAGGTTGCAATCGAACCCGAAGACCAGAAATGCCTCTCCGGACCGAGGGTCGTACTGGCCAAATCCTATCGATTGCTGCGTCGGCAAGCGGAAGCAAGGACATCTTGGCAGTCCGTCTTCCCCGGAGGAAGGCTTTACCCTGCAAGTGGCACCCCGATTAAAACAATTGGAGATGGATGATGGACGCTTCCGACAATCAGATCGATGGCCTGCGATTGCTCCTCTCGGGCAAATTGATGGAGGGGGCCGATACCGTCGACGTCGAAAACCCCTCGACAAATACGCTTCTAGCCAAGGCTCCGCAGGCCTCGCACGCCCAGCTTGACAACGCGATCGCGGCGGCAACGCGCGTATCCGACTGGAAACAGGATGACGCGCTTCGGCGCGCTACTCTGCGTGCGATGTCGGAAATCATGAGCGCCAACCGGGACAGCCTCGCGCTCACGCTCAGCCTTGAAATCGGCCTTCCCTTCAAGGTCGCTCAGGATGAAATTTCCGCTTCGGCCACGTTCCTTCTCTATCGAGCCGAGACGGAAGCGCCGCTGGACGTTCTGCATGACGATGCCAGGCAGCGGGTCGAGGTGGTGCGCAAGCCGATCGGCGTTGTCGGCGCGATCATACCTTGGAACGCGCCGATGCTGATCGCCTGCGAGAAGATCGCCACCGCGTTCGCCGTCGGCAACACGGTGGTCATGAAACCGTCACCCTTGGCGCCGCTCACCCTCCTCCAATTCGGAGAGTTGGTCAGCGATGCCGTTCCGCCTGGGGTTTTGAGCATCTTGCCGGGAGGAGCAGAACTGGGAGCCGCTCTCGTAGCACATCCTCAAGTCGGCATGATCTCCTTTACCGGCAGCATCCGTGCGGGCCAGGCGATCATGGTCAATGCCGCGCCGGGATTGAAGCGGCTGTCGCTCGAACTGGGCGGAAACGACGCCGCGATCGTTCTTCCCGATGCCGACATCGACAGCGTGGCCCCCAGGCTGTTCATGGGCGCATTCTATCGCTCTGGGCAGGTCTGCGCCGCGATCAAACGGCTATATGTCCATCGGGATATCGCGGCTTCCTTGATCGATGCGCTCAGGAATGTCGCCGAAACGGCGGTGCTTGGCGATCCATTCGATCCGGCCGTGACGTTTGGCCCCCTATCCAATCGGCAACAGTTCGAGATCGTCAAAGGACTTGTCGATACGGCGGTCTCCCAGGGCGGTACAGTGGCGACCGGCGGCTCGCCACTGAACCGACCCGGCAATTTCTTCCCGCCAACGCTGGTCACCGATGTCGATGAGTCCAATCCCCTGGTGCAGCAAGAGCAGTTCGGCCCCGCCCTTCCGATCCTTTCGTATGACAGCATTGATGACGCCGTGGATCGAGCGAACTCTACCCAATTCGGGCTCGGCGGGTCGGTATGGACGTCCGATGTCGACGCCGGAACCGCCGTCGTCCGTCGGATCCAGAGCGGATCGGTCTGGGTCAACCGCCACGGTCTGGTCCTGCCCGATACTCCCTTTGGCGGCATGAAGCTGAGCGGTTTGGGCCGCGCCAACGGAAATGTCGGATTTGACAGCTATGCGGAGTTGCAGACGGTAAGCGTCGCGAAGCCGCGTGAAGCAAAATCCCGGTAAGCGACACACGACCTATCGAACAGGAGCGACGGCTATGGATCTGCTTTTGAGCGGCGGCCATTTTTATGAAGGTGCGCGATGGCACGACGGCCATTTTTGGGTTTCTGACCTTTATGCCGGTCACGTTTTGAAAATCACGCCCGGTGGTCATGCGCAGGTCGCGGTGGAACTCGATGATCAGCCTTCCGGGTTGGGATGGTTGCCCGACGGCACATTGCTGGTCGTGGGGATGAAAAGCCGCAGCGTCTGGAAATGCCCTGCCGGGGAGCCGCCGAGACTGCATGCCGACATCACAGCGCTTACCGGCGGCTTTACTAACGATATGATCGTCGATCGCCATGGGCGGGCCTATGTGAGCAATCTCGGCTTCGATCTTTTTACCGGCGCGCCGCCCGCGACCACGACGCTGGTCAGGGTCGATCCCGATGGACAAAGCACAATCGTCGCCGATGGTTTGCAATTCCCCAACGGCCTGGTCATTTCGCCCGATGGCAATAGCTTGATCGTCGCGGAAACTTTTGGAGGTCGGTTGTCCGCCTTCACGATCGAGGATGACGGATCTCTTTCCGGTCAGCGCTGCTGGGCGCAGATCGGACGCGAGCCATCATGGGAAACGCCCCACAGCCTGCTGGACACGGATTTCGCGCCCGATGGATGTGCGATTGACGAAGAGGGCTGCGTTTGGGTGGCCGATGCTCTTAATGGCCGCGTCGCGCGAGTGGCCGAGGGCGGAGAGATAAGGCAGCAGATCAAGGCGCCGGACGGTTTTGGCCTCTATTCCTGCGCCTTGGGCGGGCCTGACGGTAGGACGCTGATATTATGCACCGCACCCGATTTTGATGACGTCAAGCGCAAGGCGACTCGGGAAGCACGATTGTATTCAACAAAAATTTAGGGGATCTATTATACCTGATTGGCCCAATCTGGAATTAAGGGAGCTACTGATTGAAGTAGCTCCACACGAACTCCTTGCCTTTCGCGGCACCGCGATCTTCTTCACCTTCTCGGCAACGGGAAGGTTCTCCGGCATGATGCCGCTCGGTTCATTCATGGTCTGCCTGACTTTCAGGCCGACTTCATAGTGTGCGTTGCAGGCGTTTTCCTTGCCTATGATGCCTTTGCCGCGCAGTTTCTCCTCTGTCTGCGTGATGCGGAACAAGTTGGCGGCAAGCTCAGTGCTCCCTGGACTTGTAGCGGATTTGCGCCGGTCACCTGAGCGATTAGAGCTCGCAACAGGAGATCGACGAGATGATCAAGCATACAGAAGAGTTCAAGCAGGAGGCGGTGCGTATTGCGCTGACCAG
>Ga0164243_10000527_pt1 | contig 70535 bp, 58 predicted proteins | sample OricompcompostOP_FD_108781 | JGI IMG/M metagenome (GOLD analysis project Ga0164243, IMG submission 108781) | Organic Plus compost microbial communities from Emeryville, California, USA - Original compost - Organic plus compost (OP) | ecosystem: Engineered > Solid waste > Mixed feedstock >... | reverse complement strand
ATTGCGGATGCTGACATGGCCGAAAGCATCGAGGATGCCTTCATGCGCGAGGATCCGGTTGCCGAGGGCGACGTCCACCCGCGTCTGTTCTATTATTGAAGCCACTGGCCTTCCTTTCATTCTGACGGCGGGGCGGATCATGCATGTCGGAGCCGGAACGGCAATGCCAAATGTCGCGCAGCTGATACCGGCGCAGCGCGGCCTCATACGCGGCGATGCGCCGGTTTGACAGTAGGGGCAGGCGTTCCTAAACAGGCGGCAACCCGGCCACAGGCCTCTTGAGCGGTTATCGCCCGCTCCATTTCAGGATCAGATCGTGCCTGACAGCGTTGTCCAGTTTCGCCGCGAAGATCAGATCGCGGTCATCACCGTCAATCACCCCCCCGTCAATGCACTCAATTCGGCGATGCGCCAGGGCCTGGTCAATGCGCTGGACAAGGCCCGCGAAGATGCCGAAGTCACCGCCGTGGTGATCACAGCCGCCGGCCGCACCTTCATCGCCGGCGCGGACATTACCGAATTCAACCGCCCGCCGACCATCCCGACCACGGGCGATGTGATCGCCGCCATCGAGGCGATGCCCAAGCCGGTGATCGCCGCCTTGCATGGCACCGCTCTGGGGGCCGGCCTCGAAATCGCGCTCGGCTGCCATTTCCGCGTCGCTGCCCCCGGCACCAAGCTCGGCCTGCCGGAAATCAAGCTCGGCCTGATGCCCGGCGCCGGCGGTACCCAGCGGCTGCCGCGCCTCGTCGGCATGGCCAAGGCGATGGCGATGATTCTGTCCGGTGACCCGATCGATGCGCAGGATGCGCGCGAGGCCGGGCTGGTCGACGAGATCGCCGCGGGCGACCTCACCGCCGCCGCCATCAGCTTCACCAAGGCCGTGGTGGCCGACAAGCGCCCCCTCGCCCGCACGCGCGACCGCGACGACACGTTGAGCGAGCTGCGCGCAGAGCCGGCCAAATTCGATGAACTCGCCGCCCCCTATCTGAAGCGCTCGCGCGGGCTGCATGCGCCGGCCAAGGCGATCGAGGCTTTGCGCTGGGCGCTCGACGTGCCAGTCGATGAGGCGATTGCGCGCGAGCGTGACACCTTCACCGAATTGAAGACTGGCGATCAATCCCAGGCGCAGCGGCATATCTTCTTTGCCGAACGGGAAGCTGCAAAGGTGGCCGACCTGCCGAAGGGCGTGAAGCCGCTCGACGTCAGCAAGGCAGCGGTGATCGGCGCCGGCACCATGGGCGGCGGCATCGCCATGTGCTTTGCCAATGCCGGCATTCCCGTCACTATCCTTGAGACCAGCGAAGAAGCCTTGAAGCGCGGCCTCGATACCGTCGCCAAGAATTATCAGGCGTCCGCCAAACGCGGCGGGCTCAGCTCCGAAGATGTCGATATCCGCCTTGGCCTGATCAATGGCAGCGTCGATGCCACGGCCGTTGCTGATGCCGATATGGTGATTGAAGCGGTGTTCGAGGACATCGGCGTCAAGCGCGATGTCATGGGCAAGCTCGACGCCAACACCAAGCCGGGCGCGATCCTCGCCACCAACACGTCGTATCTCGATGTCAACGAGATCGCCCATTTCACCCAGCGGCCGGAATCGGTGCTTGGCATGCACTTTTTCAGCCCGGCCAATGTGATGCGGCTGCTGGAAATCGTGCGCGGCGCCGACACCAAGCCGGAATTGCTGGCGACCGCCATTTCCGTCGCCCGCAAGATCGGCAAGGTGCCTGTGGTGGTCGGCGTCTGCCACGGCTTTGTCGGCAACCGTATTCTGCGCGTGCGCTCCACCGAGGCCGAGCGGCTGCTGCTGGAAGGCGCGCTGCCGCAGGATATCGATGGCGCGCTGACGTCATTCGGCTTCCCGCTCGGCGTTTTCGGCGTCACGGATCTGGCCGGTCTCGATATTTCCTGGCGGATGCGCAAGGCGCAGGGCGCCAAGGCCGAGATTGCCGATCAGCTTTGCGAGATGGGTCGCTTCGGCCAAAAGACCGGCAAGGGCTTCTATCTTTATGAGGCCGGCTCGCGCACGCCCAAGCCCGATCCCGAAGTCGAGGCGCTGATCGTCGCCACGTCGAAGCGGCTTGGCATCGAGCGCCGTGAACTGACCCGCGAAGAGATCATCGAGCGCCTTCTCTTCCCGATGATCAATGAAGGCGCCCGCATCCTCGAAGAAGGCATCGCGCAACGCTCCGGCGATATCGACGTCATCTGGGTCTATGGCTATGGCTTCCCGATCTGGCGCGGCGGGCCGATGTATTATGCCGATCAGGTCGGCCTGCCGTACATCCGCGACCGGCTGCAGGAATTCGCGAAGCAGACCGGCGACAAGAAGCATGAACCGGCGCCGCTGCTGGTGAAGCTGGCGAGCGAAGGCAAAGGCTTCGGCTCGTTCGGCAAGGAAGACTGACTAGCCTTAGGTTTCGGCGGCTGGCGTTGCCAGCCGCTCGACCGCCTCGAACAAGGCCCGCACATCGCGCTCTGCGATGTTGCGGGTGATGAAGACCAGCCGGCTGCGGCGATCGTCGCCCGGCCAGCGTTGCAGCTCGGCGGGCGGATGCGCGAGGTGCTGCACGAATTGCACCACCACCGGCCCGCTGCACCCTTCCACATCCAGAATGCCCTTGGCGCGCAGAAGGTCGCTGCCGCGCAGCGCCAGCAGCGTCTCCATCGTGCGCGCAACAACTGGCCATTGCAGCGGCCGGTCCCATGTCAGCGTGAAGCTCAGGATTCTGTCAGCGTGCACGGCCTCGGCGGTGAACAGATTAGCATCCTGAGAAGCCAGCATCCCGTTGCCGGCGAATACATCGCCCGCGACGCGACCCTTGTCGGATGTGACGATGCGCGCCCGCGGATTGAGCGCGCGTAGCTTTGTCGTCAGCGCGTCACTTTTGCCGTTGGCGAGATCGGTTTTGGTGATGATGAAGGTGTCGGCCAGCATCGCCTGCTGTCGTGCTTCGGCAAAATCATCAAGCGTCGCAACGCCATGCACGGCATCAATCGCGGTGATAACCGCCTCGACATAATAGGCGCCGCCAAGCGCGCGGTCGGTCGCGAAGGTGCGCAGGATCGGGCCTGGATCGGCAAGGCCTGACGTCTCGATGACGACGCGCTGGAAATGCGGCACGAGACCGCGCTCCCGATCGGTCATCAGCTTGCCCAGCGCAATCTGGAGGTCAGACCGCACATTGCAGCACAGACAGCCATTACCGATCAGGACGGTCTCGTCCTTGCTCGACCGCAGCAGCACATCGTCAATGCCGGCTTCGCCGAATTCATTGACAACCAGCGCCGTGCCGTAGCCCGCTTCACTCTCGATGAAGTTTTTGACGAGCGTGGTTTTGCCGGCGCCGAGAAAGCCGGTGACGACAATCACCGGAATGCGCGCGCCGCGTTCATGCCGCAGCGCGCGGCCGAACATGCCTGATTCAGATGAGCGGAAGAGGTTGGTCCCAAAAGAGTCGGTCATGACAGCGCACCCGGCTGTCGTTTTTGCGAAGGCAATTTTTTACAGTCGTCCCCGCGAAAGCGGGGACCCATACGCCGTGCAGTGGTTATGGGTCCCCGCCTTCGCGGGGACGACCAAGTGTTCTTCAGAACCCCATCTCCAGAATATACACGCCACCAACATGACGATCGACGGTGTAGACCACGCCGCGTTCGTCAGCGAACACGTCGTTGAGCTGGATCGTGCCCTGCGGCGCCAGCTGCGGTGCTTCCGGCACGAAAGCCGCGATTTCCTTGGGCTGATAGGCGTTGGAAATATCGAAGGCGCGCAAGCCGCCATTGAAGAAGGTGCCAAGCACGATCTGATCGGAGATGAAGGTGTATGGCGTCGGCTTGTTCTCGTGAATGTTATGCGCGCCGAAGCGGCCGCCGCGGCTCTTGAATGCATCCGACGGCATCGGACAGGTCGCGATCGGCACCGGATTTGTTTCGTCGCGGCCGTCGAGAATCCAGATCATCTTCGGACCGTCTTCCGCATTATCGACCACCGATTCATCGGAGACCACCAGCAGACCGCGATCAAACAGCGGCAGGATGGTGTGCGTGAAGCCGTGATAAGGCGGCGAGTTATCCCAATGCGCGATGGGCTTTGGCCGCGACTTGTCGGCGATGTCCATGATGTACATGCCGCCGTCGATATAGCCGAGATAGCAACGGTCCGGCCGCTGCGGATAGACGTTGGTGTTGTGCGCGCGGAAGCCCATGTCGAACGTGGTGTGACGCACCGGTGGGGCGACATCATCGCCCTTGCGCGTGCCGGGCATCCACCAGCGGCCGACTTCCACCGGCTTTGACGGATTGCGCACGTCATAGATCTGGTAGATCTGGTCATCGAGCGGGTTGGTCGGCTCGAAATCCGGCGCGCCGGACGCGATGTGGACATACTCGCCATCGGCGAACCACAGCTGATGCGCACCGCGCGAATGCGGACCCGACAGATCGACAAAGGAAATCGACTTCGGGTTTTCCGGCACCGAAATGTCGAACAGCTCGAAACCGGCCGGTTGTTGCCCAACCTTCTGGCATTGATAGGCGACAGCCATGATGTCGCCGACGACTTCCAGCGAATTGGAGCGGATATGCGAGACCGGCAGATCGGTCTGCACCACGATCTTCGGATTGCGCGGATCGGTGACATCGAGGCCGGTGAAATTCTTCGGCGCGCCCTCATGCGCCAGCCACATGATGCGGCGGCCGTCCTTCGTGCCCTGGATCGACATGCCCTCGCCCATGCCGCCGAAGCCCGCCAGTTCGTGATGCGCGAGCAGATTGAAATTCCACAGCACCGAATCTGTGGCGCGCGACGTGAGGGGCGATTGCGACATTCCGTTCTCCAGACAAAGCTTAAAGCGCGTGGCCACCCGCTCCCGGCGGATACCCAGAAAAGCACGCTTGGTCGGTGTGTGCTGGGTCCCACGGCGGATGGCCAAAGGGCGGCCAAGGGGCGCCCACCTCTTACGACGCCCCTCCCACCTTTTCAAATCGGCGCGGCTTGGGGCGCTCTCGGTTTGTCGCGTTTTCTTCACGCAAACCGGTACCCACTTCGCTCGAAAACGCTCTACCGACCACCCGCCAGCAGCGCGCTGCGCTGGATCTTACCGGTTATGGTCTTGGGCAGGGTCGGCACGAATTCGATGGCGCGGGGATATTTGTAGGGCGCAATCTGCGATTTCACGAGATTCTGCAGCTCGAGCTTCATCGCCTCGTCGGTCTTGGCGCCGTCCTGCATCACCACATAGGCGGCGACGATCTGGCCCCGCTCCTCGTTGGGCAGGCCGATCACCGCGCATTCGGCAATCTGCGGGTGCTGCAGGAGGATGCTCTCAACCTCGGCGCCGGAAATGTTGTAGCCGGCGCTGACGATCATCTCGTCGGTGCGGGCGTGGAACCAGAGGTTGCCAGTCTCGTCGATCTCGAAGGCGTCGCCGGTCAGGTTCCAGCCATCGCGGACATATTTGGTCTGGCGCTCGAGATCGTCGAAATAGCGGCAACCGGTGGGGCCTCGGACGGCCAGCCGGCCGACCTGGCCGGGCGGCAGCGGGTTCATATTCTCGTCGACGATCTGCGCCCGGTAGCCCCTGATCGGACGGCCGACCGAGCCCGGCACCCGATCGGGTTCCTGATTGGCGACGAAGGCGTGCAGCATCTCGGTCGAGCCGATGCTGTTGATGAGCCGTAATCCGGTCGCCCGAAACCAGCCCTCGAACACCGAAACAGGCATGTGCTCGCCCGAAGAAATGCACGTCTTCAAGGATGAAATGTCATATCCGGCGGCCAGCGGCGTCATCGTTCGGTACAATGTCGGCACCGTGAACAGCCGCGTGACATTTTCCCTTTCAATCGCCGACAGCATGGCTTCGGCGGTCGGCTTTTCCAGCATCACCGCCGACGCGCCATAACGCAGCGGGAAGACCAGCATTGCGCCAAGTCCGAACGTGAAGGCAAACGGCGCTGAGCCGAGAAACACATCGTCCGGCGTTGGCTTGAGCACATGCCGTGGAAGACTGTCGGCGATCGCGAGCACATCGCGATGAAAATGCACGGTAGCCTTGGGCTGCCCCGTTGTGCCCGAGGTAAACGCGATCAGCGCTACATCGTCATGCGAGGGGATGACATTGTCGAACGTCCCACTCTGCCGCGCCATGCGCGCTTCAAGGCCATCGGCTGCGTCGGTATGGAAATAGACGCGCCGCAAATCCGGCGCTGCGGCCCGCTCCAGTTCATCGGCGAGCCCGGCATCACAGAAGGCGAACTGGATTTTCGCCTTGCCGAGCATGTAGGACAATTCCTGCGCGCGCAGCAGCGGCATTGTGGCGACAGCGATCCCGCCGGCCTTCAGCACCCCGAGCCAGCAGGCCGCCTTCATCGCGTTATTGGCCGATCTGAGCAGCACCCGGTTTCCCGGCACAAGGCCGAGGTCGTGAACCAAAACAGCGGCAATGCGATTGGCCTTGTCGAGCAGCTCGTCATAGGTCCAGGTCGCAGCGGCGGTGCGGATTGCGATGCGGGAGCCGAAGCCGGCCGTCACCGCATTATCAAGCAATTCCGCAGCGGCATTGAGACGCTTGGGATAGCCAAGCTCATCCAACCCTTCGAATGCGGGCCAGAGCGCGAAGGGCGGAAGACCATCGCGTGCGAAAGTGTCGGAATAAACGCTGGGGTCGAACATGGAGGCCTTAGCCGGGAGCAAAGATGGAACCAAACTATCCGGCCAGCCGGTACCGTGACAACCCGGGATGATGGAGAGGGCGATTGACTGCCCCTGCGCCGCCCGCATAGATCGGAATGGATCAAAAAAAGCGAGTAAAGCCGATGTGGCGTCCTGCCGAGCGCATTCAATTCACCGCGACCCATGGCCGGGTCCCTACCCGCGACGAGGCCGAGCGTTCTCGCCTTTTCTCTCCGGTGCAGGCCGGGCCGGTGACGCTGGAGCAGCGGACCTGGGTTCCGGCGATGGTGCCATGGCGCGCGACTGACGATGGCTTTGTCACCGACGCAGTCGTGGAGTGGTATGCCCGCTTTGCGAAAGGACAACCCGGCGCAATCGTTGTGGAAGCCACCGGCATCCGCGACGTGCCGAGCGGTCCCCTGATGCGGATCGGCGACGATCGGTTCATTCCGGGTTTGAAGCGGCTGGCGGACGCCGTGCGTGAAGCCAGTGGCGGCCACACCCGGCTGTTCATTCAGCTGATCGACTTTCTCAACATCCGCCGCCGCCCTGACGCCAAAAAATATTTCGAGCGTTTTCTTGTCATCACCGACCAGCATCGCGCCGCGCTGCCCGGCCTCGACGATGCCGGCATTCGCGCCGCCCTTGCCGGCATGAAGCGTGACGAGTTCGCCAAGATTCTGAATGCGCGCGAACTGGAATCGCTGGAATTTGGCTATCGCGAGCGCGTCACCGATATGGACCTGCCGCATATCCGCGACCTGCCGAAAGCTTTGCCTGAACTCTTCGCGTCGGCCGCCTTGCGCGCGCAGCAAGCCGGTTTCGATGGCGCTGAACTTCACTATGCTCACGCCTACACGATGTCGTCGTTCCTCTCGCGCAAGAATACCCGCGATGACGGCTATGGTGGCGCGCGCGAGAACCGCGTGAAGCTGCCCCTCGAGGTCTTCAAGGCAGTGCGCGACCGCACCGATCCGAACTTTGCAGTCGGCTGCCGCTTCCTGGCGGACGAATGTATCGACGGCGGCAGTGATGTTGAGGATGCGGTCTATTTCGGCGTTGCCTTTGCCAAGGCCGGAATGGATTTCATCTCCACATCGCGCGGCGGTAAATTCGACGACGCCAAACAGCCGGGCGTCGGCGGCGCCGCTTATCCCTATACAGGGCCGAGCGGCTATGAATGCATGCCGCAATATATCTCCGACGAGCGCGGGCCGTTCGGCCGCAATCTCGAGGCGACCAAGGCGATCCGCAATGCGGTGCGCGCAGAAGGACTGGAGACGCCGATCGTCTGCGCCGGCGGTGTGCATAATTTCGAATTCGCCGAAAAGATGCTGGCTGACGAAGCCTGCGACATTGTCGGCTCGGCAAGGCAGACGCTCGCCGATCCGGACTGGCTTCTGAAGACGCGGCTCGGCCTTGGCCAGAGCGTGCGCATTTGCGAATTCACCAACTACTGCGAAGGCCTCGACCAGAAGCACAAGACGGTGACATGCCAGCTTTGGGATAAGGAAGACCTTGCCAATCCGAATGTCAGCAAGACCGCTGACGGCAAACGTCGCCTGACGCCCCCGGAATGGACGCCGCCGCAATGAGCGAAAAGCGGTCGATCGAAATCAGCGAAGTCGGCTTGCGCGACGGGCTGCAGATCGAACGCACGATGATCCCGGCGGCCGACAAGATCGCGCTGATCGACGCGCTGTCAAAGACAGGCCTGAAGAAGATTGAGATCACCGGCTTCGCGCATCCAAAGGTGATCCCGCAACTGGCCGATGCTGAGACAGTGGCGGCCGGTATCGCGCGCCTGCCCGGCGTGCGCTACGCCGCCTTCGTGCCGAATGCGCGCGGCGCTGAGCGCGCGATCAAATCCGGCATCGATGATCTGAAGGCCGGCGTCGCCATCAGTGACAGCTTCAACAAGCTCAATGTCAGGATGACGACCGACGAAGGCATGAAAGCGATCGACGAGATCGCCGCCGCCGCGAAAGGCACACAAAGCCGTTTGGTTGGTGTGATCGCCACCGCCTTCGGCTGTCCTTACGAGGGCGAAGTGTCGAGCGCGCGGATGTACCAGATGATGGAGCAACTGCTCCGTCACGACGCGCCGATCATCTACCTTGCCGACACCACCGGCGTTGCCAATCCGGACAGGATCAGACGCACTGTCGAGGACCTTCGAACACGTTTTCCTGAGGCGACGCTTGGCCTGCATCTGCACAATACGCGCGGGCTTGGCCTCGCGAATGCTTTGGCTGGGCTTGATAGCGGAATACGCCATTTCGAAGGATCGATCGGTGGCCTTGGCGGGTGTCCATTCGCGCCGCGCGCTGTTGGAAACATCTGCACAGAGGATTTCGTGCATATGGCGCACGAGATGAATATCAAAACCGGCATCGATCTTGATGCACTGATCGATGCAGCGCGCAAGGCGCAGGAGATGCTTGGCCGCACCCTGCCCGGCATGGTGATGAAATCGGGCAAAGCATCGGAGCTACACGCGATGGACGCGCGACGCGTGAAGGTGGATTAATCTTGCTGCATTACCCCCGATAGCCGATCTTTCGCGAAATGCTGTCGGCAGTTTCCTGCACCATCGGACGAAATACCTTCTCGCCACCCATTGTATTTGCAATCTTTTCCGGGACGATCACAGTCACAGCTGCGACCACATGTGAGTCATGATCGCGCACTGGAAAGGCCAGACTGACCAGTCCCGGGTCGACGGTAGAGCGGTGAAAAACGTAACCACGCTTGCGGTCGGCCAGAATCTGCGCGGTGAACTCATCGCGTCCTATGGCACCGCCCCTTTCGGCTTTGATTTTATTGTAGATTTCGTCGAGCCGCGCGTCGTCCTGAAACGCCAGCATGATGCGGCCGCTCGATGTCGTATGCGCCGGTAGCCTCGCACCCAATTGCAAGTTACTGACAAGACCAGCATTTGGGAGGGCGCGCGCGAGATACACCGCGTGCCAGCCATCCAGAATCGCCACATGCGCGGCCGCGTTCGAGCGATCGCTTAATGCTCGTAGAAACGGCTGAGCTGTCTCCGTAATAGGCTGCGCGTGCAGATATTCGAAGCCGAGGTCGAGCGTCTTCGACGTCAGACGATAGCGCCGCGTTTCGGAATCGCGCGAGATGAAACCGTCGGCCTCCAGCGTATAGACCAGCCGGTAGGTCGCCGACCGCGACAGCCCCAATCCTGCCGCCAGCTCCGCCAGGGTCCGCGCCGGCTTGCTGCGTGGAAACAGTTGCAGCACCGCGAGCCCGCGCGACAGGCCCGGCACGATGTAGCGCGGATCGATCCGATCTGACGTGTCTTTCGTGTCCAACGTATCTTTGACGCGATCCGGCATTTCAGCGTGTCTCGATTCCATCCCGATGGGTGTTTCCCATATCAAACCCAATATTGACATGGCAAACCCCGCCCTCTACCGCAACGGCAAAAGCAAAACACCAAAGCAATACGGGGAGCGCCAGCATGGGATTGACCACCGAGATGGGGCGGTTCGTCGCCTCCGTGTCCTACGAGACCTTGCCGGCGGAAGCCGCCCCCATCGTTCGCCTCGGCTTCACCGATTGCATCGCCGTGATGGTGACCGGCTGGCCGCTGGAGGTCACGCGCACCACCGCACGCGGCCTCGGCATCAAACATGACAGCGACGCCAACACGATTGCCAGCCTGAAGGCGCCCGCTCCCGAACGCGCGCTGATCTACGGCGTGGCCGCGCACGCTATCGATTACGACGACACCGGCCTTGCCGGGCACCCGAGCGCCATCCTTGTGCCGACGATCCTCTCCGAAGCCGCCGAAACCGGCGCCGATGGGAAAGCGATGATCGCGGCCTATGTCGCCGGTTACGAATTATGGGCGGAGATGACCCGGCGCGAGCCGGACCAGCTTCATCGCAAAGGCTGGCATCCGACCGCGATGCTCGGCACCATCGCCGCTGCCGGCGCTGTCTCGTCGCTGCGCAGGCATGACGCGGCGATGGCAACGCGCACCCTCGGGGTGGCGGCGTCGCTTGCCGGCGGCATCGTCGGCAATTTCGGCTCGATGACCAAGCCCTATCAGGTTGGCCGCGCCGCGCAGTCCGGCCTTCTCGCCGCGCGTCTGGCGGAGGCCGGCCTCACCTCCACCGACACCGCGATCGAGGACGATCTTGGCCTCCTGCGCGCGGTGTCGCCGAAAGGCAATGTGGATACAACCAGCCCCTCTAAGCTGGGCGAGGACTGGCTGATCCTGCGCAGCGGCGTCAACATCAAGCTCTATCCCGTGTGCTACGCCATCCATCGCGCACTCGATGCGGTGATCGATCTGCGCACCAAAACGCCGGTCAAGGCCGAGGATATCGAAGCCATCGATCTTCATATCGGGGAGACGCAGGCGGAGATTTTGCGCGTGCACCGCCCGACCAATGGGCTCGATGCCAAGATCTCCGGCGAATTTGCGATGGCCTCCGCCGTCGTTGCCGGCGCATGCGGCCATTCCGAACTGACCGACGATTTCGTCAACCGGCCCGACATCCAGGCGCTGATCGGCAAGGTGCGGCTGCGCACGATTGCCGAGAAGGATGCGCACGAGCCGGCGCATTCGCCTTATGATCGCGTGTCGCTCGTCCTGCGCGACGGCAATGTGCTGACCACGGAAGAGGTCACGCGCCCGCGCGGACATTTCCAGCGCGGCGTCGAGACCGAGAAGATGTGGGAAAAATTCAACGACTGCACCAAGGCGGCGCTGGGCGAAAGCCGCGCCCGCGCATTGTTCGACACCTGCCAGACTCTCGATCGCTTGACCTCCGTCGCCGATTTCGGATTGTTTCCCTCCGACCATCCCGTGGTGAATGCAGCATGAGCTTTGACGGCCTCAAACATCTCCAGGTCGAGCAGCCCGAACCCGGGCTGATGATCGTTCGTTTCAACCGGCCGGAGGTGCATAACGCGCTGAACACGGCGACCTCGGAAGACCTTTACAAGGTGTTCGGCAAGCTCGCCTTCACGCCGGGCGATCTGCGCTGCGTCATCCTCACCGCAGCCGGCGACAAGGCTTTCAGCGCTGGCGGCGATCTGAAAGAGCGCAAGGGCATGACCGACGATGCCTGGCGCGCGCAGCACGCCATCATCGAGGAAGCGGCCTATTCCATCATCAATTGTTCGGTGCCGGTGATCGCGGCGGTCAATGGTGTCGCTTTTGGCGGCGGCTGCGAACTCGCTTTGTGTTGCGACTTCATCTATGCCGCCCGCCACGCCAAATTCGCGCTGCCGGAAGTGACGCGCGGCATCATGCCGGGCGCGGGCGCGACGCAAAATCTTCCGCGCGCGGTCGGCGTGCGGCGCGCCAAGGAAATCATCATGAGCGGGCGGCCCTTCACTGCCGAACAGGCCTATCAATGGGGCATGGTCAACGAGGTCTATGACAGCGTCGAATTGATGCCGCAGGTGACGTCGCTCGCCCGCACCATCTGCGAGAATGCGCCGATTTCGGTGCGGCAGATCAAGAAGGCCGTCAACGTGTCGACCCAGACCGATCTGACCACCGGCCTTGCCTTCGAAGTGCAATGCTATGAACGCATGATTTCGACTGAGGACCGGCATGAGGGTGTGCTGGCCTTCAACGAAAAGCGCAAGCCGCAATTCAAGGGGCGCTGACGGCGCTCCTCATTTTTCAATCGATTATTGCGTTCAAGCACTTGCCGCACGCTACGATGCTTTTGCAGCGTGTTTGCCGCAGAAAATGCGTAAAAACTGTTTCGCATAACCGCTCCACATCAAAGCTTATCAACTTACGATTGACTGGTAACGGTCAAAGTTGGCTTTACGCGCGGTCTCCATGATCCCGCAGACCGGCCGCGGGGACATCCTGTCCTGATCGCGGCGCTTCATGTCGGCTCTGCAGAGGAGAATGTGATGTCGCAGTTTGACACGATCATCGATGATGTCGCCGGGCGGTTTGGCCTCGATAGTGCGAAGGCCAGCGCCCTGGTGCGGGAATTACTGAATTACATGATGGGGGCACAGGGGGGATTCGCCGGCTTCATCAACAAGTTCAAATCCGCCGGCTTGTCCCAGGATGTCAGCAGTTGGCTCGGCAAAAGTGAGACGCCATCCCTGACCTCTTCGCAGATTGAACAGACGCTCGGCAGCGGCACGATTGAAGCGATGGCGCGCAAGGCCGGCATTCCGAGCGGCATCGCCGCTGCAGCCCTTGGTTATCTCACGCCGAAACTCGTCGGCAAGCTCACTCCCAATGGCGTGATCGGCACAGGCATTCCCAATTCAGTGTCCGATTTCATCCGTACATCAACAACTACGCCGGCCTACGATCTCGACGAGCCGATCCCCGCGCACATGGCAGCCCCCAAGCCGGTCACTGCCTCATCGGGCGCATGGTTGCCATCCATCCTCGGTTTGCTCGCGCTGGCCGGCCTTGGCTGGTACCTATTCTCCCATCGCGCCCCCGACCAGATGGCGGCGACCACGCCGACGGCAAGCCCGACAACGACGACAACGCCGGCCGCCACCACCACCGGCGTCGGCGACAGATCGGCAGCGACACCCTCACGCCTCGCCATCAGCAACGACAATGGCGCTGTTTCCATCTCCGGCACCGTCAAGGATCAGGCCACGCGCCAGACCATCCTCGATGCGTTGAAGCGCACTTTCGGCGACAACGCGATCAAGGGCGACCTCGCGGTGAATCCGAATGCCGCGCCTTCGCCCTGGCTCGCCAATCTTCCCGCCGCGCTGGCGCAATTGAAAACGCCTGGCGTGCAGGCCGTGTTCGAGGATCGCACCATCAGTCTCTCGGGATTGAGCGATGCCGAACGCGATCGCCTGATGAACGGGCTGAAGTCGCTTTTTGGTCCGCTCGGCGTCACCCTCGCATCGGCCGATCCGATGATGTCCTATGTCGCCGACAGCACCAACAAGGCGGCGGCGGCGCTGGCTGCGCTGGGCTCGCGCTTCCAGACCGGTGACCTCCTGGCAATCCTCAACCAGTCGATCATCAACTTCCCGACCGGCAGCGCCAATGTGCCTGACATCAGCCGCACGCTGCTGCAGCAGGCAGCCGGACCGATGAAGCAATTGCCGTCCGGCACGGTGATCGAAATCGCGGGTTACACCGACAATACCGGCGATGCTTCGGCCAACCAGCAACTGTCGCAGCAACGCGCGGAAGCGGTGAAGAACACGCTGATCCAGTTTGGCGTCGATCCGTCGATGCTGGTGGCCAAGGGCTATGGAAGCGCCAATCCGGTGGCCAGCAACGACACCGAGGAAGGCCGCTTCAAGAACCGTCGCATCAGCTATCAGGCGACGTCGCGTGCGACCACGGGCTCGGGCTCGGCGCGGTAATCGTTTTATCAAAGTGCAAGGGCGGCGCGCCATGATCGGCGCGCCGTTTTCATTTCATTCGATTAATCCAAGCGCAGCGCCCCACACAGTCACCGGAGGCTGCTCCACTCTCTCCCGCTCATCCCGGCGAAGGCCGGGATCCAGAATTCCATCCGAAACAGGAGTATGCGGGGCGCTGGATCCCGGCCTTCGCCGGGATGAGCGGAGTATGTGGCCGCGCCGGAAAGTCTCAATAACCTCAGGATGAAGCCACTTCAGGCATCACGCCTTCGGCGCTTCCATCAGGCTGACATGCGCGGAGACCACGCGCCAGCCTTCAGGAAAGCGCACCCAGGTCTGCATCTGCCGGCCGATGCGCGCACCGGAAGCGGCGCGCGTGAACAAGGTAGACGCCACAGCGAAATCACGGCCATAGGTGGTAATGACCGTCTTGGACAGCGTCCGCTCTAACCCCGCTGAAGGACGCGACGCGCGGAACGCCTCGATCTCCGCATAGCCATAAAGATTTTCGGTGGCGCCATAGCGGATGGTGCGCGGGTCATCGCGGAAAATGCTGTCCAGCACTGCGACATCATTCGTCACCAGCGCCTTTTCATAACGCTCGAATTCCGCTGTGACCTCAGCGACCACGTCGGGCAGATCGACTTCCATTTCACTTTGCCTTTCTAGTATTTTCGAGCCCACCTGTTTCAAGCCCACCTGTTTCCAAACCGACCTTATGCAATTTTCAAGCCCTTGGCTTGCCCATCCGCCCACCGAAGGCGGCGGGGCATCTGCGGCAAGACGTATGCATCGGGTGACGCCCCCTGCACACAAAACGCACTCCCTTTCACGCCCGTTTTACGTTAAGGCCGGCGGTCGCCGCAGCCCGGCGGTTTTGCGGCGCGCCTTTTAGGCGACGAGCTTCGGGGAGTGCAGAATGAAAGTCTTCGTCTTTGATCTGTTGGCCTATGACAAGCATTTTGACGAATTCAAAGCCGACAGGTTCATGCCCTATCCCCTGCCCGGTCGCTATTTCGATCGGGAGATTGCCGCCAGAACCTACGAAGAGCATTTCCAGGTCTGGGAAGAACTCGACCGGCTCGGCTTTGACGGCGTTGGCCTGAACGAGCATCACACGACGCCACACGGCCTCATGAATTCGCCGAACATGATGGCGGCGGTCGGCGCGACGCGGACGAAGAATCTGAAATTCCTGATCCTCGGCGAATTGCTGCCACTGCATAATCCGCTGCGGCTCGCTGAAGAAATCGCGATGGCCGATTGCATCTCCAAGGGCCGCGTGTGGCCAGGATTTGCGCGAGGTGTGCCGCGTGAATATCGCGTGTTCGATGTGCCGCAATCGGAATCGCGCGCGCGGTTCGAAGAGGCGTATGAGATCATCGTCAAGGCCTGGACCGAAGACACCTTCAGCCATCAGGGAAAATTCTGGTCCTACAAGGATCTGTCGATCTGGCCGCGGCCCTATCAGGCGCCGCATCCGATGACGTGGGTGCCGTTCGCCGGCAGCGGCGACACCATCGCCTGGGCCGGTCGCAACAATGTGCGCGGTGTCATTCCGTATCGGCATGCGGGCGTTGTGGAGGACATGATCGCCTATTACGCCAAGTGCCTCGCCGACAATGGCTTTGGCATCACGCCCGATCATCTGTGCATGTTCACGGAAACCTTCATCGCCGATTCCAAGGAACAGGCGATCGAGGAATATTCACCGTCGTATCTGTATTTCAATCAGACGCTCTGGCATCACGGCAGCCTGCCGTCGGCTGGATCGACGAGCGCCCCGCCGCCACCGTCGAGTGGCATGGATTATCTGCGCCCCGAGAACAGGGCGCATGGCGGCATCGATCGCGACAAGATCCGCAACACCACGCCGGACACGATCAATCAGCAGATCGACGCCGGGGAGCTGGCTTGGGGCAAGCCCGGCGAGATCACCGATTACCTGATCCATATCGCCGAGAGCACGGGTTCGAATGTGCTGCTCATCAACATGAATCTCGGTGCGCTGCCGAAGGATAATTTCCTCAATCAGGTGCGCCGGTTCGGGGCCGAGGTGCTGCCGAAATTGCAGCAGCACCAGATCAAGACAATCCCGAACCTTTAAGCCGCCAGGATCGGCCGGGCGTCGTACAGCCAGGCCAGCGATTCCTGGAACTGGCGGTCATCCATCGCGCTGAGCGTCGCATTGCGGGTCATCGCATGCGCGCCGGCGGGATGGAAAATGTGATCGCCGATCAGGCGCGAACCGAGCTGCACGCGCGCGGTGCGCACGATCCGGTCGTTCTGATACTGATCGAGCGCCTTCAACACATCGCCATTACAATTCGCGAGACGATGCGCGAGCCGCATGCCGTCTTCCATCGCCATGCAGGCGCCCTGGGCGAAATATTGCAGCGTCGGATGCGCCGCATCGCCCAGCAAGGTGGCGCGGCCGTCATTCCAGTTGTCCGCCGGATCGCGATCGCACAGCACCCACTTCTTCCAGTTCTGGCCGCAGCTGATGATCTTCTGCGCTTCCGGAACGAGATGGGCGAATTTCGCCGCCACCGCCTCGACGCTGACCGGCACGCCGGTGACCGGATCCTGCGCATCGTCATGGGTGGTGGCGACGAGATTGAAGACCTTCGCGCCCTTCAGCGGATAATGCACGATATGGGTTTTCGGCCCGACCCAGATCGTCATCGAATTCCACTGCAATTCCTTCGGCATCTGCTCGGTCGGAATGACCGACCGATAGGTCGTGTGGCCGGACACACGCGGCGCACCGTCGCCGATGATCTGCGCGCGAATGGCCGAATGCAGACCATCAGCGCCGACCAGGATATCGCCTTCATAGGTCGCACCATCCGTGGCGATGGCGCGCACCTTGTCGGCATCCTGCTCGAAGCCCTTGATGCGGACTGACGTCTTGATCTCGACGAGACCGCTTTTCTGGCACGCCTCGATCAGCGACTGATGCAGATCGGCGCGATGCACCACCACATAAGGATTGCCGAAGCGCTTGCGGAAATCCTCGCCATAGGACCAGCGATTGATCTGCCCGCCCTTGGCCGAATCCATCAGCCGGAAGGAATCGACATAGACCGCGCCCTTGAGGAGATATTCACCCATCCCGAGCCGGTCGAGCACGTGGAAAGCATTCGGCCCAAGCTGGATACCGGCGCCGATCTCACCAAGCTGCGGCGCCGATTCCAGAACAGTCGAACGAATACCCGATTGCGACAGCGCCAACGCTGCCGCGACGCCGCCGATGCCGGCTCCGACAATCACCACATGCATCTGTTGATCCTCCCCATACGGGTCTTGTTATCGTTGTCTGATATCAGCGAACGTCGACATCCATCGTGCCGATCCGCTCGATCGTCGCGCGCATCTTGTCGCCGGCCTTGACCGGCCCGACGCCTTCCGGCGTACCGGTGAGGATGACGTCGCCGACATCGAGCGTGTAGAATTTCGATGCGAACTCGATCAGGCCGGGCGTGTCGATGACGAGATCGCGAGTATTGGCCTTCTGCCGCACTTCGCCGTTGACGGTGATTTCGAACGACAGGTTCGACGGATCGCCGACTTCATCGGCGGTCACGAACCAAGGCCCGAGCACGGTGTAGCTATCGGACGACTTGCGCATGCTGCGCTCTTCCGGTCCGCGCACGGTCATGTCGAGGCCGATCAGATAACCGGCGACGATGTCGAGCGCATTGGCGGCGCTGACAGGGCCGGACTTCTTGCCGATGACAACGGCAAGTTCGATCTCGTGATCGTTGCGGCGATCAGGGAAGCGAATGTCCACGCCTTCGCTTGGGCCGACCACGGAGCTGTTGGCCTTCAGGAACAGGCCGCTTTCATGAATCTGCCGGACGTGATGGCGCGAGAAGGTTTCCTTCTCGGCAATCGCTTCATCGAGATGGGCCTGATAATTGACCGGCGCCGCGACGATCTTGCCGGGATTGGCGATCGGCGACAGCAGCTTCACGCTCGACAAGGCGATTGGCTGCGCGCCCTGCACTGCCTTTTCAAACAGCGGAATGAGCGTCGACAATTGCGCGATCATCGGATCGTAGCGCGGCAGCGGATAAGAAAACGTGCCGAGCTGCTCGGCGACGACCTGCGTCACGTCGTAAACGGACTGATCGCGGACGACACCCACGCGGTTGTCGTTGAAACGGCAGATACGCATTCAGGCAATCCCAATCTCAGAACAGGCCGAGGAAGGCTTTCCGGCCCTTGCCACAGAGTTATGCCGCCGATTTTCCCGGAAAACAAGAAAAAATCATTTCAGTTTCCGCCTCGACGGGCCATTATCCCCGCGAACGCTCCGCGTACCCCCCCACACGCGGTTTTTGCAGGATTTTCAGCGAGGACAGACAAGCTGGTCAGCATCTCCGATAAGCTGCTCTCGGCCTTCGGGCTTTTCACCTTCGAGCAGCCGCGCTGGACGGTCGAGCAGGCCGCGGCCGAACTCGGCCTCGCCCAGAGCACGACCTATCGCTATTTCCGCAAGCTGGCCGATGCCGGGCTGATCGTCGCGATCAGCACCGGACAATATGTGCTGGGTCCGACCATCACGATGCTCGATCGGCAGATGCGGATGCTCGATCCGCTGATCACATCATCCGACAAGCTGATGCAGCAACTGGCGCCAACCATCGATATTCCGTCGATCCTGTTCGTGTGCCGGCTTTATCGCAATCAGGTGATGTGCATCTACACACGCGAGATCGGCAATCCCGGCTTTGCTTTCAGCTATGAACGCGGACGGCCGATGCCGCTGCATCGCGGCGCCGCGTCCAAGATCATCATGGCGCATTTGCCGGCGCGCATTGTGCGGCCGCTGATCGATCAAAACCGCGATGAGATGACGGCGGCAGGCCTCGGCTCGACATGGCCGATTACCAAAAAGCGCCTGCGGCAGATGCGCAATGCCGGTTACGCGACGACACGCGGCGATCTCGATCGCGGGCTGATGGGGGTTGCCAGCCCGATCTTTGGCGCCGATGGCGGCGTTATCGGCAGCCTCTGCATCGTCATGAATGACCATGCAGCGGGAATGCAGCAGCTGGATGATCTTGCGAAAAAACTGGTCGATGCCGCGCGGCTGATTACGGCCTGAAAGCCATGACACTCGGCCGCGCCTGCCGCCAATGCGGTGGCCGCGCCAGGATTATACTCACACGGCCGGACGTCGGCGCGGTGGTTCGCCGCCCTCTGCGCGCGGGCCGCTGCGCGATGGCGTTCTCTTATAGGTTAGAACGAGATCGCAGCGCAGGCAGGTGAAGGTGTCATAGTCTCTTGACGACGGCTGCGATCGCTCGGCCTGCATGGTGATCTTGCAGCGCGGACAAAGTCGTAAGGGTGGCGGCGTGTCGCTCATCGCTCCTTCCTGCGCAAAGACGCACGGTCGCGCCTTGATCAGGATCAAGCGGCGGTCCTGGCACTCTGCTCGGTTGGGAGAGGAAGCCTCATCCTCACGCCGTTCGTCCCCCCCCCCCCGCGCAAAAGCGCGAAGCGCGTCGTCATGCAACAAGCGGGGACCCAGAGCCCCTTCAAAACCGTCTGTGTGACTCTGATTCCCGCTTTCGCGGGGAAGAGCGGAGGAAGGATCGACCCGTGTTGCCACGAGGCAGGCGATATCACTCCGATTGCGTCAGCAGCGCCATGCGGACGAGTTCCGACAGGCTGCCGGCCTGCATCTTGGTCATCACATTGGCACGATAGACCTCAACCGTGCGCGGGCTGATGCCGAGGTCATGGGCGATGGTCTTGTTCGGCTGGCCGGCGACGAGACCCTCCAACACCTGCCGTTCGCGTTGCGAGAGGCTGTCGATCCGCTGGGCGATTTCGGTTCGCAGCGCCGCCTGCTCGCCATCGACCTTGGTCGCCTCCAGCGCCGCCCGGACGGCCGACACCACCCGCTCGTCATCGAACGGCTTTTCCAGAAAGTCGGCGGCGCCGGATTTCATCGCTTCGACCGCGAGTTGAATATCGCCGTGGCCGGTGATCATGATCACTGGCAACCGGCAGGACATGGCGCGCAGCTGCTGCAGCAATTCAAGACCGCTCATATCCGGCATTCGCATATCGGTGATGATGCAGCCGACAATTTGCGGCGTCAGCGTATCGAGGAAGGCTTTCGCGGACGGGTAAGACGTGACCTCGAAGCCGGCCATCCGCAGCAGAAACGCAAGGGAATCGCGCACAGCCTCATCGTCGTCGATGATATGAACGAGCCTTGCATTACTCATCGTCGCCCTCTTCCTCCTGCGCCTCTCTCAGCGTGAAATGAAAGATCGAGCCGCCGCCATCCCTCGCCTCAGCCCAGATGCGTCCGCCATGCGCCTCGATGATGGTCTTGGAGATGGACAGCCCCACGCCCATGCCCTGCTTCTTGGTCGTCACGAATGGCTGGAAGAGCTGCGGCAGCACCTCCGGCGTCACGCCGCTGCCTGTATCGGCGATGCTGACGCGGATCAACTCCTCGCCGTCGGCGCCGGAGGATATCACGAGGTGGCGCTGGCTTGAGTCCGCCATCGCGTCGATGGCGTTGCGGATGAGATTGAGGATGACCTGCTGGATCTGCACCTTGTCGGCAAAGATCAGGTCGTGACCGGCATCGAGTTCGAACCGCACCTTGACGCCCTGATCCTTGGCGCCGACCAGCGCCAGCGCGCTCGCCTCTTCCAGCAGCTTCGACAGGCTTTCCACCTTGCGTTCGGCTTCGCCGCGGGCGACGAAATTGCGCAGGCGGTGGATGATCTGGCCGGCGCGCAGCGATTGCTCGCGTGCCTTGTCCAGCGCCTCGCGCACGAGGCTCATGCTGTTTTCGACCGGGCTGTCCATCGCACGGCGTGCGCCGTTGAGATAATTTGAGATGGCCGACAAGGGCTGGTTGAGTTCGTGCGCCAGGGTCGAGGCCATCTCACCGAGCGCGGTCAGGCGCGAGATGTGAACGAGCTCGGCCTGCAATTCCTGCAGACGGCCCTCGGTCTTCTGGCGTTCGGTGAGGTCGCGCACGAAGCCGGTGAAGAACAATTTGTCGCTCGACTTCATCTCGCCAATGGCGAGCTCCATCGGGAAGGTCGAGCCGTCCTTGCGTTCGCCGACCACAACGCGGCCGACGCCGATGATGCGCCGCTCACCGGTGCGCAGATAACGCGCGATATATCCGTCATGGCCTTCGCGATAGGGCGACGGCATCAGGATGCTGACATTCTCGCCCATCACCTCATCGGCTGTGCGTCCGAACAGCCGTTCGGCGGCGCTGGAGAAGGACTGGATCTTGCCGCCGGCATCGATGACGATCATCGCATCGGGAATGGTGTCGAGGATCGATTGCAGATGCATCTCGCGGGCAAGGAGATCGCGATGCGTCGCCTGCGCTGAAAGGCGCACGCGCTGCACCCGGTCGCAGAGCCAGGCGATGCCGAGGCCCGCCAGCAGGGAGGTGGCGGTCTCGACCAGAATGTCGCCAGAAAATTGCGGCATCGCGCGCGCGACTTCCATTGCCGCGAAGGCAACAGCGGAGACGAAGCCGAAGGCCGGCCCGGCCAGGATGCTGACCGCCAGCACCACCGGTATCAGGACAATATAAACGGCCGCCGCCCCAGCCGTCGGCACGGCAAAGAAACGCGCTGCCAGGACTCCTGCCAGCAAGGCCACGACCGCAACGCCGGCCACAACGATTTTAATTACGTTCACCCGCATCGCCGCGGCCAATTCCCACCTCAATCAGTGCAAGCACGATAGCAGACAGGCGAAGCCGCCCGCCAGTTCGGCACCCTGAGCGCGACCCCAGCCTACAACCTGCGAGGGTGCTCTGTCTGATATCCGCTTGAAGAAAGAGGTTGTCGTGCAGGCCGGTCAGAAGCCGATCACGGCCGATGAAACCAGCCTTCCATGAACACGAAAGTCGGTCGTCTGGCGGTATTTCTCCGCCTGATTCAACTCAAAAGCGAAGTCACATCGACGGTATTTTTGCCTCAAGTTTTCACACGCCTGATAACGCCGCCACGATAAATACAACGTAAGATTGATTATCCGACACAGTTGGGGATATCTGATGACAAGAGACGACCTTTTGCTGGCCGAGGCTGAGTATCGACGGAGGGCCGACCAGAAAAGCGTAAGCGAAAGTGAACGGCATCACTCCCGCCTCTTGGCGGATCACTTCTACCGCGAGGCCGAACGGTCCAAGTTGCCGATTACCGGCGGCGCTGAACGTTACGCCATGGCCCGCAGGCGCAGCCGACAGAGCGACATGTGAGACGCCTTGGCTGCTTCATTGGGCTCGTCGCTCTCTGCATGACCTTCGGTCATCCCGCAGAGGCGCGAAAGAGCCCTTCCCAGCACACGGCATCCTGGTCGGCGGCAACCTTGCCGCCGCCCGTCCAGAAGATCGCCGACGGTTATGCGCGGCAATGCCGTGAGCTGGGCGGCAGGCTGTCCGCCAAGGCCGGCCGCCCGGCAATCATGACTGCCGATCTCGATGGCGACGGCCTTCAGGATTTCGTCTTAAGCCCGCAGAGCATGACTTGCAGCGGCGCAGCCACGGCGTTCTGCGCCAATGCCGGCTGCGAGATCAAAATCGCGCTATCGCGCGATGGCTATGCGAGGCCCGTTTCGATCACGGGCGGCCAGCCGACTATCGCATTGACGGAAGCCGGCGCCTCGCTCGAAATCTGGGTCGACCGCACCCGTTGCAATAGCGACGATCGCGCACAGGCCTGTTGGGCGACCTATAGCTGGCGCGGTGGCAAGGCGTCGACGGATTACGTCACGCGACCTGTTGCCGAGGCCGCAAAGCCTTCAGCGAACCAATAACGAAAACTCAGACCAGCATGCCGAGCGCATGCATATAGGTCTCGAGGATCGCGTCATGCTCCTGGCGCTCGGTCGGCTCGATCTTGCGCAGGCGCACGATCGTGCGCAGCGCCTTGACGTCAAAGCCATTGGCCTTGGCTTCCGCATAGACATCGCGGATGTCATCGGAGATCGCCTTCTTTTCCTCTTCGAGCTTCTCGACCCGCTCGACGATGCTCTTGAGCTGGTCCTTCGCAAAATTGACCGATGCTTCTTCTTTTTCGAGTGCGGCGGACGCAGGCATTCAACTGATCTCCGGAAGTGTGGATAGTGTTTTCAACAGCCGGCCGCGAAGGGTCAAGGACGCATTGGCGCTGCGCCCGTCATCCACAGGTCAAAAAGAAAAACGCGTGACAGATCGGGCTTTTCTGCTGCAGCCCGCCAAAGGGTGCGTGGCGCCAGCCGAAAAGCATTGCAGCCGCAAACCTGTCGGCCAGCGGCTGCGAACAATGCGGGGATTAGCGGATAATCAGCGCTCGACGAACGCCTTTTCGATCACGAAGTGACCCGGCTCGCTGTGATTGCCTTCCTCGAAGCCACGCTCCACGAACATGGTCTTGAGGTCTTCCAGCATGCCGGGGCTGCCGCACAGCATGATGCGATCGGTATCGATCGACAGCTGCGGCTGGCCAATATCGTCGAACAGTTTGCCGGATGAAATCAAGTCGGTGATGCGGCCACGGTTGCGGAACGGCTCGCGCGTGACGGTGGGATAATAGGTCAGCTTGCCGTCGAGCATCTCACCGAAGATTTCGTCGTTCTTCAGGTTCTCAACCACCTGCTCGCCATAGGCCAGCTCGGCGACCTGACGGCAGCCATGGACGAGCACGATGTTCTCATAGCGCTCGTAGACTTCGGGGTCCTTGATCAGGCTGACAAAGGGCGCGAGGCCGGTACCGGTGGACAAGAGCATCAGGCGCGAGCCCGGCAGTAGATTGTCGACGATCAGCGTGCCGGTAGCCTTGCGGCCGACCAGAATGGTGTCGCCTTCCTTGATCAGCTGCAGGCGCGAGGTCAAAGGACCGTCCGGCACCTTGATGCTGAAGAATTCCAGGGATTCCTCGTAATGGGCGCTGGCCATGCTGTAGGCGCGCAGGAGCGGCCGCCCCTCGACCTCAAGGCCCATCATCGCGAACTGTCCGCTCAGAAACCGGAAGCCGGGATCGCGGGTGGTGGTGAAGCTGAACAGGGTGTCCGTCCAGTGCCGGACCGAAAGCACCTGTTCCCGATTGAACGCGCTCATTCCGTCGTGTCCTCGCCGTCGTATCCGTGGCGCCTTTCGGCCGCCGTGCCTGCTGCAGGGGCGTCATGACGGGCCACATCTAATCCCCTTACGGGTGGCCCACCAGCTCTCAGAATGGCAAGCTGCATTGCACAAAAAGCAGCGTTTTGCACCCCCGAATGGTCCGGAAGCCGTAAAAATCCCGCTCTTGCCCTAATTCGGGTTAACCGCTCCGGCCGCCCAGCCAGAAAAGAGAAGGGCTGCCTCTCGCGAGACAGCCCTTCCATTGTCAAACCGCAGCCCGGTCTCGGACTGGCGCTGGCCGCGGATTAAGCGGCGCAGCCCTCGAACGAGCCGAGGGACCAGTTCACAAGGTTCCGCGCAAACGGCGATAGACAATGAGACACTGGATCACCTCCTTTCGGTTGTTAACGATGCTCCGAATCTAGGCAGCAGTTTTCGATTCGCAAAGGTCAAAACGGGGGCAACGCATGCCTGCCCTGCAGGCGATCTCCTCCGGGCGGTTTTCCGACCTGTCAGTGGCGATGGGACTTTTCGAAGGCGGCCTTTTGCTCCGCCGTGGCTTCTTTCTGGTATTTCGCCCGCCATTCGTCATAGGGCATGCCGTAGACGATCTGCCGGCTTTCATCCTTGCTCAGCGCCTCGCCCTTCTCGTCCGCTGCCTCCTTCATCCAGTTGGACAGGCAGTTGCGGCAGAAGCCGGCAAGGTTCATCAGGTCGATATTCTGCACGTCGGTGCGGCTTTGCAGATGCGCGACCAGGCGCCGGAACACGGCGGCCTCAAGCTCGGTGCGGGTCTTGTCGTCCATCGTGTCGCTCATGGTCGGCTCGCTCATGCAGGAGTTGTGGTCTCCGCCGTACATAATCGGCCGGCAGCGTCATTTCCACATGATCGGACGAGGGAGTGGCCGGCCGTGACAACGGGACGGCCGAACCGTAAGGTTCCCGCCCCATTCTCCCCGCCGCGTTCGTCGGCGTGATCAAGGCTTGTTCGAACGCCATGAGTGACAAGCGTTGCCTCGGTAATCCCCGCCCTTTTCTGGAAGGCCTGTTTCAGACGGCCGTCGCGGCCGCCCATCCCGCTCAGTTTCTGCCGGCGACATTGCCACGCGCCCCGACCACCGGCCGGCTGGTCATTCTGGCTGCGGGCAAAGCCGCTGGGTCAATGGCCGAGGCCGCCGAGCGCTATTACCTGGACAGCGGCTTCCCGAAAGACCGGCTGAGCGGCATTGCCGTCGCCCGACACGGCTATGGGCGCCCCTTGCGGATGATCGAGATGGTGGAAGCCGGCCACCCTCTTCCCGATCAAGCCGGGCTCGACGCCACCGCCCGTACGCTCGCGCTTGCCGAAGCAGCCGGGCCGGATGATCTCGTTCTGGTGCTGATGTCTGGCGGCGCGTCGGCTAACTGGATCGCCCCGGCGCCTGGCCTGTCATTGACGGAAAAGCAGGCGATCACGCGGGTGCTTTTGCGCTCCGGTGCCTCGATCGGCGAGATCAACGCCCTCCGCAAGCATCTCTCGCGGATCAAGGGCGGACGACTGGCGAGGCTCGCCTCCCCCGCCCGCGTCATCACCATTGGCATTTCCGATGTGCCAGGCGACGATCCGGCGGTGATCGGCTCGGGCCCGACCGTCCCCGATCCGACGACGCTCGCCGACGCCTGCGCCATCGTTGCGCGTTACAAGCTCGACCTGCCGGCGGCGGCGCAAGCGATCCTCAACGATCCCGCGAATGAGACGCCGAAGCCGAACGATCCGGCGTTCCGCACCATCGACTATCGGCTGGCCGCGAGACCTTTGGACGCATTCAAAGCCGCAGAGGCCGCAATCGCCGCCAAGGGCTACGAATGCATCTTCCTCGGCGATCAACTTGAAGGCGAAGCGCGCGACGTCGCCGCGCAACAGGCGACAATCGCCCGCGACCTATCGGCACAGCGCCGGCGCGCGGTGATCCTGTCGGGTGGCGAATTGACGGTGACGATCCGCGGTCAGGGACGCGGCGGGCCTAACCAGGAATTCGCGCTGGCACTTGCCACTGCGCTCGACGGCACAGCGCATATCGCGGCGATTGCAGCCGATACCGATGGCACCGATGGCGGCGCAGGCTCTGCTGACGATCCCGCCGGCGCCTATGTCGACGGCACCAGTGCGGCGCGTGCCCGCAGGCTCGGGATTGACCCCATAAAATACCGCGATGACAACAATTCGACAGCTTTCTTTGCTGCACTTGGCGACCTTGTTACACCCGGACCCACATTCACGAACGTCAATGATTTTCGGGCGATCCTTGTCGACCACGTTGACACCGCTTGAAAAATCACGGCAAACCAGCAGCTTAGGTCGGTTACACGTGCCCCGCTTAGCAGTCCTTGAACGACCGTGATCCGATTGACGCTGTTTTCCCCGCTCCGTCTGCCCCGCCTCTTTTCAGCGCGCATCGCCGCGCTTGCGATCCTGCTTGGCTGCACGTGGAGCAGCAGCGCGCTGGCCGACTTCCGGCTCTGCAACAATACCGGCGGCAAGGTCGGCATATCGCTTGGCTACAAGGACAATGAAGGCTGGGTCACCGAGGGCTGGTGGAATCTCGCACCGCGCTCCTGCGAGACGCTGCTGCGCGGCAATCTCGTCGCACGATTTTATTATGTCTATGCCATCGACTACGACCGTGGCGGCGAGTGGTCGGGCAAGGCATTCATGTGTACGCGCGAGAAGGAATATACCATTCGCGGGACCGAAGATTGTCTCGCCCGCGGCTTTGATCGCACCGGCTTTTTCGAAGTCGATACCGGCGAGCAGCGATCCTGGACCGTGCAGCTGACCGAGACAGGCGATCAGACTCCGTTGATCCCCGGTGCGCCATCGGTAAGCCAGCCGCAAACCGGCACACGGCCGCCGACCGGCGTTCTGCCGCTCACACCAAACGGAAACCAGAAACGATGAGACGACAGCGCCGCACGAAAATCGTCGCCACGCTGGGACCTGCCTCGGGTGATCGCAATGTCATCGCGCGCCTGTTCGAAGCCGGCGCCGACGTCTTCCGCATCAATATGAGCCACACCTCGCATGATCGCATGCGGGAGCTGATCGGCATGATCCGTTCGATCGAGCTGGAGCATGGCCGCCCGATCGGCATTCTGGTTGATCTGCAGGGACCGAAGCTGCGCCTTGGCACCTTCAACGGCGGCTCGGTGACGGTGAGCAAGGGTGACACCTTCATTCTCGATGCGAACAAAGAGCCGGGTGATGCCAGCCGGGTCTATCTGCCGCATCCGGAAATTCTTGAAGCGACGCAGCCTGGCCAGACCTTGCTGCTCGATGACGGCAAGGTGCGGCTGACCTGCATCGACAAGGCCGATGGCGTACTGACGACCCGCGTCGAAGTCGGCGGCAAGCTGTCCGACCGCAAGGGCGTCAGCCTGCCCGAAACCATATTGCCGTTCTCCGCGCTGACCGAAAAAGATCGCTCCGATCTCGATGCCGCGCTGAATGCCGGCATCGACTGGCTGGCCCTCTCCTTCATTCAGCGGCCGGACGATATCGCCGAAGCCAAGAAGATCGCGCGCGGCCGCGCGGCGGTGATGGCGAAGATCGAGAAGCCGCAGGCAGTGACGCGTCTCGATGAAATTCTCGAAGTGACCGATGCGCTGATGGTGGCGCGTGGCGATCTTGGCGTCGAATTGCCGCTCGAAAAAGTGCCGGGCATTCAAAAGCAGATCACGCGGGCGGCACGCAGAGCCGGCAAGCCGGTGATCGTCGCCACGCAGATGCTGGAATCGATGATCGCGAGCCCGGTGCCGACCCGCGCGGAAGTCTCCGACGTATCGATTGCCGTATTCGAAGGCGCCGATGCCATCATGCTGTCGGCGGAATCGGCCGCCGGCCAATATCCGGTGGAAGCGGTCGCGACCATGAACAGGATCGCCGAAGAAGTAGAGCGCGACCCGACCTATCCGGCGGTGATCCAGGCGCAGCGCGGCGCGCCCGAACCGACGGGCGCCGACGCGCTGGCCGCCGCCGCACGGCAGATCGCCGAGACGCTCGATCTTGCTGCCGTCATCTGCTGGACCTTTTCCGGCTCGACAGCTTTCCGCGTCGCGCGCGAACGGCCGATGCCGCCGGTTGTCGCCATCTCGCCCAATATCGCAACCGGCCGCAGGCTGTCGCTGGTCTGGGGCGTGCATTGCGTGGTCGCCGCTGACGCGCATGACCAGGACGATATGGTGGTGCGCGCCTGCCGGATTGCTTTCACCGATGGCTTTGCCAAGGCCGGGCGCCGCGTGATCGTTGTTGCCGGTGTGCCGCTCGGCACGCCCGGCGCGACCAACATGTTGCGCATTGCCTTTGTCGGCGCCGATCAGGCCGAGCCTTGAGCTATCTCGCGCCGGGCCTTGCGCCCGTTGCGCAAAATGCATTTCACAAACGCGAACCTATAATAAGACGGTGCGTATCCGCACAACTTGACGTTGCCGTTTCCTCATCGCCTCGATAGCTTCGGTATCGGGTTGGGGAATCCGATGAACCGTTTTGTTTTCGGTGTTGTAGTTTTCGCTTTGCTGGCCGTTCCGCATACGGCTTTCGCTCAAAGTCATTCCGCGCGTGGCCTCGCGCTGGGCTGGTACACCGACGCTTCGAGAAGCGTACTCGGTCGTTTCAGGGGTGCGAAGATCGTGCGGCTGCAGCGTGAGTATGGCGTCCGCCATACCGCTGTCACCGTCAGGTTCATGGCTTACAGAAATGGCCGCGTTGACAGCGCGCGCATCGATCGGTCAAGCGGCAACGCCGCCTTCGACCAACGCATCATCCAGATCGTGCAGTCGGTGAAATTGCCGCCAATTCCGGCGAACTTCACGAATGAGAAGGTGGCACTCAGCCAGACGATCGCATTTCACTAGGCGTCATGGCACGAGCTGAAAGTCGCGAACGCTGAGCGTCAGATATCGCGGCCTTCGACCTTCTCGCCGATCGATTTGATGAGATCCGGAATCCGCGGCAGGTGCGGATTGATTTCGAGCGCTTTGCGATAGACCTCAAGCGCCCGCTTATCGTCGCCGAATTCCTGCATGATCAGACCGAGGCCAGCCAGCGCGCCGAAATGGCGCGGCTCGCGCGCCAGCACCTGCCGCAGATCCTCCAGCGCGCCGCGATAATCCTTGCGCATAAAGTTGATGGTCGCACGCCTGTTCCAGGCTTCGACGTAATCGGGACGCAGCTGAACGATCGAGTCGAGCAGCTTCACCGCCAGATCGAGATTCTTGGCGGCGACGGCCGTACGCACCCGCGTCATCAGAAGATTGGCCGTATCGCTCGGCGACACCAGCCACTGCGCCCAGATCCGGGCCTCGACCATGCTGGCGGATTTGGCATCGGGCGCCGCCTTCAGCGCGCCGAACAGGAATTCGAGATCCTGATGCTGATTGACCTTGGGCAGCTTTTCCGGCGGCTGCGGCGGAGTCCTGTCCTGCGCGGCCGCCGGGGCGGCCAGCAAGGCGCCCATGACGGCAGCAGCGAGGAAAGAGCGGAACGGGGCATATGACATGCCCAACAGCTTAAGCCCGCCGGGCCGGCGGGCAAGCCTTCATAACGTCACGCATAGGTGAAGCGCAGAGGGATGCAGAGGGATAATGGCGCCCGCGCAGGCGCCAAGACCGCTTCAGGTGATCAGCCCTGGCGCGCCTTGAAGCGACGCTGGGTCTTGTTGATCACGTAAACCCGGCCCTTGCGACGGACGAGGCGGTTGTCGCGGTGACGCGCACGCAGCGACTTCAGGGAGTTGCGGACTTTCATGACCGGTCTCTATTATCTTACGGCCGCAGAGCAGCCTCGAACCAAAACACAAAGGCCGCGCGGCGCTGGCGAGCGCTCGCGGCCCCAAATCTCGGCGGGAAGTTAGGCAGAGCGGGCCAGGAAGTCAACGCCGGGAGACCGATATTTCGGTAAAATAGAACCAGAGACGACGCGATTAACGAGGCTTTTCGGCACGAGTACACGGCGGACGCTTCTGGATTCCCTCCCCCCGCCGAATGCCTTCGACTCAGGGCGTCAGCCAGACCACGCCGAGATTGCACCATTGCCAGCTTTCCAGCGCCCCCGAAATCAGCGCGTCATCCCGGACCGCAGCCGGCAACACTAGTAAGTCCGGCCGGACGCCGCGCGCGGCGGCAGAATGAAGACCAGCCTGTTGTCTTGACGGTTTTTATCGCTCGGCAAGTCGACGATCGCTGCGTTCAGCTTGCATTCTTTCAAGTAGTTCTCCCAGAGCTTCTTCTCATGATTCGGGATATCTTCGATGATCATGATTCCGTCTGAATTGAGTTGAGGGAGGGTCAGTTCAACAACGTTCCGATTGGCATAGAATTGATGCAGACCATCATCAATAACGATGTCCAGTTTCGGGAGTTGAGCCAGCAACTCGGCGATCGTAACGGGCTTGGTTTGATCGACGTAATGGGTGCTGATGCCCGGTTCGGAAAACAGGATGCGTTTGTCGACATCCGCGCCGATCACCTCGCCGTTGAGGAAAAAGTCGCGCCACGCCCGGAGCGACGCGCCTGGCACACCCGTGACACCCATGGATGATGGCACATCAAGATTATTGGTGCCGATACCGATTTCCAGAACATTCGGACGCCTGCCGACATATCTGGCGAGCAGAAAATTATACAAAATCGAGTAGTTATGCCATCCCATCGCCTTGTCGCTACCGCGGAAGAAAAACAGTTTGCAGAGTTCTGTGGGGTGCTTTTCGTAGTGAGGGATCAGCTTGATGAGCAACTCAAGCTGTAGCCGCAGGATGCCTATATCGCCATAGACGATCAGACGTTCCTTTACGACCGAGCGATAGGCCTCCACCATGTCTTGTTGAATGATGGTCGGCTCCGAATGCATCAGATTGACGCCGCCAAATCTTTGCGTGTCGCGGCGGAACCATGATCCATAAGAGAAGACAGTCATGGCCGTCCCCTGATTAGGAGCAATCCAGGTGTTTGCAGCGGGTGAAAACAACACCGCAGATAGCGTGAGATTCGGCCCGGCGAATATTCCGACCTCATTAATCGCGGCAGACAGACCGTTACGCAAAACCGCAACATCAAAGCTTTCCGGCATTGCCGCTATGCCAGTAAACGCAGCCGCCAGGATTGATTTTGGAGGAAGAGCGAGGCACTGCATCTGAAACAGCAGACCGTGGTTGCAAACAACGAAGCCCGCATCAGCAAGCGAGAACATCTCCGCTGCTTTAGGCGACATGGTGACACCAAAGTCGCTATATATTCCTCCCATACGATCAAGCACCATGATCTTGAAAAGATCTGCCGCGAGAGCAAACTTTCGAGCTGCCAGTAGCTTCTCAGCGTGACTGTATAAGCCATTGTCTGAAAGGATGCTGATATCGACTATCGTGACCAAAAACCCCGCTGCCTGCAGCTGCTTCTGGACCTGCGCTCCGACCGAAAGCTGGTTCGTCCAGAGAAAGTGCGTCCAATCCGACGACATCCGGCGCCTCGTTTCAATATAGGCGTGCAGGGCTTTTTCCGGCGGTTCATGCGGATTTTCCGGGTCGGTCACCCATATCTTATGGGTGAAGTGAGGAATCCGCCTTGAGGGACAAGCCACTTGGGACGAACGCAGCAAGTTCTGCGCAAAATCCAATCTGTGGCGGTGTATGAAGGGTGTGACAGGGTCCGGGAAGCCTTGAAAAAAGGCAGCCACTTCTGGATTTAGAGGGGATCCCTTGGCGAGCCGGGCCTCAAGTTGCGTTTGAACCTCATTGTGAAATTTCAACGCTTCGGCAATATTCCATCCAGCCATGTCAGTAGCTCGCTATCAATAACGGCGTGAAAGAATCAAGACAGCTTTCATCAATCCGGAAATTCGCGCTGCGGCAGAATGAAGATCAGTCTGTTGTTCTGATCGTTCTTTTGATGGGGCAGATCGACGATCGCCGCGTTCAATTTGCTTTGTGACAGATAAACGTCCCACCGTTTCTTTTCATGCCGGGGAACGTCTTCGATAACCATCATTCCCCCGTCTGCGAGCTGCGGGAGCGCGAGCTCGACGACATTTCGGCTCGCGTCAAAACAATGCCCGTCGTCGATAATGAGGTCCAACTTTGGAAGCTGAGCCAAAAGCGCCGCTATGGCGACCGGCTTCGTCTTATCGACGCCATAGCTCTGGATCCCCGTTTCGGACAACAGAGCATTGCCGTCCGCCTCTGCTCCGATCACCTCGCCGTTGACAAAAAACTTTCGCCACGCGCGAAGTGACCCGCATGTCACGTCAGCAGGCGATGGCTCATCGGGATTGTTTACGCTGGTTCCGATTTCCAGGAGGCTCGGGCTTCTGCCAACATATCTGCCAAAGAGAAAATTATACAAGATCGAGTAGTTGTGCCGCGCCGTTGCTTTGTCGCTTCCGTAAACATCAAACAGTTTGCAAAGCTCGGTCGGGTGTTTCTCATAGTGCGGGACCAGCTTGATAAGCAGCTCCAGCTGTATCCGCAGCAACCCGATGTCGCCATAGACGGTCAGATTTTCTCTCGCGACTGATCGATAATGCTCCACCATGTCCTGGCGCATGATGGTTGCCTTTGCGTGCACCAGGTCGATGTTGCCAAATGTCTCTTTCTCTCTGCCGAACCACGAGCCATAAGAAAATACGGACATCGCAGCGCCTTGACTGGGAATAATCCACGTATTTTCGGACGGCGAGAACAACACCGACGATAACGTCAGATTGGGCCCACCACAGGGACTGATCTCGTCCAGCCCTGTCGGACGACCATTGGCGCGCGATACCGCCGCGTCAAAACTCTCAGGCACGGCGGCTATGCCCGTGAAAGCAGCTGCAAGCATTGATTTTGGCGGAAGGGCTATACACACCATTTGAAACAGCAGATTGTTGCTGCAAACAGCGAGCCCCGCATCCGCGTACGAAAACATCTCTACGGCTCTGGGGGTGACGTTCGCGCCAAGGTCGCTGTACAACCCTCCCATGTGGTCGAGGATCATCATTTTAAAGAGGTCCGCGGCACAAACGAATTTATTTGCGGCTATAAATTTTTCGGCGTGGTCATAGAGAACATTGCTGGAAAACGAGCTAACGTCGGCGACTGTTATGGAGCAGCCGGCCGCCTGAAGCCGCTTCTGGATTTGCGCCCCGATTGAGAGGTTGTTCGTCCAGAAAAAATGCGCCCAGTCAGGCGGCATCCTTTCGATCGTCTGTTGATAGGTGTAGAGGTGTTCTGCTGTCGGCATATGCGGATCAATTGAGCTTGTGATCCACACTTTATGAGAGAGACGGGGGATATGCCGGGACGGCGATGCTCCCCCAGCCGGACGGAGCAACCTCTGCCCGAAGTTCAATCCTTGGCTGTGGATGAACGGCGTGATCGGGTCAGGAATATTCCTGAACGCGGCGGCCAAGGCGCGGTTTGGACGTAGCTTGGTCAGCCCAACGTTGAGCTGGTTCTGCACTTCGGTATGGAAATCGAACGCTTCCGCAATCTTCCGTTCGGCCATATCACCGGGACTCGTCAGATGAAAAACTCAAAAGAAGACGATGCGCCCAGTCTCCGGCCAGCGAAGTGGAGCATGAGTCCTAATGCCCCGGTTTTTGAAAAGCGCATGCACTGCCTGTCGCCAAAAGAGAGGTTGGCGTGAATACCCTCTCTGGTTGTTCCGCGAAGGTCATCCATTGTTCGCCGCAGTCAATATCCGATCGGGAATGGATCGGCTCGAGAGCTTAAAGCGGCAGTTGGCTCCCCTGCCGGCTTCGCCCACGCTATGAGGACCCAAGCATCCCGGCTCGTAAGCGATAAACTGTCTGGCACTCTGGCGTCCCGTCCAAGAAGCGGCGGCGTGGAAGGAGGCTGATGTGGTCGGGCGGCGCTCCATGTCTTTGGACGCCAACAGGGTCGCTCCACGCGGCTTGTGCTTGCGTCGCTGACAGAGACCCATTATAGGGGCGCCTACATCCGCAAATCACGGCGGGCGCGTAGCTCAGCGGAAGAGCACTACCTTGACATGGTAGGGGTCACAGGTTCGATCCCTGTCGCGCCCACCATTTTTCATATAATAATCAATACGTTGCGTTTGCTCACATCTTCTGATGGCTCTCTCAGAGCGGCCATCAGCAACGCCGATATCCGTTCGGATTGCCTCTGCAGCTCGCCAAGGAGCGGCCAGCTTTCCCCGCACAAGCCATCACTTCCCCAGCACAAACTGGCGGATCACCCGCTCAGCCAGTAGCCCCAGAAACAAATTGACGCTTGCAAATCCGAACAAATAGCCCTTGTCCAAAATATTGTTGCCATAGCCGTCATAGTAAGCCGAGCGCAGCCATTCCACCGAATGGAACAGTGGATTCCACGACATGTAATATTGAACCTTGGGCGGCAGCGCACTGGGGTAAATAAAAACGCCTGATGTGGCATACATCACAATAAGGGAGAGAAAGACGATGACGATCCAGAACTTGAAAACCTTGTAAAGAACAGCGCCAAGAAAGCCGATGGAAAAGCCGAGATAGATACTTGCGAAAACCGCTAACAGCGCCTGCTCAGGATAAATCGGCATAACGTCTACGCCGAACACATAAAGAATGAATACAAACAGGACCGTAACCCAAAAGGCTGTAATAACTTCAAGAATTCCTCGCGCGATAACCACGTCGACCGCCTTGACGATCGGGAAGTAAAGCAGCGGCGAATTTTGCACGAGGCTCATTGAGATCATGCGCGCCGGATATAAACATAGAATGTAAGGCAGGATGCCTGTCCCCAGAAAGACGGCTGGACTGGTTCCAAAGGGCATGAAGCGCCGGATCACCACATAGAGCGTCATAACAAAACACAGGTGGGTGAGCGGCCAGAGAACCTGGATGACGTAACCCAAAAATGTGCGGCCGAAGCGCGTGCGCATATCGCGCAAAATCAGTGCACCGATGACTCGCATCTGCACCTTAATAGCTTCGAAAAAAAGCAAGTCCCGCTGGCGTATCGCTTCAGTTTTCACGAGGAACGATGCCCGATCAATTTCGCTGGAGCGCCCACAACTGTAGCAATATATTGACTAATAATACACATTAAAATGGCAGTAAATTGATTATGCTCCACATCTCCTGGGATGCCGACCGCGAACGCGCGCTCAAAATCGTTGCCAAGCCATCACCGCTTAAAATCCTCCTCAAGACCAAAGACGATCCGTTCTTCCTTGAGCGCTGGATCACCCATCATTCAAACATCGTCCCCTTTACAGACCTGATCATTTTCGACAACGACTCGACAAACGAGAGCGTACTCAAAACCTACAAGCGCTTTCCCGGCGTTGCGGTTTTTAATTTCAAGGGAATGCACAACAACATTCATGACTGGGCCATACAACACGATCTCTATCGCGCCCTGCAGTCGTCGCAGCATTTCTGCTTTCTCGACACAGACGAATTTCTTGGCGCAATCATTGACGATCGCTGGGTAGCCGATTCCTCCATCATCGAATTGCTCAAGCCAGAAGAATCTACCCCTGCCACCTGGCTGTTCAATGCGGCTGGATCAGACACTATATTTGAAGTCAAAAGCCAGAGCGCTCTTGAGCAAGGAATGCTCTGGGGCAAGCCGATATTGGCACAGACACCTCCGAAGGCCGGGGTGCTCGCGCACACAGTTCAATTCGACCCTCAGATCTTCAACATTTCTACTGTCGCTAACTTTTTCATCCTTCATCTAACCAAATTAGATCGCGCGCAAAGAATTCAAACGAATATTAACAAGCTGAAGGCGCGCGGCGTCATACCGCAAGACGCTACGCTTGAGACAATCAAATCCATGAGTGTGAAACCCACCGATAGTTACAACGTAAAGCTCTATCTGGAGGAACTTCACAAGCTCATCTCGGCCAAAGAAACTCCGCCGACCACGGAGGCAACCGATGGGCACATCAAAATCGAGAATAATTCCTCAATAATATACGGGTCTCCCCGCACGCGCGACCTCGTGCGACAGCATGTTTCAGATAGCCCATCGCTCTATGAACGAATCGCCAATTGGCATGCCCAAGGGATAAAGTCTGGCCAGATACTTCCCCTGAAAAAGCCAAGGGACTTTTTGCTGCCTGCCCTTCTTCCGCCGCGTGTGTCAAAAGCAGAAGAAGGTGTCTATCTCGCAGCGTTACAAAACAGCCGCCACATTTTACAATTTGGGATAAACGACAGCATTTTTACGGCTCTCGCAAGCCCCACCCAAACCATCACAAGCGTTGATTCTGATGTTGGTGAAATCCTGAGAATCCGGGAGGATGAAACAATATCGCAAGCGGAAGCATCCGGCCGATTATCTCTCCGGTGGGCCGATATTGGCCCAGTCCAGAATTTTGGACGTCCACGCGGCGAACAATACAGATTCAAGTGGAGCTCTTATTCGTCTGCCTTTTGGCAAAAAGAATTCGATCTCGTATTCATCGACGGCCTGTTCCGTATCGCCTGCGCAGTTCAGGCCGCCCTAAAAGGCTGCCCCCTCATCCTCTTCCACGATTTCTGGAATCGGCCAGGCTACCATGCGGTCCTCGAAATCTTCGATGTGAAGCAGAAGGTCGACACGCTTGCAGCATTGGCGCCCAAGGCGGGCTTCGATCGGCCGGCTGCGATCAACATGTACGAAAGATACAAGGACGATCCGAATTAGCCGCACCTTGCGACAAGGGGATCGCATTCATGCGAAGGATTGTCTTGGAATAGCTGCAACTATAACGATATATTGCGCACGAACACATGGAAAAATGGCAGCTGAGGGCTCATGACCCCAATCTCATGGGAATCCGATCGCAAGCGAGCGCTCGAGTTCGTTGCTAGGCCATCACCGCTCAAGATACTCCTCAAGACCAGAGACGACCCGTTCTTCCTGGAACGCTGGATAACCCACCATTCGAAAATCGTCCCCAATAGCGACCTGATCATTTTCGATAATCATTCCACGGATGAACGCGTCCTAGAGACCTATGAGCGCTATGCCGACATCCCTGTCTTCACCTTTACAGGGATACATACGATACTCCATGATTGGGAAATGCAGCACGATCTCTATATCGCGCTGCAATCATCTCAACACCATTGCTTCCTCGATACAGACGAGTTTCTCGGCGCGATCGTGAACGATCGCTGGGTTGCCGATCCGACGCTCCTTTCCCTTCTGAAGCCGGACGAGTCCGTCCCCGTCACATGGCTACATAATGCCATCGGATCCGAGAACATATTCGCTGTCAGGGATTCTATGGAAAAGGGTCTGCTCTGGGGCAAGCCTATTCTGGCGCGGACACCGCCAAAAGCGGGAGTCCTTGGCCATAACGTCCAATTTGACCCCAAGGTTTTTGAAAACTCTACCCTCCACAATTTCTTTCTCCTCCATCTGATCAACCTCGACCGCGACCAGAGGATTCGCGCCAACCTCAACAAACTGAAGGCACGCGGCCGAGTTCCGCAGGACACGACGGTTGAAATGGTCAGGGAGATGAGCGCCGACGACAATGACAGTTACAATGTGAAGCTGTACTTTTCAGAGCTTCAAAAGCTTCTTACGAGCGAATATCCCGCACCACCAGACGAGCCCAAACCCGGCCAGTTGAAAATACAGAGCGATCTTACAATAAAATACGGGGCGCCTTTGGCGCAGGATACAATGCGGCGGCATTTGTCATGCCCCCCAACGCTTTACGAACGGCTCGCCGACGGGCACAAACAAGGGATTGATTCAGGCCATGTGCTGCCGCTGAAAACGCCGAAGGCACCTCCGGCGTCGGATTCGTTTCCATCCAGTATGACTAAGGCTGAGCAGGACGTTTATCTGTCAGCGCTTGAGCAAAGTCGCCATGTCATCGAATTCGGGGTCGGAAGCCCCACCTTCATGGCCGTGTCCAGCCCGGCCCACACCATCACCAGCGTAGATTCGGATGTGAACCAAATTCTCAAAATACGCCGAGATAATAAGATATCGGAAGCTGAAGCATCCGGGCGGTTGTCCCTGCGGTGGGCCGATATCGGCCCGGTCCAGGACTGGGGCCATCCCCACGGCGAGCAATACCGATTTAAATGGAGCTTATATCCGTCGTCTTTCTGGTTAAGACCCTTTGATCTCGCTTTGATCGATGGTCGCTTCCGTGTCGCCTGCGCAGTTCAGGGCGCCTTGAACGGCTGTCCTATGGTTCTCTTCCACGATTTCTGGGACCGGCCTTACTATCATGACGTTCTCGAGATCTTTGATGTGAAACAGAAGGTCGACACTCTTGCAGCATTGACACCGAAGCCAAGTTTCGATCGTGCCGCTGCACTTAACCTGTACGAAAACTACAAGAACAATCCCAATTAGCCACACACCACGAATGTATGGTGATGAGTGAAAACCAGACTTATCCACGCGAGTGGAAAGGTTATTGTCCGGTCTGCGAAGCAGATGTGACGTTTCGTGCATATGGAGACTGGTACCGGGATCAGTTGCTGTGCCTCTCATGCGAGGGGCATTCAATCCCGCGCGAGCGATCGCTTATGGCGGTGCTGTCGAGTGAGAGACCCAACTGGAGGAACCTCGCCATCCATGAATCCTCCCCGTCGCCACGCGCGGTGTCCGCGAAGTTGGCAAGGGAGTGCCGCAATTATCTGGCATCGCAGTTATTCAGCGATGTTCCACTGGGTGACATCAAAGATGGCGTTCACTGCCAGGATCTTGAGCGTCAAACCTTTCCGGACGGCTGTTTTGACGTCGTGATTTCACAGGATGTCATGGAGCATGTCTTCGATCTAACCGCCGCGCATCGGGAGATCTGGAGAACGCTGATGCCGGGCGGGCTCCATATTTTTACCACTCCCGTTGCCGGCAACATGTATCGTTCGTCAAAACGCGCAGAGCGGGATGGCTCTGGCATCAAACACCTGTTTCCGCCGGACTACCACGGCAATCCCATTGACGAGAGCGGCTCGTTGGTAACCTACATCTTTGGATATGACATCGTGGACACGATCGCCGACGCGGCTCCGTTCGATGTCGAACTTCGGCGATACAATGATGTGACACGCGGCATCCTTGGCATGTTCACCGACGTGATCATTTGTCGGAAGCGACTGCCTTAGCGCGCAAAGATCTGCCCTCGCCGTGAGTGAGTTGGACTACCTCACCTTTCTCCAAAACTTCACTGGCAAGCGTCATTATTCAAGACGAGCTTTCGCGCCGCAAAGCATTTGCCCCGCGAGCGATTATAGAGGCATCTGATATCCGCAATCTTGCGTGTAGCTACGCGGAAGAACGCTTCCTCACATGACGGGAACAGTTTCGATCGCCCTCGCGCCTCGCGGTCGTGAATCTGCGCCAGAAACATCTTGCGGCGGGAAATTGCCTATCCTATCCTCGCGCAGGGAGGGAGCATGGAGAATTACTCGCGTAATCCGATCATTATCGCGGGCCATTCCCATACTGTGGCCCTTTCTGTCCCGTTTTGCAGGCCCGGCGCGCCCAGTTTGATGCCACTGCAAAACCCTAACTTTGTTGCTGTGGTCGGAGAGAACGATAGCGATAGCTATTGGGACTTTTTGGTCCAGTCTTCTCCCGGGAGGCAGGTGGGATTGTATTGGCTGGGTAACCAGCACACGGCACGTTTTCTCCTCGCACATGATCCCGACGTCGATTTTCTCCTGCCTGGCGCGGACTTTGGTGCTCCAGACAAAGGAGCAGTCATCGTACCGACAACACTTGTTGCTGACACCTTCAAGCCGGGGATGGAGGCTCTGCGGACACTCCTAAAGCGGCTACGCGATGTAGGCGCAGAACCGTTCTTGATCGGCACACCGCCACCTCGCGGCGATGAAGACTATCTAAAGGCGCTCTTCGACGCGAGAGACAAATGGTTTGTGAGCTTCTCGAATTTGGTCGGGGTCGATATCGACTCAGTAAAACTTGTCCCGGTCCGACGCCGATACAAAGCTTGGGTACTTCTCCAGCGCATGATGCAGGAGATCGCAGACGAGCACAGCATCCTCTTTATTCCATCTCCTGAGCAGGCCGCAGATCAAAACGGATATCTGAAACCCGAATTTGCGGTGGATACGACGCACGGTAATAGCGAATACGGCAAGATCGTTCTCGATAATGTGCTTGAAGCGCTGTCAGAACAGCACCTCTTCTGCAAGCAGCCTCAAAAAAAGGCCGCTCCGGCAGAACAGAATCATCCCTATAAAGCTTTATCTGACCGACATTTTTGGTCGAGAGCCTTTTCAAATGCCGCACCGTCGAACCTGCTGGATGCAAAGGACCTGCCGCTCGTAAAAACGGGACAGAAGGTCGTCAGTGCCGGCAGTTGTTTTGCAGCAACCGTCGTTTCTTATCTTGATCGCGCTGGGTTCTACTTCAGGACGGAACAGCGACCTCCAATGTTCAAGAGTAGACCGGAACATTTCGGCTATAGCGTTTTCAGCGCTGCCTACGGCAACATCTACACCGCACGGCAAATGCTCCAATTGCTCCGTCGAAGCCGTGGCACATTTCGTCCTATCGAAGACCGGTGGGAGACCACCGAGGCAATCATTGATCCATTCCGCCCCGGCCTGAAATACTATGCCAAATCACACGAGGAATTCGACCTGCTGACGCGGCAGCACCTTGAAGCTTGCATGCGCGCTTTTACAGAAGCTGATGTATTCATTTTCACGCTTGGTCTCACAGAGGCGTGGGTCTCCAAGCATGACGGCGCCGTTTTCCCGGCCTGCCCCGGAACCGTGAATGGCTCGTTCGACCCTGCAAAGCATGAATTCGTCAACTTTTCCTGCTGCGACGTTATTTCGGACCTGAGCCAATTTGTGGACGAACTGCGCGAAATCAATCCGGGCGTCAGGATCATACTGACAGTGTCGCCCGTGCCCATTGCAGCTACTGCTACTGACAACCACGTTCTTTCTGCTTCGACTCACAGCAAATCCGTTTTGCGGGTGGCAGCAGAAACAGTCTGCGCCAATCGACCAAACGTCACATATTTCCCCTCCTATGAAATCATAACCGCCCCCCATGCGCGGGCCCATTTTTTCCAGGATGACAAAAGAAACGTGACGCCCGATGCCGTCGACGCCGTGATGAAGATCTTCCTTTCCTGTTGCGAGCCAAGTCAAACAGCCGCTGATAATGCGTCTGAAGTCAAAGCTGCGGCCATCCAGAAATTCTCGGAGCGTTTTGCCGAGGCCGAATGCGAGGAAGTGATGGCTGATAGCCGGGTTTCAGGCTCCTTAACCGCGCCATGACCTTCTCTGAAATATGCAATCCCTCTCGAGCGCAAACAATAGCGAGACTGTCCTTTCGAACAGCAATAAGCCGCCCCCTTTGCAGGCCGTGATGTGATCTGCGATTAACCGAGATCGATGAGCGACATGGATTCAGTAGAGCTAACCGGCGAACTATACACAGAGACATTAAAGAGGTTTCACGACATACTGAAACCCAGAACTTACCTTGAGATCGGAACGATGTTTGGGGCAACATTAGCCTTATCAAACTGCCGATCCATTGCTGTTGATCCAAAGTTTTATCTGCAAGGTGATGTTCTCGGGCGGAAGCCGAGCTGCCAGTTATTTCAGATGACAAGCGATGCGTTCTTTGAAGGACAAAACCCAAAATCCCTCTTGAACGCCCCCATTGACATGGCATTCCTTGACGGGATGCACCTATTTGAATTTTTGCTTCGCGACTTCAAAAACACAGAGAAGCATTGCAAGAAAAACAGCATCATCTTCATACACGATTGCATTCCGCATGATCAGTATAATACGACACGGTCGATTTCTGACCCAGATCGAGAAAAGTCTTCCCACAAAGACTGGTGGACGGGGGATGTTTGGAAAATCCTCCCTGCACTCAAGAAATATAGACCCGATCTCGCAGTAACAGTTCTTGATGCGCTCCCGACAGGGCTGGTTTTGGTCACCAATCTTGATCCGTCGAGCACAACTCTCGACGATCTTTACCAAAAGATCGTGTCAGAATTCCTCGACCAGAGCTTGACTGACTTTGGACTTCAAAAGCTGCTTGAAGTCGCAAATATCAAGCCGACGTCTTCGGTAGCAACCAAAGAGGATATCTGGAAACATTACTGGCTTTAGCGAGAGACACCATCTCGTCTCCCTCCAGGGGGTTTTGCAGGATCGATTTTTACCCTTCCGCTTCCGGAAGTCGATTTTTTGGGGCGGCCGCGTCGACGAGCTTCTCAATCCTCGCAGGCGCCCTGGCCTCTTGTTCCACAGATCGGCGCCCTGCAGCAGCAATTGCCCGCCCCGCCAAAGTGATCAGTACTGAAAGTTCTGTGGTCTGTGCATTTGTTGCTCCCAATGCCTCTCGCTACCTAGAGAAGCCCTCCCCGTAGGTCTCAAACCCTCATTCTTCAGGGCGTTCAATTTCCCTTCGGAGCGAGATTGTGCCGCTATCGCGGATTCGGCGCCTCACTGTCGTCGGCGGGAGGCACGAGATGAACACTTTAAAGTTGGACGCCTGGGACGCTGTCCAAAAATGGTCTTCTAACGAATAGGCGGAACAGAAGTGCGGCTTCGTGCTCGGACCACTGCATGATTCCGTCCCAAGAGGATATGCAACAAGCGAGATGCAACTGAACGTGGCGCAGAAAAAATGCCCTGAAAACAAGCGCTGACGCAGGAAGATGCTTATTGTTTTATCTATAATTTGGAAGCATATTTTCTATAATAAGTCGCCGTGAGGATGCATAATGCATTGCACTCTTTCTCACGCCGAATTTGAGGCATAGGTCGCGATCGGCAATTTGAACTTTGCAGAGCAGGTGTCTTTTTGACCACGACGGAGCCTTCAAGCACTGAGCGATCTCGGCCCGCCGTCGGAACTTCCGCTTCTTCGCCGACGAAAAGTGCCGACGACAAACGGGCCGCGTTGCTCTCTCCGAAGGTTCAGACCTATCTCGATCGTCTCGGCCTGTTCATCATTGCCATCGTTGTCTGGGAATTGCTGTCGCGGACTGTTGTCGATCCGTTCTGGATTTCCAGTCCCTATCTCGTCGGCTCGCGTCTCTATGAATTGGCTGTGAGCGGCGATCTCCTCTGGCACACCCGGGCCACCGTCTGGCAGGCGCTGTTGGGATTGGCGCTGGGCCTTGTTGTCGGCGTTGCGCTGGGCGGCTTGCTGACGGCATTCCCACGCCTTGCGCGGGCGCTCGATCCGTTCGTGATGGGCTTTTACAGCCTGCCGCGCATCGCCCTCGCTCCGCTGTTCATTCTGTGGTTCGGCATCGGCCTGCTATCGAAAGTGCTGATGGTGTTCTCGCTGGTGGTGTTCATCTTTCTGCTCAACACCATGCAGGGCCTTAAACAGGTCGATCGCGACCTTGTCGATCTGATGCGCTCCATGCGGGCATCGCGCGCGTTTATCGCCAGGCGCGTTCAGTTGCCATCGATGGTGCCGTGGCTGGTTGCCGCCGCGCGCATCAGCGTCGGCCTTGCGCTGATCGGTTCGGTTCTTGGCGAGCTTCTCGGCGCCAATCGCGGCCTTGGCTGGTACGTCGAATTTTCCAGCGGCCGGCTCGATACCACCGGGGTGTTTGCCGGCCTTGTTGTGCTGATGGTGGTGGCGGTGGCCATGAATCTCGCCATCGATCTGCTGGAACGCTATCTCAGCCCCGTCCCTTCTCAATCCTGATCCATGAGGATATGGACCATGACCTTTAAATTTCACGCTGCCGCGCTCGGCCTTACCGCCTTACTCGCCTTTGCCGGAAACGCGCACGCGCAAACCAAAATTATCGGCGGCATCGCCGCCTATAACGAGGCGCTGCTGCCGGTCTATGTCGCCGAAGATAAAGGCTATTTCAAAGACGCCGGCATCGCGCTGGAGCTGACCAATTTCAAAGGCGGCGGCCCCACCGTGCAGGCGCTGGTCAGCGGCAGCATCCAGATCTGCTTCTGCGCCGCCGACCATGTCGTGCGTCTGCGGTCGCGGCGGCAGCCTGCGGTCATTCTCGTCGGCCTCGATACCTTCCATTCCTATGCACTGATCGCAAAGGCCAGCGCGCCCTACAAGGATCTCGCGAGCCTGAAGGGAAAGCGGATCGGCATCACCTCGCCGGGCAGCCTCACCGACAACACGCTGCGTTATGCCATCAAGGAGCTGAAGCTCAGCCCCGAACGCGATTTTGAAATCGCCGGCGCCGGCGCCGGCAGCGCCATGAAGGCGGCGATTGACAGTGGCCAGATCGATGCCGGCCTTGTCATCCTTACCGAAATTGCCGCGCTGCTGAAAGAGCCGAATGCCTATAAGGTCGTGGTGGATTATCGGCACCTGCCCTACCCGTCTTATGCCGCATTGGCGCTGGAAAGCTGGGTGAAGGACAATCCCACTGTCGCCAAAGGCTTTACGAAGGCGCTCGGCAAGGCCATTGCCGATGTCGAAAAGGATCCGGAACTGGCGCGCAAGACGATCGCCAAGATGTATCCGAATTTCTCGCCCGAGCTTGTTGCCGAAGTCGCCAAAAGCGCGGTCGAGCGCATGCCGAAGGGCGGCATCGTCACCGAAGAGTCGATCAAGAATCTCAACGATATCCTGATCGCCGCCGACAGCAGCCTGAAGCCGGTGACGTTGCAGGAAGCCTTCGATCCCGCAATGCTGAAAGACTGAATTGCAGCGCGCGGCGCGACAAGAACATCGCATCGCGAAACACCTCTTTGTGAAAAGACGATTTGCCGATGCTGAGCCACGTGCTTGTCGAACGTGTTTCCAAGACTTTCGACAACGCCCAGACCGGGCGGGCGCTCGTGCTTGGCGATATTTCCTTTTCGCTTGAGGAAGGCGAGTTTCTGTCGATCGTCGGTCCGAGCGGATGCGGCAAGTCAACCTTGCTGCGCATCATCTCCGGCCTCGTGCCGCCGACATCGGGACAGGTGCTGATCCGGGGGGAGCGCGTCGAAGGACCACCGCGGAAGGTCGGCTTCATGTTTCAACGCGATACGCTGATGCCCTGGGCCAGCGTGCGGCAGAATATCGAAGTTGCCCTTCAGCTTGGCGGCATCCCCAAATCGCAATGGCCGGCGCGGATCGAAGAGTTACTCGCGCTGCTCGGCCTCAGCAACCACGGGGATTATTTGCCCGCTGCATTGTCCGGTGGCATGCGCCAGCGCGTGGCACTCGGGCGGCTGCTCGCCTATGCGCCCGATCTTTATCTGATGGACGAGCCGTTCGGGGCGCTCGACGCCATGACGAAAATGCTGATGGGACGCGAGTTACTGCGGATCTGGAGCAAGGAAGCCAAAAGCGTCATCTTCATCACCCACGACATCGAAGAGGCTGTTGGCCTTTCCGATCGGGTGATCGTGATGGCGGCGGGGCCTGGCCGCATTCAGGCGGATTACAGGATCGATTTGCCCCGTCCGCGCGATTACAGAACCGTGCGGCTGCTGCCGGAATTCCGCCAATTGGTCGAAAAAATCTGGGACGACATCGGCTTCAAGGCCGAGACGTCACACCAATGCTCTGACCGGAAACATACGTGAGCAAGACTGTTCACGCACTTTCCCGCGCACCGACCTCACACCAGGCCGTAGCCGCCGCCACCCGGCGTCTCGATCACGAAGATATCGCCCGCCGCGAGTTCCGCCCGGCCGGATGACGCGATCATCTCGCGCTCGCCGGTCTTGCGCTCGACCCATTGCCGGCCCGGCGCGCCATCCTCGCCACCCTCCAGACCGAAGGGCGCAACGTTGCGGCGCGACGACACGATCACCGCCGTCATCGGCTCAAGGAATTCCAGACGACGGACAGCGCCCTCACCGCCGCGCCAGCGGCCGGCGCCGCCGGAGCCATGACGGATCGAGAAGTCATGCAGCCGCACCGGATAGCGCAGCTCGAGCACCTCGGGATCGGTCATGCGGGTATTGGTCATATGCACCTGCGTCGCCGATGCGCCGTCGAAGAAATCGCCGTTCAGCGTATGACCCGCACCACTGCCGCCGCAGATCGTCTCGTAATATTGATAGGTGGCATTGCCGAACAGGAAGTTGTTCATCGTGCCCTGGCTGCAGGCCAGCACGCCCAGCGCGCCGAACAGCGCGCTGCACACCGCCTGGCTGACTTCGGTATTGCCGGCCACCACCGCGGCGCCCGGCTTGGGCGACAGGAAGGTGCCGGCCGGGATGATGATCTCGATCGGCTTGAGGCATCCGTCATTGAGGGGAATATCCTCGCCGACCAAGCATCGGAACACATACAGCACCGCGGCCCGCGTCACCGCCGGCGGCGCATTGAAATTATCGCCGCGCTGCGGACCGGTGCCGGTGAAATCCACAATCGCCGACCGCTTGTCGCGATCGACCGAGACGCGCACCCTCAGCGGCGAGCCGTCATCCATCGTGTAGTTGAAGTCGCCGTCGCCGATCCGCGCGATCACGCGCCGCACGCTTTCCTCGGCATTGTCCATCACGTGCTGCATATAGGTCGAGACATTCTCCCAACCCCAGTCCTGCACCACGCGATTGAGTTCGTGCACGCCGGCCTCGTTGGCCGCCACCTGCGCCTTGATGTCGGCGACATTCACATCCGGATTACGCGCCGGATACCGGGCGCCCGCCAGCAAGGCGCGGAATTCAGCCTCGCGAAACTCGCCCTGATCCATCAGCAGGAAGTCGTCGATGACGACGCCCTCTTCCTCCAGCGTCTTCGAATTGGGCGGTGTTGAGCCCGGCGTCGTGCCGCCGATATCGGCGTGATGGCCGCGGCTGCCGACAAAGAAGCGGATGGCGCGGCCGTCCGGATCGAAGACCGGCGTGATCACGGTGATGTCGGGCAGATGCGTGCCGCCATTGAACGGATTGTTCAGCGCCACGACATCGCCCGGACGCAGCGTCGATTGCCGGCGGCGCAACACGGTGCGTACGCTTTCGCCCATGGCGCCGAGATGCACCGGCACATGCGGAGCATTGGCGACGAGATTGCCTTCGGCATCAAAGATCGCGCAGGAGAAATCCAGCCGCTCCTTGATATTGACGCTCATCGAGGTGTTCTGCAGCACCGCGCCGGTCTGTTCGGCAACGCTCATGAACAGGTTGTTGAACAATTCGAGAAGCACCGGATCGGCGGCCTTCTTGTCCGACACGCTGGCCGAAACCCGCGCCGTCTTGCGGCGCAGGATCATGTGGTCATGCGCGGTGACTTCCGCCGACCAGCCGGGCTCGACGATGGTTGTGGCCGCAGCTTCGCGAATAAGCGCCGGGCCTTCGATCTCGTCGCCCGCCCGCAGCGCCTGCCGGTCATACACCGGCGCATCGTAATTTTGCCCGTTGCTCCAGAGCGCGACGTGATCGATCGCCGACAGCGGCTCGCCCGCGCGCGCCGGCAGCTTCATGTCATGCACGGCCTCGCCGGGATAGATCGCCTCCACCACCACGCTTTCTGCGATGAGCGGCCGGTCGGGCGTTGCAAAGCCGAACCTTGCGCGGTGCGCCTCAGTGAAGGCGTCCACCATCTCGTCAAAGCCCGCGAGCGTCACTGCCAGTGCCGCCTCGGTGCCGGCATAACGCAGATGCACCTTGCGATCGACAATGATGGCCTTCTGCGATGCGCCCTGCTCGACCAGCGAGCGCGTCGCGGTGTCAGCCAGCCCGTCCGCGCATTGCGTCAGCGCCGGCAAGGCATCCTTTGCGAAGGCGATCTCCATCGCCTGCTCGCGCATCGCGCTCTGGTCGGCAAGGCCCATCCCATATGCCGAAAGGACGCCGGCAAAGGGATGGATAAACACCGTATCCATCTGCAACTGGTCAGCGACAAGACAGGCATGTTGGCCGCCGGCGCCACCGAAACATTGCAGGGCAAAGCGCGTGACGTCATAGCCCTTCTGCACCGAAATCTGCTTGATGGCATTGGCCATATTGGCCACGGCGATGCGCAGAAAGCCTTCAGCGATGTCGCGAATGTCGCGCTTCTCGCCGGTGGCCCTTTCGATCTCATCGGAGAGCTGCGAAAACTTCTTGCGGACGATCTCGGCATCAAGCCGCTCATTGCCCTGCGCGCCGAAGATCGCCGGAAAATGCGGCGGCTGGATCTTGCCGACACAGATATTGGCATCGGTGACCGTCAGCGGGCCGCCGCGGCGATAGCAGGCCGGCCCGGGATCGGCACCGGCTGAATCCGGCCCGACACGGAAACGCGAGCCATCGAAATGCAAAATCGATCCGCCACCGGCCGCGACGGTGTTGATCGCCATCATCGGCGCTCTGATCCGCACACCGGCAATCTCGGTATCGAATGTGCGCTGGAACGCACCGGCATACAAAGCAACGTCGGTTGACGTTCCGCCCATATCGAAGCCGATGATCTCATCGAAGCCGGCCATCGCCGCCGTGCGCGCCGCGCCGACAATGCCGCCGGCCGGGCCGGACAAAATCGCATCCTTGCCCTGGAAGCGCGGCGCATCGACAAGGCCGCCATTGGACTGGATGAAAAACAATTTGGCGTCGCCAATCTCCGCCGACACGCGATCGACATAGCGCCGCAGGATCGGCGAGAGATAGGCATCGACCACAGCGGTATGGCCGCGCGGCACCAGCCGCAGCAGCGGGCTGGCTTCATGGCTGGCCGAGACCTGCGTGAAGCCGGCTTCGCGCGCCAGCGCGGCGATGCGGCGTTCGTGATCAGCAAACTTCCAGGCGTGCATGAGCACGATGGCGCAGGCGCTGATGCCTTCAGCGCGCGCCTCTTTCAGCATGGCACGAATGGCTTGTTCATCGAGCGGCGCCAGCTCGTTGCCATTCACATCGATGCGGGCGGAGATTTCCGCGACCTTGCTGTAAAGCGGCGACGGCAAGGTGATGTTGAGATCGAACAGACGCGGCCGCGCCTGATCGCCGATCCGCAGCGCGTCCTTGAAGCCTTGATTGACGATCAGCAAAGTGCGCTCGCCTTTGCGCTCCAGCAGCGCATTGGTGGCGACCGTGGTGCCCATCTTCACAGTGTCGACCACGCCTTGCGGAATCGGTTGGTCGAGTGGCACGCCCAGCACCTGCTTGATGCCGGCAATGGTGGCATCGGCATATTGCTCGGGATTTTCGCTCAGCAATTTATGGGTCGAGAGCTGCCCGTCCGGATCGCGCACGACGATGTCAGTAAATGTGCCGCCACGGTCCACCCAGAATTGCCAGCCGCTCTTCATCGTCCCAACTCTCTCCGCTCGGTCTCACAACGCGCCAAGGGCCACGCTGCCTCACATAACGACATATTCTCGGTAAATTACAGATATTTTCGCTCGCCGATGGCGATCTGCAAGGCGCGCCGTTGCACTGAAAATAAGCAGAGAGACGATTTCTTCTGCGCGAGAACCTCAGCCAAGAAGATTATTCTTGAGGGTCGCGACATCGCTCTCTCCGACTTATCATGGGGCATGCATCCAGGAGAACGCGCACTTTTTGTCGGTATTCGATTGATAATTTATGCGCAAAGTGGAATGATGCCAAGGAAGGGAATTTTAGCAATGCCGCATGATCGCGACCAGCCCTTGCATGACAAACTGCGCCAGCCCATCGTTTCCTCCGCGCATCTGGCGGCAGGAAGCTCGCCGGCTTTATCCGAGCTGGAATATGGATTGATCCTCGCGGTCCATGCCTTCGATCGCTGGATCGTGCGCTGCATGGCCGCCGCGGGGCTTGCCAATCTATCGCCCATCGAAGTGCTCATTCTGCATATCGTGCGCCATCGCGATCGCGCCAAGCGTTTTGCAGATATCGCGCTGATCCTCGATATCGAGGAAACTCATGTGATCGCTTATGCGTTGCGTAAGCTTGAAACCGCGGGCCTCGTGAAAACAAAGCGCGAGGGCAAGGAAAAGATCGTTTCGGCCACCGAAGCCGGCATCAATCTGTGCAGCCGCTATTCCGAGGTGCGCGAACAGTTGCTGGTCAAACCGCTGCGCAGCTCGGGACCTTCGGAAGTGGCCCTCTCCGATGCCGGCGAAATGCTGCGGGCGATCTCGGGCTATTACAATCAGGCGGCACGCTCGGCCGCGACGGTGTGAGCGAGATGGCCAGCCGATCAACACATAAAGCCGCAGACGCTTTTGCTGCGGCTATCTTCGAATTGGAATGGAGACATGCATGACATCGCCGACTGATCTCGTGCATCTGGAAACAGACGTGCTGGTGATTGGCGCCGGCGCGGCCGGCATGGTCGCGGCTTTGTCGGCCGCCGATGCCGGCGCCGATGTAATCCTCGCCGATCGCAGTCTGATCGGCCGCAGCGGCGCCACCATCATGGCGCAGATGACGGTGGCGGTGGCGCTCGGCTCGGAAACGCCGGACGACTGGCATTATCACCTCGCCGACACCATCACCGCCGGCCGTGGCCTGTGCGACGCTGATCTCGCGACGCTTGTCTGCGAACAAGGTCCGGCCGCCATCAAGCAGCTCGACGAATGGAAGGTCGGCTGGGCGCGCAAGCCGGATGGCAGCATCAAGCAGACTCACGCGCCGGGTCATGATCGCCCGCGGTGCGTGTATGTCGATTTTCTCTCCACCGGCCCGGCTGTGGCGAAGACGTTGCGCGGCCGCGTGCTGCGCCATGATCGCGTGACGCGGATCGGCGATCTTTATTTCACCGATCTCGTCACCTCCGATGACGGCGTCATCGGCGCAACCGGCTTTTCCGTTTCCGACGGCCGGCCGATCTCGATAGCGGCCAAGACCACCATTCTCGCCACCGGCGGCCTGACCAAGCTGTATCGGCGCAACAGCGCCTCGGCCAATATGGGCGGCGATGGTCACGCGCTGGCGCTGCGCGCCGGGGCGGAATTGATGGATATGGAATTCGTGCAATTCTTCCCCATCGGCCATCTGGCGCCGCGCCTTGTCGGCATGGACCCGATCATGTGGGACCCGTTCCGCTACAAGCTCGGCGGCAAGCTTCTCAATTCGGAGATGCGCGAATTCCTCAACGACTATGGCAGCGATGAAGGCGGCCGCTATATCGTCACGCGCGACAAGGCCACGCACGCCATCCTGAAAGAGGTGCAGGCCGGGCGCGGCTCGCCGGCCGGCGGCGCCTATCTCAGCTTCCAGCATATTCCTGAAGCGCAATTGCGCGAGGCTTTCGGCCCGGTGATCGACAAGCTCGCGGCCAATGGCATCGACCTGGGCAAGATGCCGGTCGAGGTCGCGCCGATCGCGCATTATCACATGGGCGGCGTGCGCATCGATACGGCGATGCAGACACGGCTGCCGAACCTTTACGCGGCCGGCGAACTGGTGGCCGGTGCGAACGGCGCCAATCGTCTGTCGGGCAACGCCATCACCGAGGCTTTGGTGTTCGGCCGCATCGCCGGTGAATCGGCTGCCGCGCGCGCCAGGGAAATCGCGGGGTCGAGCTGGCAGCAGCAGCTGGCCGAGCCGCATCTGGCGCTGGTCAATGCCTCGCAACCGCATCCCGATCTCAATCCGGCTGAATTGATTGCGCAGTTGCAGGATGTGATGGCCGATGACGTCGGCCCGTTCCGGACGCAGGAGGGGCTGGAGCGCGCGCTGGAACGGCTCGCCGCCTTGCGCCAGCAGATCGGCACGCTGCCGCCGGAGAATGGCGGCCATTTCAATCTCGAACGCGTCGACTGGTTCGACCTGCGATCGATGCTGCTGGTGGCGGAGACCGTCGCCCGCGCCGCACTGCTGCGCCAGGAAAGCCGCGGCGCACATCAGCGCGACGATTTCCCCGGCCTCGACGATGGCTGGCTGCTGCATCAGACGGTGACGCTGCGCGGCGACGATCTTTCATTCAGCCGTGTGCCTGTTCGCGCCGCCGCGGTTTCGGAGGTGGCGTGATGAGCGAAACCGCATCCCTGCTCGTTCGCCGCGGCGACGCGGGCGGCCCCAAATCGCTCAGCCGCTATGAAGTGCCCTATCGCGATGGCCAGTCGGTGCTGGATGGCCTGCGCTATGTGCGCGCGCATCTCGATCCGACCTTGAGCATTCGCTATTCCTGCATCAACGCCAATACCTGCAAGGAATGCATGATCGTGATCGACGGCAAGATCGATTACGCCTGCACGGTGCGCCTGCAGCCGCGCGAGATGGTGCTGGAGCCGCTCGGCAACAAGCCGCATCTGCGCGACCTTGTCACCGAGATCGCGCCGCCGGATGAGCGGCTCGCCACCGCGATCAAGAAGCGTCAGGGATAAGAGCGGGCGGAACAATCTTTCATGTCAGCTCCCGACAGCAACCGGCGCTTTATTGGTGAGAGCGTCCGTCGTCTGGAAGACGACAAACTGCTGCGGGGGCAAGGCCGCTATGTCGATGACATCGAATTGCCGGGCCTGCTGCATGCCGCCTTCCTGCGCAGCCCGGTCGCGCATGGCCGGATACTTTCCATCGATGTGACGGCGGCGGAAGCGCTGGCCGGCGTCACCCGTGTTTTGACCTATGCCGATCTGCGTCCGCTGCTGACCATGGACCGGATCGGACTGGCGATGCCGTCGGCGGCTATCCGTTATGATGTTGATCCGTATGTGCTCGCGCATCAGGAAGTCTGCCATGTCGGCGAGCCGATCGCGGTCGTCATTGCCGATAGCCGTCACATCGCCGAAGACGCTCTGGCGCTGATCACACTCGAAATTGAAAGCCTGCCGGCTGTCGTCGATCCGCGCAAAGGGCTGGAGCCGCAAGCGCCGCAGGCGCGGCTGGATTGCGCCGACAATCTCGTGGCCCGCATGACCGCCGGCTATGGCGATATCGATCAGGCTTTCGCCGATGCCGCGCATGTCGTCCACGAGCAGTTTCATCTGCACAAAGGCGGCGGCCATTCCATCGAGCCGCGCGGCATCGTCGCGCGCTTTGATGACGGCGAGCGCCTGCTGACGGTGTGGGATGGCACGCAGATGCCGCATCAGGCCAAGCGTGTGCTGGTGCGCTCGCTCGGTCTCAACGAGCATGAAGTGCGCGTCATCGCGCCCGATGTCGGTGGCGGCTTCGGACCGAAGTTTGTTTTCCATCCTGAAGAACTGGCGATTGCTGCCGCCGCCATGCTGGTCGGCGCGCCGGTGAAATGGATCGAGGATCGGTTCGAAAATTTCACCGCCTGCGTGCAGGAGCGCGATCAATATTGGGATGTCGAGGCGGCCTGCGATGCCGACGGCCGCCTGCTCGGCATTCGCGGCCATCTCATTCACGACCACGGCGCCTATACGCCCTATGGCATCGCTTTGCCGTTCAATTCCGCCACCAATCTGCTCGGCCCTTATGTTCTGCCGGCCTATCATCTCGACATTTCGCTCTGCCTGACCAATCTCATTCCGGCGACGCCGACGCGCGGCGCCGGCCGCCCGCAAGGCACCTTCGTGATGGAGCGGCTGCTCGATCGTTTGGCCGAACGCATGGCGCTTGATCGCGCCGAGATCCGCCGTCGCAATTTCATTCAGCCTGAACAACTCCCCTATCGCACGCCGCTGAAGACCCGCGATGGCGGCGCCATGACCTATGACAGCGGCGATTATCCCGAGTGTCAGCGCCGCGCGCTTAGCATCGCCGGCTGGGATGATTTCGAGCAGCGGCGCGAAGCAGCATTACGCGACGGGCGCTGGCTCGGCATTGGCCTTGCCAATTATGTTGAAGGCTCTGGCCGCGGTCCGTTTGAAAGCGCATCGGTCCGCATCGGCCCATCCGGCAAGATCGTCGTCACCACCGGCGCATCGGCGCAAGGCCAGGGCATCGCGACGATGCTGGCACAGATCGCCGGCGAAGCGCTCGGCGTCGAGCCGCGTGACATCTCGGTGATTGCGGGCGACACCGCTGCCAGTCCGCTCGGCCTTGGCGCATTCGCCAGCCGTCAGGCGGTGACGGCCGGCAATGCCGCTCATGCCGCGGCGCTCGAAGTGCGCGAAAAGATTTTGCAAGTCGCCGCCAACTGGTTCGAAGCCTCGCCGGACGATCTCGAATTGATCGACGGCCGCGTGCAGGTGAAGGGCGTCAGCGGCATGTCGCGCGGCTTCGGCGAGGTGGCCTCGGCGCTCGCCGGCCTGCCGGGTTTTGCGCTGCCTGCCGGCATGCCGCCCGGCCTCGCATCAAGCGTCGATTTCCAACCGCCCGGCCTCACCTATTGCAACGGCACGCATGTCGCGGAAGCGGAAGTCGATCCAGGTACGGGCGTCGTGCGCCTGACCCGCTATGTCGTCGTGCATGATTGCGGCCGCCTCATCAATCCGATGATGGTTGATGGACAGGTGATCGGCGGCGTCGTGCACGGCATCGGCAGCGCGCTCTACGAATGGATGCTGTATGGCGAGGACGGCCAGCCGCATGTCGGCACCTATGCCGATTATCTGATGAGCACAGCCGATGTGGTGCCGCGCATCGAGGTGCATCACATGCAATCGCCGACGCCGCTCAATCCGCTTGGCGTCAAGGGCGCAGGCGAAAGCGGCACGATCGCTTCGCTCGCGGTGATTGCCTCGGCTGTCGAGGATGCGTTGAAGCCGTTCGGGATAAAAATCCGCGATCTGCCGATGACGCCGGCGCGGCTGCATGGCTTGCTGCGGCAGACCGGAAAGAAGCTGCGATGAAAGCAGCTCCGTTCACTTATCATTCCCCGCAGACGCGCGCAGAGCTGCTTACGCTGCTCGGCGACCTCGATAACGCGCGCGTGCTGGCCGGCGGCCAATCGCTGATGCCGCTGTTAAATTTGCGCCTCGCTGCGCCCGATCATCTGATCGACCTGAATGGCGTCAAGGATCTCGATCATATTGAGATAGTCGGTGATCGCCTGCGGATCGGCGCAATGGTGCGCCAGCGAACGGCCGAGCGCTCGCCGATCGTTGCGGCCGCCTGTCCGCTCCTTGTCGAAGCTCTGCAGCATGTCGGCTATCAGCAGACGCGCAATCGCGGCACCATCGGCGGCAGCATCGCCCATATGGACCCGACCGCGGAACTGGCTGTCGTGGCAAAGGTCACCGATGCGCGGCTGGCCCTGCAAAGCCGGCGCGGCAGCCGCGAATTGTCCTTCGATGAATTTGCTGCCGGTTATCTGGCGACGATGATCGAACCGGACGAAATTCTGGCGCATGTCGAGTTCAAATGCTGGCCACAGCATCACGGCTGGGCCTTCCATGAAGTGACGCGCCGTGGCGAAAGCTTCTCAATGGTGTCCGGCGCGGCATTGATCGAACTCGACGCCGATGGTGCGATCCGCCAGGCGGCGCTGGTCGTCGGCGGCCTCGGTGCTGTGCCGATGCGGGTGGCCGAGGCGGAAAGCCTGCTGCGCGGCAAGGTGTTTAACGACGACATGCGTTTCGCCGCCGGCAGTGCCGCAGAACGATTGCCGGCGGAAGGCGATCTCTATGCGTCGGCTGAGTACAAGCAGCATCTCGCGGCAGTGCTGATCAGCCGCACGCTGGCAAAGGCGGTGTCGCGCGCGCGGAGATCCGATCGTGTCTGATACGCGCCGCATTGCCATCACCGTCAACGGCACCTTGCGCGAAGCTGTCGTCGATACCCGGATGCATCTGGCCGACGTGCTGCGTCACCAGTTCGGGCTGACCGGCACGCATCTGGGTTGCGAACACGGTGTCTGCGGCGCCTGTACGATTTTGCTCGATGGTGTCACCGCCCGCTCTTGCCTGATGCTGGCGGTCCAGGCCGATGGCTGCAGCGTCACAACCATTGAAGGCGTTGCCGACACTGGCGGACAACTGCACCCCCTTCAGGATGCGCTGGCGCGCCATCACGGCCTGCAATGCGGTTACTGCACGCCGGGCGTTGTGATGACGCTCTTGGAATTGCAACGCGAACTTGATGGCGCTGCCATTGACGAAGCCGGCATCCGCAAAGCACTCGCCGGCAACCTTTGCCGTTGCACCGGCTATCAAGGCATCGTCGATGCCGCTCTTGAAGTGCTCAACGGCTCGTCTCCCGCGCAAGGCAAGACGGGATGACGCAGACGCCTCAATGGATCGACATGACGCTGACCGGCCGTGTCGATCGCGACTGGGTGCGCGAAGCCGTCCGCATCATTGAGGCCGATAGCAACCGCTCCGCCGATACGCATCTGTTGCGCGTCGATCTGCCGGCAAGCCCGAATATTACGCTCTATCTGAAAGACGAATCCACTCATCCCACCGGCAGCCTGAAGCATCGCCTCGCACGATCGCTGTTCCTGTTCGCCTTGTGCAGTGGCTGGATCGGACCACGCACCACCATTGTCGAGGCATCGAGCGGCTCGACCGCCGTTTCGGAAGCCTATTTCGCGCGCTTGCTGGGGCTCGATTTCATTGCCGTCGTGCCGCGCACCACATCGGCTGAGAAGGTGCGCGAGATTGCGCGTTATGGCGGCCGCTGTCACTTCGTCGATGACAGCGGCGCGGTTTATGACGTGAGCCGCAAGCTCGCCGCCGATCTCGGCGGGCATTACATGGATCAGTTCACCTATGCCGAGCGCGCCACCGACTGGCGCGGCAATAACAACATCGCCGAATCGATCTTCGCGCAGCTCGACAAGGAAGACCATCGCGAGCCGAGCTGGGTGGTGTCGGGCGCAGGCACCGGCGGCACGCTTGCAACCATCGGCCGTTATCTGCGCTATCGCGGCTGGCGCACGCAGATCTGTCTTGTCGATCCGGAGACATCGGTGTTTCACCGTCATCTTGGCGGTGCTGGTACAGAAGGCAGGACGTCGAATGCGACGCCGATCATCGAAGGCATCGGCCGGCCGCGTCTTGAACCATCCTTTCTGCCCGAACTGGTAGACCGCTGCATGGTCGTGCCGGATGTTGCCAGTCTTGCCGCTGCGCGCGTGCTCACGCGCTATCTCGAACGGCCGTGCGGCGGATCGACCGGCACGAATTTCTGGGGCGCGGCGCGTCTGGCTTCGGAGATGCAGGAGCGCGGCGAAAGTGGATCGATCGTGACGATCCTGTGCGATTCCGGGTACCGCTACAACAGCACATATTTCAACGACGCGTGGATCAAGGATCGCGGTCTTGATCTTGCCCCCTATGAAGCCTGTGTGACGCGCTTCCTGGAAACCGGGCGATTTTCAAACGGCTGCTGATCCGCATCGCTGCGATACGCCGTCTGCGACAATTTGCGCGACATGCGCTTTGTAGCCCGCGGCCCTGATTGGAATAATCGGCAGCGGGTGGTGTAAGCCGTTGCGATCCTCGTCAATGCCGACAACAATAGCCGATAGATCCATGCGGGATTGAACCGCCAGACTGCCTTAAGGGAGTGCAGAATGTTTTCGCGCCTTGCAACGCTGCGTCCAACTTTTTATGCCCTGACCCTGGTCGCCGGGCTCACCACCGGCGCCGTCTATGCGCAGCCGCAGCCCCGCCTCGATGTCATCTATGTGCCGACGCCGCAGCAGGTGGTGGATCGCATGTTGACGCTCGCCGACGTCAAGGCCGGCGACTACATGATCGATTTCGGTTGCGGTGACGGCCGCATGGTGGTGACGGCGGCGAAGCGTGGCGCGCGCGGCTATGGCGTCGACATCAATCCGGAGCGCATCAAGGAAGCCAACGAAAACGCCAAGGCTGCCGGCGTGACCGACAAGGTCGAATTCAAGATCGCCAATCTGTTCGAGGAAGATCTGTCCAAGGCCGATGTCATGGCGATGTATCTGCTCACCGACATCAATCTGCGGCTGCGTCCGAAGATTCTCGATACGATGAAGCCAGGCGCGCGCATTGTCTCCCACGCTTTTGACATGGGCGACTGGAAGCCGGACGTGCAGGAAACCGTTGATGGCAGAAGGGTCTATTTCTGGGTGGTCCCCGCAAAGGTCGGCGGCAGCTGGACGGTGGACGGCGCGACCAAGATGACGCTGAATATTGATCAGGCCTATCAGTTCTTCACCGGCAAGGCGGAGATCGGGGGCAAAAGCGTCGACATCACTGATGGAAAACTGAAGGGCTCGGACATTTCCTTCACCGTCGACGGCAAGACCTATACCGGCAAGGTCAACGGCGACACCATCAGCGGAAACAACTGGAAAGCCAGCAAAGCGTGAGGCTCCGCGCCTGTCCCGACGCTTTCAGCCTGAGGCCCCGGCGTCAGGCATCACAGCTTGGCTTCAGTTATCCCTCGTCACCGAGAACCTGCTCCGGCGTGCAATCGTGGATTTCCCAGCCGTCGCTGGGAAGGAATGTCATCGAGGCGTTTTCGGCAACCAGCACCCAAGGGCGGGCGCCATCGGTATCGGCCCAGCCCGACACCACACCGATAAACTCCTCACTCGCGCGGCAGATCTTGAGCTTATGCCCCATATAAGCCGCGACTTCGTCATCCTTGGGGGTCACAACTTCCATGCGACAAGAAGCACAGAAAGGAGGCAAACGTTCCCTCCTCCCCGACAGCTTTTCGCGGGGATAAGTGGCGGGCGCGGCGCACGATATTTTTCGGCTCTCCCCGCAAATTCCGGGAACGTTGGCCCGCGCCGGGTTTTGATATCACATCCAAACCGGCCCCATCCCTCAAACAGGTTTGGATCGGCCGCTTGGTTCCCCCGACCAAGCGGCCTTTCTTTTTTGTAAGCCCCGCGCCTCCGCCAGCGCTTTATCCCCGCGCATCAGGTGCATCGACGCAGGCGTTGCGCTAGGTTCCAGCTTCGACTCGAACCCGTATGCGACGGCGCGTCCCGGCCAAGGCCGAGGCTCAAACTCGCCGCCAATGCACGTTTATCCCCGCCGGCCCGCGTCTTTGATGGATACTTCTGCGAATAAAAAATCGGAGCCTGCACCCAAGAAAACCGCGCGCGCCTGGCAGCGCATGCTGTCCGGCCGCAGGCTCGATCTCCTTGATCCGTCCCCGCTCGATATCGAGATCGAGGACATCGCCCATGGCCTCGCCCGCGTACCGCGCTGGAACGGCCAGACCATCGGCGCGCATATTTTCTCCGTCGCCCAGCACACGCTCCTCGTTGATATCCTCGCCCGCCAGCAGGGGCCGATCGACGACCGATTGCGGCTCGCCATTATGCTCCATGACGCACCGGAATATGTTGTGGGTGACATGATCACCCCGTTCAAGGCGGTGATCGGCGATTCCTACAAATCGGTGGAGCGCCGGCTGCTCGCCGCCATCCATGTACGTTTCGGCCTGCCGCCGCAGATGCTGGTGCGGGAAGAAAAACGGATCAAACAGGCCGACAAAGCTGCTGCCTATCTCGAAGCCACGCACCTGGCCGGTTTCAGCGAGGCGGAAGCGCGGCGATTTTTCGGCACGCCGCCAAAACTATCCCCGGCCCTGCAGCGCGATTATCTGACGCCCTGGCCGGCCGATATGGCGGCGTCACGTTTTCTGGAAAGGTTCGTAAAACTCTTCGGAGACTGACTTATTCTGTCCAAAGAAGCGCGCTAACACCCAGCTCGGGCCGTTCTTCCGCCGCCTGCAAATTTACCGCTCGGTCATTGCCATGATTCACGTCTGCTCCCTCGCCCGCCTGCATGACACCGTCGCCGAAACCGGCGCCCAGCATGTCGTGACGCTGATGAAGGACCTCGGCCGGGTGCGCCGTCCCGACTGCATCATCGAAGGCAATCATCTCCTCCTCGACATGGATGACATCACCGCGCTGATGGATGGCTATGTGCATCCGACCGAGGCGCATGTCGAACGGCTGATCGAATTCGTCACCGCCTGGGATCGTTCAGCGCCGATCGTCGTGCATTGCTATGCCGGCATCAGCCGCTCGACCGCCGGCGCCTTCATCACCGCCTGCGCGCTCAATCCGAAACGGGACGAATTATCGATCGCGCGGGCGATCCGCTCCTTCTCACCGACCGCCCAGCCCAACAGCCGTCTGGTGGCGCTGGCCGACACCATCCTCAATCGCAAGGGCCGCATGGTCGAAGCCGTGCGCGCGATCGGGCCCGGCATCGCCTCGCATGAGGGCCACCCTTTCCGGCTCGATCTCGACTGACCGGCGGCGCTGACCACGCGGCGGCCCGGATTTTCCGCCCGGCCCTATAAAGTGTTACATGCGACTTTGAGTCCGCGATGGCCGGCCCCGGCCAGCCCGCGCGGCTTTGGCGTGGCTGTTTTTGCGGATCAGGTTGCATGGACGTCCTTGTCGGTATCGTTTTGATCGTCATGGTCCTGATGGTGCATGGCCTGCGCCGGCGCGTGCGCGAGCTGGGCGTCACCGTGCGAGCGCTGGAGACACGGCTCACCGAGATCAGCCAGGGCGTCATTCCGGCGACGCCACATGCGCCGGGCGAAGGCGCCCATCACGCTCCCGCGTCCGAAGCGCTCACGCGAAGCCAGCAGGACGATGTCGCGGCCTCAGCGCCCATCGCCGATGAGCCGGAGCCGAGCCCGGCCGCGCCAGAGCCCGCGCCTGCCGCACCCGCCGAGGGCGGCACCACGCCCCCCACCGCCAAACCGCCTCGCTCCGCCGATTTCGAACGCCGCTTCGGCACCCAATGGGTGGTGTGGATCGGCGGCCTCGCGCTGGCGCTCGGCGGCATCTTCCTTGTGCGCTATTCGATCGAGGCCGGCCTGTTCGGCCCCGGCCTGCGGGTCCTGTTCGGCGGGTTGCTGGCGGCCGGCCTGGTCGGCGTCGGTGAAGTCATGCGCCGCCGCGAAATCCTCAGCGGCATCGCCCAGAATAGAGCCGCGCATATCCCGAGCATCCTCACCGCCGCCGGCACCACCGTCGCCTATGCCGACGTCTTTGCCGCCTATGCGCTGTATGATTTTCTCTCGCCGCCCACGGCTTTCGTGCTGCTCGGCGCGGTGGCACTGGCGACGCTGGCCGCCGCTCTGGTGCATGGGCCCGCGCTCGCCGGCCTTGGCCTTGTCGGCGCCTATATCACGCCGGCGCTGATCGGCGGCACCGAGCCCAATTACTGGGCTCTCTACATCTATCTCGCCATCGTCACCGGCGCCGCCTTTGCGCTGGCGCGGCTACGGCTATGGCGCTGGCTTGCCATCACCGCCGCCGCCTTTGCGCTGCTGTGGATGCTGGCCGGCCTGTCCGATCCCGCCGCGCTCAATGCGCATACTTTCCATGTCATTGTCGGCTTCGCGCTCGCGTCCGCCTTGATCGTCACCGGCTTTCTCTACGGACCAGAGCCGCAACGCGGACGCTTCGATCTCGTCTCCTGCGGCATCCTCGCCGGCTATCTGTTCGGCGCGTTCCTGCTGGTGATGGCCACTAGGCATGATGGCCTTGCCGTCATCACGCTGTTCGTTTTAAGCGCCGCCACGATCGTCATTGCCTGGCGCAGCGAAGCGGCCATGCCGGCCATCGCCGCCGCGGCATTGATGGCGCTGCTCGTGATCGGCCATTGGTCGGCGTCGGATTATTTCGTCGTGCTGCATGAGCCGGGCGGCCCATTCTCGGCCGTGCCCGCTGTCGCGCGCCTCGAAGGCCTGCAACTGCATCTGCTGTTCGGCGCCGGCATTGCGTTTCTCTTCGGCGCGGCCAGCTATCTCGCGCAAGGCAGAATCGCGCATCCCTATGCGGCGATCATCTGGGCCGCTGTCGGTGCCATCACGCCGATCGTCACGCTGATCGCGCTGAATTACGGCGTGACCCAATTCGAACGCTCGATCCCGTTCGCCGGCCTTGCGTTGTTGCTCGGCGCTTTGTTTGCGACCGCCACGGAAATGTTGAGCCGCCGCGCCTTCGCGCCCGGCGGCGCCGCAGCAGCGGCGATCTATGCCTGCGGCGCCGTTGCGTCACTCGCACTGGCGCTGACATTCGCGCTCGAACGCGGCTGGCTGACCGTGGCGCTGGCGCTGATGGTGCCGGGCATTGCCTATGTCGCCGACAAGCGGCCGCTGCCGATGCTGCGCCAGTTGTGCATCATCCTGACTGTGCTGGTCATCGGCCGCATCGCCATGGAGCCGCGCATCGTCGGTGACGATGTCGGCACGACGCCGATCTTCAACTGGCTGCTCTGGGGCTATGGCGTGCCGGCTTTGGCCTTCTGGTATGCCGGCATCCTCCTGCGCAAGCGCGGCGATGACTACGCCTCGCGCAGCGTCGATGCCGCCGCCATCACCTTCACCGCGCTGACGGCGATGCTGGAAATCCGCCACTTCATGAATAACGGCGACATCTATCATCCGTCGAGCGGCCTTGCCGAAGCCGGCCTGCAGATTTCGACCGGCCTCGCAATGACGATCGGCCTCGAACATGTGCGCGCGCGCAGGCACAGCATCATTCACGATCTCGGCGCGCGCATCATCGGCGGGCTATGCTTCATCGGCATTCTTGCGAGCTTCGGCATCTTCATCAATCCGATATTCACCGGTGAACCAGTCGGCGGCGTGGTGTTCAACACCATCCTCCTTGGCTACGGCATTCCCGCGATTTTGATGGCGATCCTGGCGCGGCAGATTCACCATACGCGGCCGGTGCTGGTGCATCGCATCGCCGCGCTGACGGCGATCGTGCTGGCACTGGCTTATCTGACGCTGGAAATCCGCAGGCTGTTCCACGGGCCGGTGCTGGTCCTCGAGCCGACCAGCGATGCCGAATTGTATACCTATTCGGCAGCGTGGCTGACCTTCGGCGTGTTGCTGCTGCTCGGCGGCATTGCGCTGAAATCGCAGCCGGCGCGCTTTGCGTCCGCCGCTGTCGTCATCATCACCATCGGCAAGGTGTTTCTCTATGACCTTGCTGGCGCGCAGGGCGTCTATCGCGCGCTCTCCTTCATCTGCCTTGGCCTGGTGCTGATGGGGATCGGCTGGCTGTATCAGCGGCTGCTGTTCGCACCGCGCGCGGAGACCTAAGTCACTGTCATGGCCGGGCATCAGCCGTCGAAGACGGCGTCGTTGACGCCTTGTGCCCCGGCCATCCACGACTTTGCTTCAATGACCAAAGGTAAGACGTGGATGCCCGGCACAAGGCCGGGCATGACGATTGAGAGATGAAGAATCGCGGCGACTACATCCGCTCAAAGATGATCGTCACTTTCGCGCCGCCCGGCCGCTGAAAGTTTTCGATCATGCGGTTGCCATCAACGACCATCGTAAGATCCGCATTGGTGCGGACATCGCCGATCCAGTTCGGAAAGGACGAACCCTCGACCACATTGCCGGTGAAATTGCCTTCGGCGTCGACACTGTAGCGGCCATAGAGCGCGAGCATGCCGGCCATCACTGCGCGGTTTTCCTCATGGGTGCCGCCGCCGCGCTGGTTCGATTTGATCTTTGGAATCGCCGGGTCGAACAGCATTTCGATGAAATGCAGATCGCTGGTGAAGGTCAGCCGGCCCTGCGGCTCCTTGCCGTAGGGATAGGATATCTTGCCGTCCACTTCGACCGTCGCCGAGACCGGACGCCACGTGCCAACGACCTTGTTAGGCTTTTGCGTCGCGTTGGATGCCGGCGCGGCGGCGGGCGTTTGCGCCGCTGCGGGACTGACGGCGAACAGCGCCGCGAGCGTTACGGCTATCGCTGTGTTGTATCTGGTCATACTTCCCCGTCTCGGCGATGTCGGTGCGCTCCCTCTCCCATTTGAACTCGGGTTTACCCGAGTTCAAGCGATGAAAGACCGAAGTCGGAAACATCCGACTTCGGTGGAGAGGGTTGGGGTGAGGATTTACGGTCTCACGATTGAGATTAACCCCTCACCCGATTTGCTGCGCAAATCGACCTCTCCCCATTGGGAGAGGTGAAGAGTCTGCAACGCTGGAGACGATCAGCGCGTGGTCGAGCGCAATTCCGGCTTGTCGTCGGACACCGGCGTTGCAGCGGCCGGCGCTGCAGCGCTCGGCAGTTCCTTCTTTTCCACCGGAGTCGTCGGTGCGGCCATCGTTTCCGTTCTGGTTGACGATGCATCGGCTTCGACGCGTCCGGCCGGACGCTTGCGCGTGCGCAATTGCTGCTGCGCCTCGGCGGCAGCGATCATCGGGCGATCGCGGCGCACGAAATCGCAATAGGCAAAGCCAAGGCCGTTCACCGAACCGCGGAAGCTGTTATGGCCGGTCTTGATCAGGTTGAAGCACGGCTCGAACGGCACGCCCTTCACAGATGCGCAAACCTTGTCGCCGACCACGCGGATGGTGTTCTGCGGCAGCACCGCATAGCGCGTCGCCCCACCGCCCCGAAACTGGATGGTGCCGCCGACCGAGCCGTTTTCATTGATGCGGCCGGCCCCGCGCGTGCCTTCAAAGCAGGTATAGGCGAACAGCTTGCCGACCACGAAACTGCGCGCTTCGGCGGCGCTCATTTGCTCGGCGCTGGCGGGAAACGACAAACACACCGCCGCGATCAAGGCTCCATAACGCAACATGACCGGACCCCCACAAACTCAAAAGGCTGATTAACGCGCCTCTTACCATAACGATGAGGAAATATGCCCCAACTTCGTAGCCAAATCCTGAATGGATTTACCGAATATTGACCACGATCCGTCCCCGGACACCTCCCCCGATGATCGCGGGCGCTGTTTCCAGCACCTCACCCAGATCGATTTCGGTGGTCATTGCGGCCAATTTCTGCCGATCGAGGTCGGTTTCCAGCCTTTTCCACGCCTGTTCGCGCTTCTTCAGCGGGCACATCACGGAATCGATGCCCAAAAGCGACACTCCGCGCAAAATGAAGGGCGCGACGCTGGTCGGTAGGTCCATGCCGCCGGCAAGGCCGCAGGCGGCGACGGCGCCGCCATAGCGGGTCATCGACAGCACATTAGCGAGCGTGGTCGAGCCGACCGCGTCGATGCCGCCGGCAAAGCGCTCCTTGGCCAGCGGCTTCACCGGACCTGCCAGATCCTGGCGGTCGATGATCTCGGCGGCGCCGAGGCCCTTCAGATAATCGGCTTCCTGCGGCCGGCCGGTCGAGGCGATGACGTGGTAGCCGAGCTTGCCGAGGATCGCGACCGCCACCGAGCCTACGCCGCCAGCCGCGCCCGTCACCACCACCGGGCCTGATGCCGGTGTCAGGCCCGCCTGCTCCAGCGCCATCACACTCAGCATCGCCGTATAGCCGGCGGTGCCGATGGCCATCGCTTCCTTGGCGCTGATGCCTTCCGGCCGCCGCACCAGCCAGTCGCCCTTCACGCGCGCCTTCTGCGCATAGGCGCCGAGATGAGTTTCACCCATGCCCCAGCCGTTGCAGATGACGGAGTCGCCCTTCTTCCAGGCCGGATGGGTGGAGTGTTCAACGCTGCCGACAAAATCGACGCCGGCGATCATCGGGAAGCGCCGCACCACCGGCGCCTTGCCGGTGATGGCCAAACCATCCTTGTAATTGATGGTGGAATGTTCGACGCGCACGGTGACGTCGCCATCCATCAGATTGGCTTCGTCGAAATCCTTCAGCGCGACGCTCTGACCGCTGTCACTCTTGTCGATGACGATGGCTTTGAATGTGGACATGTGTTGCTTTCTCTAGACCGTCGCCGCAGCCGGCCGCGCGACCGCCTGTTCCTTGATCGGCAGGTTGATCAGGCCGGCGAAGATGCCGAGCAGGATCGCCAGCCACCAGATCGGACCATAGGAGCCCATTCGCTCGAACACCACGCCGCCGAGCCAGATGCCGAGAAAGCCGCCGACCTGATGGCTGAAAAAGGCAAAGCCCGCCAGCATGGTCAGCCAGCGCGTGCCGAACATCAGCGCCACCAGCGCATTGGTCGGCGGCACCGTCGACAGCCACAGAATACCCATCACCGCGCCGAAGATCAGCGAACTGGCGACGCTCACCGGCAAGGCGATGTAGATCGCGATCGCAATCGCGCGCAGAAAATAGATGCCGGAGAGAAGATAGCGCTTCGGCATCCGGTTGCTGAGATAGCCCGCGAGTACCGAACCTACGATATTGAACAGGCCGACCGTGCCGATGGTGTAGGCGCCGATATCAGCCGACAGGCCGCGATCGACGAGATAGGCCGGCAGATGCACGGTGATGAAAAAAATCTGGAAGCCGCAGGTGAAGAAGCCGAGCAGCAGATAGATGAAGCTGCGATGCGACAACGCTTCGCTGAGCGCGGCCGGCGCCGATTGCAACGCCACCTGCGGGCCGCTGCTTTTCTGTTCGATGGGCTTGGCCAGCGCCAGCGATAGCGGCACGATCAGCAGCACCACGCCGGCAAAGATCAACAGCGTCGTATGCCAATCCATATTGGCATTGAGCGCCACCGCCAGCGGCGAGAACAGGAATTGCCCGAACGAGCCGGCCGCGGTGCCAACACCGAACGACACCGAGCGCCATTTCGGCTCAAGCAATTTGCCGAACGCGCCGAGCACCACCGTGAAGGATGAACCGGCAAGACCAAAGCCGATCAGCACGCCGGCCGACAGATACATCTCGCCGGGCGTGGTCGCGAAGGTCATCAGCGCAAAGCCAATGGCGTAAAGTACAGCGCCGAGGCTCAACACCAGCACTGGACCGAAACGATCGGCGATCGCGCCGACGAAGGGCTGCGCCGCGCCCCACAACAGCATTTGCAAGGCCAGCGCCAGCGCGAACACATCGCGGCCCCAGCCATTGGCGGTCGACATCGGCGTGAGGAAAAAGCCGAGCGTCGAGCGCGGTCCAAAGCCGAGCATGGCAATCAGCGAGCCGCAGATCAGGATCAGCGGCATCGATTGCCAGGCAGCGCGCTGAACCGCCTGCTCTTTCGTCACGACGCAGCTCCGGCGGGCGCAGTGCGTTGCACCGGCTTTTCCACGATCGGCAGATTGATGATGGCGGAGGCGATGCCAAAGGCGATCGAGAGAAGCCAGACCGGCGTATAGGAGCCCGTCATTTCAAACGCGAGACCGCCGAGCCAGACGCCGAGGAAGCCGCCGACCTGATGGCTGAAAAAGGCAAAGCCGAACAGCGTCGCCAGCCAGCGCGTGCCGAACATCAGCGCCACAAGGCCGGATGTCGGCGGCACCGTCGACAGCCAGGTCAGGCCGGTGGAGACGCCGAAGATCAGCGCCGATGTGGTCGACAACGGCAGCATGATGAAGAACGCGATCGAGATCGCGCGCGCGAAATAGAGGCCCGCCAACAGGTATCGCTTCGGCATGCGGTTGCCGAGCCACCCCGCGGTCAGCGAGCCGACGATGTTGAACAGGCCGATGATCGCCAGCACCCAGCCGCCAACCTGCACAGAAAGCCCGCGATCGATCAGATAGGCCGGCAGATGCGCGGTGATGAAGGCGAGCTGGAAGCCGCAGGTGAAGAAGCCCAGCACCAGCAGCACATAGGACCTGTGGCCGAAGGCCTCCGACAACGCCTGCCGGATCGATTGCGGCGCGGCAGCGGCGACGGCGTCGGTTTGTGCAGCATCGCTGGCGCGCGGCGTCGCCAGCGCAATCGAGAATGGCAGCACCAGCAGCACGAGGCCGGCGAACACGAACAGCGCGATGGACCAGCCGTAATTGCTGATCAGCGCAGCACCAAGCGGAGCGAACAGAAACTGGCCGAACGAGCCGGCCGCGGTGCCGGCGCCGAACGCGAACGAGCGCATGTGATCGGGCACCAGCTTGCCGAGCGCGGCGACCACAAGATTGAACGAACAGCCCGACAGGCCAAAGCCGATCAACACACCCGTCGTGATATTGAAGCTCAGCGGCGTCGTCGAATAGGCCATCAGCACGAGACCGAGCGCGTAGAGCAAGGCGCCGCCCCACATCACCCGCACCATCCCGAAGCGGTCAGCGATGGCGCCGGCAAAGGGCTGGGCCACGCCCCACAGCAGGTTCTGCAACGCGAAGGCGAGCGCGAAGACATCGCGGCCCCAGCCATTGGCATCGCTGATCGGCTGCATGAACAGGCCGGCGGCCGACCGCGGGCCGAAGGCGACCATGGCAATTACGCATCCGGCGACGATGACGACCAGCGGCGTCCGCCAGGACATCATCGGTGAACGTGAAGGGTCGCCCGGCAGGGACGTTTCTTGGCTCATGGACTATTCCCGGCGCACGCACCCCGGCGGTGCGATCGGGCCAGACAATAGTGGCGGGGCGCCGCAGGCCCTAACGAATCTTGGTGATGGCACCAATTTGCGCCGCACATGGCTCAGGCGGCGCGAGCGGCGTAAGCCCCGCAAATCGGCCAGTGCGGGCTCAGCCGCCGGGCGTGATTTCCTCGACGGGATCGAAAATCGACCGCCGGGCCACGGGTTGCGCGTCGGAACCAGTCTTCTGCGCCGCGATCGAGCCGGTCACATCCAGACGGTCGCCCCAGACCGGAATATCGCTACCCTCGCCCCAGCGGCGCGGCCGGTAGAACACATGCACGCCGAGCTTGGCATGCTTGTTCATGCTGCGAACCCACCAGGGCCGCACATAGGTGGCGTGGTAATGCGTGGCCTTGCCGACTTCCGGCAGCCAGAATTTGCCATCCAGCGCGTCTCTTGCGATGCGCTCTGCGGTTTCCCAGGCTTCCGGCTCGCGCACCACATCGCGTTGATTATCGCAGGCGAAGGTGAACTGGCAGGCAAGATGCCGGTGCGCATTCTGATAGACGACATCGCAGACATTGCCGGGATAATAGCCCGAGAACACGCGATTGAGCACGACCTGCGCCACCGCCATCTGGCCGCGTTCGACTTCGCCGCGGGCTTCGAAATAAATCGCGTTGGCAAGGCATTGCTGATGCTTGGCGCGCGACTTGCCGGACAGATCGAGACGCTCGGCCGGCGTGCGCGGCCGCTGGCCATCGCCCGTCACCTCGCCTTTCGGCGCGACGGATTCGCCATTCTCATCCTCTGCGTCGGCCGCAGCCGGCAGCGGCTCGAGCGCAACCTTCTTGATTTCCGGATCGACATGCGGCGCCGCCATCACGGTCGGGGCTTCATCCGGCTGCCAGGGCTGCAGGCCTTCCTGACCAAAGCCGATGGCATGCGAACCAAAGAAAATTGTCGTCTGCTTTTGCGGCTGCGCGAACTGCACCAGCGCATCGACGATGTGATCACCATCATCGACGCCGGCCGGCCGTTCGGCGGCGATGTTCGGCGTGGCGGTCATCGCCTGCTTCGCCGGCGCGGCGGCTTCGGGACCGATCGCCGGCGCCTCTTGCATGGCAGGAGCATCGGCAGGAATTTGCCAGGCGGCCGCGACGATGCGCATGCCCTGAAGAGTGATACGGCTTGCGGTCGCAGCGCTGTCGAGCGCGGCATCGGTTTCGCTCAAGACGGTCGGCTGCGCGATCCTGTCGCCCTTGCGCGCGGCGCCGCGCGGCGACAGGGCAGCCTGATCCCTGGTGCCAGCGACCACGGGCTCGGGCGTCTCATTCGGCATGGCTGGCGGCTGGCTGATGATCTGGCGATCACCCTTCTTGCTGCGATCGACCTGCGGGTAATCGTAGCGCGGACGCTTCGTCACCGTATTGATCGGCGCCTGCAGGGAGATCGAGCCGGTATATTCAAGCGCGCTCGGCTCAACGCTGGCCAGCTGCGTAAAATAAGGATCGGGGATCGACGCGCCCATCGGACGCGGAAAGCTGAAGGTTGCGGCGTGAATAGTGCCGAAAGTGGATGTGCGAATGTGCTGACGCCACCGCTCGGCCACCGCAGGCTGCCGCGCGATCAAGGCGGCGAGGTCCTGATAGCCGATGGAGGTCGGCATCAGGACCAGCCCACACAATACGATGCCAAAGGCTTTTTGCGATAAGCGCTTCGACCTCTGACGCGACGCTTTCATTCACTGAGCTCACGCAACGCAACGGGACGCAACAAGACGCAACTGAACGCAACACACGCAACTGGACGCAACAGGCACGCACCGCGCGACGGAGGTTCACGCGACTTCGATAAATTTGTCGGATTATCGTTGCGATCGGGTTAACCATGACGGCGCACCACGGCGATCCTTTTGCCGCAGGCGCGCGATTGCCAGCAGCCGCGGGTAACGCGCGGCGCGTTCACATCTGCATAAGGTTTTGTTAACGGCGCAGAAAGCGGCGCGGGTAACACTGTCCTTTCTTCTGGGGAGGAGAGAATGGGACACGCATTGGCTGGGCTCGAACCCGGCGCGCTTGGTTCTGCCTTGCTGACAGTCAGCGTTGTGCTGGCCGCGCTCGTCTTGATGCTGGCTGGATATTGTTTGCGGCTGCGGCGGCAAAATGCGCGGCTGATGCTCGCGCTCAGCTATACGCCGCAGGGCGTCTGCATGTGGGATGCCGACGGCCGCTTGCTGCTGTGTAACGACCGCTATGTCAGCCTGTATGGCATGTCACCGGATGTCGTGAAGCCGGGCGTTACGTTGCGCGACATCCTGCGCCATCGCACCAGCATCGGAAACTTCGCAGGCGATGTTGAACCCTATATCGCCGCGATCAAGACGCGCATCGCCAGCGGCAAGGTCGGCATTCAAGATATCGCGACCGGCAATGGTCGCGTCATTGCAGTGACCGAACAGCCGATGCCGGACGGCAACTGGATTGCCACGCATCAGGATGTCACCGAGAAGCGCCAGCTTGAAAAAGAACTGGCGACGCATGCGGCTGACGAGCAGCGCCGCGCACTCATT
>Ga0164243_10000526_pt1 | contig 70556 bp, 62 predicted proteins | sample OricompcompostOP_FD_108781 | JGI IMG/M metagenome (GOLD analysis project Ga0164243, IMG submission 108781) | Organic Plus compost microbial communities from Emeryville, California, USA - Original compost - Organic plus compost (OP) | ecosystem: Engineered > Solid waste > Mixed feedstock >... | reverse complement strand
GGATCCCGGCCTTCGCCGGGATGAGCGGGGAGAGAGAGTGGTGCGCATCAAAGACAGGGCGTCAGTTTGGAAATCCGCGACGTGGTCTTCCTCGCGCAACTATGCTCGTTGTGGTCTTTGACCTAACCTCTCCGCTCATCCCGGCGAAGGCCGGGATCCAGGAATGTCTCCACGAGCAGCGCTCCTGGCTTTAGGCCTTCGCCGCCCGGGATGAGTAGAATTATACGAGCCACCCGTCCGCCTAAGCCTAATCGGGGCAGGCTTCGTTGGTCGCTGCGATCCAAGGGCCGATATCTACGCGAGGCCCAGGGGCATCTGGCAGCCAGATGTCGTCAAAATCATTCCACCCGAGCTTATCCCGACGATTCATCGTTACGGCGGTGCCATTAAGGGCATATGGACGGCCTTTTGCGATCACGACCAGAGCTGCGATGCTTTTATCGCCCACCGCGCACCAGAGCTCCACTTGGTCAACTGCAAATGGCCATTTGCACTTAGCATCAGACTTGCTGACGGAAATCTTGCGGTCGCGAGAGGTGCCGCCACATGATCCCGCTAATACATCTGTTGAAAAAAGCGTCGTGAAAAAGATCAGCAACGTCGCCGCAAAAGCTTGGTGCTTCATATCTACATTCTCTGCCAACATCGAGCTATGGGAGTTACGCTAACGCCCCTACCTCCCCAACAGCCTCCCCACAAACTCACTCCCCGGATGGCCATCCGGCGTCATGCCGAACTTCACCTGCATATCGCGGATGTTGTCGCGCAGATCGAAATCCATCATCCCCTGAAAGTCATTGACCTTGTAGCCGCGCTTGGCCAGCGCGTGCTGGATACGCATGCGGTCTTCACGCGTCAGCTGGCGATCATCCTTCGGCCATGTGCCAGCGAAGGGCGGCGCGCCGCGCATGCGATCGGCAAGATGCAGCACCGCCAGCGCATAGACGTCGGAAATATTATAGGTCTTGATGACGTTGAAATTTTCGGTGACGAGAAAAGCAGGCCCGCGCGCGCCGCTCGGGAAAAACAGGATCGCTTGATGCGCGCCGATGGTCTTGTCACTCGGCAATGCGCCGCCATCGGCTCTGCGCAAACCAAGCTGCGCCCAATCGCGAAATGACGCGCGGCTCCTGCGCATGTCGAAATTGCCCGGCAGCGTCACTTCGTAGCCCCAGGGCAGGCCGGGCTGCCAGCCATGCTCGCGCAGATAATTGGCGATCGAAGCCAGCACATCCGGCACGCTGGTCCACAGATCGCGCTTGCCGTCGCCGCTGAAATCCACCGCCCAGCGCATGAAGCTCGACGGAATGAATTGCGGTTGCCCCATCGCGCCGGCCCATGAGCCGATCATGCGTTCGGGCGGAATGTGGCCCTGCTGCAGGATCAGCAAGGCGGTGAGCAATTCCTTGCGCGCGAAGTCGCCCTTGTACTGGATGTAAGCCAGCGTCGCGAGCGAAGCGATCACGCCCTTGCCGCCCTGATTGGCGCCGAAGCCGGTTTCGATGCCCCAGATGGACACCAGCACTTCGCCCGGCACGCCATAGCGATGTTCGATCGATTGAATGAGGCCGCGCAATTCGCCAAGCCGGCGGATGCCGCCATTGATGCGCGCCTGCGAAACCATGCCGCCGAGATAATCGCCAACCGCGCGGCCATATTCCGGCTGGCGGCGCGAGATGGCGGCGATTTCGTTGTCGAACTTCACAGCGCCGAGCGCGCGATCGAAGGTGGCGCGGGTGATGCCGCGCGTGCGCGCTTCCGGCCAAAGCTGCTCGATATAAGCGTTGAAGGACTGGCTCTGCTGCGTGACGGGCGCAGGTGTTTGTGCGACGGCGGGCGCGGTCGCTGAGAGCGGGACGAAAGCGAGCAGTGTTGCCAAGGTGTAATTCTTTAAAGTCATGATCGGTCGCAACACCTTCGGCGCTCGGGCATCGTGATGGTCGCCGGCGCAGGGCCGGCGAATCCGATGCTTATCACGCGCACTTGCGCTGATGGTATCGCGGTCGGCCGGTGCGCGCCTGTGTCGCCCTCGCACGCAGAGCGGCGCCAACATGACAGGAATTTAACCCTTCCGAACGCCCGCTTTGCGCTGGCTGCCCGATTTCCGCCGCTTGCGAAACCTTTGGTGCACCAACACTTTGTCGTTGGTCGCGCTGACTGAGGCGGCCGGCTGGCGAACATTTTTCATGAGGGCCGCGCCGCGCGGCGGGCTCCTCTCGGACAAGGCGGCTTTTGCTGATGCGGCGGATCATTGTGACCGGTCTTTGTATCGTGGCGCTGGCGGCCGGCTTTCTGGCCGTGCGGCATCTGGCGCCCGGCCTGCTTGAGCCTGCCAGGGCGCAGACCGCGCCGAACGAGCGGCCGCAAGCCGTCATTCCGGTGGCGACGGTGCCGGTCGAGCAGGGCGCATTCCCGGTCCGCCGCCGCAGCATCGGCCTTCTGGAGTCGCCGGCCATCGTCGTCGTGCGGTCGCGCATCGACAGCCAGATGCTGGAAAAGCATGTCAATGACGGACAACTGGTGCGGCAGGGCGAGTTGCTGTTCACGCTCGACGATCGCGAACTGAAAGCGGTGATCGCCCGCAACGAGGCGACGCTCGCCAAGGACGAAGCCGCGCGCGATCGCGCCAAGGCCGATCTGCAGCGTACGCAGGAATTGCTGTCGCGCAACGTGGCGGCGCGCCAGCAGCTCGACGAGAAGATCGCCGATGCCAAGGCGGCCGATGCGACGGTGGAAGCCGACAAGGCGCAGATCGACAATGACAAGATCCGGCTCGGCTATACGCGGATCGTGGCGCCGATCACCGGCCGTCTCGGCGTCATCCGCACGACGCCGGGCAATCTTGTGTCGGCGGCCGATACTGCCGGCCTTGTCACGATCACGCAGATCAAGCCGATCCGCGTGTCCTTCACGCTGCCGGAGCGCGATCTGGCGGCTTTGCGCGCCGGTGCGCGCCGCACGCCGCCGCCGACGGTGCGCGTCTATGCCTCCGGCAGCACCACGCCGCTGGCGAGCGGGCAGCTGAACTTCATCGATTCATCGGTCGATACGACGACCGGCACGATCATGGCGAAGGCGACGTTCGCCAATGACGATTTCAGTCTGTGGCCGGGGCAATATGTCGATGTCGAGATCGATCTCGATACGCGGCCGGATGTCATCAGCGTGCCGACGGTAGCGCTGCAGACCAGCCAGAAGGGTCCGTTCGTGTTCGTGGTCAAGGATGGCGTCGCGCAATTGCGCCATGTCGAGACCGGCAGCATTGTCGGCGATCGCACGGCAGTGCGGTCCGGCTTGCAGGCGGGCGATCGCGTGGTGATCGAGGGCCAGTTGCGGCTCGCCGATGGCGCCAAGGTGCGCGAGCAAAAAGCGGCTGACGAGGCCGCGATGACGGGCGCGGGAAATGCTTCGCGGAAGGAAGCCTCGAAGTGAATATTTCCGAATTCTGCATTCGCCATCCCGTCACCACCACGCTGATGTCGATGGCCATCATCATCGGTGGCCTGTTCGCCTATATCCATCTGCCGGTGGCAGCCTTGCCGCGTACCGAATTCCCGACCATCAACGTCTCGGCGAGCCTGGCCGGCGCCTCGCCCGACACCATGGCCAATTCGGTGGCGACGCCGCTGATCAAGCAATTCACCACCATCAGCGGCATCGACACGATCAGCGCGACCTCGTCGCAAGGCTCGACCTCGATCGTCATCCAGTTCAATCTCGATCGCGATATCGACAGCGCCGCAGCCGACGTGCAATCGGCGATCGCCCGCACGCAACGGCGTCTGCCGAAAGAGATGATCGAGCTGCCGAGCTATCGCAAGGTCAATCCGGCCGATGCGCCGGTGCTGCTCTTGGCGATCAGCAGCGATACCACGCCGCTGCCCGATCTCGATGCTTTCGCCCAGCAGGTGATTTCGCCGGCGCTCTCGACCATTCCCGGCGTCGCGCAGGTCTTGGTCTATGGCAGCCAGAAATTCGCCGTCCGCATCCAGCTGGAGCCGAATGCGCTGGCGGCGCGCGGCATCGGCGTCAACGAGATCCAGGATGCGGTCGCTGCCGCCAATGCCAATACGCCGGTCGGCACGCTGCGCAACAAGCAGCAGCAGCTGACCATCCAGGCCGACACCGAGCTTGGCAATGCCGCGCATTTCCGCGAGATCATCGTCACCACCCGCGGCGGCCGCCCGGTGCGGCTCGGCGATGTCGCGACTGTAACGGACTCTGTCGAGGATAATCAGGCCGCCAGCTGGTATAACGGCACGCGCGCCATCATCCTCGCCGTGCAGCGCCAGCCGGAAGCCAATACGGTCGAGGTGGTCGATCGCGTCAAGGCGATGCTGCCGAGCTTTACCGACGATCTGCCGCGCGCGTCCAAGATCGAGGTGCTGAACGACCGCTCGTCATCGATCCGCGAGGCGGTAGAGGATGTGCAATTCACGCTGGTGCTGGTGATCGCGCTGGTGATCATGGTGATCTTCGTGTTCCTGCGCAGGTTCACGGCGACGCTCATTCCGGCGCTGGCGGTGCCGATCTCGCTGATCGGCACGCTCGGGGCGATGTATCTGTTCGATTTCTCTATCGACAATATTTCGCTGCTGGCACTGACGCTCGCCGTCGGCCTCGTCGTCGATGACGCCATCGTCATGTTCGAAAATATCTACCGGCATATGGAGGAGGAGGGGCTCGGCGCCTTCGAGGCGGCGATCAAGGGCAGCCGCGAGATCGGCTTCACCATCGTCTCCATTACCGTGTCGCTCGTTGCGGTATTCATTCCGGTGCTGCTGATGGGTGGCATTGTCGGCCGCATCTTCCATGAATTCGCGGTGGTGGTGACGGTCGCGCTGATGGTCTCCGCTTTCGTGTCGCTGACGCTGACGCCGATGCTGTGTTCGAAGATGCTGGTGCCGCCGGCGCGCGACGCCAACGGCCATGTGCCGCCCGATACCGGCTGGCGTGCGGCTTTAGAGCGCGGCCTCGTCGGCATGACCAACGCTTATGACAAGGGCGTGCAATGGAGCCTTCGCCATCAGCGCTTCATGCTCGGTGTGTTTTTCGCAACGCTCCTTGGCACCGTTTATTTCTTCTATATCACCCCGAAGGGCTTCTTCCCGCAGGAGGATATCGGCCAGATTTCTGTCTCGACCGAAGCGCGGCCCGACATCTCCTATGACGCGATGGTGGCGCTGCAAAAGCAGGTCGAGGACAAGCTGCTCCAATCGCCTTATGTGCAGAGCGTCGCCTCGATCGTCGGCGGTGGTGGTGGTTCAACCGGCCTCAATCGCGGCCGCATGTTCGTCGAATTAAAGCCGCGCGCGGACCGTCCGACCATGCCGGAATTGCTGCGCATCTTCCGCCGTGATCTGTCCTTCCCCGGCATCAATGTGGTGATGGCGCCGGTGCAGAATCTGCGCATCGGCGGCCGCTCCAGCCGCAGCGAATATCAATTCGTGATGCAGAGCGTGCGCAAGGACGAGATGCGCGACTGGGCGCGCAAGATGACCGAGGCGATGTCGCGCGACCGGCATTTCACCGACGTCAACAACGATCTCGAAGATGGCGCCATTCAGGTGTCGATCGATGTCGATCGCGACAAGGCGTCATCGCTCGGTATCAATGCCGACCAGATCCGATCGACGCTGTATTCCGGCTTCGGCCAGCGCCAGGTGTCGAGCATCTATACCAGCGGCGATACCTTCAGCGTGCTGATGGAATTCGATCCGCGCATCAACTGGAATATCGAGGATCTCACCAATATCCGCATCCGCACGCCGGCTGGACAACTGGTGCCGCTGGGCTCGATCGCGACGGTGACGCGCACGCCGGGCAATCTCACGGTCAATCAGCTTGGCCAGCTGCCGGCTGTCACCATCTCGTTCAACCTGCCGCAAGGTGTGGCGCTGGGCGATGCGGTGGCGCAGACCGAAGTGCTGAAACAACAGCTCGGCGTGCCGCAATCGATCACCACGACATTCTCCGGCACCGCGCAGACGTTCCAGCAATCGCTCGCCAATCAGGGCATCCTGCTGGCGGCTGCGGTGATCACCATCTACATGGTGCTGGGGATGCTGTATGAGAGCTACATCCATCCGCTCACCATTCTCACCGGCTTGCCTTCGGCGGTGGTCGGCGCGCTCGGCGGGCTTGTGCTGTTCGGCATGGATCTCAGCGTGATCGCGGTGATCGGCTTGCTGATGCTGATCGGCATCGTCAAGAAGAATGCGATTATGATGATCGACGTGGCGCTCGATCTGCAACGCAACCAGAACATGCCGCCGGAGGAAGCGATCTACCGCGCTTGCATCCTGCGTTTCCGGCCGATCATGATGACGACCTTCGCCGCCATTCTCGGCACGTTGCCGATCGCAATCGGCCATGGCGCGAGTTCGGAATTGCGCCAGCCGCTTGGCATCGCCGTGGTCGGCGGGCTTGTGGTGTCGCAATTCCTGACGCTGTTCATCACGCCGGTGCTCTATCTTTACATGGAACGGCTCGGCAATGCCGGGACGCGCGGCCGCGAGCGGGTGATGCGCGCGTTTCGTGGGAGAGAGGCGAGGGCGGGGTCCTAGCCCGGGTGTTGCCTCACGCAACATAGACCGCAAGGATGGTCGTCCCCGCGAAGGCGGGGACCCATAACCACAAATGCTATATGGGCCTGATGTCCGGTCGAGAGACCACGGCGTATGGGTCCCCGCCTTCGCGGGGACGACTGAGAGAAGAAGCAGGCCTACGCAAGCAACAGTTTGCTTGAGGCCCTGGGTCCCCGCTTTCGCGGGGACGAACGGAGAGAGTGAGCGCGGTCTCAACCACACCCGGTCATTCCCGCGAAAGCGGGAATCCAGTCTTTCTTAGCAGGGTATGCACGCGCCGGCTTTTGACTCTTGCGAAGACGTGGATGGCCGGGTCAAGCCCGGCCATGACCCCCAAGTAACAGTGTGCCTTAAGACTCTGGATCCCCGCTTTCGCGGGGATGAGCGGCGGAGAGTGTGGACAGAGGGTATTCCAGCTACATCTGCGCTCCCTCTCCCCTTTGGGGAGAGGGTTGGGGTGAGGGGGGCCTGTTCTCTCGATGGAGTTTAACTCCTCACCCGACCTCACTTCGTTCGGTCGACCTCTCCCGAAGGGAGAGGTGAAGGAAGGCTACGCCGCCTTTTGCGCCTGCGCGGCCTTGGCCAGCTTAAAGTCGTATTTAATTTCCAGGAACGGCTGGTCGACCATATCGCCGTTCGGTGCCTTGCCGGCCGGATGCTCGATGAAGTCGACGATCAGCGGTTCTTTCACGCCGAACACCACATCGCTGTCGATGAACTCGCAGCCGCGGCGGAACAGATGCGTGGTCAGGCTCTTGTAGCCGGGGGCGGCGATATGGAAATGCACATGGGCCGGGCGCATGTGGCTGATCTTGGTCCGGCGCATCAATTCGCCGATCGGACCATCCATCGGAATGGTGTAGCCGATCGGCGCGACGGTGCGCACCGAATACGTGCCATCCGGATTGGTGTGATAGATGCCGCGCATATAGCCTTCGGCGCCTTCGATCTGCGCTTCATAAAGACCATCGCCGTCGGTCTGCCACATGTCGAGCATGGCACCGGCGACCGGCTTGCCATCGAGATCCGTGACCTTGCCGGTGATGAAGCAGGGAATGCCAGGCGCGCCATCGGCCATGTTGCCACCGTCCTTGACTTCCGGAGAGTTCGGAATGTGGAACGGGCCTTCGACGGTGGACGGCGTCGCATCGCCGATGCCGCGATTGTTGATGGCGTCAACCAGCATCGAGATGCCGAGCACGTCGGACATCAAAATGAATTCCTGGCGCTTGGCGTCGCAGATCTGGCCGGTGCGGGTCAGCCATTCAATTGCGGCCATCCATTCCGGCTGGCTCGGTTCGACCTCACGCACGAAGGCGTGCAGATGCTTGACCAGCGCGGTCATGATCTGGCGCAGGCGCGGATCGGGAATGTTGGTCCAGCGCTCGATGGCGAGATCAGTCAGGTTTTCTTCGGTCACATAGGTCGTTTCGGTCACTTGGGCTTCTCCCGAATGGCGCCATATCGGGCGCTCGCATTGATTGTTCAAAGGGACTTTAACCGGCGGGCGTGCCTGAGCGTCAAGCTGGAATTGCGCCAATCTGTGGGACCGGCACGCGCCTTTCGTAACGGCGCCATCTTATAGCATCCGCGCGCCGGAAATTTGATGAAGAACAAGGCACGCGCAGCGGGCAGGCTCGCGGCAGGCAGGCACGCAGCATTAAGGTGCGCGGTGGGCGGCGGATGGGCGGCACTTATGTTGCGCCGCACAAAGGGATCAATCGAGGATCGCCACCGCCCGCGTCCAGCCGGCCGAGCCGCCCTTCACCTTCACCGGGAAGCAGGAGATGGTGAAGCCGGTGGCGGGAAGCTGTTCGAGATGATGCAGCTTTTCGATATGGCAATAGCCGATCTCGCGGCCGGCCTTGTGGCCTTCCCAGATCAGCGCGGCGTCATGCGTCTCAGCATAGCGTTGTTTGGTGTGCACGAAGGGCGCATCCCAGCTCCAGCCATCGGTGCCGGTGACGCGCACGCCGCGTTCGAGAAGATAGAGCGTGGCCTCGCGGCCCATGCCGCAGCCTTTCGAGACATAATCGGGCTGACCATAGGCTGCGCCCGCCGACGTGTTGACCACCACGATCTCGAATGGCGACAGCGTGTGACCGATGCGTTTCAATTCGGCTTCGACATCGGCGGCGGTGGCGACATAGCCATCGGGGAAGTGGCGGAAGTCGAGCTTCACACCGGGATTGAAGCACCATTCCAGCGGCACCTCGTCAATGGTGATGGCGCGCTTGCCGCCATCCATGGTGGAGGCGAAATGCCAGGGCGCGTCGAGATGGGTGGTGCAATGGGTGGACAGCCGCACCCATTCGATGGCCCAGCCTTCGACATCCGGCAGGTCTTCTTCCTTCAGGCCGGGAAAGAATGTGCAGATGTCGGACGCGGTCTGTTCGTGAGTCTGATAATCGATGCTCGGGCCATAGCCCGGCGGATCGGCGATCACGTCATTTTCAAGCGGCACGGAAATGTCGATGATCCTACGGGGCATGGCATTGTCTCTCTGTCGTCATGCTTGGGCTTGTCCCGAGCATCCACGTCTTTAATGTGCAGCATCCAAGACGTGGATGGCCGGCACAAGGCCGGCCATGACAATAATCGGGAGTGTATGCCATGCCGGCCTATTGGGTTGCGCGTTCGAAGATCAACGATCCGGTCGAATATAAAAAATATACCGATCGCGTTCCCGGCATTCTCGCCAAATACGGCGGCAAGGTGCTGGCGCGCGGTGGCAAGTTTCAGATCATGGAGGGGCCGGACAAATTCCAGCGCTTCGTGGTGATCGAATTTCCGACCTTCGAACAGGGCGTCGCCTGTTTCACCTCGGCCGAATATGACGAGGCCGCCGCGTTCCGGAGAAACGGCGCGGGCGAGGTCGAGACCATCATGGTCGAAGGTGGTGAGTTTACGAAGTAAGCGGAATGGCATTGCCCGCGAAGGCGGGCAATCCAGTCGTGCGGCTTGCCGAGACAACACTGGATGCCCCGCCTGCGCGGGGCATGACAGTGCTAGATCCCCAGGTAGAATTTGCGGATGAGGTCGTTGTCGTTCAGCTCGGCGGCGGATTTGCCGCTGAAGGCGATCTTGCCATGCACGATCACATAGCCTGAATCGGCAATGCGGATGGCCTGATTGAAATTCTGCTCGGCCATCAGCACGGTGAGCTGATACTGTTCTTTCAATTCGCGGATCGTATCGATGGTGCGGCTGACCAGCACCGGCGCGAGGCCGACCGACGGCTCATCCACCAAAAGGATCTTAGGCGCCAGCATCAGCGCGCGGCCGAGCGCCAGCATCTGCTGCTCACCGCCCGACATCGAACCGGCGAGCTGGCTCTTGCGTTCGGCAAGGCGCGGGAAGGCCGTGTAGCAGAAATCGAGATTCTTCTTCAGGTCCTTGCGCGCGGTCTTGCGGAAGGCGCCGAGCAAGAGATTTTCCTCGACCGTCAGCCGCGGAAACAGCCGCCGGCCTTCCGGCACCAGCGCGATGCCGAGATCGACGATCTCCTCGGTGGTCTTGCCGACGAGATCATGCTTGACGCCATCGATCTCGGCGATGATCGAGCCGGAGGTCGGACGGCACAGGCCCAGCAGGCATTTGATCAGCGTCGACTTGCCGTTGCCGTTGGTGCCGAGCAGCACCACGGTCTTGCCGGGATTGATATCGAGCGAGACGTCTTCGAGAACGCGCACCGCGCCGTAGCCGGCATTGATGTTCCGGATGGTGAGACTATTGGCCAAGATACGCCCTCTCAACCTCGGGATTGCTCAACACGGCATCGGGATCGCCATCGGCGATCTTCTTGCCGCTGACCAGCACAGCCAGCCGCTGCGAGAAGCTTTTCACCGCGGTCATGATGTGTTCGATCAGGATGATGGTGATGCCGCGCTCGTTCAGATTGATCAGCAGCGCGACGATGTCCTTGACCTCGGATTCCGACAGGCCCGCCATCGCCTCGTCGGCGATCAGGAGCTTGGGTTCTGCCGCCATGGCGCGCGCGAGTTCGAGCTTGCGCATCTCCACCTGGGTCAGGTCCTTCGGCAGTTTGCTGGCCTTGTGTTCAAGCCCGACAAGGCCAAGCACTTCGTGGCAGCGATGCTCCAGCTCCTCGCGGGTATGCGGCACATCACGGCGCAGCCGCACGGTATAGAGCAGCGGCACGCGGATATTTTCGGCCACCGTCAACGTGTGGAACGGACGCGGCAGCTGGAACGAGCGCGCGATGCCCAGATGCGTGCGCTCATGCGGCTGCAGGCCGTTCATCGGCTTGCCGTCGAAGGTGACGGTGCCGGTTTCGTTATGCAGCGTGCCGGACAGGCAATTGACGAGGGTCGATTTGCCCGAGCCGTTCGGACCGATCAGGCCGAGCCGCTCACCGGGTTTGACTTCCAGCGTGACGCCGTCGAGTGCAACGAAGCCGCCGAACCGCTTGCCGACATTGTCAGCTTTTAAAAGAGCGCCGCTCATGACGTCTTCACCGCTACTTTATGCGCTTCTTCGGTATCCGGCTTCTTGCGCCGGAAGTAGTCGTTGAACAGGCCGATCAGGCCGTTCGGCGCGATGATCACGAAGAACACCAGCAACAGGCCGACGATCAGCAGGCTGATGGCCGAGGAGATCGTCACCGTCGCCAGCTGCTGCAGCGTGCCGAGCAGCACCGCGCCGACCAGCGGGCCGACCCAGCTGGTGGTGCCGCCGATCATCGGCATGGCGATGGCGTTCACCGCATAGGCAAGGCCGAAGGCCGAAGAGGGTTCGAGATACCCGATGTAATAGGGGAAGGGCGCGCCGGCCATGCCCATGAAGGCGCCGCTCAGCGTGGTCGCCACCAGCTTCAGGCGCAGTGTCGGTACGCCGCAGGCTTCGGCGGCCTGTTCGTCATCGCGGATGGTGGCAAAGCCATAGCCGAGACGCGACCGCTCGATCGCCCGCGCGGTGGTCAGCGCCACCACGACCAGCACCAGCATCACCAGGAACAGATACTCGATATAGTTGATGCCGAGCAGCGGCACGGTCGCCGGGCGGATGACGTAAGCGCCGCGCGAGCCGCCGACAAAGTCCCAGTTGACGATCAGCGTCTGCAGCACGACCGCCAGCGCCAGTGTGGCAATGGCGAAGAACACGCCGCGCAGGCGCAGCGTCAGATAGCCGGTGCCAAGACCGACAAGACCCGCAATCACGCCGCCGAGGATCACCAGCACCGGCATCGCTGGCGGCGTCATCGCCACCACAAGATCAGCCATGCCTTCCGGCAGATTGCGCTTGGCGAAGGCGGGCAGCTTGGTCATCACCACAGTGGTGTAGGCGCCGATGGCGAAGAAGGCGGCCGAGCCGAAATTCACATAGCCGCAATAGCCGCCGAGAATATTCCAGGCGGTAGCGAGCACGATGAATTGCAGCACCACATAGCCAGCAAAGAACAGATAGTCGTTGCCGAGCAGCCGCGCGCCGAAGAACGCCGCGAGGGCGATGGCGAGTGAGATCAGGAAGAATTGCCAGGTGCGCATTATCGTCCCAGAAGTCCGGCCGGCCGCACGGCCAGCGTGATCAGCAGGAAGCCGAACGCGACCGCCGGGGCCCAGGAGGGGCCATAGAAGGTGGAGGTGATGCTTTCGACGATGCCAAGCAGCATGGCGGCGATGATCATGCCGGGAAGGCTGCCCATGCCGCCGAGCACGCAGATGGCGAAGACGCGGCCGATATATTCACGTCCGACTGACGGCTCGACCGGCTGAATAATGATGAGCAGCGCGCCGGCAATGGCGGCGGTAGCGATCGAGATCGCAAAGGCGATGCGCTTGATGCGGATCGGATCGGCGGCCTGCAGCGACAGCGCCAGTTGATCCTGCGCCACCGCATTGATGGCCCGGCCGGTAAAGGTCTTTGACAGGAACCATTGCAGGCCGGCCATCAGCAGCATGGAGATGACAAAGGGCACCACCATGCGCATCGGCAGATCGAGGAAGCCAAGCCGCAGCGTGGTGTCGATGTAACCGGCATGGACGTAGCGATAATCGACGCCGAAGACGAGGATCAGCAGCACTTCGGTGACGAACAGAAGGCCGAAGAAGAAGGCGAGGCCGCGCAACGCTTCCTGTCCGCGCTTCTCGAAGGAGAGGTAATAGACCTGATAAACCAGCGAGCCGAGATAATAGAATAACGGCAAGACGAGAATGCTGGTCAGGATCGGATCAAGGCCCAGCCGCTGATTGGCGATATAGGCGATATACGAGCCCAGGATGATGAAGGCCGGATGGGCGATATTGACGATGTCCAGAATGCCGAAAGAGATCGAAATGCCGACTGTCACCGCCGCATAGAAGCCGCCCAGCAAAATGCCGGCGATCAGCGCATTGATCAAAAGCTCGACGGGAAAATCCATTCCGCAACGCCCCGTTAAAACAAGATACGAAGGCCGTTACGTCGCAAAGGTGACGTCATGATCCTTCCCCGCTCGCGCCTTTGTTTGATTGTGACGGCTCCCTAGCAGGGCCACCCATGCGCTTGATTTGATTATTGCCGTAGTCCGACGAGCTTGGCTAGTGCCTTTGCTGGACCCGGACAATTTTCTGGTGATCGCGCCGGCTGTTGCGCGGCCGGCGCGTGTTCACGGTGTAGCCCCTGCGACAAACTGTCGGAACTGCTCAACGATAAGGCACCGCCACGTCGCCGGATTTGAAAGCCGGCGGATAGAGAATGGTGTAGCGATCCGGATTACGGAACTGGGCGACATCATTCCCGACGATGTTCTTGTACTGCACCATCAGCATGCGCGGCTCGGTCCATTCACCATTGGCCGCGAACTTGACGTCGCCGACGATGGTGGAGAAGGAGTTGGCGTGCATGGTCTTGGCCAGCGCCTTCTGGTCCAGCGACTTGGTCTTTTCGACCGCATCGCCGACGATCTGCATCGCCGCATAGATGAAGGGCGGGACGTAGAAACCGAGCGGATCGATGCCCTGTTCGGTCGCCTTTTCCTGATAGCGCTTGAGGAAGTCCTGGATGCCGGGGAAGTTCATCTTGTCCGACGGCACATAGGTTTCATAGCCGAGCGCGTTGTTGAGGAGCGGACCAAGCTGCGACTTCACCGCCGCAAATTGTGGGCCGGCTGAGCCGCCGCCGATCAGCTTGGTCTTCAGGCCGACTTCGCTGACAGCCCGGAACAGGCCGACGCTGTCGATCGGATAGCCGGCGATGAAGACGACCTCCGGATTGGCGGACTGGATGGCACGGGCAATCGGCGCGAAGTCTACCGTCGCCGGCGGATAGGAGCGGTCATAGACCACCTTCAGGCCCATCTTCTTGGCGATGTCGCGGGCCGCATCGGTGGAGATCTTGCCGAATTCCGCATCAGCGCCGGTGATGGCGACGGTCTTCGGCATCGGGTTCATCGTCTTCACGACCTCGAAGAAGGCGGTCGGAATGGCAGCGCCGGAATCCGGGCCAAGCGGCATGATCTGGAAATACTGGTCGTAATCGAACTGCTTGTTCACGGCGACGCCGAACAGGCCCATCATCGTCATGCCCTTCTGCATGACGACTGGCATCGCCGGCGCGATCAGGTTGGTGCCGTAAGGCGACACCACGAGATCGACTTTGTCGAGATCGATCAGCTTGGTGTAGAGGCTCGGCACCGTCGAAGGATTGCTTTGATCATCGTAGGAGACGATCTGCACCTTGCGGCCGAGGAGGCCGCCCTTGGCGTTGACGTCGTCGGCCCACATTTGGATCGCGAGCAGCGCCGCCTTGCCATTGGCGGCGAGACCGCCGGTCAGCGCCATCGAGAGGCCGACCTTGATCGGATCGGCCGCCATCGTCTTGGTGGACGGCATGGCGACCTGAGCCGCCAGCAGAGCGGCGGTGAAGGTTAAGGCCAGCCGCCTCCTGGTTAGTGGCGTCTTGGTCAGCCGCGTGTTGCGCAGCGCAGTCAATATGGACATGAGCGTCTCCCTCTGCCGCCGTGTTAGATCCGGCGTTCTTGTTCAACTGGACAGGCGTTCGGTAATGATGGCGTCGTAGTTTTCCGGATTGAGAATGTGCGGATAATGGCCGCCCCTTTCGAGCGTGCGGATATGAGCGCCGGGATAGCGATCGCGCACCGCCTGCCGCGATTGCGGCGGGATGATCGGATCGTCATCGCAATCGATGATGGTGATGCGATCGGCTGGCAAAGAAAGCTGCGGACACAGCTTCGCTTTTGCGACGCCGACGAAGCGCGCCTTTAAATTTTCGGCGCTCTGGCGGCCTGACAGCATGTCGAGCTGGACGGCTTTCAACTCGCTGTCCGGCGCCTGCTGCACGCGGCTTAGCCAGAAGGCCTGCATGTCGGCGGGGGACGTCTCGGCGATCCATGTGGGATCGAACAGCGGATTGGAAAACAATTCGTCGGGCGTGACGAAGATGTTGCCGAGAAACAGATGTTCGACGCGCTGCGGATGGCGGAGCGCAAAGAACTGCGCCCAGTAACCGCCGAAGGATGAGCCGAGCACGCTGGCAGATTCGAGTTTCAGATGATCCATCAGACCGGCGAGGCCATCGGCGAGGCGAGAAGGATCAGACTCCGCCGGATAGCTGACGGCGATGATGCGAAAGCGATCGCCGAGCGCGCGGATCTGCTTGAAGAACATCTCGCAGGTGCCGACGGACCCCGGCAGCAAGATCAGCGTCGGCGCATTCGGTTTCGCGCCTGTGTCGAGATAGGGCCAGGCAGCGCTGTCGATGGTGACCGTTTGAACCGATGCCGCCAGATCCCAGGGCTTTGACGCACCCTGGGCTGACGTTGCGGATGAAGACGCTTGCGACATGCGTGGTGTGCTTGTCGCGATCAGGATTTCGGCGGCCAGACGCCGGCCTCTTCCAGCTCTTTCATCGACTCGGTGGTAAATTCGGCGCTCGGACCGTCGCCGCCGATCACGAACATCAGGATCGATTCCTCGTTCGGATCGCCTTCGGTGATGTTCTCAAAACGGCGCGCGCAACCGGCCGGGAACGACACCACATCCATCGGACCGGCGTCGACATAATCGACTTCGCCCTTTTCATTGATCCACGAGCAGCGCCACTTGCCGGTCATGGGAATGAAGGTCTCGTTGGTGTCGTGGTTATGCATCATCGGGCCTTTGCCCGGCTTGGCGCGGCAATAGCCGAGATTGAAGCCTTCCGAAATCTTGATCGCGGCCATGCGCGCGGCATCGGCCCCGACCGGGGAGGTGACAGCGCCCTTTTCTCCCGCCGGCGGCTGGAAGCCGATGACGTTGTAAAGCTTGCGGATGGCGCTCTCGTAATTGGAATCCGGCAGCCCGCCGTCATAGCCCTTCAGATCCTTGAAGAAGGCGACACGCTTCATCATGTCTTCGCGGCGCAAGCCGAACCGGGGCAAGGTTTCCATGATCATCTCCCTCATGTGTCGCGGTGCTGATGTGTCGCCCGGCGACATCGGATTTATAATTGAGCGTTTGATCACTATAATTGACCAGATGCTCAATATGTCAACCCCGCCGAATTCGTTACGTTGGTGACTATTGTTTGTTGCGCTGCGATAGCGATACACACGGATGACGGGAAATGCTGATGGCGCGAAAGCAGATGACGAAAGCGGTGGCGGCGCGGGGCAAGCGCGAGGCGGCGAAGAAGACGGCAAGGGCGAAGCGGACGAAAAAGCCGCGCCGTACGGTGGTCAAGCGCGTGCGCTTAAGCGCTGAAGCGCGCAGCGACCAGATTTTGCGCGGCGCCATTCGCTTCTTTGCCGATCGCGGCTTTCGCGGCCAGACCCGCGATCTCGCCAGGCAGCTTGGCATTTCCACCGGTTTGCTGTTTCGCTATTTTCCGACCAAGGATGCGCTGATCGACCGCATCTACGACACGCTGTTTGAAGGCCGATGGAATCCGGAATGGGATGAGATCCTCGGCAATCGCTCGCGCGATCTGCTGGAGCGATTGACGGAATTCTATCGCGGCTATGCGAAGATGCTGCACGATTACGAATGGGGCCGCATCTATCTTTATTCGGGGCTGGAAGGGGCGGGCATTGCCCAGCGCTTCGCGCGGCTTGCCACTGATCGCGCCTATGCGCGCGTGGTCGGCGAGTTACGCCACCAATATGGCCGGCCGGATATCGCGACGCTGCCGATGCGCGAGCCGGAAATCGAATTGATGTGGTCGCTGCATGGCAGCATCTTCTACATCGGCATGCGCAAGTGGGTTTATAACGTCGGCGGCCCGAGCGACGTGCCGGGCACGGTCAATCAGATCGTCGAACGCTTTCACCACAATGCGCGCGATCTGATGCTGCAACTGGCGAAGGATGATGCGGTGGCGAAGCCGCCAGCTGCAAGACGAAAGGTATCTCTATCAAAGGCCTCATCCTGAGGAGCGATCCTTCAGGATCGCGTCTCGAAGGACGAGGCCGTGCGCATCGTCTTTCTCATTCGCCCTCGCCCTTCGAGACGCCGTGCTTTGCACGGCTCCTCAGGGTGAGGGCTATCTCTGTCTCATAAAAGAAAGACGTGGATGGCCGGGACAAGCCCGGCCATGACGGAAAACTAAGCCGTCAACGCGTCACGCCGCCAACGCTCACGCCGCCTTGCGCGCGCTTTCGGGCAGCGGCAGCGGCTTGTTGGCCGAGTTCAGGAATTCAATGGTCATGAACACCATCTCCTGATCGCCGAGATTTTGCAGGTCATGCACCTTGAACTCGCCGGGGCCATAAACCTCGTGGCGGGTTTCGCCCGGCTGATAGGTGTATTCCACCGTGGTGCCGTCATGCACATGCTGGCGACCCTTGCCGCCGGACACCGAGGTCCAGAAATAATCCAGCACATGGCGGTGAAAGCCGATGCGCTCGCCCGGCTGCAGGCGGATTTCCCACACCCGCACCCGTTCATTCTCAGACAGAAGGCGGGAGCCGACACATGGATTGGGATTGTTTGACTCGCGTTCAAATTCGCGGGCGATATCATCGGGCCAGGCGGACCGATCGGTGTTGAGCGCGGCCTTTTCCAGCATGGACAATGCCATCGCGGTTCCTCCATCACTATTATGACGCTGAATATAACGCAGATTTGAGGATATCGCCAATGGCGCCGCAGAGCCCGCAGACACAGCCATCCGCGCGACGCGCCATCATCATCGGCGGTTCAATGAGTGGGCTGTTTGTTGGCCATATGCTGCGGGCGGCGGGCTGGCAGGTCGAGATCTATGAGAAGGTGGTGGGCGAATTGTCCGGCCGTGGCGCCGGCATCGTCGCGCAACCGCAGATCATTGCTGCACTGCAATCGCTTGGCCTCGAAACCGGCGATCTTGGCGTCGCGGTGCAAAAGCGCCGGCTGTTCGATACCGCGGGAAAGATGCTCCGCGAGACCGATCTGGCGCAGGTGATGACGGCGTGGGAGCGCGTCTATCGTTTGTTGCACGCCGCATTCCCGGCGCATCATTATCATCAGGGCCGCACGCTGCAGGCGCTGACGCAGGATGACAGCGGCGTCACTGCGACCTTCACCAATGGCCAATCCGAGACCGCCGATCTTCTGATCGGCGCCGACGGCATCCGCTCGACCGTGCGTGGACTGTGCGCGCCGCAGGACCAGCCGCTTTATGCCGGCTATATCGCCTGGCGCGCGCTGATCGCCGAAGCCGACATGCCGCGCGACATGCATGACGCTATCTTTCCAGTCATGGCCTTCTGCCTGCCGCCGCGCGAGCAGATCCTCGGCTATCCAGTGGCCGGCGCCGACAATGATCTGCGGCCGGGCCACCGCCGCTATAACCTGATCTGGTATCGGCCGGCCGATGAAGAAACCGAACTCGTCTCGCTCCTGACCGACGAGAAGGGCGTCTCGCATGCGCTGTCGATCCCGCCGCCCTTGATCAGCCGCGCCTCGATCGCCGCCATGCGGAAGGCCGCGCATGAGAAGCTGGCGCCGCAACTGGCCAAGGCGATGGATCTGGCTAGCCAGCCGCTGCTGCAGCCGATCTTCGATCTGCAATCGTCGCGGCTGGCTTATGGCCGCGTCGCCATGATCGGCGATGCTGCCTTTGTCGCGCGGCCGCATGTCGGTGGCGGCGTCGCCAAGGCCGCGGGTGATGCCGAAGCTTTGGTCACCGCCTTGCAGGCGAATGACAGCATTGCATCTGCACTGCGGCAATTCGAGGCCGAGCGATTGCCGACCGGGCGGCTGATGGTCGAGCACGCGCGCAAGCTCGGCAGCTATCTGCAGGCGCAACAAAGCGTGGACCAAGCGGCGATTTCCGCACGCCATTCCATCCCGGAAGTGGTGATGGCGGAGACGGCGACGCTCGATTTCCTTGGGGCGTGATGCGGATTTTCACGACCGGAGGTGGAATCTTGACATCAAAGTCGATGGCATCAAAAAAAACCTGGATGACACAGCCGCCGAGAAACCACGAAAAAACAACGGATTAAGACAATGGTGAATCGAGCCTTGCCGGGATCGTGGCAATTTTCGACGAAGAGAACAGGGATTCGATAACGGGCCGGTATTTATTGAGCGCAGATCACATAACCAGGCAGGTCTGCGATGACGACCCGGTGGCGCTCTTTCCTTTCGGCGCCCGCAATTCACATCGGCCAGAATAAGGGCGGGACATTCGCCCAAGATGAACGTGGCAATATCGCGATCATCTTCGCATTGGTGTTGATGCCGCTGCTGGCGGGCGTCGGCGCGGCGATGGATTATTCGAAGGCCGCGGATGTGCGCGCACATTTGCAGGCGGCGCTGGATGCCGCGGTGCTGGCCGGTGCGAAAGACTCCACCGCGTCGGCGCAGATCGTCACCGCCAAATCCTTCTTCGAAGGGCAGCAGCCGAAAACCTTCACCACCAACCCGTCCGCAACCTTCTCGGTCGACAGCAGCGGCGTGCTCAATGGCACGGCGACGGCGAAAGTGCCGACCTCGGTGATGGGGGTGTTCGGCGTGCAGACGCTCGATGTCACCGTCAAGGCGGCAGCGGCCGCCGCGCCCTCCGGCAGCAAGGTCTGCATCCTGCTTGTCGATCAATCGAAATCGCAGACGCTGCTGGCCAATTCCGGCGCCCAGCTGCAGGCGCCCGATTGCGAGATCCATGTCCGCACGACGTCGACGCCCGGCGCCATCGTCAATTCCGGCGTCAATCTCAACGTCAAGCGCACTTGCGTGAAGGCGAGCAGCATCACCAATAACGGCGGCAAGGCCGGCAAGATCGAAACCAGCTGCGACGCCATCGCCGATCCCTATGCCGGCAAGATGCCGAGCGTGTCGATCCCCGGCGGTTCGTGCAAGAGCGACAATTACAATCCCGACCGGCCGACAGCCGTGCTGTCCGACGGCAATTACTGCAACGTCAATTTCAGCAACCAGTCCAGCGTGACGCTGTATCCCGGCGTCTATGGCGGGATGAATTTCAATCAGGTGAAGGAGGTCAAGCTCAATCCCGGCCTCTACATCGTCAAGGGCGGAAACTGGAACGTCAATTCCGGCACCAAGTTCTATGGCACCGGCGTGACGATCTATTATTCCGACAGCAGCTATATCCAGTTCAACAGCAACGTGAATGTGCAGCTGAGCGCGCCGACATCGGGCACCTATGCGGACATTCTGTTCTTTGAAAAATCCGGCCTCTCGCCAGCGCAATGGGCGATCAACGGCACGAGTTCATCGACCTTGAGCGGGCTGCTTTATCTGCCGACCAAGGCCGTCACCATCAATTCGGTGTCGAATGTGTCGGCCGACAAGGCGACGATGGTGTTCGCCAGCCTCATCCTCAACAACACCAACTGGTCGATCATGCCGGGACCGAAGGCGATGACCGCGCCGGGCAGCGGCGGCGGCGGCGCGGTGCGGTTGATTTATTAGAGCCTGTCGCGCACCACTCAGACGACGCTCTTACTGTCATGCGCGGGCTTGACCCGAAGACGGCGTCGTTGACGCCTTTTGACCCGCGCATCCATCACGCAAAAGATGGATCGCCGGGTCAAGCCCGGCGATGACGCGCGTGCAAGATCTCACTTCGTCTTCACTTTGCCCTTCTTGCCGCGCTTAATGCCGGCCATCTGTTCCAGCACGCCGCAGACGGCGGCGGTGTCCTGTTCGGCATAGCCGGTCGACAGCGTCGAGGCATAGATCGGCAGCGTCGCGCTGAAGAGGGGCGTAGCGACGCCGAGCTTGTTGGCATATTCGCCGATCACGCTCATATCCTTCTGCCACACCGTATTTTTCATGGTGGCTTCCGAATAATCGCCCTTGGCCATCATCGGTCCGCGGATTTCCAGCATGCGCGAATTGCCGGCGCCGACGGTGGCGAATTTCAAAATCTGATCGGGATCGAGCCCGGCCTTCATACCGAGCACCATCGCTTCGGCGGCGGCGATATTGTGGATCGCCACCAGCAGGTTGGCGACATACTTCATCTTGCTGCCATTGCCGAAGGCGCCGATGTCATAGGTCTGGCGCGAGAAGCCTTCGAAGATCGGCTGCACCTTCTTGATTGCCTTGCTGTCGCCTGAGGCATAGACCACGAGATCGCCCACCGCCGCCTGCGCGCCGGTGCCGCTCATCGGGCAATCGAGCGTGGTGTGGCCGGCCTTGCGCAAAGTCTTTTCCGCCGCGATCTTGTCGTCGAGCGTGAAGGTCGAGGCTTCGATGATGATATGCGGCTTGGCTTGCGCCGCGATGATCTCCTCGACCACAGCATGCAGCGCCTTGGCGCTCGGCAAGCTGGTGATGACGACCTCCGCATTGTCCAGCACGTCCCGCACATCGCGGCCGAGGGTGACGCCGGCTTTCTTCATCGCCTTCTGCCGGGAGGGATCGGTGTCGATGCCATAGACGGTCCAGCCATTCTTGATCAGGTTTTGCGCGAAGGCGCCGCCCATGATGCCAAGACCGATGATGCCTACGACTTTATCCTTGCCGCCGTTCTTGTCCGCCTTGCTGGCTCTTTTCCCGAGATCCCCGGCCTTGCGATTGCTGCTGCCGTTCGCCTTCAATGTCTTCGCCACCTGATGTCTCTCCGTTGAACCGTTCGGCCCGAATTTGGTCAGCTTGGCCGCGGGGTCTTGTTACTATATGCCATGGGGCGCGGGCAAAGTCCCGCCAGGACCTGAGGGGTAATTTTGCATGCGGCCGCGCGTCTATGTCACCCAGCCCATCGCCGAGACCGCCATGCTGCGGCTGCGAGAGATCGCCGAGGTCGAGGCCAATCACGATTCCAGCCGCATTCTTGTGCGCGCCAAGCTGATCGAGGCGGCCAGGCGCAACGATATCATTCTGGCACTGCTGCATGACACGATCGACCGCGACGTGCTGGCGGCCAATCCGAACCTCAAGGCGATCGCCTCGATGACGATCACGCCCGACCGGATCGATGTCGCCGAAGCGACGCGGCGCAAGATCATGGTCACCAATATTCCGGCGGTGGTGACGGATGCGACTGCCGATATGGCCTTCGGGCTGTTGCTGTCGGTCGCGCGGCGGATCGCCGAGGGCGATCGGGTGGTGCGGTCCGGTGTGTTTCCGGGCTCGCAATCCAATCATCTCGCCGGCACCGGCGTCACCGGCAAGACGCTCGGTCTTGTCGGCTTCGGCCGCATCGGCCAGGCGATGGCGCGGCGCGCACGCGGCTTCGACATGCGGGTGATCTTTGCTGATCCGCGCGGCTTTGCCGATCCGGAGTTGCAGGCGCTCGGCACCCAGCTCAGCCTCGAAGAGGTGCTGGGGCAATCCGATTTCATCTCGCTGCATCCGGCGCTGAATGATGAGACGCGGCACATGATCGGGCCGCGCCAGTTCGCGCTGATGAAGCGGACGGCGTATCTGATCAACACGTCGCGCGGTCCGGTGATCGATGACGCGGCGCTGATCAAGGCGTTGTCGGATGGCCGCATCGCCGGCGCGGCGCTCGATGTCTATGCCAACGAGCCGAAGATCGAGCGCGCATTGCTGACGATGAACAATGTGGTGCTGACGCCGCATCTCGGCAGCGCGGTGCGCGAATTGCGCGAGAATATGGCGCATATCGTGGTCGATAATATCGCCGCGATTGCCGAGGGGAAGGTGCCGCCGAATTTGATCAATCCGGAGGTGGTGGAGGTTGCGGCGGAAGTGGTGGAGGCAACGCCCTAACCGTCATTGCCGGGCTTGACCCGGCAATCCATCACCGTTGCGAAACGATGGATCACCGGGTCACGCGCCTGCGGCGCGGCCCGGTGATGACAGACTCAATCCGCAGTCCAGCCGCCATCCACTACGAGCGAAGACCCCGTCATCAGCGCTGCGGCGTCCGAGGCCAAAAACACAACGGCGCCCATCAGGTCCTCGACCTGACCGACGCGGCCGAGCTTGATCTTCTCCAGCACCGATTGCTTGAACGCCGCATCCTCCAGAAACGGCCGCGTCATCGGCGTTTCGATGAAGGTCGGCGCCAGCGCATTGACGCGGATGCCATGTGGGCCAAGCTCGATCGCCATCGCCTTGTTCAACCCTTCGATCGCCGCCTTGCTGGCGCAATAGACGCTGCGGCGCGCGCCGCCGACATGGCCCATCTGCGATGACAGATGGATGATGGCGCCGCGCGTTTTCGTCTCGACCATCCGCCGCGCCACCGCCTGGGCGACAAAAAACGCCGAGCGCACATTCAGCGCCATGATGGCGTCGAAATCCGCGACCGTGACATCGAGGAACGGCGCCGGACGATTGGTGCCGGCATTGTTGAGCAGAATATCGAACGGCTGTTCGCCGGCAACGAAGGCTTGCACGGCACCGATGTCGGTGACGTCGAGCACAGACGCGCTTGCTGATCCGCCCTTTGCGCGGATGTCATTGGCCAAGGCTTCGATTTCGGACGCACTGCGCGCAACCAGCGTGACATCGGCTCCGGCGTCGGCAAGCGCGACCGCACAAGCTGCGCCGATGCCTCTGCCGGCGCCAGTCACCAGCGCGCGTTTCTTGTCGAGACGGAAGGAGGGGGTGACGGGGAGGGACATGTTGCTTCCGGTCACTCCGCCGCCGTGGCATAGGCGATATTGCGGCCGCCATAGCGGCGCACGCGGATATTGGCCTGTTCGGCATGGCCGAGAAAGCCTTCCAGTACACAGAGCCGCGAGCAATATTCGCCGATCATGGCGCTGGCTTCATCCGTCAGCACTTTCTGATAGGTGCAGGTCTTGATGAACTTGCCGACCCACAGCCCGCCGGTGAAGCGCGCATTCTTCTTCGTCGGCAGCGTGTGATTGGTGCCGATCACCTTGTCGCCATAGGCGACATTGGTGCGCGGGCCGAGAAACAGCGCGCCGTAATTGGTCATGCGGTTTAGGAAAACATCGGGATCGCGCGTCATCACCTGCACATGTTCGGAGGCGATGCGATCGGCCTCCGCCACCATCTCGTCGATGCTGTCGCAGACGATCACCTCGCCATGATCCTTCCAGGCCTGCGCGGCGGCATCGGCCGTCGGCAAAATCGTGAGCAGGCGCTCGACCTCAGCGATTGTGTCGTTCGCCAGCTTTTCCGAATTGGTCAGCAGCACCGCCGGCGAGGTCGGGCCGTGCTCGGCCTGGCCAAGCAGATCGGTGGCGCAGATTTCCGCATCGACGCTGTCGTCGGCGATCACCAGCGTTTCGGTCGGGCCGGCGAGCAGATCGATGCCGATGCGGCCGAACAATTGCCGCTTGGCTTCGGCGACATAGGCATTGCCGGGGCCGACGATCATGTCGACCGGATCGATGGTGTCGGTGCCGAGCGCCATGGCCGCGATCGCCTGCACGCCGCCCAGCACATAGATTTCATCGGCACCGCCCAGATGCATCGCCGCAACGATGGCCGGATGCGGGCCGCCATGATGCGGCGGTGCGCAGGCGATGATGCGCTTGACACCGGCAACGCGCGCAGTGACGACCGACATATGCGCCGACGCCACCATCGGATAGCGACCGCCCGGCACATAACAGCCGACCGCATTCACCGGGATATGACGATGGCCGAGAATGACGCCGGGCAGGGTTTCGACTTCGAGATCCTGCAGCGTGTCGCGCTGCTTCTGCGCGAAGTTTCGCACCTGCGCCTGCGCGAATTTGATGTCATCGAGATCGCGCTTGCTGACCTTGGCGATGGCGCGCTCGATCTCTTCCGGGCTAAGCCGGAAATTCTCCGGCTGCCAGTTGTCGAAGGTCTTCGACAATTCGCGGATGGCGGCGTCACCGCGCGCCTTCACATCGGCGAGAATATTTTCGACGGTCGAGCGCACTTTGGCATCGGCCGCTTCAACGGCATCGGCGGAGAGACCGCGTTTCAGATAGCGGGGCATGATGGGAGTCTCCTATTCAACAATGTCATCGCCCGCGCAGGCGGGCGCTCCAGTTTGTTGTCGCTCGACATCGCGCGAGCGCTGGATGCCCCGCCTTCGCGGGGCATGACAGCAAAACTGAGTTATTTTATCGCCTGCGGATTGATCGGCGAGCCGGTGCCGCCGGTGATGATCAGCGGCGGGCCGGAGAAGAAGAATTCGTAGACGCGATCCCTCTCGCAATCTTCCGCCAGCTCTTTGAGATAGAAAATCTCGCCCATGCACAGCCCCATGGCCGGGATCACCACCCAATGCCACGGCTGGTTGGCTTCCGTTGTTTCGTTCGGCCGCACCTCGCAGCCCCAGGTGTCCATGCAAAGCGCGGCGATCTCTTTGTCCTGGCACCAGTAGCAATTCTCGAACATCACGCCTGGCGCATCGCCGCCGGCATAGCCGCCCCATTCGCCTTCCGACAGGCAGCGTTCCATCTGGCCGGTGCGCACATGCACGAAATCGCCCTTGCGGATTTCGACGCCTTGCGCTTTGGCGCATTTGTCGAGTTCTTCGTTGGAAATGCCTTCGCCATCCTTCAGCCATGGCACGCCACGAAAGCGGGCGATGTCGAGCAGCACGCCGCGTCCGATCATCTTGCTTTTGGAATGCTCGATGCCGAGCACCGAAAGCCCGCGCGAGTCGATCAGCTTGGCGTCGAAATTGTTGTAGGCCTTGTCTTCATAAAACAGATGGCCGAGCGCATCCCAGTGGGTTGCGCCTTGCACGCAGAGCATGATGGTGTCGTCGGCATAGCGGATCTTGTTCCAGTCCTGCTGGCCGGTGACGGCATCGGTGCCGGTGGCGAGCATCTGGTGAATGGGATTGAATCTGCCGCCGAACAGACCGGTTTGCGGGCCACTGCGGTCGAGCGGAATGCCGAGTGCGAACACCTTGCCGGTCTTGACCAGCTTGGCGGCGTTGACGATGTCGTCCGGGGTGACGTGGTTGAGCGTGCCGATCTGGTCGTCCTTGCCCCAGCGGCCCCAATTGGACAGCGTCTTCGACGCTTCCTCAATCGCGGCCAGCCCCACCTTGATATTCATCGACACAGTCGTTCCTCCACGCCAGTTTCGTTACGGCTCTTCCCCGGATGCGGGCGGCCACGGCGATTGTGGAGCAAAGGGGCGTGGTTCGTCTACCGATGATGATCGGTGGCGCTCAATATTATCCGTTCGTCCCCGCGAAAGCGGGGACCCAGGGTTACAAAGCGAGCTGCGCGTGGGATTCTGGATTCCCGCTTTCGCGGGAATGAGCGGAGGTTTTTGCGATAGTCGCAATCCACAACGGTTGTCGTCCCGCCTGCGCGGGGACGACAACAACTTACACCTTCCCCAGCGCCCGCAACACCCGCCCCGGCGTGAACGGCATCTGCGTCAGCGGCTCTGCGCCGAGCGGACGCAGCGCATCGTTGATCGCATTCATCACGCAGGCTGGTGCGCCGGCGGTGCCGGCTTCGCCCGCGCCCTTGGCGCCGAGTTCGGAATCGGCGGTCGGCGACACCACATGGCCGATCTCCATATCCGGCATTTCCATCGCCATCGGCACGAGATAATCGGCCATATTGCCATTCAGCATCTGGCCGCGTTCGTCATAAAGACAATTTTCGAACAGCGCGCCGCCGAGGCCCTGCACGATGCCGCCGCGGATCTGCTCGTCCACCAGCTGCGGATTGATCACGGTGCCGCAATCTTCCACGCACCAATGCTTGAGCAGCTTGATAAAGCCGGTGTCGGTATCGACTTCGAGATACGACGCCTGCATGCCATTGGTGAAGGAGAATGGCCAGTTGCGCGGCACATAATGGCGCGTGGCGACGAGCTCGGCCTGAAATCCCGGCGGCAAGGTGTCGGGCCGGAAATAGCAGATGCGCGCGACTTCGCTCAGCGTGATGCGTTCGGTCTTGGTGCCTTTATCGACAACGATGCCATTGTCGATATCGAGATCATCGGGTCTGGCCTGCAGGATCGAGGCAGCGGCGGCGAGCACATTCTCGCGTAACGCCTTGCCGGCCTGCCACGCCGCTTCGCCACCAATGCCGGCGGCGCGTGACGCCCACGTGCCGCCGCCATAGGGCGTGTTGTCGGTGTCGCCCATGATCACCCGCACCTTGTCGAGCGACACGCCGAAAGATGACGCGACGCATTGTGCGATTACGGCTTCCGCGCCCTGGCCCTGTTCGGACACGCCGGTATGGCAGAAGATCGCGCCCGAGCCGTCAAGCTTCACCGTTGCGCCATCCTGGGCGGAAATGCGCGCGCCGCCGACGCCATAGAAGGCCGCGCTCGGATTGGTGACCTCGATGAAAGACGCAAAGCCGATGCCGCGATAGATGCCTTTCTTGCGCGCTTGCTCCTGATTGGCGCGCAGCGCCTCGTAATCCATCATCGCCACCAGCTTGTCGGTGGTGGCGTGATGCGACAGCTGTTCGAACTTGATGCCGGATGCCGCCGTCACCGGATAGGCATCGTCGGCATAAAGATTCTTGCGGCGGACTTCGACCGGGTCCATGCCGATTTTCGCGGCCGCAAGATCGACCAGCCCTTCCGTCACGGCCGTCGCGATCGGATGACCGACCGCGCGATACTGGCTCATCACGTTCTTGTTCTGAAACACCACGCGGGCATGGGCGCGGTAGTTCGGACAGGCATAGGGACCGCCGACCAGATTGACGACCTGATTGGCCTCGATGCCGCTGGTGCGCGGATAAACCGAATAGGGCCCGATGCCGGTGAGATCGTCGATTTCAAAGGCGGTGATGGTGCCGTCCTTCATGATGCCGATCTTGCCCGTCACGCGATGATCGCGGGCGTGAATATCGGTAACGAAGCTTTCCAGCCGGTCGGCGACGAACTTGATCGGCCGTTTCAGCAGTTTCGACAGCGCGACGACCGCCATCTCGTCGGCGTAGCTATGCACCTTGATGCCGAACGAGCCGCCGACATCCTTGGTGACCACGCGCACCTGATGCTCCTCAAGGCCAAGATGCTTGCCGTAAAGGTTCTGCATCATGTGCGGCGCTTGCGTGCCCTGATAGACGGTGAGGCGCTGATCGCCGGTGTTCCAGTCGGCGATGATCGAGCGCGGCTCGTTGGTGACGCCGGTATGGCGGCCGAAGATGAAGGTGGTTTCGACCACGGCGTCGGATTGCGCAAAGGCTTTGTCGACATCGCCGGCATCGAGGCTGCGCGCGAAGGCGAGATTGTCGCCGAGATCGGGATGGATGACGGGCGTGTCGGCGTCGAGCGCGGTTTCGGGATCCGTCACCGGCGTCAGTTCTTCGTAATCGACGGTAATCAGTTCGCAGGCGTCTTCGGCTTCCGCCCGCGTGCGGGCGATGACGGCGCAGACGGCTTCGCCCTGCCAGCAGGCATGATCGATCGCCATTGCGTTCTGCGGCGCTGATTTCAGACCCTTGAGATGCGTCAGCACGCCGACCCATGGCGTGATAACTTTTGCAAGCTCGGCGCCGGTGACGATCGCGATGACGCCCTGCGCCTTTCCCGCCGCGCTGGTGTCAATGCTTGTGATGCGCGCATGGGCGAAGGGCGAGCGCAGGAAGGCGACATGCGCCATGCGCGGTAATACGAGATCGCTGACATATTGCGCGCGGCCTTGCGTCAGCCGCTTGAGGTTGGGGCGCGGCACCGCGCGGCCGATATAGGAATTGGGGCGGTCAAGCGCGGTGAGCGGCGAGGGGACGTCGTCGACGATTTTCATGCCATGATTTCCATCATTCCGACGCGGCGTGGCGCGCCTGCGCCACCGCCTGCACCGCATCGACGATGGCGTGATAGCCGGTGCAGCGGCAGTAATTGCCGGAGATGTAATCGCGGATCTCGTCGCGGTCGGTGCCTTTGCCGCTGGCCAGCAATTCCTGCGCGGTCAGCAACATGCCGGGCGTGCAGAAGCCGCATTGCAGCGCGTTGCGCTTCTCGAAGGCGTCCTGCAGGTCGGCGATTTCGCCGCTATCGGACACGCCTTCGATGGTTTCCACCACGGCGCCGTCGCATTGCACGGCGAGCAGGAGACAGCCGCGCAGCACCGCGCCATTGACGCGCACGCTGCACGCACCGCAGACGCCGTGTTCGCAGCCGACATGACTGCCAGTCAGCGTCAGATCCTCGCGCAGAAAATCGACCAGCGATTTGCGGCCCTCGACATGCGCGGTAACGCGCTCGCCATTGACGGTGAGGGTGATGTCGTAATGCGGCGTCATGCACCTTCTCCGTCATGGCCGGACTTGATCCGGCCATCCATCAAAGAAAAAATGTTTTTGCAAAGAGCGATGGATGCGCGGGTCAAGCCCGCGCATGACAGGAAGGAAGTCATACCCGCGCTCCCGTCAATTGTGCGGCGACACGGCGCAGCAACACGCCGGCAAGATGCTTTTTCACCGCGCCGGTTTCCTGAATGTCGTCGGGCGGATCGAGATCATCGGCGAGCGCCGCTACCGCTTCATCGATATCGCCATTGGCCAGCGCGGCTTCGGCATTCTTCGCGCGCAGCGGCGTCAGGTCGATGCCGAAATAAGCCAGCCGCACATCCGACAGCTTCGCGCCATCGGCGCGGGCGGATGCGGCAAGGCCGACAATGGCATAGTCGCCGTGCCGCCGCGCGAGTTCGGCAAAGCCGTAGCGCATGTCCGGCGCAGCGGCCGGCAGCCGAATGGCGGTCAGGATGTCGTCATGGCCGAGCGCCGTCTCATACAAGCCATGGAAAAATTTATCGGCGTGCACGCGCCGACTGCCCGAGGAACCGGTGATCTGCGCTTCGCCACCCAGCGCCAGAAAACAGGCCGGCAATTCCGCCGCGGGATCGGCGAAAGCGATCGACCCGCCGAAGGTGCCACGATTGCGGATGGCGGGATGGGCGATATGCGGCATCGCCATCGCGATCAGCGGCGCGTGCTGCGCGATCACATCGGACGCCATCACCGCGGCGTGGCGGGTCAGCGCGCCGATTTCAACTACGCCGTCTTTCAGTGAAATACCATCAAGGCCGGCAATGCCGTTGAGATCGATCAGCAGGCTCGGCGCCGACAGCCGCATATTGAGCGTTGCCATCAGGCTTTGACCGCCCGCCAGCAATTTGGCGTCGTCATTCTCGCCCAGCATGCGGACGGCATCCTCGACGGATTGCGCCCGCGCATAGGCAAACGGTGCCGGCTTCACGAAAACCCCTCCCGAAATTTTGTTTTTTCTTATTCTGGCCGGGAAAGCGCGGACGTCAACTTGATAATCGTGATGCCAAACTCAATGGTCATGCGCGGGCTTGACCCGCGCATCCATCACTTTGAAAAATGCTTTTTGTTTGATGGATTGCCGGGTCAAGCCCGGCAATGACTACAACAATTATTCCGAATGACGGTTGGTAAACCGCGCATTGCCGAGGCCGGTGCCGATCGTCAGCACGCCCCAATGATCGACATCCTGCATGAAGGGCACTTCGCTCAGGCCCTGCACAACAGCGTCATTATGCAACACGATGGCGGTTTCATCGCCGCCGATTTTCGGGATCGCCTCATAGAGGCGTGTCGGCAGATGGAAACGGCTCGATTCCCAATTGCCGCCCGGCAAATTCTGGCCGCCGCGATCGATCGAGCCATCGGCTTCGATCTTGCCCGGGCAGCCGATGCCGATGAAGGGCGCGAGCTGGATCTTGTCCTTCTGCGCGCGGGCGATCAGCCGCTCCAGCATGCCGATGAGGTTGTCGACCGCTTCCTCGCGCTTGACGTCATTCTCGTCGGCGTGTCGCCACAATTCATATTTCCAGACCACCGCCTTGGACAGATCGCTTTTCTTCTTGATGTTGAGATTGACGATACCGGCGCGAATGTTCGAGCCGCCGATATCGACAGCGAGAATGGCGTCATGGGCCTTGAACATCCAGGCCGGCGCCAGATGGGCGGCGCCGAGCAGGCCAGCTTCGTCGGGATCGTTACGGATCGGCACGATATCGACGTTGATCTTGTCAGCTTTCAGGATCACCGATGTGCGGCCGATCGCCAGTTCGCCGATGCGGCTATTGCGAAAGCCGCCGCCGACAACGATGCGCTCGGTCTTGGCCCAGGCCTTCACCTTCATGAAGCGACGGATGATGAGCGACAGCTCCTGCGCAAATTCCTCGATCGCACCCTGGATGATGCCGGCGGCTTCGGCATCGCCCTTGGTCAGCATCTCCTCAAGCTGCTTTTTGCTCAGTTGCTTGGTCGGGACGTCGCCGAACGGATCGTCCTTGCGCAGGGCCTTGCGCCAGTTTTCGATCATGTCGGTAAAGGCGCCCTTGCTGGCGCGGTCGCCGATAAAGCCCTCGTCGTCCTTGATTTCAAGGTTATAGCTGTCGACCTCGACGGAGGGCAGGCGCGAGGCCCCGTGTGCGGCAACAGATGGTAGTGATTTCGCATCAGCCATTCGGGGCCCTCCAACGCGGTATAACGCGAAAGGTCCGGAAAGTTTCCGGGCGGCCCGGAGCTGCTCGAATAGTACCCGTTCGTCCCCGCGAAAGCTGGGACCCAGGCTCTGGATTCCCGCTTTCGCGGGAATGAACGGAGGCTTAAAGACTCAATCCCTTCACAATGTCGATCGCCCGCCGCAGCAGCGTCTCCGAAGCTTCCGGGGTGCGGAAGGCCGCATGCGCCGACAGCGTCACGTTGTCCATCTTGGTCAGCGGATGGTCGGGTTGTAGCGGCTCGGCGTGATACACGTCGAGGCCGGCATGGCCGATCTGGCCTGAACGCAAGGCCGCCATCATCGCCTCTTCATCCACCAGCGCGCCGCGCGCGGTGTTGATGAGGATGACGCCCTTTTTCATGCGGGCGATGCGCTCGGCATTGAGGAAATGCCGGGTCTCGTCATTGAGCACGAGATTGAGCGAGACCACGTCGGACGTCGCCAGCAATTCGTCGATGTCGACCAGCGGCACCGGCGCATCGGCATGGCGGGTGCGGTTATAGGCAATGACATTCATGCCGATGCCCTTGCCGATCCGCGCGGTCTCGGCACCGATGCCGCCAAGACCGATAACGCCAAGCGTCTTGCCGAGCAGCTGCATACCTTCCAGCGGCTTCCACTGGCCGGCGCGCAAATCGCGATCCATCTTCGCGATCTCGCGCGCGCAGGCAAACATCAGCGCGATGGCGTGTTCGGCGACCGCGGTGTCACCGTAATTCTTGATGATGTGCACGGTGATGCCGAGCGCGTTCAGCTCGGCGATATTCATGTAGCTGGCAGCGCCGGTGCCGAGAAAGACGATGTGCTTCACCGACGGGCATTGCGACAGATACTGCGTCGGCATGTAGGAGTGATCGTCCAGCACCACGTCATAGCCGGCGAGGAGGCGCGGCAGGTCTTCAACCGTATAAGGCGCGGTGTTGACAGTGACCGGCGGATCGCCCGCGCCTTGTTCGCCCTTTCCATGGACCCGCTGCCAGACCGGCTCAAGCTGATGATTGCAGTCGATGAAGATGGATTTCATGGGCGTGTTATCTTGTGGATGTCGGGAATTTCAGGCGCGGGCTTTGGCATCCGCCATCACCTTGCGCAACACCAGCGCGGCGATGACGCCGGAAATCGCCACGAGGACGAACAGATAGGGCGTATAGGACCAGCCGAAGCGCTGCACCACAGCGCCGGTGGTCGCAGGGCCGATGAGATTGCCAAGATTGCTGACCTGATTGATCAGGCCGAGCACGATCGCCAGCAAAGCCGAGCTTTGCGCCATGCGCGGCGCGGCGGCAAAGATCGAGCCGGGAATAAAGCCGGTGATGGCGAGGCTGGCCGAGGCCAGGACGGCGATCATCACGACCGGCAGATGTTCGGAAAACACGCCGAAGCTGGCAAAGCCGACAAAGCAGAAAGCGAAAACCAGCGTGGCCCAGAGCGAAGCACCGAACCGCAATAGCGCGCCGGCGCAGACATTGCCGACCGCATTGGCGAATACGGTGACGGCGCTGATCGAGCCGGCGGCGGCGACGCTCATGCCGAGGCGATCGACCAGGAGCGTCGGCAACAGATTGGCCATCGCCGAATATTGAAACGTGTAGATGCCGAAGGCGAGGGCGAGCAAGGCAGGACCGGGGCGGCCGAGCGCCGCCTTGATATTCGGCAGCAGCGTCTGCACCGGATTATCGGCGGGCTTTTCCTCATCCACCGGCAGGAAGGCGATCAGCGCGGCATAGATGAGCGCGAACACGCCGTTGACGATCCACAGCATCTGCCAGCCGGACGCGATCAGATGCGGCCCCGCAATCATCATGATCACCGAGCCGAGCGGCATATAGGCGCCCCAGAAGGCGAAGACGGTGTCGCGATCCTTCGGCGCGGTGACGACGCGCAGAAGCCGCGGCAGGGCCAGCACGGCGGCGAGGAAGCCGCAGCCTTCGATCACGCGCGTGACGATCAGCCAGCCGCCGTCGGTCGCGGCAGCGCCGGTCAGGCTGCCAAGGCCGGCGGTGAAAAGGCCGGCCATCAGCGTGCGCTTGGCGCTGAACAGCGAGGCGGCGATGCCGGCCGGCAGCCCGAACACGGCGGCCATTGCGCCGTAAGCGCCGATCACCCAGGCAGCGACCACCAGCGACAGCGACAAATCCTGCTGCAGTACCGGAACGGCGATGGCAGCCTTGCCAATTTGCAGCGCGGCCACGCAGCCCGCGAAGATGAGGGCGGCGACCGCGCCCCAGCGGGTCTTCATGTCCATGGATATGTCCGGCTTGCCATGATGCGGGCGTCAGCGCCTGTTATCACCAAACCATGACTGCACTCAAATCCATCATCGTCATCGCGCTGGCGGCCTATCTCGGCCTCTTGGCGCTGATGTATGTCATGCAGCGCTCGCTGATGTATTTTCCCGACCGCTCGGCGGTGACGCCGGCGGAGGCCGGTTTCCCGCAGGCCCAGGCGGTGCCGCTGACCTCGGCCGATGGCACCAAGGTGCTGGTCTGGACCGTGCCGCCGCAGCCGGGAAAAAAGGTGGTGATCTATTTCCACGGCAATGGCGGCTCGGTGATGCATCGTGTGCCGCGCTTCAAGCCATTGGTCGCGGACGGTACCGGCCTGGTCGCTCTGTCGTATCGCGGCTATGGCGGCTCGGAGGGCAGTCCGAGCGAGGCCGGGCTGATCGAAGATGCGCGGGCGGCCTATGACTATGCCCGCAAGAGCTATCCGGATGCGAAGATCGTGCTGTGGGGCGAATCGCTCGGCACCGGGGTTGCGACCGCGCTAGCGGCAGAAAAGGACATCGCGGCTTTGGTGCTGGAAGCGCCTTACACCTCCACCGCCGATATCGCGCAGGCGCATTATCCTTTTATCCCGGTGCGCTGGCTGATGAAGGACCAGTTTCATTCCGACCAGCGCATCGGCAAGGTGAAAGCGCCGATCCTGATCCTGCATGGCGACCGCGATGGCGTCATCCCGATCGCCTATGGCGAGCGGCTTTACGCGATGGCGCCAGAGCCGAAGCAGCTGGTGCGTTTGCCCGGCGGCGGGCATGACAATCTCGATCGCTTCGGCGCCTCGCAGACGGTGCGCGATTTTCTAAGCAAAATTTAGCCGATCACCCGGTCGGCATAGCGGGCGCCGCCGAGATCGCATGACGTATTCTTGCCGAACCAGCGATAGCGGTTGCGCGCGATCAGATCATAGATGCGGTCGCGCAAGGGCCTCGGGATGAGCCGCAAGGCCCGCACGGCGCCATAGGACGGCAGCGCCGACAATGCGGCGATCGCCGAATCCGAGCGCAGATAGACATGGCCATCCATCAGCACCGCATTGCTGTGCGGATTGTCCGGATCGATGCCGTGCTGTTGCGCCAGCACGCGACCGAACGGTGACTGGATCGCCGCAAACAGAAAAGTGCGCGCGGTATCGCGCTCGGCCACAAAGCGAAACCAGCGCGAACAGATCACGCAATCGCCGTCATAAAGAATGAGCGCCGGCCCGCCTGTCTCGCCGAGCCGCGCCAGCGATGGATCGTCAGGCGCGATCATGGGTGATGTCCTGAAAAGTCCATGCCGGGGCGCGTCACATTTGAATTAAGGTTCGACACAACAAGGAATGTTGCGCGGGTGGGTGAAGACTAGCAGCCGGTCGCCCGGTGCGGAATATCTCGTCACACGGCTTTTGCCGGACATGCTATAAGCGGATGCTGTCTTGACGGAGTGTCCGCGTTGTCTGCCGATCTTCATGCGTCCTATACGCCCGCGTCCTTTGTGCGTTACGAGCAAGCCTTTCCCGATCTGACGGCGGCGGAGATCGCGCGCATCAGCCGCTTCGGCACTGTCAACCGCTATGCCGATGGCGACATGCTGTTCACCACCGGCAAGCCTTATAGCGGCATGTATGTCGTGCTGTCCGGACATGTGGCGATCAGCCAGCATGACGGGCTTGGCCATGTCGATTTGCTGATCGATCAGGGGCCGGGGCAGTTTCTCGCCGAAGTTGGCACGCTGTCGGGCGGCGCCTCGATGGTCGATGGCCGCGCCGAGGGCGAGGTCGAAGCGCTGCTGATCCCGCCGGAAGGATTGCGCCGGCTGCTGATCGCCGAAGCCGAGCTTGGCGAGCGCATCATGCGGGCGTTGATCCTGCGGCGGGTATCGCTGATCGAGAGCGGCATCGGCGGCGCCATCATCATCGGTTCGCCGCTCTCGGGCGACGTGGTACGCATTCAGGGCTTCCTGACGCGCAATGCGATGCCGCATCATCTGCTCGATCCCGACACCGATCCGGAAGCCAAGGAGCTGATCACGCGCTATGCGCCGGAGCCCGATCAGCTGCCGCTGCTGGTCGCCGCCGATGGCACGGTGCTGCGCAATCCCGGCGAGAGCGAGGTCGCGCGCCTGCTCGGCATGGTGACGCAGAGCGCCGAAGACAAGGTCTATGACGTGGCGGTGATCGGCTCGGGGCCAGCGGGCTTGTCGAGCGCCGTCTATGCCGGCTCTGAAGGATTGTCGGTGATCGTGCTCGACAAGCGCGCCTTTGGCGGCCAGGCCGGCGCAAGTTCACGGATCGAAAATTATCTTGGCTTTCCGACCGGCATTTCCGGCATGGCGCTTGCCGGCCGCGCCTTCGTGCAGGCGCAGAAATTCGGCAGCGAGATCATGATTCCGGTTCATATCACCGGCATGGATTGCACGCGGCAGGACGGGCTGTTTCTGCTCAAGACCGAAGAAGGCATTGCGATCAAGGCGCGCGCGGTGGTGATCGCCAGCGGCGCTTTGTATCGGCGGCCGGCGATCGACAACCTGAAGGACTTTGAAGGCCGCGGCGTCTGGTATTGGGCCTCGCCGATCGAGGCGCGGCTCTGCGCCGGCGAAGAGGTGGTGCTGGTCGGCGGCGGCAATTCCGCCGGACAGGCGGCGGTGTTTCTCGCCAGCCACGCTTCGAAAGTGCGGATGATGGTCCGCGGCGATGGCCTGGCCGCCTCGATGTCGCGCTATCTCGTCGATCGCATCGAATCGTCGCCGCGCATCGAAGTGATGCCGCAGACAGAGATCGTCGGCCTCAGCGGCAATGGCAGTCTGCAACAGGTGCGCTGGCGTAACCGCAAGACCGGTGAAGAGACCGAGCAGAATATCCGCAACCTGTTCCTGTTCATCGGCGCCGATCCGGCAACGGGCTGGCTGAAGGATTGCGGCGTCACGCTTGACCGCACCGGATTCATCGTCACCGGCAAGCAATGCGGCGGCGATGCCGAAAGTCCGCTGCAATCCTGCGTGCCAGGCATCTTTGCTGTCGGAGATGTGCGGTCAGGTTCGGTCAAGCGCGTGGGCGGTGCAATCGGCGAGGGCGCGCAGGTGGTGGCGGCGTTGCACCGCTATCTGGCGGGGACGCAGGGCTGACGCGATCTGTCGAAAGGCTGCGAGGTAGCCCTCGCCTAAGACGATGCGGAAGTGGTGCCCGCAACATCGATATTGCGGCGGCGATCGTGCTGCAGATCGGTGTAATGCTGGCGCTTGGTGTCGAGCATCGCGAGGTCGGCGCGTTTGACCACGCTTTCCATCCGCTCGCCGGGGCCGGCGGTCGCAGCACCCATGGAAAGGCTCAGCAGCAGGTCGGTATGGAAGCTGTTGTTGACGGCGACGAGGTCATTGATCGACTGCATCATCGCTTCGGCTGAGGCTTCGTCAGTCTCCGGCAACAGAATTGCGAATTCATCACCGCCGATGCGCGCGGCATAGCCCGGCTTTTCGACCGCTGAATTCAGCACTTCGCCCGCACGCCGCAGCAACTGGTCGCCGGCGGCGTGTCCTAATTCGTCATTGACCGTTTTCAGGCCGTTGAGATCGGCCATGATGATGCTGACGGGATGCGGGCCCTTGCGCTCCAGCCGGTTCAGTTCGTCGACATAGAAGGAGCGGTTGAACAATTTGGTCAGCACGTCGTGGGTGCCAAGGAATTCGAGATAAGCCTCGGCCTTCTTGCGCGCGGTGATGTCGGTCAGCGCCACCTGCACCAGCGACCAGTCACGCTCATAGCCCGGCAGCACCGAGAATTGCAGAAGCAGATTGAGCCGCGTGCCATCGAGTGCGTAATTGATGACTTCGCGCAGCTGGAACAGCTTGCCGTCCCACAAGTCGATCAGCTGCTCGCGGAAATGCGTTTCCATGTCATCGCGGAACACATCGCGCAAAGCCCGCAGCAATGCCGGTTTGTTGGCCGCGCCGAACAGGTCGAGCGTGCGCTGGTTGACGTCGAGCACTTTGATCTCGCTCATGCAGCGCGCGACGAATTCGGGATGCACATCGGTGAAGACGCGGAAATCGGAAATGCCGCGATGGCGGATCTCATCCAGCAGCTTCTTGACCTGGCTGAAATCCTCGACCCAAAGCGACACCGGCGAATGCGCGAACAGGCCGAGCGCGTAATCCTCGCTGGCGGCCAGCCGGCGCAGGGCGACCTCCCGCGTCGTGACATCCTCGATCGAGACCAGCACGCGCGCCCAGCTATCCTCATGGCCCGGCAGCACCTGGCCATGCAGCTGGATATCGAGCCGCTGGCCGGACAGCGTGTAATTGACGGTATTGCTGGAAAAGACAGTGTGGCCGTCCCACAGCTGCACCAGTTCCTCGATATGGGTGTCGAGCATATCGTCGCGGAATATCGTGCCAAGATGCGCGACCAGCTGATCGAGATTCTGCGCGCCATACATGGTCAGCGTCTTGCGATTGACCTTCAGCACCCGCAGACAGGCCGAGCATTCCTTCACCCGCGTCATGTCTTCCGCGAAATGCGCGCGCAGATCGGTGACGCCGGCGGCGCGCCAGCGGGCGAACAGCGCCTTGAGGGCGCTGTAATCCTCAAGCCACAGGGAAACCGGCGCGAGATCGAACATCTCGGCATCTTCGTTCTGGGCGTCCCGGGACGCGGTCATGAGGGGAAAGGTCGGCTGCTGTGTCATCGGCGGCGCGGTGCGGAGAGCACGGGAGCGGCGAAATATGGGGGTCATGCCTTCAGGAGGCGGCTTGGCCGCACCTTCATCAATTTTGATAATCAGTCAATTCCCCATCTCACCTCTATGGCACCTGATATATCTGCCGACATAGGCCAACTGGCCTAGTTGAGCGGCCTCGGCGCGGACTTCAACAATCAGCGGTTGACGGCGGGGGGCAGGGGCGGCGGATGCAGAATGCAGTTTTGAGGGATGCAATCCCGGAGTGCGCGAATCTGGCCAATGCCGGCGCTGCGCAGGCGGAGATTGGGGCGGTTCCCCGCACGCGCTTGCGCATCGTGTTGCTGGACGTGCTGCGCGGCGTCGCGATCGTGGCGATGATCGTCTACCACCTCGCGTTCGATCTGGAATTGTTCGGACTGGCGGATCTTGGCGCCACCGAACACTGGGCCTGGATCGCCTTCGTGCGCACCATTCCGGCCAGCTTCCTGATCATTGCCGGCATCAGCCTGACGCTTGCGGCGAATGGCGGCCTGAACTGGCGGCATTACTGGTGGCGCATCTTTTATCTTGCCGCCGCCGCGGCACTGATCACGGTGGTGTCGTATTTCGCCGATCCGGATGCGATCATCTGGTTCGGCATCATCCACTGCATCGCGGTGTCGAGCGTGATCGGGCTGTTTTTCCTGCGGCTGCCGGTTTTCGTCACGCTGCTGGCGGCGGCCGCTATTCTGGTCGGCCCGCTTTTCGCAACGCCGGCCTTGAATGCGCCGGCGCTGCTGTGGGTCGGCCTCGGCACCGAAGCACCGCCCTCCAATGACTATAACCCGCTGTTTCCCTGGCTCGGCTTCATGCTGATCGGCATCGCTCTCGCGCGGCTCGTCATTCCTTATGCCGCCACCGCGCCCTGGGCGCAGTGGCGGCCGCGCGACGGTGCAGGGCGCCTGCTGGCGCTCGCCGGCCGGCACAGCCTGATGATCTATCTGCTGCACCAGCCGATCCTGATCGGCGCATTGTTTGCGCTGGCGTGGATGCTTGGAAGGGGATGACCGCCGTGATTGGGAGCGGTCATATCCTTGCCGCGTCAGTTCGGGCTTGCGGTCGGGCGGACCACGATTTCGTTGACGTCGACATCGGCCGGCTGCTGGATCGCAAAAGCGATCGCCCGGGCAATGGCATCGGCGCCGAGCGCAATCTTTCGATAATCATCCATCATCGCCCGCGCCGACGGTTCGGTGATGTCGCTGCCGAGTTCGGAGGTGGTGACGCCCGGCGAAATGACGGTGACGCGCACGTCGTCATTCTCCTGCCGCAGGCCGTCCGAAATCGCCCGCACCGCGAATTTGGTGGCGCAATAGACCGCCGCGGTCGGCACCACATATAGCCCGCCGATCGACGACACGTTGACGAAATGCCCGAAGCCCTGCCGCTTGAAGCGCGGCAGGCCGGCGGCGATGCCGTAGAGAACGCCGCGCACATTGACGTCGAGCATCCGGTCCCATTCCTCGACCTTGCCGGCCGCCATCGGCGACAGCGGCATGACGCCTGCATTATTCACCACCACATCGACCTGACCGAATTCACGTTCGGCAAAGGCAACGAACGCCTCCATGTCGGCGCGCGAGGTGACATCAAGTGCGCGGCTGCGGGCCGATCCGCCAGCGGCGGCGATCTCTTTCACGATGGCGTCGAGCCGGTCCGTGCGACGGGCGCCGAGTACGACATGCGCGCCTTTGTCGGCCAGCAATCGTGCGGTGGCTTCGCCGATGCCGCTGCTGGCGCCGGAGATGGTGATGACCTTTCCTTCAATGGACATGGCTGGACTCCTTCAATGCAAAGATTTCAGTTTTTGGCGAGGGGAAGCGCGATGCCGCGTTCGGCGAAAACCTCGCGCAACGCCTGGGCGGCATCGATGGCGCGGGGAAAGCCGGCGGTGACGGTGGTGACGAGGGCGATGGCGAGCAGCTCCTGCGGCGTCGCGCCATTGTTCAGCGCATAGCCGGCGTGAATTTTCAGGTAGGGCAGGTTGCCTTGGGCGGCGAAGGCGGCCACCACGGCAATCTGGCGCGTGCGCACATCCAGCGCCTCGCTGCCGAACACATCGCCCAGCGCATATTTCAGGACGGCGTCGCCAAGCTCGGGCATATCGCGCCGCAAGCCATCGAGGACCGGCTGGCCGGCGCCATTGCTCAGTTCGGTGACGACCGCTGTGCCCCGGCTTTCGCGCGGGTCGGCCGGCTGCGTCATCGCCGGGCTGGCCGCCGCGAGCATCGCCAGCACGCCAAGCGCGGCGCGCATTGCTCCTGTCCGCAAAAATGTCTGCATCTCTTTCTCCCATCGATCGCGTTTTCGACGGGCGGACCATGCGGCGGGCGGCGGCCCTGGCGGTAGACCAATGCTCGCCGCTTCTTGCACGATCCTCCAGAATGCACCCCGGCGGGCTTCCGCGCTGGGGCCGGCCGGGCTAGCCTCCGGCCAGCTTCCAAAGGCGATTTTCATGGATTTGAACAAAAGCCAGCCGGCGAGCGGCCCGGCCGATATGACCACGCTGGCGGGCCTGATTGACCGATACTCCGCTGGCGACGGCATCCACGCCACCGCGATCCCGCGGCTCTGGACGATCCGCGTCTCGCAGCCGACCGAGCCGCTGCATACCCTGCACCAACCGGCTCTGTGCATCGTTGCGCAGGGCCGCAAGCAGGTGATGCTCGGGGAGCGCATCTTCGCGTATGACCCGACGCATTATCTCGTCGGCTCGGTGGATGTGCCGATTGTCGGCCAGGTGATCGAGGCCAGCGCCGACGCGCCGTATCTGTGCCTGCGGCTCGATCTCGATCCGGTGACGCTGAGCGCGCTGATCCTCGATGCCGGCATCGATGGCAGCGCGCCCGATGTGACCGGCCCGAGTTTGCAGCTCGATGTCGTCACGCCGGAATTATGCGACGCCGCCATTCGCTTTCTGCAATTGCTCGGCTCGCCCGCCGACATCGCGATCCTGGCGCCGCTCGTCGAGCGCGAGATTCTCTATCGCCTGCTGCAATCGCCGCAAGGCGCGCGGCTGCGCCAGATCGCGCGCGCCGACAGCAAGCTGCAGCAGGTCAATCGCGCGATCGGCTGGATCAAAAGACATTATCGCCACCCCTTCAGCATCGAGCAGGTCGCAACCGAAGCGCGCATGAGTGCGTCGGCCTTGCACGAGCATTTTAAGGCCGTCACAGCTATGAGCCCGTTGCAATATCAAAAGCAGCTTCGCCTGCAGGAAGCGCGCCGCCTGATGGTCGGGCTGTCGCTCGATGCGGCGACGGCCGGACACGAGGTCGGTTACGACAGTCCCTCGCAATTCAGCCGCGAATATAGCCGGCTGTTCGGCGCGCCGCCGTCGCGCGATGTCTCACGGCTGCGCCAGTCACCGGGACTGGTCAGCGGGATGATGGTGTAGCGTCGTGTACAACAGCACCCGTAACGTGACGGCCAAACCCTTTTCTCCGACGCCGACTCCACCCATATTGGGCGGGCATGGCCAAAACACCCGACACGCCGAAAAAACCCGCGAAAAAACCGAGGGATTACGCCCGTCTGACCCGCTCCAAGGCGCATCGGCCGGAGGCCCCCAAGCACGATCCCGCGCTTGACGATCTGCTCAATCCCGGCATCGCCAAGGGGCGGGCGGGTATGGGCTCGGGAACCGGCAACAGCTACGGCAATCTGCAGCCGCCGCCGGACAATTCCTTCGATCGGCGGGCCGATCGCCGTAACGAGCACACCGCGCGCGCCTCGACCCCTGAGGGCTTCAAGGAAAAGCCGCAAAGCGGCTATGTCGCGCGTGCGCCCTATGACGCGCCGCCGGTGGCCGGCATCGATCCGGCCTTGGCTAGGGAACTCGGCCTCGATGTCGACGAGGATGCGCCGCTGCCGGGCTCCAGCGTCGGCAAGCGCCGGCAGAAGAATCCGGACGAGATCGATCTCGGCCGTGGCGTCACCGGAGCCGCCGCCTCGAACGAGGCGCTGGAACATCTGCTGCGCGAAGGCCGGGCCGAATTCAACGCCCAGGCCTGGACGCCGCATCGGCCGCCGCGCCCCGACAAATCCGAAGGCGGCATTCCGCTTCAGATCAAGAGCGACATGGAGCCGAAAGGCGACCAGCCGACCGCGATCGCCGAACTGGTCGAAGGCGCCAAACGCCATGAGCGCACACAGGTGCTGCTCGGCGTCACCGGCTCCGGCAAGACCTATACGATGGCGAAGGTGATCGAGGCGACGCAGCGCCCAGCGCTGATCCTGGCGCCGAACAAGACACTGGCGGCGCAGCTCTATGGCGAGTTCAAGAGCTTCTTTCCCGACAACGCCGTCGAATATTTCGTTTCGTACTACGACTACTATCAGCCGGAAGCCTATATCCCGCGCACCGATACTTACATCGAGAAAGATTCCTCGATCAACGAGCAGATCGACCGCATGCGCCATTCGGCGACACGCGCCTTGCTCGAACGCGATGACGTGGTGATCGTCGCCTCGGTGTCGTGCATTTACGGTATCGGTTCGGTGGAAACCTATTCGGCGATGACCTTCTCGCTGAAGAAGGGCGGCCGTATCGAACAGCGCCAACTGATCGCAGATCTGGTCGCCCTGCAATACAAGCGCACGCTCGATTTTTCGCGCGGCACTTTCCGCGTGCGCGGCGACACCATCGAAATCTTTCCGGCGCACTATGAAGACCGCGCCTGGCGTGTCTCGCTGTTCGGCGACGAGATCGAGAAGATCGCCGAATTCGATCCGCTGACGGGGCGCGAAAGCGACGAGCTGAAATTCGTCAAGATCTACGCCAACTCGCACTATGTGACGCCGCGGCCGACGCTGATCCAGGCGATGAATTCGATCAAGGCGGAGCTGAAATGGCGGCTCGAGCAGCTGACCTCCGCCGGGCGTCTCCTGGAAGCGCAGCGGCTCGAACAGCGCACGACATTCGATCTTGAGATGATGGAAGCGACCGGCGCCTGCGCCGGCATCGAGAATTATTCGCGCTATCTGACGGGCCGCAAGCCCGGCGAGCCGCCGCCGACCTTGTTCGAATATGTGCCGGACAATGCGCTGGTGTTCCTGGACGAAAGCCATGTCACCGTGCCGCAAATCGGCGCGATGTTTAAAGGCGACTTCCGCCGCAAGGCGACGCTGGCCGAATATGGCTTCCGTCTTCCATCCTGCATGGACAACCGGCCGCTGCGGTTCGAGGAATGGGATGCGATGCGGCCGCAGACCATCGCCGTGTCGGCGACGCCGGCGTCATGGGAGCTGAATGAATCCGGCGGCGTGTTCGCCGAGCAGGTCATTCGCCCGACGGGACTGATCGATCCTCCGGTCGACATTCGTCCGGCGCGCACGCAGGTGGACGATCTTGTCGGCGAAGTGCGGGCTGTTGCGGCGAAGGGCTATCGCTCGCTGATCACCGTGCTGACCAAGCGGATGGCCGAGGACCTTACCGAATATCTGCACGAGCAGGGCCTCCGCGTGCGCTACATGCATTCGGATATCGACACCATCGAGCGCATCGAGATCATCCGCGATCTGCGGCTCGGCGCCTTCGATGCGCTGATCGGCATCAATCTGTTGCGCGAGGGGCTCGATATTCCCGAATGCGCGCTGGTGGCGATCCTCGATGCCGACAAGGAAGGTTTTCTTCGCAGCGAGACATCGCTGATCCAGACCATCGGCCGCGCGGCGCGTAACGTCGATGGCAAGGTGATCCTTTATGCCGATCACGTCACCGGCTCGATGGAACGGGCGATGGCCGAAACCGCCCGCCGCCGCGAGAAGCAGGAAGCTTACAACAAGGAGCATGGCATCACGCCGGCTTCGGTGAAGCGCAACATCGCCGACATTCTCGACAGCGTGTATGAGCGCGACCATGTGCTGGTGGAGACCGGCGCCACCGGCATGACCGGCGAGGCCGCCACCATCGGTCATAACTTCGAAGCCGTACTGGCCGATCTCGAACAGCGCATGCGCAAGGCGGCCGGCGATCTTGATTTCGAAGAGGCCGCGCGTTTGCGCGATGAACTCAAGCGTCTGCGCGAAACTGAACTGGCGGTGATCGATAATCCGACCACCAAGCGTGTCGGTGGTCCGTCAGGCGGCGGTCGCGGCAAGTCGGGCAAAACCGATGTCAGCCGGCCGCACAAGCCATCGCTGGATGAAATGGGCATCGCCACCTATCACGAGGTGCTGCCGGATCGGGCCGGCAAGAAGGGCGGCAAACGCTTTTCGCCGCTGACCTCGCCGGGCGAACAGCCAGCCGGCGCGCGCATTGGCAGCGATCGCCCGCATTTCCCCGATCTCGATTCGATGGGGCCGGGCACTGAATCCGTGCCCTATCGGCAAGGCGGCGATGCACAGAAAAGCGGCCCGCGCTCAACGCTCGGCAAGCCGGGCCAGCGCGGCGGCTGGACCAGCAAGAAATTCAAGAAGAAATGAGGGCGTGGTCATTCCCCTTGCGCTATTCCGTCATATGGAATAGCTTTGTGGGGTGATCCGCTCGTTCCGCGATAGACACACCGAACGTCTTTTCGCAGACGAAGATGTGCCTCGTTTTCGCGGAATTGAGCGGCAGGCGCGCCGCAAGCTGTTGCTGATCGATGCGGCCGCGGCGCTCGATGATTTGCGTTCGCCGCCCGGTAACCGTCTGGAGGCGTTACGGGGCGACCGGCGCGGTCAGCACTCGATCCGCATTAATGATCAGTGGCGCATCTGTTTTGTCTGGCGCGATGGCGGTGCGGAAGACGTGGAAATCGTCGATTATCATTGAGGTGGTAGTGGTGAAAAAAGCGCTTGATCCCATTCCGCCAGGAGAAATTCTTCTGGAAGAATTCATGAAGCCGAATGACCTCAGCCAGAACCGTCTGGCGCGTGACATCGACATCAATCCGGCACGCATCAATGACATTGTTCATGGCCGTTCGGCGATCACTGCACCCGTGGCGTTGCGGCTTGCCAAATATTTCAAAACCACGCCCGAATTCTGGATGAATTTGCAGGCGGGCTATGAGTTGCGCAAGGCGCGCAAGACGGACTGGCCGAAGATCGAGCCGCGCGTGCGAGTCATGGCGGCGGAATAGACTTTCACCCCTCGGCCGCGGGCACGGTGGCCTTCTGGCCGCTGCGGGCGAGGGCGTCTTCCACAAAGCCGCAGGCTTTCATCTCATCGACGAAGGCCTTGATATAAGCGTGGCCGGCGGCGCGGTCCTTGTGCGTCGCCATCGCCTGGCGGATTTCCATGAAGCGGCCACTCATCAGCCGCATGTCCGCATTCTTGTCGGCGCGCAGTTGCAAGAGCTGCCGCACGCCGCCGATGGCGTCGAGCTTCTGCTGCTCGAACAGGTCGGCGAGCGGCGTGTCGCCGATCTCGCCGCGGATCAGTTCGGCATGTTTGAGCGAGCGTGTCAGGAACAGATCGTAAGCCGATTTCGCCGCAACCATGATGCGATGGCCCGCGCGATCGACATCATCGACACTCTGCAGCGGCGAGTTTGCGGGCACCATATAAGTGCCTTCGATCATCACATAAGGCGCGGTAAAGACGAGGCCGGCGGCACGCACCGGCTCGATCGCCATGAAGGCGATATCCCATGCCTTGGCATCATCGACCGGCAATTCGCGCGCTTCGAACACAGCGCCGGCGCCTTCGAAGCCGACAAAGGTCACCGGCACGCCGAGCCGCTCGCCGAGCGCGCGCGCAAGGTCTGGCGCGACGCCTTTCGGATTTTGCTCGGTGGTGCCGCGCTGAACCAGCACGGTGTTGGTGTAATTCATCGCCGCCCGCAGCGTGCCGGTGGGCGCGAGATCCTTGAGCACGTCGGACATGGCAGCATTCCCTATTTAATGGCTTACGCTTTGGTACGCACCGCGCGCGCCTGTGGCAAGCGCGCGGCACGGACATGCGCGCGCCTGTGGCAAGCTCTGGTCAGAACGCGCGCAGGCGCTGCAGCGCCCAATAGGTGACGGCGCCGGCCGCGGCAGCAATCGCCAGCGCATACCAGCTGCCGCCGGGCGTCTCCAGAAATGGCAGATCCTTGGTGTTCATGCCGAAAAAGCCGGTGACCAGCGTTGGCGGCAGGATCGCCGCCGTCAACAGCGACAGCGTCAGCAGCCGGCGGTTGGTGAGTTCGGCCATGCGGCCGGCCATCTCGTCCTGCAACAGTCGTGCGCGGTCGTGAATATCGGCGATGGCGTGGTCGAAAGCATCGATCTTCTGCGCCAGCCCTTGCAGCGGCGCGGCCAGCTCCGGCATCGGACCGGCAACGCGATATTCGAGCCGATGAAACAGGCCGCGCATCTGCGCCAGTTGCCGATGGATACGGCCGGATTGATTGCGCGCTCTGGCAATACGCTGGGTCTCGTCGCCCCTGATCTCGCGCCAGATGCGCTCCTCGATGATGTCGAGTTCATCGCCGATCCGCTCCGACAATTGACCGATGACATCGGCGAAATGATCGATGATGCCGTCGAGCAATTCGATCGGTGCTGTGAAGGGCGTACCGGCGGCGATCTCATGGCGCACATTCTCGACCGAGCGCAAAGGCACGCGGCGCATCGTCACCAGCAGGCGATCGGTCATGCCAAAGCGCATCCGTCCGAGATCTTCGGTCGGGCGATCGAACTCAAGATGAAGATCGGGAAGGACGCCGACAATCTCGCGGCCATACATTTCAAGCCGCAGATGGTCTTCGTCGTCCAGAAGCACTTCGCGGATGATGTCGCTGAGCGGCGCATGGCTCTCGACCCAGGCGCGGCAGCGATTATCGGCGCGCGACAGATGAATCCAGAACCAGCCATCGCGCCCGGCGAGCGCCGCATCGACCTTGTCTGGGGTGATCCATTCCGCCGCGCCGTCCTTGTTGAAGTGATAAGCGGCGATGATGCCGGCGGCCGGTTTGCCTTCCGGCAGGAGAGTTTCGGGCCGGTTCATGCGCAACGCCTGTTGTGACAATCAATAGGCGCTGGCTAGATTTTTCACATGACAGTTTTGCGACGGGCCTCTCGTCGAAGATCAGCGCCGCTTCCATTCCTTTTCCGGCGGCTTGGTGCCGGCGCGGTGGAGCGTCTTGATCTGCAGCGGGGTCTGGCCGGACTTTTCGGCGATCTCGCGATCCTGCTCCTCGATGATCGCGCGGGCCGGATCGTCGCCTTCGAGGCCACCGAGCGCGTCGCTCGGCACGCGGCGGTTGGAACGCTGGCTGCCATCTTCATAGATGACGTCGAACAGGACGAATTCGGTGCGTTTGGTTGGCTTGCGCGCCATTTTTATTCTCCATTCCGGCGCTGCAGCCTCGCCCGCGAAACGGGAGGCCAAAGCTGGGTGAGGGCGCTCGTCAGCGGCCGCATCACGTCCGGGTTGTATGTGTCAGGATTGCCCGAGGGCGGCCGTCGCGAGACTCGAACGGTTCTTATATGTGCGAAGGTGCCTGATGTCGCAACCCCGCCGGGCAGCGCTCATGCGCGGCATTCGCATAGCTCATATGTGCATCCGGTCCGTGATCAGCGGCCCCAACGATCATTGATCGCCTGATACGAGCCATCGGCGCGGATGGCGGCGAGGCCCTGATCGAGCTTCTGGATCAGCTCGGCATGGCTGCCTTTGCGCACTGCCAGCGCCAGCGGCAATTCCAGAAACAGTTTTTCCGGCAGCGTCACCTTGCCGGCATGCAGCGTTGCGGCGAGCCTCCGGCCAACCTGGAAATTCAGCGCGGCGGCATCGGCTTCGCCGCTCAGCAATTGTGCGAAGCTCTGGTCGTAATCGGCGTTGACGACGAGCTTCACCTCCGGCGCGGTCTTGCCGATGAAGCCGGCGAGCGGCCCGGTCTTCGGCGTCACCACCACCTTTCCGGCCAGCGCCTTTAATCCGTCCGGCGCGTGCTGTGGCGCGCGGACGAACAGCGCGCCGCCGGTGATCACCAGGGCTTGCGTGAAGTCGAAGCTCTGCCGCCGCTCGGGATTGATGGCCAAGGGAAACACCGCGTCGGCGCGGCCATCGTCGAGCGTGCGCTGTATCTCTTCGAACGGCACCGGCACATAAGTGATGGTGAGGCCGGCCTTGGCGGCCGCCGCGTTGAGGATGTCGACGGCGAGGCCTTCGGACTTGCCATCCTTGACCTCGGCGAAGGGCGGGAAGCGCTGGTCATGCGCAACGCGGATGCTGTCCGCAGCCTTTGCCGCCGATGCAAAACCGAGCGTCGCCGCCATGAGACAGACGAAAGACAGGTGCCGCATGATGGTCCTCAGCTTGCGCAGCGATTGCAGATCGCGCGATCTGCAATCACTGCCGTCGCACTATGCCACTTCCAGCAAAATCTCGCTCAAACGATCCGGCATGTCCACCATGGCGTCATGACCGCAGGGCATCTCATAAACACGGAAGCCCGCAATGCCTTGCGCCTTGGCCTGCGCGCGGTCGAAGCCGGGAGAGGCATAGCCCTTGGCGCGGATATAAGCGCGCTTGCCGATCTTGTCGCGCGCATCGGTGAGCGCGACTTTTTCCGACAGCGTGGCAACCGGCTGCGGCGTGCATTTGCTATCGACCCAGGCCTGGTCTTTTTCGTTGACCTGAAACAGCGCTGCTTTCGGCGCCGGCATGGTCAGCGCGCCTTTCTGGATCGCGCCCTCGATCGCGTCATAGAGTTTCGAGCCGCGCACGGCGTCGATCAACGCTTCACCATTGTCGGGCAGGAAGGCGTCGAGATAGACGATCGAGGAAATGGCGGGACCTGATTTCTCGGCAACGCCGGAGATGACAAGCCCGCCATAGGAATGGCCGACCAGCACGACGTCGCTGAGATTTTCCCACGCGATCAGATTGGCGACGTCGGTGATATGCGTGGTCAGATTGGTCTTTGCATCGAGCAGATGCGAACGGTCGCACAGGCCGGTCAGCGTCGGTGTGTAAACCTTGTGACCTTTCTTCTCCAGAATGTCGGCAACGCGCCGCCAGCACCATCCGCCATGCCAGGCGCCATGTACCAGCACGAATGTCTTGGACGGGCCGTCCGCGCTTTTCTCCTGCGCGCGCGCGTCATGCGCCATGGTCGAGCCGGCGACGGTGACGGCGCCTGCGGCGGCAACGAAATGCCGGCGCGTCGTGCTTGTTGTCGATGTCCCGTCTGATGTGTTCGGCATCTCGCTCCCCTTGCCTTGTTATGGCCGCCTGTTGTGGGGGGCGATCCTAAAGCAACCGCCGCACCGGCGCGAGGGCCGATGCGGCGGTTGTGCAGATCTTCGACGGGCGGTGCGGGTTATTCCGCCGCCGCCAGATCGCCTGCGTCGAGGAAGCCGCCGGACTGCCGCTGCCACAACGCGGCATAGTGGCCCTTGGCCGCCAGCAACTCGTCATGCGTGCCCTGTTCCACAACGCGACCACGGTCGAGGATCACCAGCCGGTCCATTCGCGCGATGGTCGACAGCCGGTGCGCGATCGCGATCACGGTCTTGCCGGTCATCAACTCATCGAGGCTCGACTGGATCGCCGACTCGACTTCGGAATCGAGCGCCGAGGTCGCTTCGTCCAGAACGAGGATCGGCGCGTTCTTCAGGATCACGCGGGCGATGGCGATGCGCTGGCGTTGTCCGCCGGACAGCTTGACGCCGCGTTCGCCGACCTGCGCCTCATAACCACGACGATGTTTCCAGTCCTCAAGCGCGAGGATGAAGTCATGCGCCTGAGCGAGCTTCGCCGCCGCGACAATCTCCTCGTGGGTCGCCGAGGGGCGGCCATATTTGATGTTGTCGCTGATGGAGCGATGCAGCAGCGAGGTATCCTGCGTGACGACGGAAATCTGCGTGCGCAGCGATTCCTGCGTCACCTGGGCAATGTCCTGGCCGTCGATCAGGATGCGGCCGTCCTCCAGTTCGAAGAAGCGCAGCAGCAGATTGACCAGTGTCGACTTGCCGGCGCCGGATCTGCCGACGAGGCCGATCTTCTCGCCCGGCTTCACATGCAAGGTGAGATCGTCGATCAGGCCCTTCTCGCTGCCATAGCCGAAACGGATCGACTCGAACTTGATGTCGCCGCGGGTGACGTTCAGGTCGCTTGCATTCTCCTTGTCCGGCAGGCCGAGCGGACGCGCAATCGCGCGCATGCCTTCCTGCACTACGCCGATATTCTCGAAAATATCGGTGATCTGATAGGCGACCCAGCCGGCCATGTTGACGATCTGCCAAGCCAGCGGCAGCGCCATCGCAACGGTGCCGATCTGCACCGAGCCGCGCGTCCAAAGATAGATCGACAGGCCGGCGACTGATGTCACCATCAGTGCGTTGAGGGTGGCGAGGCAAAAGCTGAACACCGTGTTCAGTCGCAGCGATGCGTGAAACAGGCCGGTATGCGTCTCGACCGAGTTGCGCACATAGGCGTCTTCCTCGCGCGCGCGGGCGAACAGCTTCAACGTCAGAATATTGGTGTAGGTATCAACGATGCGACCGGTCATGATCGAGCGCGCTTCCGACACTTCGACCGAGCGATCGCGCATGCGCGGCACGAACACGCGCAGCAGCACGCCATAGGCGACGAACCAGACGAGGATCGGCAAAGCGAGCCAACCATCGGCGGAGGCGAGCAGGATCACCGCGCTCGTGCCATACACCATGATGTACCAGACAGCGGTAATCATCGCGACGAGGCTCTCGCGCAAGGCGGGGCCTGTCTGCATCACCTTGTTGGCGATGCGGCCGGCGAAATCATTCTGGAAGAAGGCCCAGCTCTGGCGCACGACATGCCAATGGTTCTGCCAGCGGATCATGTTGGCGACATTGGCGGCGATCGCCTGATTGGCGACGATGTTCTGCGCCGTCAGCGCGAAGGGCCGCAGGATCAAGAGCACGACGCCCATGCCGACCAGCATCTGCCAATGCTGCGCGAACAGCTGCTCCGGCTGGCTCGATGTGACGAGCGTGACGACGCGGCCGATAAAGACCGGAATGGTGGCGTCGAGCAGCGCGACGATGAAGCCGGTGACAAACAAGGCCGCGAACAGACCCTTGGCCTGTCGGGCAAAGTGCCAATAGAAACCGGCCAGCGAAGCCGGCGGCTCGGGCTTTTCAGGCAGAACCGTCGGCGGCAGCGTCTTTTCGAACCACGAGAACATCACACATCACGTCATAGAGCGTTTTCAAGCGAAGTGGGGACCGGTTCGCTTGAAGAAAACGCGACAACAGAACCCTTAGAGCCCGCGCCGTTTCGGCGAGGGAATTGTCTATCCGCGCGACAGCAAAAGGCGGCGCCATCGAATATGGGCCGCCTGTTGGTCGCAGGAATGCTGGATACGCTGATCTAGATTGCCATCATGTCCGGAGCATGGCGCAGCGCGGCTTTCAATCTTTCGTCAAATGTGAGCTCTCCTCCGCTCATTCCCGCGAAAGCGGGAATCCAGGAATGCTTCGGCGACGGCGGTGCGTGTGGCCCTGGGTCCCCGCTTTCGCGGGGACGAGCGGAGAGAGGGAAGGGCTCATCCTTGAGTGTGTGAACTGCGGACAAGCGCGCGCATGAAAAAAGGCCGCAGAAACTGCGGCCTTTTCGAAGTCAAATAAACAAACCCGCCCTCAGCGATGCTGCACGACGATCTTGGTGCCAACAGGCACGCGCGAATACAGATCCTCGATCTCGGAATTGACCAGCCGGAAACAGCCCGACGACACCGCATGGCCGATGGTTTCCGGCGCGTTGGTGCCGTGCACGCGATAGACAGTCGAGCCGATATACATCGCCCGCGCGCCCATCGGATTGCCGGCACCGCCGGCCATGAAGCGCGGCAGATAGGGCTGGCGCTCGATCATCTCCGGCGGCGGCGTCCAGTCCGGCCATTCTGCCTTGCGGGTGATGCGGTTGACGCCGCCCCATTGGAAGCCGTCGCGGCCGACGCCGACGCCATAACGGATCGCGCGGTTATTGCCCTGGACGAGATAGAGGAAGCGATCATGCGTGTTGACGATGATCGTGCCGGGCTCCTCATTGGTGCGGTAGAACACCGCCTGCCGGCGATATTCATACGGCAATTCAAAGCCGGCATTGGTATCGACGCCGGGCGGCGGCTCGTTCATCGTCGGCGCGTAAGCGGTGACCTGACCCAGCACGGCGGCCGGTGCGGCACAGACCGTGACCGCTGCGGCAATCGCCAGACGTCGCATCCAGCTCATGAGCATACCCTATCCTGCACTCATCACAGCGCGACATAGCAAACCCGCATCGCGCGCGGCTAACAATTGCGGCGAACCTGACCGGAATATGCGGCGGGATTCAATACGCGATCACCGAAAGTTCAGATCGCCGCCGCACTCCCGCCGACCGCGTGGCCGCCACGACACATCACGGCGGCAACGAGAAAAACCGGTTATTGCGGGCCTGACCCCACATAGCCAGTGATTTTCCACCCCGCCGCGTCCTTGACGTAGCAGACCTGATCGTTGCCGAGCGGCGAAAGGAGATCCGCCGAAATGTAGCCGACCTTGCCGGACGGCGGCACCACCTTGACCAGCGGCACCTCATTTTTCGCCGGCTGCGCCGCGTCCTGATCGGGCAGGATGCGAATCAGCACCATGCCGATGGTCTCGGCGACCGGCGCATCCGGCTTGCCGGCCGAGCGGACTTCGATCTTGTCGCCCAGCGGATAGGCCCAGTCGCCGGGATCGGTATCGGTAGACTTGGCGAGCGTTTCGAGCGCGGTTTCGTCGAATTCCGGATCGGCCGGTGCGCAGACGACGCCCTGCTTGCCGGGATAGGCGGAGGCGGTGGGATCCTGCGCATAACCTTGCAGCACCTCCCAGCCGATCGGCTGTTTGCCACCAAGGCCGATCGCGGCGGCGAGATTGTCGATGCCGGACTTTTTCTTGTCGGCCTTGTCGCCGTCTTCAGAGTCCCAGAAGAAGCCTTGCGCCACGGTGAGTTTGGCAAGGCCGGCGCGATCCTTCTTGGCCGCGACTTCGCCGAGCTGCTTGCGGAACGCCTCGAAGCTTTGATCGTTGAGGGGCGCAGGTAATTTGATGGCGACAGGCTGATACGGCTTAGGCGCTGCAACCGGAGGCGGTGCGGGCTGCTGTTTGGCAGGCGGCTGTTTCTGCTGAGCCTGCGCGGCGGAGCCCAGCAACGCCGCGAAGGCGAAGGCCGTGGCGAAGGCGGTGGAAGAGATGGAAATAACGGACATCGTTTGGCGCATGCTTTCGTCCTCCGGAGACAGGCGAGCATAATTCCTTGCCGGTCAAATTGCGACCGTTATACGGCCTCGCAACCGATCGGCTTTTCATGCGAGATCAACTGGCGGCCCCGGCGCGCCGTGATAATGTCATAACCCATTTCGCCTGCGGACATTCCCATGCCGTTCTCATCGTCCTATGTGTTGCCCATTCTGTTGCTGCTCGGCTCCAACATTTTCATGACGCTGGCCTGGTATGGCCATCTGAAATACAAAGCCCAGCCATTGCTGCTCGTCATCGTGGTGTCCTGGGCCATCGCCTTTATCGAATATTGCCTCGCGGTGCCCGCCAACCGCTTCGGCAGCGCGGTCTATTCGACAGCGCAATTAAAGACGATCCAGGAAGTCATCACGCTTATGATCTTCGCGGCGTTTTCGGTGCTGTATCTCAAAGAGCCGTTCACCTGGAATTACGCGCTGGGCTTTGCCTTCATCGCGCTTGGCGCCTTCTTCATATTCAAAGGGCCGCTGTCCTAAAGTCGCATCCATCGCGGCGATCGACCAGGTGGCCGATGAAGCGTTCACTCACGGCATTGTGTCTTCTGAACTTCTTCATCGCCGATGTCCGAGACGGGCTTGGTCCGTTTCTCGGCGTGTTTCTGCAGGGCCATCAATGGTCGCCATCGGAAATCGGTATCGTCATGACGGTCGGTGGCATTGCCGGCATGCTGGCGACGACGCCGTTCGGCATCCTCGTTGACCAGACGACAGCCAAGCGCATGCTGCTTGTGGTCGCGGCCGGCGCGATCGTCATCGCCTCGATCGCCAATCTGTTTTTCCCGACGCTGATCGTAACGACGATCGCGCAGATCGTCAGCGGCGCCGCCGGCTCGGTGGTGCCGCCGGCGATTGCCGCCATCACGCTCGGGCTTGTTCTGCAGAAGGGCTTCGCGCGCCAGCTCGGCCGCAATGAAGCCTTCAACCATGCCGGCAATGTCGCCGCCGCCGTGCTCGCGGGTGTGTTCGGCTATCTGTTCGGCATCGGCGCTGTCTTCGTCGTGATGGCGGCGATGGCGATCGGCGCCATCATCGCCACCGCTTTCATTGATCCAAAGGAGATCGATCACAGAGCCGCGCGCGGACTTGCGGAGGAGGGCGATAGCCAGAGGACCGGCCTGTCGATCCTCGTGACTTCCGTACCGCTTCTCGTGCTCGGCGTAACGGGGCTGCTGTTTCACCTTGGCAATGCGGCGATGCTGCCGCTGCTCGGCCAATCCATCGTCGCGCGCGGCGAGGGTGATCCGAGCGCTTACACCAGCGCCACCATCATCATCGCACAGCTGACCATGGTGCCGATGGCGCTCGTGGCATCATGGCTGGCGCAGAAGCGCGGCTACTGGATCGTATTTCTGCTGGCGCTGGTGGCGTTGCCCATTCGTGGATTGCTCGCCGCCTCTTTCACCGGTCCGTTCGCGCTCATTCCGGTGCAGATCCTCGATGGCGTCGGTGCCGGACTGCTCGGTGTCGCGGTGCCGGGGCTGGTGGCGCAGATCCTGTCGGGGACGGGCCATATCAATGCCGGGCTTGGCGCGGTGATGACGCTGCAGGGCGTCGGCGCTGCCTTGAGCCCGGCGCTTGGCGGCGTGGTGGCCGAACGCTACGGCTATCCGGCGGCGTTCCTCACGCTTGGCGTGATTGCGATTGCGGGACTGGTGTTGTGGTGCGTGACGCGGCCGATGACGGCGGAGGCTTGCGTGCATGGATCGGGCGAAGCGGCACCGCCTGCAGGTTGATCCCAATTATTGCGCCGGCGTCACGCGCAGCACGCGGCCGGCGCTGTTATCGGTGACGAGATAGAGCGCGCCATCAGGGCCTTGGCGCACGTCGCGAATGCGTTCGCGCATTTCGCCGAGGAGGCGCTCTTCCTTGACGACCTTTTCGCCGTCAAGTTCGAGCCGCACCAGAATGCTGGTGCGCAGGCCGCCGATGAAAGCGTTGCCCTTCCATTTCGGAAACAGGTCGCCGGTATAGATCGTAAAGCCGGACGGCGCGATCACCGGCGTCCATTGCCGGATCGGCTGCTCCATGCCGTCCTGATGCGTGCCCTTGTGAATCTTGGCGCCGCTGTAATCGATGCCATAGCCGATCACCGGCCAGCCGTAATTCTTGCCGGCCTCAGGAATATTGATCTCGTCGCCGCCGCGCGGACCATGTTCGTGCATCCACAATTTGCCGGTCTGCGGATGCAGCACCGCGCCCTGGCTGTTGCGGTGTCCGTAGCTCCAGATTTCCGGCAGCGCGCCTTTGCGGCCAACGAACGGATTGTCTTTCGGCACCGAGCCGTCCGGTGCGATGCGGATCACCTTGCCGAGATGATTGTCGAGGGTCTGCGCGCTGTCGCGATGGCTGTAATGATCACCGGTGGTGAGAAACAGATTGCCGTCATTGGCCTGCACGATGCGGCAGCCGAAATGCAATCCGTTCGAGGGCGGACCCTGCTGTTGGAAGATGCGCTTCACATCGGTGAGTTTGGGTTCTGCGCCGGCATCGAGCGTCGCGCGGGCAAGCGCCGTCTGCGAGCCGCCGCTGACCGGGTCGGAGTAGCAGAAATAGATCGTATTATTTTTGGCGAAGTCGCGATCGGTGATGACGTCGAGCAGACCGCCCTGATTTTGCGCGGCGACTTTCGGCACCCCGGCGACAGGCTGCGACAGCGTGCCGTCGCGTGCGGCAATCCGCAGCCGGCCGGGCTTTTCCGTAATCAGCATCCGGCCGTCGGGCAGGAAAGCCAGTGCCCAAGGGCTGGTCAGGCCGCTGACGACGGTCTCGACCTTGACGTTGCCGTCCTCGGTCTTCAGCACCTGCTGGGCTTGCGCGGGTCCGGCGACAGTGATCAGCGCCAGGAAGGAGGCGAGCCAGACAAGCTTCATGTCTGCAGAACGATCAGGGTCAACGGCGCGGATGCCGAAGCGCTGGCACGGGCCATGCCGAAGGTGACGGCGGTCGCCGCGATGACAATGCAGACCACCAGCACGGCGGTCATCAACAGATGCGCCATGGCGATCTTGCGTTTGGTCAATGGCCGCTCGTTGCGATGGGGGTGATTGAACCCGATTTCCGCAACCTGCTCCCTGGACATGACGATGCTCCCGCTGCGAATCAGCGTGCGAATCAGTGTGGGTGGCACCATCGTAGGGAATCCCGGCTCTGGCTCGGCGGGAAGGCGGCGTAAACGCAGATGCGGTATGGCGATTTGGTGACAAAGCGTTAACGCTTTCTTAGCAGGACGCGCTCGCCAAGCCTTTGCTCACCAAGCCTCGCTTACCAAGCGCGCAGTTCACTCCGCTGCCAGCCTTAACGATTGCGGCGGCAGCGCCGGGTCTTCCATCGGCACGAAGCCGGGCTGGTTTTCGACACGCTGATGCCAGGCGCGCAAAGCCGAGAAGGGCGAAAGATCGAATTCGCTCTGCTCGGCGAGATGCGTGTAGGAATAGATGGCGATGTCAGCAATCGTGAAATGCTCGCCCGCGAAATAGCGATTATTGGCAATGTGCCGGTCGAGGATGTTGAGCGAGCGCGTGCCTTCCTCCATCCAGTCGTCCAGCGCGTGCCGCTGCAGGTCGCGCCCGCCCTTGATCAGGCACAGCCAGAAATAGGCGGCGCCGATATTGGGCACGATCGCGTGCTGCTCGAAGAACATCCATTGCAGCACCCGGGCATGCTCCAGCCGGCTAAGGCCGGCGAGCGGCGTGCCCTCGGTCAGAAACCACAGGATGGCATTCGATTCGGCGAGGTAATGACCGGGCTCGATCTCCAGCAGCGGCACCTGCCCGTTCGGATTTTTGGCGAGGAAATCCGGTGTGTGCGACTCACCCTTGAGGATGTCGACTTCGACCAGCTTGTGCGGAATCTGCAGCTGCGCCAGCGCCAGCCTCACCTTGTAGGAATTGCCGGAGCGCTGCATCGAATAGAGCGTGTACATGCGCTGTCGAACTCCTAAAACCTTAACGAGGGCATCATTGCCGACCCGCCTTTTGCGCCGGCGGAACATGAGGAGAAAAGGTCGGCCAATGCAAGGCGACGCAGCGGCACGGAGCGAGAAAAACACGTTCATTGCGTGACTTGCCCGGCCGATGGCAGAAACTTCTTTGTGATCGGCGGGGAGGGGCGAAGCTGCTCTTTGGTGTCATTCAAGGCTGTCGCAAGGACGCCCCAAAGACACCCCTGGGTGGCCATCGACGGCATTGATCCAATCATCAGCGAATCTGGCTTGCCGGGAGGGTCGCTGAGGATTACCAAACGCCCGCATATTCACGGGAGAAACAAGATTATGGCCTTCCTTGCCGACGCTCTGCAGCGGATCAAGCCGTCTGCCACCATCGCGGTGACCGACAAGGCGCGGGCGCTGAAAGCCGCCGGCCGCAATGTCATCGGTCTTGGCGCCGGCGAGCCGGATTTCGACACCCCCGACAACATCAAGCAGGCCGCGATCAAGGTGATCGAGAACGGCAAGGCCGCCAAATATACGGCGGTCGACGGCATCCCCGAACTGAAGGCCGCCATCGCCGCCAAGTTCAAGCGCGAGAACGGGCTTGAATACAAGCCGTCGCAGATCATCGTCGGCACCGGCGGCAAGCAGGTGCTGTTCAACGCGCTGATGGCCTCGCTCAATCCGGGCGACGAGGTTGTCATCCCGGCGCCATACTGGGTCAGCTATCCGGAAATCGTCGCACTCCTTGGCGCGACCCCGGTGCCGGTCGTCACCACCATGGAGAGCGGCTTCAAGCTGACCGCAGCGCAGCTGGAAAAGGCGATCACGCCCAAGACCAAGTGGCTGATCTTCAACTCGCCATCGAACCCGACCGGCGCCGCCTATACCCGCGAGGAGATCAAGGCGCTGACCGACGTGCTGCTCAAGCATCCGCATGTCTGGCTGTTGACCGACGACATGTATGAGCATCTCGTCTATGACGATTTCACCTTCACGACGCCGGCGCAGGTCGAGCCCAAGCTTTACGAGCGCACGCTGACGCTGAACGGCGTGTCGAAAGCCTATTGCATGACCGGCTGGCGCATCGGCTTTGCCGGTGGTCCCGAGCCGCTGATCAAGGCGATGGCGATGCTGCAATCGCAATCGACCTCCAACCCCTCGGCGGTCTCGCAATGGGCGGCGGTGGAAGCCTTGAACGGCCCGCAGGACTTCATCGACAAGCACAACAAGATCTTCAAGGAGCGCCGCGACCTCGTGGTGTCGATGCTCAATCAGGCGAACGGCATTCAATGCCCGACACCCGAAGGCGCGTTCTACGTCTATCCGTCCTGTGCCGGCACCATCGGCAAGACCACGCCGTCGGGCAAGACAATCGCCAATGACGAAGACTTCGTCAGCGAGCTGCTGGAAGCTGAAGGCGTCGCGGTCGTGCATGGCTCGGCCTTCGGCGCGGGCCCGGCTTTCCGCATCTCGTATGCGACCAAGACCGAAGATCTCGAAGATGCCATGACGCGCATCCAGCGCTTCTGCGGCAACCTGAAGTAAGCGCAGCTGGCGGCGGGTCGCAAAATGACCTGCATCAGCAACACATGCATCTGCAACTCAGAGCGTGCCCGTAATTTTAGTAAAGTTACGGGCACAGCTTTTATCAATTTGACGCCGATTCAGGCTAAATTCCGCCTGACTTGCGGCGCGAGATCGCATGCATGATGTCGAAAAGTGCAAAGCGGTTTTCGGATGACATCATGCACTGATATCTCGATCATCTTTCCAACTGATTCAAAAAAGCACCCGAGGGACACTTCCATGCTTCGTTCATCGCTCTTCGCCGCTGCGGCGATGGTGGCCGTTTCCGCTATCCCGGCCTCCGTGCCGGCATCGGCCCAGCAGGTCCAGGCCGGCTTGCTCGAATGCCGCGGCGCCGGATCGGTCGGCTTCATCCTCGGCTCGATCACTGAACTGAGCTGCGTGTTCCGTCCGGGCGCCAATTCCGGCCCGGTCCAGGCGTACCGCGCGACCATCCGCCGGGCAGGCGTCGATCTCGGCGCCACCGCCGTGTCGAGCCTCGTCTGGGGCGTGTTCGCGCCGACCGCGCAGCTCGGCCTTGGTGATCTGTCCGGCAATTACGGTGGCGTGACCGCCGGTGCGACGGTTGGTGTCGGCCTCGGCGCCAATGTGCTGACCGGCGGCTCCAACAACTCGATCGCGCTGCAGCCTCTCAGCGTCGAAGGTCAGGTCGGCCTCAACGTGTTCGCCGGCCTCGCCGATATGGAATTGCGGTTCGACAAGTAATCGGCCTGAGACAGCCGGTTTGTGACGGTGCGCCTTCTCCGCAAGGGGAGGGCGCATTTTTTTTGCCCATCGCGTCCTGGTGACGGCGGAGCGCATTTGTCTGATTGATTTCCTCGTCCGCCCGGTGGATTAGGATGCCGTCATGAGCTCCCCATTTCCCGCCCCAACGCCAGCGCCGGATTATTCGAGCGCGTCGCAGCCCAAATCTGGCCGGATCGGCGTCCTGATCGCCAATCTCGGCACGCCGGACGCGACCGATTTCCGGTCGATGCGCCGCTATCTGAAAGAGTTCCTCTCCGACAAGCGGGTGATCGAGGACAATTCGCTGCTCTGGAAACTCGTCTTCAACGGCATCATCCTGACCGTGCGGCCACGCGCCAAGGGTCGCGATTATGACTCGATCTGGAACCGGGAGCTGAACGAGTCGCCGCTGAAAACCATCACCCGCTCGCAGGCGGAAAAGCTCGCCACGGAGATGGCGAAACTCGATGGGCGGATCGATGTCGCCTGGGGCATGCGCTACGGCAATCCCTCGGTTGCCTCCGCCATCGACGAACTGGCGGCGAAGGGCTGCGACCGCATCCTCTAGCTGCCGCTTTATCCGCAATATGCCGCGGCGACGTCCGCCACCGCCTGCGATGCGGCTTTCGTGCATCTGATGACGATGCGCTATCAGCCGATCCTGCGCGTCGCGCCGCCTTATTATGCCGAACCGGTTTATATCGAGGCTCTGGCGAGTTCGATCCGCGACACGCTGGCCGGCTTGTCGTTCACGCCGGATGTGATCCTCGCATCCTTCCACGGCATCCCGCGCGACTATGTCGATAAGGGCGATCCCTATCCGACCCATTGCGTGGAGACGACGCGGCTTCTGCGCGAAGCGCTCGGCATGGATGACAACAAGCTGCGGCTGACTTTCCAGTCCCGCTTCGGCAAGGCGCAATGGCTCGAGCCCTATACCGACAAGACGGTGGAGGCGCTGGCCAAAAGCGGCGTGAAGAATCTGGCGATCGTCACGCCCGGCTTTTCCGCCGATTGTCTGGAGACTCTGGAAGAGATCGCGGTCGAGAATGGCGATATCTTCAAAGAGCATGGCGGCGAGAATTTCGCGGCCATCCCCTGCCTCAATGACAGCCCGCAGGGCATGCGGGTAATCACTGACGTGGTGATCCAGCAATTGCGCGGCTGGGTAGGTTAGGGCAGCCCTAACGCCTCGTTAACCATAAGCCTTTTAACTCCATTAACCATATTCGCCGGCCCATGGGCCGGCTGCAGCCGTTCGCTCGTCTGGATGACGGGCGCGGGGCAGGAGTTGAAGCGTGTCTCGCCATCGCCTGGTTGTGATGAGTGTTCTGGGCGTCGCAGGAATCTGCGCGGCGGATGCTGGCTGGATGGTCGCCCGCGCGCAGCAGCCCCAGGACCCATCGGTGCCGAGCCTGTTCGAGCCGCATTTCGAAGACACAGGCCGCGGGCCACAGAACTTCCGCCGGCCGGGTGATCCGGCGACCCCGGCCACCCCGTCGTCCAGTTCAGCCGGCACCACCGGCTTTGACGCCACCAATGCCAAAGTGAAGCGCAAGACCAAGGAGCAGGCGCGGCGCAGAGCTGCCGATGACGCTGCGGCTTTGCCGCCGATCGTCTCTTCGGGGCCGGATCGCACCGTGCCGGGTGTCTTCCAGCGCCAGGAAAGTGGCGCCGCTTTGCGTCGCCGCGCCATCAACACGGCGGCGGCTTCGCTCGATGCCACAGGCGCAATCGCGCCGCGTCCGATGCGCCGCCGCATTGTTGAGGACGATCCGTTCGGGCCGACCGGCTTTCGCAGCGGCGCCTTCATCGTACGCCCGGCGATCGATGTCTCGGGCGGTTACAATTCCAATCCCGGTCAGCGGCCCGGCATTCGCGGATCGACCTTCGAACAGACGACCGGCAAAGTCGATGTCCGCTCCGACTGGCTGCGGCATCAGTGGAACACCAATCTGCGCGGCAGCTACATCTGGTACAATGACCTGCCGCAATATTCGAAGCCCGATGTGCGGCTGCGCACAGATGGGCGCATCGATATTTCCAAACAGACGCGGGTCAATTTCGACGGCTATTTCGGCCTCGCCGCCGACAATCCCGGCGATCCGAACCTGCCGAATGATGTCGCCTCACCGCCGCTATATTATTCGACCGGCGGCACCGCCGGCATCACCCACAATTTCAACCGGCTGTTTGTGACCCTGCGCGGCGGCATCGATCGCATCGCTTATAGCGACGCAGAGCTGAACAATGGCGGGCTGCTCGATCTGCGCGATCGCAATTACAATCAATATGGGTTGCGGCTGCGGGTCGGCTACGAGACCTTGCCGGGCATCACGCCCTTCGTGGAAGGCGGCATCGATCGCCGTGTTCACGATCGCACGATCAGTCTGGATGGCGGCGTCAATCGCGATTCAGACGGGCAACAGTTCCGCGTCGGTTCGACCTTTGAATTGAGCCGCTATCTGGTCGGTGAAATCTCCGCCGGTATGCTCCAGCGCGAGTATGTCGATCCGAATTTTAACAGGCTGCACGGCGTGCTGCTGGATGCCAATCTTATTTACTACGCAACGCCGCTGACGACATTGCGCCTCGAGGCGCATACGGGCGTGAATGAATCCATTCTGACGGGCGTGTCCGGCTCGCTGTCACGCGATGTGGGATTCCAGATCGAGCATGCCTTCCGGCGCTGGCTCATCGGCACGGCGCGGTTTGGTTATGGCACTGACGATTATATCGGCTCCCCGCAAGTCGATCAGCGCTACATCCTGTCCGGCGGACTGATCTACAAGATGACGCGCGACATCCACTGGCGCGCCGAATATCGCCGTGAATGGCTGAACTCGACGTTCCCAGGCAGGGATTATGTCGCCAACATCATTACCGTCGGCGTGCGGCTGATGCGGTGAGAGAAGGCTTCGTTGGCGCAACAAAAAAAGGGCCGCCGGTAAAGGCGGCCCCTTTTCGTATATTCGCAGAGGCGCGACCTTATTCGATGATCTCGACGATCCGGCGGCTGCGCGGTTCGACAAGAACAGTGCGGCCGTTGACGACCGTATAACGGTAGTCCTTCACACCATACTCGGCCGGCACGTCGTAATAGGTCACGCCTTCTTCGGGCAGAACGACGCCAACGCGCACTTCGTCACGATACTGATAGGACGGGCGACGCTGCTCAACGACATAGCTGCGAAAGCGCGGGCGTTGATCGATGCCGAGGACGCCGGTGACGGCACCAACCGCGCCGCCAACGGCACCGCCGACCACTGCGCCGACGGGGCCGGCAGCGTTTCCGCCTTCGCGCGCGCCGCGCTCAATACCGCCCGGAACGCCTTGCGCGAGAGCGAGTGAGGGAACGGCGAGAACCGCGGCAAGAGCAACAGTTCCAATCAAACGGCGTGTCATGATGGCTCCAATGATCTGGCAAAGATGGCACAACAAGCCCTAACGCAAGGATAGGTTCCGGTGCTTGTCGCGCAGCGATTTGCCGTTGGTTCCATCAACGCACGAAGATGAACAGCCGTTATGCGAGTAGCTGTTTCAGTTCTTCGCGCAGCTCCGGTGCGATGTCCTTGCGGTCCAGCGCATAGGCGACATTGGCAGTGAGGAAGCCGAGCTTTGAGCCGCAATCATAGGAGCGGCCGTCGAATTTGACGGCGAAGAAAGGCTGCTCCTTCGACAGCCGGATCATCGCATCGGTCAGCTGGATTTCGCCGCCGGCGCCGGTCTGCTGATTTTCCAGAATGTCGAAGATTTCCGGCTGCAGAATGTAGCGGCCAGTGATGCTGAGATTGGATGGGGCCTCTTCGCGCTTGGGCTTCTCGACCATCTGCGTGATCGGCATCGATTTGCCGGAAGCATTCTCCACGCCGACGATGCCGTACATGTGCACGCGATCTTCCGGCACTTCTTCCACGGCGATGAGATTGGCTTTGTCCTGCTGATGATAGGCGTCGATCATCTGCTTGAGACAGCCCGGCTTGTTGTGCACGAGCACGTCCGGCAGCACCACGGCGAATGGTTCATTGCCGACGAGTTCGCGCGCGCACCACACGGCATGTCCAAGCCCGAGCGGCGATTGCTGGCGCGTGAAGCTCGTTTGTCCCGCGCCGGGTGTATCTTTCGCGAGGCCGTCGAGTTCGTTTTTCTTGTTGCGTTCTTTCAGCGTGACTTCGAGTTCGAACTGGCGATCGAAGTGATCCTCGATCACGCCCTTGTTGCGGCCCGTCACGAAAATCAGATGTTCGATGCCGGCTTCGCGCGCTTCATCCACCACATGCTGGATCAGCGGCCGGTCGACCACGGTCAGCATTTCTTTCGGCATCGCCTTGGTCGCGGGGAGAAAACGGGTGCCGAGGCCGGCAACCGGGAACACAGCTTTTCGTACAGGCTTCATGTGGATTTGGACCAGTTGGTGGGTACGATGAGGGGTGAGGGTGGTGTGCGAGGATATGTCGCTGCTATTATCACGCAGATGTGGCCGGAAACCGTCACTTTAAGCGTCAATAGCACCGTTTTTAGCAAGCCATGTTAATCGGGTAGCAACCATATCAGTTCCCCATGGGGGTTAAATTATGGTGCGCGTGGCGTGAGGTGAAAATGGCAGGCGAGAGCTTCAAATCGGCGGGCTGGTGGGCGAGCATTGCGGTGGCGATGACGGTCGGCGGCTGCGTCGGTGGCTCGCCGGATATGCCGGGCGCCATGTCGCAATCCGCGCCGGCAACAACGGGTGCGGTCGGCCCCAGCGCCTATGCACCGGCGTCGAAATCGGACTGGAGTGGTAAGTCCGGTGCCTCCGGTCATCCGCTAATGACGGCAGATGCCATTCAAGCGGCGGCCGCCAATTTCCCGCAATGCCTGCAGCGGATGGCGCCGTTGGCCGCGCGCCAGGGCGTGCCGCATGCCGCTTACGCAGCACTGACGCGCGATCTGACGCCTGATCTGAAGATCATGGACTTCGTCGATGCGCAGCCGGAATTCACCCGCAGCTTCTGGGATTATCTCGATCTTCTCGTCAGCGAGGACCGCATCCAGCGTGGCCGCGCCGTGCTCGCCGACAATCGCGCGGCCTTCGATGCGATGGAACGAAATTACGGCGTCGATCGCTATGTGATCGCCGCGATCTGGGGCATCGAGTCGAAATATTCGACCATGATGGGCGATCGCTATGTGCTGCGCTCGACCGCGACGCTCGCCTGTATCGGCCGCCGGCAGGATTACTTCCGCAACGAATTTCTGGCGGCCGTGGAATTGCTGCATCGGGGTGACGTGCAGCCCGACCGCATGAAGGGCTCATGGGCCGGCGCATTCGGTCCGACCCAATTCATGCCGACTGTCTACAAGACCTATGCCGTCGATGCCGATGGCGATGGCCATCGTGACATCACCGCATCGGTGCCGGACCTGTTGTTCTCGACCGCCAATTACTTCCGCAAGAATGGCTGGGAGACCGGGCAGACCTGGGGCTACGAAGTCGTGGTGCCCAAGAACTTTAATTTCATGCTGGCCGATCGCTCGACGATGAAGACGATCGGCGAGTGGGAGCGGCTCGGCATCAAGCGGGCCGGCGGGCAGGGCTTTCCGCGCAGCTCCGACCGCGCCTATCTAATGGTGCCGGCTGGCGCGCAGGGGCCGGGCTTCCTGATGCTCAACAATTTCCGCGTCATCATGCGCTACAATCCGGCAGAGGCTTATGCGCTCGCGATCGGTCATCTGTCGGACCGGCTGCGCGGCGGCGACGCCTTCGTGCAGGCCTGGCCCAAGCATGAGCGGGTGCTGACCCGCGACGAGCGTTCGGAGATGCAGCAATTGCTGGCGCGGCAGGGCTTCAATATCGGCACGCCCGATGGCCGGCTTGGCCCGCAGACCCGCACCGCCATTCGCGATTATCAGGCGCGAGCCGGCCTTGTGCCCGATGGCTTCCCGAGCGCCACGGTGCTGGCACGCTTGCGCGGCAGCTAACCTGCAGAGCAATCCTGTCGAGAATATCTGACGATGGTGAAGACGCCGGACGAATTAGCGTTGATGCAGGCCTCGGGCCGGCTGCTGGCGCAGGTTTTCGAAATGCTGGACGGCCTCGAACTCGCCGGCATGTCCACTCTGCAGGTCAATAATCTGGTCGAGCGCTTCATCACCGTCGATCTGGCCGCCCGTCCCGCAAGCAAGGGGCAATACGGTTTCAAATATGTGCTGAATTGCTCGATCAATCATGTCGTCTGCCATGGCGTGCCGGATGCCGACACGATCATCAAGGATGGCGACATCATCAATCTCGACATCACGCTCGAGAAGAACGGCTTCATCGCCGATTCCAGCAAGACCTATCTCGTCGGCAATGCGCCGCCCGCCGCCAAGCGGCTCGTGCGGGTCGCGCATGAGGCGATGTGGAAGGGTATCAAGCAGGTGCGGCCGGGCGCGCATCTCGGCGATATCGGCTTTGCCATCGAGAAGCATGCCAAGAAGAACGGCTATTCGATCGTGCGCGATTATTGCGGCCATGGCATCGGCCGCGAAATGCATGAAGCGCCGCAGGTGCTCAATTTCGGCAAGCCGGGCACCGGCCTCAAGCTGCAGCCGGGCATGGTCTTCACCATCGAGCCGATGGTCAATCAGGGCACCCGCAAGGTCTCGACCGAGGACGACGGCTGGACGGTGGTGACTGACGACGGCAAGCTGTCGGCGCAGTTCGAGCACACGGTGGCGGTGACGCGCGGCGGTGTCGAGGTACTGACGCTCCGCCGCGACGAGAAGGCGATGGTCGCTCGCGGCGCCTGAGCGGCTGCGCAACTGCCGGAACCGCCGAGAACCTTCGACTCGCCACTTTCTCCTGCTATGGATGGCGCTTACGGCCGGGAAACCGGGGTCACATCGCACGGACGACAGAATGCCACTGCACAGCCTGCAGCCCCGGCGTCATTGGCGGCTTTCGGCGCGGAAAGCCGCGGCAGTGGCTTTAATGGCCGTGGCTGCCGGCGTCTATGCCGCGCCGGCTGCCGCGCAGTTTTTCCCGTTCGACGACCGGTTTTTCAATCCGCCGGTGCAGCGCCGCCCGGTACGGCCGCCTGCACCGCAGGAGGATTTCAGCCGCGCCCCCGCCGCCAAGCAGCCCGAAGTCACCCCGACCATCCGTATTCTCGTGCTCGGCGATTCGATGGCCGACTGGCTGGCCTATGGCCTCGAGGAGCAGCTGGCGGAGACGCCGGAAATCGGCATCGTGCGCAAGCATCGAGCCTTTTCCGGTCTGATCCGCTACGAGCAGCGCAGCGACGCCGAATGGGCCAAGGTCGCCCGCGAGCTCATCGCGCAGGAAAAGCCGCAGGCGATCGTCATGCTGGTCGGCCTTCAGGACCGGCAGGCCATCCGCGAAAAGGCGCAGGCCGCCAAGTCCGCAGCGCCCGCGCATAATCAGCCTGCCCAGAGCAGCCAGCCGGTGGATGACGAGACGCCGCCGATCGCCGCCGAGGACCAGCAGCCGCGCGGCACGCCGGGCGGTCTTGCCGAATTCCGCTCGGAAAAATGGGAAGAGCTTTACGGCGCCCGCGTCGATGAAGTCGTATCGGTGCTCAAGAGCGCCAATGTGCCGGTGCTGTGGGTCGGCGTGCCGGCCGTGCGCGGCACCAAATCAACGTCGGACCTGCAATATCTCAACGACATCGTGAAGCCGCATATCGAAAAGGCCGGCCTGATCTACGTGAATGTGTGGGACGGCTTTGTCGACGAGCGCAACAATTACATGCAGCGCGGTCCTGATGTCGACGGCCAGATCCGCCAGCTGCGCACCGCCGATGGCGTGCATTTCACTCGCTATGGCGCGCGCAAGCTCGCCCATTATGTCGAGCGCGATTTGCGCCGCGTGCTGCGCGAGCCGGTGCCGGCCGCCTTCAACAAGCCGGCCGATCCGATGCCGGCGGTGGCAGCGCCTGGAAAGCCTGCGGAGCCGGCGGCGCGGCCGCTGGCCGGGCCGGTAATCCTGCTTGATTCGCCGCTGCGAGAGCCCGAAGAATTGCTGGGCGGATCGGCGCCGAAGAATGACGCGCTCGATGCGCAGGCGAGCAAGATGCTGGTCAAGGGCGAGCCGATGACGGCGGAGGCGGGGCGGGCGGATGATTTCTCCTGGCCGCCGCGTGCGCCGGTTCTCGCCGTGCGCGAGGAATTGCCGCCGACCGGCGCGCCGCTGGCGATCGTGCGTGCGCCTCAGCCGCCTGCGCCGCAGGAGACCGCGGCCGCCAAGCCGGCCGCGCGTCCGGCCGGCCCGCGGGTCGCCCAGCAGGCGCGGCCGCAGGTTCAGCAGCAGCAGGCGCCGACCTTCTGGCGCCGCATGGCGCCCGATTCCGGCCCGCGATTTTTCTTTGGGTTGTTCGGCGGGCGGTAGGTTCGCGTCCCGTTATTTGATGCGCATATTTGGTCGTCCCCGCGCAGGCGGGGACCCATACGCTGCGGCCCTTCGATGAGCCTCAGACGGTCATTTCAACTCGCACATAACAGTGGTTATGGGTCCCCGCCTGCGCGGGGACGACAACCGCGTTTTGGGTCACAGCGTCTCGAGAGACCGTAACCCCTCACCCAATCGAGATCGTGAGACAGCGGTGCCGCCCTCTCCCGCAAGGGGAGAGGGCACAGCCACGCGCATCGCGTCTCGCGGCAATGATAGTTGAGCGAAATCTGATGGACCTCCGGGGCAAGCCCGGGGGTGACAAGGAATGAAAGCTACCCCGCTCAGCGCGGCAGCGTGGTCGTTCCCATCAGATACTTGTCGATCGCATGGGCGCATTGGCGGCCCTCGCGGATCGCCCACACCACCAGCGACTGGCCACGGCGCATGTCGCCGGCGGCGAACACTTTCGAGGCCGAGGTCATGTAGTCGTCGGTATTGGCTCTGGCATTGCCGCGCTGATCGAGCGCGATGCCGAGCGACTTCAGCATGCCCTCCTGCACAGGATGCACGAAGCCCATCGCCAGCAGCACGAGATCGGCCTTGACGGTGAATTCGGTGCCCGGCACCGGCTTGATCTTGTCATCGGCGCGCACGCAGCGGATGCCGGTGACCTTGCCGTTGTCGCCTTCGAAGCCTTGCGTCAGCACCGAGAATTCGCGCGTCGCGCCTTCGTCATGGCTCGACGAGGTGCGCAGCTTGTAGGGCCAATCCGGCCAGGTCAGCGCCTTGTTCTCGCGCTTGGGCGGCATCGGCATGATCTCGAAATTGGTCACCGACAACGCGCCCTGACGGATCGAGGTGCCGATGCAATCCGAGCCGGTATCGCCGCCGCCGATGACGACGACGTGCTTGCCGGTGGCGAGAATTTCTTTGACGCCCTTCAGCGGCTCGCTCGACACGCGCCGGTTCTGCTGCGGCAGGAATTCCATGGCGAAATGAATGCCATCGAGTTCGCGGCCGGGGATCGGCAGATCGCGCGCATGTTCGGCGCCGCCGGTGAGAGCAACGGCGTCGTACTCCTTCAGCAGCGTTTCGACCGGCGTATCGACACCGATGTGAACGCCGTAATGGAAGGTAACGCCCTCAGCCTGCATCTGCTCGACACGCATGTCGATGATGCCCTTCTCCATCTTGAAGTCGGGAATACCGTAGCGGAGGAGGCCGCCGGCCTTGGCGTGTTTTTCGAACACATGCACGTCATGTCCGGCGCGCGCAAGTTGCTGTGCGCAGGCCATGCCGGCAGGGCCGGAGCCGATCACCGCAACCTTCTTGCCGGTCTTGACCTGCGGCAGTTCGGGCTTGATCCAGCCGCTTTCGATCGCGCGATCGGCGATCGCGCATTCGATGGTCTTGATGTTGACCGGGGTGTCTTCGATGTTGAGCGTGCAGGCCGCTTCGCACGGCGCCGGGCAGACGCGGCCGGTGACTTCCGGGAAGTTATTGGTGGAGAGCAGGTTGCGCGCCGCCTCCTGCCAATTGCCGCGATAGACGAGATCGTTCCAGTCCGGGATCTGATTATTGACCGGGCAGCCATTGTGACAATACGGGATGCCGCAATCCATGCAGCGCGCCGCCTGATCGCGCGTTTGCGGCTCCGGCAACGGCAGAACGAATTCGCGATAATGCTTCACACGCTCGGCAGCCGGCTCGTAGCCGCGATCCTCGCGTTCGATTTCGAGAAAACCAGTGATCTTACCCATGACGCTCAGGCACCGATCGCGAGTTTGGGCTGCTGTGCTTGCATCGCCGCCATTTCCTTCAAAGCGCGGCGGTATTCGACCGGCATGACTTTCCGGAATTTACCGCAATAGTTCTTCCAGTCCGCCAGGATCTGCTGCGCGCGCACCGAGCCGGTGAGACGCGCATGCTGGCCGATATAGTAACGCAGACGTTCGGCATCATAGCGGGTCATGTCGGTCAGGATGTGAACCAGGCCGGCGGATTCGAGATCGTTGCGGCTGTGGAAGAAGCGTTCGGCGGCTTCTTCCTCGGCCGGCAACGGTTCGAGTTCGACCATCGACATGTTGCAGAGCTTGTCGAAGCCGCCAGTCTCATCGAGCACATAGGCAATGCCGCCCGACATGCCGGCCGCGAAGTTGCGTCCGGTCGGGCCGAGCACGATGACGATGCCGCCGGTCATATATTCGCAGCCATGATCGCCGGTGCCCTCGACGACCGCGACAGCGCCGGAATTGCGAACGGCGAAGCGCTCGCCGGCAATGCCGCGGAAATAGCATTCGCCGGAGATCGCGCCATACATCACGGTGTTGCCGACGATGATCGACTTTTCCGGAACGATGCCGGAATCGGCCGCCGGCTTGACGATGATGCGGCCACCCGACAGGCCCTTG
>Ga0164243_10000525_pt1 | contig 70857 bp, 67 predicted proteins | sample OricompcompostOP_FD_108781 | JGI IMG/M metagenome (GOLD analysis project Ga0164243, IMG submission 108781) | Organic Plus compost microbial communities from Emeryville, California, USA - Original compost - Organic plus compost (OP) | ecosystem: Engineered > Solid waste > Mixed feedstock >... | reverse complement strand
GGTCGTCCCCCGTGCCCAACACAAGCCGGTACGCACGTATCGGGGGTTCAAGGGGGTCGTCCCCCGTGCCCAACACAAGCCGGTACGCACGTATCGGGGGTTCAAGGGGGTCGTCCCCCTTGCTCAGCACAGGAAGGTAGGCCATGTCGGACGACACCCACGGGGTGGGGAGTGAGCCCGGGCGGCGCATCGGCGACCGCTACGAGTTGGGCGACCTGCTGGGCCGGGGCGGCATGGCCGAGGTGCGGCGCGCGGTCGACACCCGCCTGAACCGTCCGGTGGCGATCAAGCAGCTGCGGGCCGATCTGGCGACCGATCCGACCTTCCAGGCCCGGTTCCGCCGGGAGGCCCAGGCCGCCGCGGGGTTGAACCATCCGACGATCGTCTCGGTGTACGACACCGGCGAGGAGGCCGACCCGCTCACCGGGGTGCGGGTCCCGTACATCGTGATGGAACTCGTCGAGGGAGTCACGCTGCGCGATGTGCTGCGCGACGGGCGCAAGATCCTCCCGGAGCGCGCGCTGGAGCTGGCCGCCGGGGTGCTGGACGCGCTGAGCTACAGCCACAAGGCGGGCATTGTGCACCGCGACATCAAGCCGGCCAATGTGATGCTGACGCCTGCCGGCGACGTGAAGGTGATGGACTTCGGCATCGCCCGGGCGGTGGCCGACACCTCGTCGACGATGACGCAGACGGCGGCCGTGATCGGCACTGCGCAGTACCTGTCGCCGGAACAGGCACGCGGCGAGACGGTCGATGCCCGTTCCGACATCTACTCGGCCGGATGTCTGCTGTACGAGTTGCTGACGGGCCGGCCGCCGTTCATCGGGGAGTCCCCGGTGAGCGTGGCGTACCAGCACGTCCGCGAGGAGGCGCAGCCGCCGAGCCAGCTGGACCCGGAGGTCACCCCACAGATGGATGCGGTGGTGATGCGGGCGCTGGCCAAGGACCCGAATGAGCGCTACCAGTCGGCCCGGCAGATGAAGGACGATCTGTACCGCCTGTTGAACGGACAGGCACCGATCGCCCTGGCGACGATGCCGACGAGTTCGCCGACCCCGTCGGAGATGGCGACCACGGTGTTGGTGCCGGATCACCAGCCGTCCCCGTACGGCGAGAACACCCGGGTGACCGAACCGGTCGCGCTGGCCGGCGCCGGCGGCGAACTCGCCGAACAGGATGAGGATCCGGAGAAGCGGCGCACCGGCCCGATCGTGGCGCTGATCATCGTGCTGGTGCTGGCGCTGATCGCCGCAGGGACGGCGCTGTGGTTCGTGTTCGGGCCGGGTGCTTCCCCGGAGCCGCCGCCGTCCTCGACCTCTGCCTCCCCGACGGTCCAGATGGTGCAGGTGCCGAGCGTCATCGGGCAGACCGAGGAACAGGCGACCAACCAGCTCACCGGTGCCGGGTTGAAGGTGAAGGTCGACCAGGTCGCCGGGCCCAACGACTCATCGGTCGGCCAGGTCACCAACCAGAATCCGCCGGCGCAGCAGCAGGTCGCCGCCGGCACCGAGGTCACCATCACCGTGAACGTCGGTCCCGACACCGGCACGATCCCGCCGGTGACCGGGATGTCGGTGAACGATGCCAAGTCAGCCCTGAAGAAGGCCGGCTTCACCGATGTCACCACCCAGGACGCCACTGACGAACCGCCGGGCAGCAAGAAGGGCACGGTGCTGAGCGTCGATCCCAAGGTCGGCACCGAAGCGGCACAGGACACCGAGATCACCTTGACGGTCGCGACCGGGAAGGGCCCGATCCCCGACCTTGGCGGCCTGAGCCAGGAGCGGGCCAGGTCGACCGCGAAGGAGGCCGGATTCGAGGTCGAGTTCGTCACCGAGGAGACCGACGACACCTCGGTGATCAACACGGTGATCAAGCAGAGCCCGAGCAAGGACGACTCGGCCGACTGGGGCACCACGATCAAGGCGACGATTGCCATCGCGAAGACGTCGCCCCCGCCCTCCACCCCGGGCTCCTCGGGTACTCCGGGCGGCTCGGAGAGCCCGTCCGGGTCGGCAACGCCGGGCGGGTGATCACGTACGGTGACGCGGATGGAGCTGCCCTCCAACACCGAGCGCCTGACCTTTCGAGCCCTGTCCGAGGCTGACCTGCCGTCGCTGCAGGCGATCCTGCAGGATCCGGTGGCGATGGTCGCGTACGAGGGTCCGTTCAGCGATGCCGAGTGCGCCGACTGGCTGGCTCGACAGCAGGAGCGCTACGCCCGCGACGGGTTCGGGATGTGGGCCGTACGGGATCGCGACACCGGCGAGTTCCTGGGTCAGTGCGGGGTGACGACGCAGCTGATCGGTGGCCAGTCGCGCCTCGAGGTGGGTTACCTGTTCCTCGCCTCGAACTGGGGGCGCGGCTACGCCGTCGAGGCGGCGCGAGCCTGCCGCGACCACGCCTTCACCGTGCTCGGGGCCGATGAGGTGTGGTCCAAGATCCGCGACTCCAACCTGGCCTCGATGAACGTTGCGATCCGCAACGGGATGACCGTACGGCTGCGCTGGACCCAGCCGTACCGGGGCGTCGAGATGACGCACCTGGGCTTCCGGATCACACGCTCGGAGTGGGAACGGCTCTGAGGTGTGCCGAGAGTGTAGAAGATGCGGCCGACGGCCGGCGGCGACCACATCATCTGCAGTGTCGGCGTGCTGGAGGGTCGATCACACGCCGGAGCAGTGCGTGACGCCCGCGCGGGGTGAACAGTGAATCCTGGAGCAACGCGTACCAAGGTCTGATCCGCTCTGGCCGGTGTCGTCGGCCCACCGCTTCGTCAGCGTCCGACAGCACGTGTACCGCATCGTCCAGCAGGTCACGGCTGACGTAGCCGCGCCGGCGCCAGCGCGCTCGGTCGAGCCGGCGGTCCCGTACGAGGTCATTGGCATGTTGGTCGGCGTCGCGATGTCCGGCACCGTCGTATTCGTGCAGCACCCGCGTGCCCACCAGCCACAGGTCGCCACGAGCCACGAAGGCCCCGGTGTCGGGGTGGTGCACCACATGCTGGGGTTTCACCTCAATGCCCACAGACCGGTGCAACTCCGCCAGCAGGACTTCCCAGATCGATTCCGGCAGATCGCTCGCCCGGCGCAGCACCCGACGCAGAGCCCGAGCGCCACGGAAGGATCGTTCCGCCACAGCAGTCAACTCGGAGAGCGCGCAGTCCTTGGTCACCAGAGCGCCCACCACCAGGCACAACAGGTCGAGTTCGCCGAGGTCACGGGCGCAGGCCACCAGGATGTCGACGGCAGGATCGACCCGGATCCCCTTGACGATCTGGGCCGGACGCACCTCGGCTCGCCGCGCATGGCTGACGCCACGCCGCCGCACCTGCGTGGTCCCGGCAGCGAGGAGCGGCAGACCTCGCGGTACGGGCGGAAGCCACCAGCCACGGAGCCGGGCACCGGTGAGATGGGTCCACCGCGAGTCTGCCGGCAGCACCAGCTGGATGGTCGCCAGGTCACCGAGCCAGGCATCCTCGGCGTCCTTGGCCGCCGTACGGGCCGCGCCGCGGGTCACCCGGTGCCACGTCATGGGGAGGTGCTGCCCGCTCCGTGTCTGCTTGATCTGTCCCACCAGTCCAGCTTGGCCCGCCGGACGTGCCTGCGGTGTTGTCCGTTGCGCGGGCTGTGGACAACCTCAGACCGGGCCACGAGGACCCAGACCTCGCCGAGTGGGAAGAAGATGCGCTCCGCAGCGCGGTCGAGGCACATCTTCTGCAGTCTCGGCGCGGACTGGGCTCCTAGCGGCGCCCTTCAGCGTGCCGGGTTGAGCCGCAGGTAGCCGTGGGCAGACTCGGCGGCGACACCGTCGGGAACTGTGGCCGCGAACGGCGGCACCCAGCTCTCGTGCTGGTACAGCACGACCGTGACGCCTCCCCGTACGAGGCCAAGGATCACCTCGGTCAGACCGGGGTGGACCGGCAGTGTCTCGAACGTCGTGGGGTCGTCGAAGGCGGGATGCGGCTCCCGGCCACCGGAGAGCTTGAGACCCCGCAGCTGCGGCATGTCGCTGAGGAACGACCCGTCGGCGCCTTCGAGAGCCAACTCCAACTGCTCGATCGGCGTACCGGCCAGCTGACCCAGATCGGCGCCCCGGGTCTCACCGGTGAGTTCGAGGTGCCGCAGCTGCGGCAGCTGGGCCAACGGTGCGATGCTCTCCAGGTGTGAGCCCTCGGTGGCGCGCACCTGGAGGACCCGGAGCTCGGTGCATTCGGTGAGCGGTGACAGATCGGCCTGCTTCTCGAAGATGACGCCCAGCCCCCGGAGTCCGGTGACCGCACCGATCCCCTCGATCGTCGAGCACACTCCGAGCCCCAGGTCCGCCGCGCCCGGCCCGAACATCGTGGCGGCGAACTCGCGTCGGTCGAACCTGCCCCAGGCGCGATGCAGTTCGACGAGATCGGCGTCGGAATAGGCCTTGGCGGCGTACTGCGCGAGGACGGCGAAGGCCTGCGGTGTGGCCAGGCTGCCGAGCGCACGCAGCGCGGCGCGGCGGGCCGCTGCTCGCTGGCCGGCCGCCGGGGCGAAGAGTGCAGGATCAGCCTCCGGGTGACTCTTCAGCCACGCCGCGACCTCGGACACCTTCGTCGGCACCGCCGTCGCGGTCCCGGTCCCGTCGCCGGAGCTGGATCCGGCGGCGGCAGTCGGGGCGGCCAGTGCCTTGTGGTGCTTCGTGGCGGCACGCCGGATCGCGGCCACCTTCGGGTTGTCCGCACGGCTGCCGGGAAGACTGTCGAGGATGGTGGCATCGGCTCGGGCCGCCAAGGTCAACAGGCCCCACATCCCGATCGAGTCGAGCGCATCGTCGAGGTCCCGCGGCGAGGCTGCGGTCAGCACCCGGTGGGCGGCTGACTCGAGTTCGGGGTCGCTCGGCCGCTTGGCTGCGCCCTTGACCGCGTTCGGCTGGTTCGAGTAGTTGTCCAGCGCAGTCAGCAGGTCAACAGCGCGCTCGGCGCCAAGTGCCGCTTCGAGTGCCGCTTGGACGGGATCCGCGTCAGTCATTCGTCATCTCCGGTGCCTGGTTTGATGCTGTCGGACTCTGCCACGTCAGGCCCGGGACTGGCGACCCGCGGTGGGGTTGACCCCACCGTCGATCGGGGTGCTCACTCCAGTGTGCCGGCCGCCGGGCTCGCCTTGGATGGATGCATGGAGATGTTGACCGATGTCATCCTGGGCGCCGCCGGGTCGCCGTGGATCTATCTGCTGGTGCCGCTGGTGGTCTGTCTCGACGGGTTCTTCCCGCCGATCCCCAGTGAGTCGATCGTGGTGGCACTGGCCGCGGTGGGGATCTCGACCGGGCAGCCCTGGGTGATCGGTGTCGCCATCGTCGCCGCGATCGGAGCGATCGCCGGGGACAACATCGCCTTCTGGCTGGGTCGACGCCTCGGCATCGACAGGTTCGCCTGGATGCGGCGGCCGCGGATCGCGAAGGCCTTCGACTTCGCGCGCTGCCAGCTGCAGCGCCGTGGTGCACTGCTGATCCTGACGGCCCGTTACATCCCGGTCGGCCGGGTCGCGGTGAACATGACCGCTGGCGCGTCGGGCTTCTCGTGGCGACGCTTCCTGCCGCTGAGCGTCGTGGCCGGCAGCTCCTGGACCGCCTACTCGATCCTGATCGGCGCGCTCGCCGGGCACTGGGTGGAGGACAACCCGATCCTCGGCGCGGTGGTGGCAGTTGTCGCGGCCATGATCATCGGCCTGGTCATCGATCAAGTGGTCACCCGGATGGCCGGTCGCCGGTCTGCGCCCGAGGCATCGGCGCCCGCCGCGTCGCCGGACGGTGAGCGCACGCTGGTGGAAGCCGATGCGCGCTCAGCTCGCTGACATCAGCGGCGAGAGATCCTTGGCTCGCTCGGGAGCACCGGCGTCACCGCACTCGGCCAGCCAGGTGGCCAACATCTGGTAGCCGTGCTCGGTCAGCACCGACTCGGGGTGGAACTGCACCGCCTCGACGGCCAGTTCACGATGCCGTACGGCCATGATCACGCCCGACTCGGTGCGCGCGGTGACCTGGAGCACCTCAGGCAGGGTGGCGGGATCGATCGCCAGCGAGTGGTAGCGGGTCGCGGTGAAGGGTGACGGCAGCCCGGCGAAGACGCCCTGGCCCTCGTGGAACACCGCGGAGGTCTTGCCGTGCAGCAGTTCCGGCGCCCGGCCGACCACACCGCCGTACGCGACACCGATCGACTGCAGACCGAGGCACACCCCGAAGATCGGCAGCTGCCCGGCCAGCGTCTTCACCACCTCGACACAGACCCCGGCGGCCTCCGGGGTGCCCGGGCCGGGTGAGAGCAGGATTCCGTCGTACGACTCGTGCCAGCCGGCGTGGGAGAACCGGGCATCGTCGTTGCGCCACACCTCGACCTCGGCACCGATCTGGGCGAGGTACTGCACGAGGTTGTAGACGAACGAGTCGTAGTTGTCGATGACCAGGATCCGAGCCATGGGCCCATGGTCCCACGCACCACCAGATGGGTCGGGGGCAGGCGAACCGCCTGAGATGCGGCCGAGGTCAGGACCGCAGCAGCGGCGTGAAGTGGGCGTGCATCGCTGCGGCCGCCGCCGCGCCATCCTTGGCGACGACGGCATCGAGAATGCGTTGGTGGTGCTCGACCACCAGGGCGTACGGGAAGGCGGGCGCCTGGTCGTCGGGCAGCCCCGCCAGGGTGTCCCACAGGGCTCGTAGCAGGCCGATCAGCACCCAGTTGTCGAGCGGGCGATACAGCACCTCGTGGAAACGACGGTCGGCATCCATTGCCCGCTCGCCCCGTTCGGCGGCTGCCGAGATCTCGGCCAGCGCGCTGCGCATCTCGGCGATGTCGTCCTCGTCGAGCAGCCCGACCGCGTCGGCGACCAGGCTCGTCTCGAGCCGATCACGCACCTCGGCGACCCGCTGCACCACCGAGGCACCGTCGGTCAGCACACGTCCCCAGAACTCGAGACCGTCGGCCACCCGTGGCAGCGAGGCCGGCGCCAGGAACAACCCGTGCCCGTGCCGGATCTCGAGAATTCCCAACGACTGCAGCGATCTGGTTGCCTCCCGTACGGCATTGCGCGACACGCCGAGCTCGGTGGCGAAGTCGATCTCGGTGGGGAGCTTGTCGCCGGGCTGGTACCCGCGATGGATGATCAGTTCCTTGAGCAGTTCCTCGACCGACGGCGAGGCGGGCTTGCGGAACGATCGGTCGTCCGGGACGGTGCGGGTGGTCATGACCCCAATCTACCGAAGGACCGACGTCCGACGTACGCAGCATGCCTAGGGCGCCGCCGATTCTTGACTGACCACCTTCGATAGGTAGGATATCCCACGCCGAGCGTATGGTGATCCCTGTCGATGCGCCGAAGAACCTGCCACCGACCGTGCCGAAAGGAACTTCTTCAGTGCCATCGCTGTCGCCCCGACCGAACGAGCATTTCCGGACACGTTGCAGGGCCGCCTCCACGGACCGGTCGTCCGAGCTCGCACCACTTCTGGAAGGACGACGATGACCACGACACCGACGACCGCGTTCCACGGCGTGATCCCCCCGATGGTGACCCCGCTCACCGAACGCCGGGAACTCGACATCCCCGCCCTGGAACGACTGACCGACTTCCTCCTCGAGGCGGGGGTGCACGGACTGTTCGTGCTCGGTTCCACAGGAGAGGCGCCGTACCTCACCGATCGCGACCGCCAGCAGGTCATCGACGTGGTCCGGGTCCGCAGTGCCGGAGCCGTGCCGCTGCTGGTCGGTGTCGTCGACACGGCCGGTGACCGGGTGGCCGACCGGGCCGTGGCGGCGCAGCACTCCGGGGCGGATGCGGTGGTGGTCACCCCGTCGTTCTTCACCCTCGCCGGGACCGACCTGGCCCGCCACTTCGTCCAGGTCGCTGAGCGCGTCGACATCCCCGTCGTGATGTACCACATCCCCACCAGGACAGGGAACTCCGTGCCTCCGGCGGTGATGGCCGAGCTCGCCGAGCGACGGGTGATCACCGCTGTCAAGGACAGCGGGCCGGACTTCGCCGGGTTCCGTGAGCTTCTCGTCCGGACTCGAGGAGTCGACGGATTCGCGGCCTTCACCGGTTCGGAGGTCCTGGTCGATGCCGCCCTGCTGGCGGGCGCGGCGGGAGTGATGCCCGGTCTGGCCAATGTCGATCCGCACGGGTTCGTCCGCCTGTACGACGCGGCTCGGCGAGCGGACTGGCCGACAGCGATGGCCGAGCAGGTCCGCCTGGCCGAACTGCTCCGCCTCATCGACCACGGTCCGGCCTCGGCAGGGCCGGACGGCCGCGCTCTCACCGCCTTCAAGGAGGCGATGCGCCTGCGCGGCCTCCTCACCTCGATCACCACCCATGCCACGACCGCTCCGCTCGGCTCGGCCGAACAGGCTCGGCTGGAGCAGGTGCTGGTCGCGACCGGGCTGCGGTGAGACCCGGATCCTCGAACACCGCCGGACCCCGACGACGCCGATAGTGTCGAGTGATGGACCCTGCTCACGTCCTGACCCGCCTGCTGCCTCCGTACGACCGCAGTTTCGTCGTGCTGACCGACACCCACCTGGTCGATCCCGGCACCGCCCATGCCGGGGAGTTCGGCTCACGGCTGAAGCAGAACGACCGGCTGGCCGTTGCGCTCGAGCTCGTCACCTCGTTGGGCATGGCCTCGGCGGTCCACCTGGGCGACCTGGTGCAGGACTATCCCGACTCGCAGACCCATCACCCGTTGCTGGTCACCGCCACCGAACAGATCCGCCGGGTTGCTGGCCAGGTGCACCTGGTGAGTGGCAACACCGATGTCGGCGACAAGCCGGATCCGAGCAGCCCGGCCGTGATCGCGGATGCGGCAACGGTCGCCGGCTATGCCGAGACGACAGCTCCGGCGTGGCAGAGTTTCACCGTGGCCGGGATGCGAGGCATCAGCCTGTGCTCGTCGATCCTCAACGGTGGCAGCGATCTCGAGGAAGAGCAGTGGCGGTGGCTGGCCGAGCAGTTCGCGGTCGACACTCCGACGGTGCTGTTCTGGCACCATCCGCTGTTCCTGTGTGATCGCGACGATCCGGGAGTCGGCCACTACGACGCGATCGCCGAACCGGCCCGGAGTCGACTGCTTGAGGTGATCGAGGCCCACGACGTGTGGGGTGTGTTCACCGGCCACTCACACTTCTGGTTCCGCACCGGGCTCACCGGTCGGGCCCAAGGGTACGGAATCAGCTCCACCTCCTTCACCCGGCCGGGATTCAGCGAGCTGTTCTCGTCGGCGGCGCCGCCGGACCGGGGCCGTGATGACGTCGACAAACTCGGCTTCACCGTGGTCCGGGTGCACCCCGAAGGTTTGCGGGTGCACCAGGTCCGTAGCGGTACGGTCAGCCGGCTACGCCTGGCCGGGATCGAGGCACACCCGGTGCTCACCGGGACGCCCCGGGACTGCTCGGCCGCGAGGCTCGGTGTGATCGCCCGCCACCCGATCGCTGTCTGGACAGAGATCCCGGACGTCTTCCCATCGGTCGTGCGTCAGCCGGCGCGCGACGACCACGCCTGGCTCGGCTGTCTGGAGCTGGGCGCGACAGCGGTCTCGGTGACGGCCGGTGACGTGAGCGATCCCCGTACGAACGAACGGCTGCAGTTGCTGCGCGGCGAAGGTGTCGAGGTGACCGTACGCATGGTGCGGACCGGGGCGTCGGAGACGCCGCTGCCGGCGGCCGAGGATGTCGACCGGGTCGAGTTCGTGCTGCTGGACACCTCGCGTCCTTCGGCGGCAGACCTGGCGGTCCTGGGCTCGTACGCAGGAGCCGGCTGCGAGATCGCCATCAGCGCACTTCACCGGACCCGCACCTCCACCGCGGAGCTGCCGCGCTGGCGGTACGGGATTCCCCCGGCCGACATCCTCGACGTGACAGCGATCCTGGCCGAGGTCGGCCTCTCCGCAGTCCTGCTGGCCGCCGACGAGGACGCCTCCGTGACGGCGGTCGACAGTGAGGTCACGATCGAGCGGATCCACACCCTGACCGGGACTTCGCCGGCCGCGCTGTGGTCGCTGGCGGATCGGCAGCTCGCCGCAATCGCCGCCGGACAGCGGTTCTGGGTCGACAGCCTGACCGAGCTCGACCGCACCCTGGTGACGAATCCCGGGTTGCTGGACCGGATGCGCAACCCCCAGCCGACCTTTCACCTGGTGCGGATCCTGACCACCCTGTGCTCGGTGCCGTGCGAATCGGTGCGGGACGACAACGGTTGGACGATCCGCCGTGGTGACCTGACGGCCGAGCTGCGGCGGGGTTGGCCGGCCGAGACCGGCGCGACGGGCGAGGTGATCGACCTGGGCCGAGGCGTGCAGGTCGGACCGGGATCGGCGACATCGACCGACGGGCCGTTCCTCCTGCTCACCTCCTGAGGACCGGCCTCACAGCCCCAGCGCCTCCAGTCGCTGCACGTAGTCGTCCTCGATCTCGTCGCGGTCCCGATCGTCGTCCCAGAGCGCCATCAGCTCGCCCTTCGTCGCCTCGTCGAGCGCCTCGTACCGCTCCCGCCACTCCTCGGCACGTTCGGTCCAGTAGCCGATCACCTTGTAGCGCTCGGCCGGAAGCCCCAAGGTGTGGCGCAGGTGCCGCCGGACCGTACGCAGGCATCGGGTCTCCCCCGCGACCCACACGTAGCCGCCCGAAAGCCCTTGTTCACCTGAGGTGTCGGCAGCGGCCAGCGCGGTGACGACGATCTCGTCGAGCCGGCTCGGGCCATGCCCGTTGCCACCGTGCACCCAACGAACCTCGATGTCCTCGCCGGTCGGGATCTCGATCCGGTGGTCGGCATCCGGAACCTCCAGCACCACCCGGGTGCGCACCCCCGCGGGTGCCTGGGCCAGCAGCCGTGCCGCCGCCGGCAGACCTGTCTGGTCGGCGATCAGCAGCTGCCACTCCAGGTCGGACGGTGGCTCGTACAGGCCGGTCGGTGAGTTCAGGCCGACCACGTCACCCGGGCCGGCCGCGAGTGCCCAGCTGGCGGCCACACCGCCCTCGTGCACCACGAACTCGATGTCGACCTCTCCAGCGTCCGGGCGGTGGTCACGGACGGTGTAGGTCCGCATCGGGGCATGGATCTCACCCTCGTGCCAGTCCCACCCGCCGTTCTCGGTGACATACGGCAGGGAGACCTGGGTCCGGTCCTCGCCGTGGGGGAAGAAGACCCGCAGGTACTCATCGCCCACTCCGGAGGAGGAGAAGTCGGCGAGACCTTCACCGGCAAAGGTGATCCGGACCAGGCCGGGAGACAGACGTCGGGTCCGGGTGACTTCGGCACGATGGATGCTCATGACTGGGCCGCCCCTTCGACGAGAGCCTTGCGCATCGCTTCGACCAGCGCGGTCTGACCGCTCGGCGAGCCGTACTCCATCTCCATCTCGTAGGTGTAGATGCGCTGGTTCTTCACGAACGGCAGGGTGCGCCAGGTGGGGATCTTGTCCAGCTCGGCCAGCAACTCCTGATGGGCCTTCAAGCCCTGCTCCCCGACGCCGATGCTCATGAAGACGGCATCGATGTCGCTGAGCTGGCCGAACTGTTCGGCGCTGAGCTTGGCCTCCTCCTTGTCCATGAGGGCAGGCGTGGTCAGCTGCAGGTCGTTCTTGAGGGTGCGACAGGAGACGCCGTAGCACCCGAGCTGGATGCTGTTGTCCCAGTAGCTGATCGAGGCGACGGTCCAGTTCTTTGCTGCTGTGGCAGCGATGTCAGCCTTTGCCCGGGTGAGCTGCTCGTCGTACTGGCGGCTCCATGCCTCGTACTGCGCGGTGCGGCCGAGGGCTGCTGCCGTCTCCTTGAAGTGCACTCGCCAGTCCTGACCGTCGAAGGCGTTGACACTGTAGGTGGGAGCGATCTCGGGAAGCCGGTCGAGGGTCTTGTTGTCGTAGCCCAGACCGTTCAGGATGAAGTCCGGGTTGGCCTCGAGCACCTTCTCGAAGCTGTACTCCGGGTAGTTCGCGAAGGTCGAGACGCCCCGCAACGCATCCTGGGGGAAGAACGCCGGGAAGGTCGTGTAGCCGGAGTCGCCGCGAATCGGCTGCAGCGTCGCCAGGGGTATTCCGAGCGTGATCAGGATGTCGACATCGGTGGTGTAGAAGCCCAGGGCAGCCTTGGGTTCGGCCGGCACGGTCACCTCCCGGCCCGTCGGGTCGGTGATCGTCAGCGTGGCCGGCGATGCCCCCGCTGAGCCGGACGGCGCGGCACCAGGGCCGGCCGACCCGCATCCGGTGAGGGCGAGGGCGAGAACAACGACGCCGACAGCGAGAACACTGCGACGAGATGATCGTCGTGTTGGGCGCATCGAGAGGGGTCCTTCGTTAGGGCCGGGAACGTATGACAGAAGGACCTTAGTTAGGCAAGCCTCGCCTCATCAACATCGCGTCGGTGTCAGCGGACGTGAGATCGCTCACCTCGGAACTTAGGGTAGCCTCACTCCCTTGTGAAGACCTCACAGCCTGTCGACCCCGGGCGCCCCCTGCTCCGGCGCACGCTGCTGCGCCACCGGCGACTGCTGGCCCATGCCGTCGTCCTGCTCTGCCTGTGGCAGGCCTGCGAGGCTGCCGTCCCCGTCCTGATCGGCACCTTCGTCGATCTCGCCGTCGTCACCAACTCCTGGCCTGCCCTGGCCATCGGGCTGGTCGCCGTGGCAGCCCTGTTCACCGTGCTGTCACTGAGCTACCGCTTCGGCGCCCGGCTGGCCAACCGTGCCCTGAATGTGGAGACCCACCAGCTGCGGGTCGAGGTGGCCGGTCGCGCCCTCGATCCGCGCGGAGTGCGCACCTCACTGATGCCGGGCGAGATCCTCTCGGTGGCGACCGCCGACGCCGATGTCACCAGCTTCGTGATCCGCCGCATCGCCCTGACCGGTGCCGCGGTCGTCGGCGTCCTGATCGGCAGCGTCTACCTGTTCCTCACCGACTGGGTGGTCGGCCTGGTCGTCCTCGGCGGGGTTGCCCTGACCCTGCTCGCCGGGCACCTCATCGCCCGACCGGTCGAACGCCTCACTGACACCATGCAGGCCAAGGTCGCCTCGGCGGCCGGCCAGGCGGCCGACATCATGCGCGGGCTTCGGGTGATCAAGGGCATCGGCGCCGAGCCAGCCGTCCGGAACCGGTACAACCGGGCCAGCCGCGACGCCCGCGATGCGGCGATCCGGACCGCCGGCGGCATGGCGGTGACCGAGGCCACCCAGCAGGTGCTGCTGGGCCTGCTGGTCGCCGTGGTGATCGGCGTCAGCGGTCTGCGCCTGCTGGACGGCCACCTCACCGTCGGCGGACTGATCTCGGTCGTCGGGCTCGCGGTCTTCCTGGCCGAGCCCGTCTCCACCGTTGTGGTGTCGATCCCACTGCTGTTCGCCTCCCTGGCCTCGGCACGCCGCATCGCCGAGTTCACCGCCTCGCCCCCACTCGTGGCCGACGGCTCGGCCGTCGCACCGACCGGCACGGCACCGACCGGCACCGGTGTGAGCGTCAGCGGACTACCGGTCCCGACGGACACCGACGCCGGGTCCCGTACGGTCGACCTCACGGTGGCCCCCGGGGAACTCGTCGCGGTGGTCACCGACAACCCCGGCGTCGCCGACGCCTTGGTGGCAGCACTGGCCGGAGAGTCGGAGCGGGCCGACCACGTACGGATCGCCGGCGTACCCCGTACCGAACTCTCGGTGGCCACCGCCCACACCGCCATCGCCGTCGTCCCGCACCAGGTCGACCTCTTCGAGGGGACCCTGCGTTCCAACATCGAACTCGGCACCCCCGCGAACGACCCGGAGCGGCTGGCCGCGGTACTCGATGCCGCCGCCTGCAGCGAATTGCTCGAGCTCTTCCCCGACCGGCTGGACCATCCGGTCGACCCGGACGGCAGCAACCTGTCCGGTGGCCAGCGGCAACGGATCGCGCTCGCCCGCGCCCTGCTGGCCGATCCGCCGGTGCTGGTGCTGAGTGATCCGACGACCGCGGTCGACGCGGTCACCGAGCAACACATCGCCCGCTCGGTCCGTGAGCTGCGGCGGCACCGGGCGACTCTGGTGCTGACCTCGAGCCCCGCGTTCTGCGCGGCCGCTGACCGGGTGGTGCTGCTGCATGCCGACGAACACCGGACGGCCGAGCATGCTGACCTGCTCGCCGCCTCGGAGGGCTACCGGGAGCTGGTGCTGCGATGACCGTGCTCACGACACCCACTGACAATCCCTCGGACCGTCCGGTACGGATCACGCTTCCGATCGCCGACACCAAGGCCACCTTCCGGGTCGCCCTCACACTGCTGGCCCGCCAGCCCGGACTGCTCATCGTGGCGGTGACGACGACCGTCCTCGCCGGCGTCACGGGGCTGGTGGCGCCGGCTGCCCTGGGCTGGCTGGTCGACGAACTGACCCTGCACGCCGGCGATCCGGCAGCCGACCGGCTCACCCCGGTGCTGATCGCGGCGGGGGTGAGCGCGGCAGCGGGCCTGCTCGGCGGCGGGTTCGCCTGGATCGCCTGGCGCTGCACTGCGGCGGTCGGTGAGACCGCGGTCGCCGACCTGCGCGAGGAAGTCGTCGGGCGCGCGCTCGCCCTGGACTCGGCCCTGGTCGAACAGGCCGGCCCCGGTGACCTGGTGTCCCGGGTGGCCGAGGACTCCCGTACGGTGGCCGCCGCCACGGCGGAGATCGTGCCGTGGCTGCTGTCCTCACTGATGGCCGTGGCGGTCACGGCCATCGGCCTGCTCGCCATCGACTGGCGGCTCGGCCTGGTGGGTCTGGCCGCCGTACCCATGTATGCGCTGTCGCTGCGCTGGTACCTGCCCCGGTCCGGCCCGGTGTACGCAGCGGAACGCGCGGCCTTCGGCGAACGGGCCGGACACCTGCTCGGCGGCATCACCGGCGCCCGGACGCTGCGCGCCTTCGCGGCCGAGAAGGTCGAACTGGATCGGATCGACGGTTCGTCGGCCCGAGCCCGGGACCTCTCGATCGGGGTGTTCCGCCTGCTCACCCGGCTCTTCGGCCGCAACAACCGTGCCGAGGCGGTCGTGCTGGGGCTGCTGCTCGGCGCGGGATTCCTCTTCGTCCAGGCCGGTTGGGTGACCGCCGGCGCTGTCGCCGCCGCCGCACTGCTGTTCCACCGGCTGTTCAATCCGCTCGGCGGTCTGGTCACCATGTTCGACCAGGTGCAGTCCGCCGGTGCCTCGTTGGCCCGCATGGTCGGTGTCTGCCGAGCTCCCGTGCCCGAGCGACTGGAGGCGGCACCAGAACGCGGTGGCGCCCTGGTCGCCTCAGGTGTCCGACATCGGTACGGGACGGGTCCGGAGGTGCTGCACGGCGTCGACCTGAGCATCGCACCGGGAGAGACCGTGGCCGTCGTCGGATCGACGGGATCGGGCAAGTCGACGCTGGCCAGACTGCTGGCCGGCCTGGCAGCACCGTCCTCGGGCTCGTGCCGCCTGGGCGGGCCCGACGGCGAGGTCGAGGTGCATCGGATCGATCCGGAGCGGCTGCGGCAGCACGTCTGCCTGGTGTCCCAGGAGGTCCACAGCTTTGCCGGACCGCTGGCCGACGACGTACGGCTGGCGCGCCCGGACAGCACCCTCGACGAGCTGTGGGCAGCGCTGCGCCGGGTCGGTGCCGACGGCTGGGTCGCTGCCCTCCCTGACGGTGCGGACACCCGGATCGGCGATGGCGGGCACACCCTGACCGCGGTGCAGGCCCAGCAGCTGGCCCTGGCCAGGGTGCTGCTGGTCGATCCCGAGGTCATCGTGCTCGACGAGGCCACCGCCGAAGCCGGGTCGTCCGGATCGCGAGCCCTCGAGGCAGCTGCGGCGGCGGTGGTCGCCGACCGGTCCGCCCTGGTCGTGGCGCACCGGCTCAGCCAGGCTCGGACTGCTGACCGGATCGTGGTCCTGGAGGGCGGCAGGATCGTGGAACAGGGATCCCACGAGGAACTCGTCGCCGCCGACGGTCGCTACGCCGAACTCTGGCAGGCCTGGTCGGCCACCGGGGTCTGAGGTCCGTCCCTCTCCCGCGGGGTCGGAGTTTCAGGACGCTGCGACGCGGGTACGGATCCAGCCATGGGCACCCTCGACAGACAGACGATCGGCTTCCTGGTCAGCAGCTACGGCGTCGAGCAGGACGAGTTGGCCGAGCCGCATCGCGCGGTGACCGAAGCAGGCGGCACCGCAGTGATCATCTGCCCCGACGGTGACACCGTGCAGTCGCTGGTCGGCGACAAGGATCCGGGCCGCGAGTTCACGGTCGACAGCACTCTGGACCGGGTCCGGGCCGAGGACCTCCACGGCTTGGTGCTGCCCGGAGGCACGCTGAACGCCGACACCCTCCGGTTGAGGCCGGAGGCGGTGCGGCTCGTGGCCGACGTGGTGGCGGCGAGGAAGCCGATCGCCGCGATCTGCCACGGTCCGTGGGCACTGGTCGAGGCGGACGTCGTCCGCGGAAAGACGCTCACCAGCTACCCGTCACTGAGGACCGACATCCGTAACGCCGGCGGCACCTGGGTGGACGAGGAGGCCAAGGTGTGCACCGCGGAGGGCTGGACCCTGGTCACCTCCCGTACGCCGGACGACCTTCCCGCCTTCGACGAGGCACTGGTGGCCGCCTTCACACCCGGATGAGCGCTCGGGCTCGGATCGGGATCTCGGGCTGGAACTACCCTTCCTGGCGCGGGGACTTCTACCCGGCAGGGCTGCGGCAGCGCGACGAGTTGCGCCATGCCGCCGAGCGGCTCGACACCATCGAGCTGAACGGCTCCTTCTATGCTCTGCAACGACCTTCGAGCTATCGGCGCTGGTACGACACCGTCCCGGCGGACTTCCGGTTCGCCATCAAGGGCGGGCGCTACCTGACCCACATGCTACGGCTGCGAGATCCCCGCCAAGGCTTGTGGGTCGAGGAGTGCTCTGGAGCGGCCCGCACCCCAGAATTGCGCCTCGGGGCGGATCATCGGGCGGAGGTCCTCGAGCAGAGGGTGGGTGTCGTTCGCGATGGCTGCCTCGGCGACGCTGCGTCCGATGCCTGCGAGGAGGTCGGCGATCTGGACCCGAGGATCCCCTGCGGAGTCCACCTGTACCACGTCACGGACGACGACACCGCGACCAGCGTAGGCGGCCGAGACCAGCTCTGGCGCGGCGAGATAGACCTTGAGGATCTCGACCGTTGTCTGGGTGAGCACCTTGGCCCTGTCATGCACGATGACCAGCTCGCGACCGGTGACCCGACTCCAGTGGTGGACGGTCAGGCCGAAGATGCAGATCAGCGGGTCCAGGGTGCGGAACCTCTCGAGCGTGCCGGACTTCGTTTGAAGATGGTTCAGCCCCGGGAGAAACCTCGTCCCGGCATACATCAGCCTGACGTGGTCTGCGAGGAGCCCAACACTCCGCTGTGCTAGGTCACTGAGCTGGCCACGCAACGCTTTGAGCAGGACGCGGGACTGCGTCTGCTCGGTGCATCGGAGCAGACCGTTGAATGTTTCGAGGGTGTTGGTCCAGCGGTTACCGAATACCTGCGGCGCTAGATCGTGGATCCAGGTTGCCACTTGACCCATGTCGCCGATCGTATGGAGGTCGAAGCCTCGGGCGTGCATGTGTTCTTCAAGCGTCAGGTCGATGAGCTTGCACGTGAGGAAGTAGTCCTTTTCCAGCAGGGCCACCAGTGACTGCGTCCGGACGATGGCTTGGCGCAGGAACCACTGGGCGGCGGCGCGGTTCTTCGGTGTCAGTAGCTGCTTCGCCTTCATCTCCGGTGCCTGCGTGCCGGTCCGCCGGCGTAGTTCCGTGACCAGGTTGTGGGCCTGACCGATCGTCATCGTGGTGCTCCCGTGCGAGAGGACCTTCGCGACTGCGCCAGAGACGTTCTCACCGTCATTGCCTGACTCGTCGCAGGCGATCACGGCCGCGTCGTGGTCGAGCATCGAACTCCGCGAACTTGCTGTGTCAGGCACTTGCAGGAAAGGTGGTGACAGCGCGATAACTGGTGGTTGTTGCGCTGGTGAACGCCCCGCGGATCAGCCCGCTGGCTGAGATCCATGTTGCTCCAGTGGTGGTGGAGCCGTCGCTGCGTTGGACTGTCAACGGGATCTCGAAGGCAGGCCAGCAGCCTTGAGGGAGTTGGGCGATGTTCACTGTTCCAGTCACGCCCGAAGGGGGAGTGACCGCGGTCAGCAGAACGGTCACGTCGGCGCCGAGCTTGCAGTAGCGGACCTGGCCGGTCCAGCCGGTTGGTAGGGTCAGGGCTTCCCAGGCTGCCGGCGCGATGGGGCCGGTGTAGGCGGTGTCGGTGGTGTCAACGCTGCCGTCACTGCCCGCGGCGGTGATATTTCCTGAGTACCCGCTTGCTAAGACCCGGTCGACGGAGAATCCGCTCAGCGAGGCAGCGAGGACCACTGCATGGGTGGCTGCTGCTGCGGTGGTTGCTGAGCCGCGAATGTAGCTGAGGTGGAGGTCTTTCAGTTGCCCGGTCGTACCCGAAGCAACCCAGACAATGGGCCCGTTGATGGGTGTTCGGGTCAGCACGTCATGGGCTTGGTGGAAGTTGCCGACGTCGGCGGCGTACCAGAGCAGCGGACGGACCGTGTCGGTGAGGTCGGAGTAGCTGTTCTCCGCGACGATCCTGTTCAAAGACACATTGGATGCGGCCTTGCCGACATAGATTCCACCGCCTGTGGGGGTGTCCTCGATCAGAAGGTCGTTCACGGTCACGCCGTCGTAGCCTCGCACGAACAGCGAGTAGAGCTCGGGCCAGTAGCCGGGAACGACCTGGCTGAGGTCGCGGGTGCGGCAGTTGTCGAGGATGACGTCCGAGGCGAGTCGTGCCCCGTTGGTGTCGGGTTCGGTTCCTTGCCAGTCGATGTCGAAGCCGAGGCTGCAGTGGTCGACGGTGCAGTCACGCAGGATGACCCGGGTCGCGGGCCGGGAGGTGACGTGGCCCTTGACTTGGAATCCTTTGGCCCAGCCGTAGACGTAGCAGTTCTGGACCACGATGTCTCGTGAGCCCTCGTCGACCTCGATGCCTTGCTGGGTCCAGAGAACAGCGTGGGCTGAGGTCTTGATCGCCTGCGAGTTCTGGATGGTGACGAACTCAGAGTGGTGAGTGGTGATCCCGTCGTCGACCCTGGTGTCGATGGCAGTGGCGTTGTCGATGGTGATGTTGCGTGACGGTCCGGGTGCGTACGTCAACGTGGCGTCGTTGTAGACGCTGGCCGAGATGTCGATGCCGTGGAGCAGGCCGTTGCGGACCGTGATGTTCTCGATGCGGGAGTCTTCCACGCACGCGAAGGCGAGGCAGCTCCGTGAGGGCTCCTGCACGACGGCGTCAGGCCGGTTCCAACAGTTGCCGTCCAAGGTCAGATCGCGCACCACGATGTCTCGGTCAGGGGCAGTGTGCGCCACACGGGTGTTGCCCTGGTTGGTCACCACACAGGCTGCTGCTGGGGCATCCTCTGCGAGGAGAATCGTTGTCGCGGTCTGCCCTGCGCCGGCGAGCCCGATCCCGGAGGGGAGCTTGATCTCGTCGCTCACCAGGTAGGTTCCGGCGGCAAGGAGGACAAGGCCGCCTCCCTCCGCCACCGCGGCGGCGATCGCGGCCGTGATGGCCGGGAGACTGTCGGTCACGCCGTCACCGCGGGCGCCGAAGAGCCGGGCGTCGAGTCCTGTGACTGGTCTTGTCGATGGGGTCATCGTTGGTCCCTTCAGTGGATGGGTGTTGCGAATTGGGTAGCCGGTGACCTGGCGGGGTCATCGGTTGGTGGACATCTTTTCCGGGCCGAAGATCCAGCCCAGAACGTTCAACAGGCTGTCGTAGGGCTGGTGGAGCAGACCGGCATCGGATGGAAGCATGATGACTGGCGGGACGAACACCAGGCACAGCACCGCAAAGCCGAGTAGCCGGGCATCAGCCGGTTGTCCCGACCAGCGCTCGCGCCACGTCACGGTGATGACGCCGACGAGGGCCGCGAGTCCGGTCGCGACAAAGACACGGGTGCCATCCAGTGTGGCGATGCTCGCGACCGCCGGGACCACCACACACCCCGCGATGATCGCGAGCCGGCTCCGCCAGGACCTTCCGATCAGGCAGATCGCCAGGACAATCCACAGCGGCCCGAGGAAGGCCCATGTTGCCAGCGGCCAATCGGCCAGCCAACGACGCAGCGAGGTCAACAGCATGCCGCGGTCGACCAAGAGACTCAGCCGTGCATTGTCGGCGCTGTGGAGGATCCGGAGCCCGATGTTCCACAACACCACGAGGATGCCTATCAGCCCGGCCCGTGCGCGGAGCTGCCGTACACCTGCACTGACAATCCCTAGCGCAACGATCGCGATCAGCATCTGTTCCGGGTTTCCCAGGCACGCGATGACTACACCGAGAACGGCAACCAGACGTCGCCGTGCAACGATCGCGACGACAGAGCCGGCGATGGTGAACAGGTCGTAGTGGCCGATCAGACCGACCGCCACCCCGAATGCCGGGCTCAGAACGACCACCACCAGGACGGCCCGCCACCAGGTAGGAAGACGCCGAAGAGCAAGTCCCAGCGCCAGCAGACCGGCTCCGCTCGCAACGATCGCGACGAGCCACCACTCCAGATCGCGGTCGATCCCGAACAGTCGCATCAACAACACGATGCCCAGAGACGAACTGTTCTGGTTGACCTTGGCCGGGAACGCTTCCGCCGACTCGACAAAGCTGGCGATGAACCCCGAACCCACCGGCTTGGGGCCGAACCGCAGCCCACCAATCGCAACCACCACGACAGCGAACGCCAGCCAGTGCACCCGCTGCGCCCGCTCACCCACCACAGCCACCACGCCTGTGAGCTGACCCAATGGGCCCGATGTCACGATGCTTGGCCGCGTCTCAACTACTGCATCGCCGCCGTGGTCCTGCGACAAAGTTATCTCCTGAAGGTCGCCGGTGGGAGTTCCGGGGCAAGGCCTCCCGACCTCACCAGGAGCAATGAACCATAAGGTTGGTCAGGCGTCGAGACGTGACGCAACCAATGCCAGTCACCTGGCGCGGAACCTGCCACCGGGCGATCCCGCCTGCGAGATCCGGCATGCGCCCCATGCTGGGTGGGGTCCACAAGTACAGCAACGGACGTCAACCGCAGTAGTTGTCACCCAGACAGAAAACCTAGCCAACAGCTCGTGCCACATACCCCCATGGGGTATGGCCGATAACAATCGTTATGTCAGCAAGCAGTCGCCACATCTCACCCCAGAGGAAGGGCCACAGGAAGCCGCGGCCGTGGGCGCATACGGTCACGCGACCGCTCTTCAACGGTTCGACACCCCGAGACGCCCGCGTCCATCCCCAACCACCGGACATCACGTCCCCAGAACCCTTGACCGGAACCCTTGCCAATCGATTGCTCCATAACTATGGTGGGTTGCAGCCTCCTACCTGAGGTCATTGTCTGCCAAGATAACAAGTCTCCGCCCACCCGGAGTCCCCCACCGAAGAGGCCCACCGAGCACCCACTCGCGCCCCCCAACATGGGTCGCGTCCATGGCGGACGCGCCCCCGGCTACGGATCCCCGGGACCCCCGGGACCATCCACGGGTAACGGAAAGTCACACACCAGGAGGAAGAGTGCAACGGAGACAACCTGGATTTGCTGTCGTCATCGCGGGCTTCATGCTCGCCATTGCATTGGCCATTGGCCCTGCCGGGATCGCGCAAGCGGCTTCGGTCACAGCCACACCAAAGACGGAATATGTCCCGGCGATCAGCACAACGGTCAACTTCTGGGCGACGGTCTCAGACTACGACGGAGGCTACATAATGGGAGAAGTCTCAGCCGACAACACCCTAGCCACCGGATGGATGGGAGTAGCGGTAAACCTCTACCAAAGTACCGGGTGGGCCTGCGCCTCGATGAGCATGACGTACAACGCGACCTCCGCAGCTTACTTGGGCCCGAGACAAATCTACCCCTCGGCCCCATGTGGTTCTCAGAACTACTACGCAAGCTCATCGGCTGACATTTGGACCGGGGGCTACTATGAGAACTTCAACGGCAACCTGACACCGAACCTCTACTGGTCCTGAAAAGGGGTGACATCATGAACAAAACGGCAAATGGACTTGCGGCAGCCATCCTCATCGTAGGTGCAGCAGCGTTCGGAGTGTTGTGGGTCAACGGCCACATCACCCAGTCGGGCGGGACTGTCGCGGCGGCCGCTGGCCCAGAGTCTTCGCCAAGCGTGGTCGCCCTCCCCCCTGAGACCCAGGTCAAGGTGAACGCGGAGGGCAAGACGTATGGCTCCGCGGCAGGAGCTAAGAGTCGAGCCGAGGAGCCCGACCTCATCGCGGTGATCGCCACGAATGGCGAGAAGGGTTATGTCTGGAAGACAGACCTCTATGCAGGACAGCCGAAGAATCCCGAAGAGGCAGCAAAAATGGTGCCCAAGGAACGGGTCATTCCTGTCTACAAGAGCGACGGACACACCAAGATTGGTGAGTTCGTCGTAGGGGTGCCTAGCACGGTGCGTGTGAGGTAACTGTCAGCTCGACCGACCGAGGACTGGCTCGGGCTCACAGTGGATGTGCCCGGCTGTCAGGTAACCGATCCAGCACCTGCTTCGCGAGTTCAGTCATCGCGAAGCAGGTGCTCGGTGTGACGGCGGCCTCCCCCCCGTACCCAGAGCTGTCTATCAGCTGGGCTACTGCTCTGGCGGGCGTCTTTGACAGGGGGCGTACAGTTGGTGGTGAGCCGGGAGCAGTAGCTTCCGGAAGTGGACCCCGCAACCGGCCGGAATGACCGGTAGGCGGGGTTTCGCGCTTCTCAGAGCCGGATGGTCGTGGTGTAGGCCTGGATCCGGTTCTGCCACGGCCCACCTTTGGCGGCACACCAGGCGACAGCGTCGGCGATGCACAGCAGCAGGTCCTCATGAGATCTCAGGTGTTCGTACTGAAGATCGAGGCCGCCAGTGCGGACGAGTTGGTAGATGATGCGCCGGTCGAGGTCGACGAGGGTGTCGGCTCGCTCGAGGACGAGGCGACTCACCCCGACCGCGGCAAGGTCGGGCACCAGCCGTCCGAGGCACTTCTCGCGGGCCGTACGGCTCTTGCTGGTGAGATAGACCCGTGCTTCCAGGTCAAGCCCGTCGAACGCGTCGAGGATACGGTTCTTGCGGGCTGGGCTCTCGTCCTTGAAGTGGATGCGGCGCTGGCGCTTGTCGAGCAGCCCGCTGACGACCTTGCGTGCGTTGGCGACATCACCGGCGGGGATGATCGCTGCGGCGACCAGGTAGTCCCCGCTGAACGACTCGTCCACGAAGGCATGCCGAACCCGACCTACGGGACTCACTCCCCTGCCCCTGACCGTGGCGCGCGCCCCACACCTGCATCAGCCTGGTTGGTCACCGCACACCCCTGCTCTGTCCCACGCCTCGCGTTTCCACCGCTGCACGGTACTGGTCGACACCCGCGCCTCGGCGCCCACCGCCCGAACCGAGCCACCGGCCCGTAACGCCGCGAGGACCGCGGCCCTGCGTGCGTCGGTCGCGCGGGCGGTCCTGCGGAGCTGTTGGGACTGGATCGGCGGTGCATATCGGCGTCGCAGGCCCGCATCGGGCTGGTAGCTGGCCACGGCATAGGTGACCGCGCCGGAGCCAGGGAACGCATCGATGACCTCGTCACTGGCCGGGGCCGCACCGACAGATCCTCTGCCCGGGCGTCTCACCAGCGGGCGGACCAGTTCGGATCGACGTCGATCGGGATCATCTGGCTCGTGCTGCACCATTCCATCCGTGGCGCGGGGCGTAGGTCCTTCTTGTCGACCAGGACCACCAGGGCACGATGCTTGTTCCCAGGCTCGCGCACCCACTCGAGCACGAACCCCCGGGCCGGACGAAGCGTGCCGTGCCGGCGGACCAGGACGAACCTGATCGTCTTGTACGGCGCCCACTTGTCGTTACGCGGCGGGGACGCCATGGCCCAGCTCGCCCGGCTCGATGCGCCGTACGTCGCCGACCAGGACCCAGACCCCGGGTCCGACCAGGCGTGGATCGGAAAGGTCGACCCACACATGTGTTGCGGTCCTTCGTCGAGCGTGACCGCGGCGCCATTCCTCGCCGTCGGCCTCCCAGACCACGCGGACCTCGACCGCGATAGACCTGGGCTGGTCGGGGATCCCACGGGCATGCCAGCCGGTCCCCTCGCCCCCCCTGCGGTCAGCACATTTTATTACGCGCTGGCTCGGCACGTCAGCTGTGAGCATCCACGGCATCTCGACCGGCCTCGCTGCATCCCCCATAGCATCTATTGGAACGGGCGTTCGCCTCGGTTTGGAAGTTGGGCCGACCAAGGAGGCTTGTCAGGCAGGCGGGTTGTGGTGCTCGCACGACGAAGTGCAGGATCTGCCACTCGCCCGTCTCGGCCGCGACCAGACTTCGTGCCGCGTCCCTGGCTTCCTCGTAGGTGGCGCCGGATGCGGTGAACTCGCGCAGCACGGCTGGCTCTGCCGCCGCCCGGTCGGTGGTGAGTTGTCGGGCCACCGCGATCACATTCACCATGACCAGCACTCCTCCCCCGTGACTCAGCGCTCGACTCCACGGTCGGTCACCTCGGGAGGGTCGAGCTGCGACAAGTGGTCCGGCTGGTGGTGCAGGTCGGGTTCTCGTTCGGACAGTTTCTCTCCCGAACCCAGGCCGCCAAACGTGCCAGCCGCGTTCGGGAGAGAAACCGTTTGGGGAGTGGATCAGGCCGCGACCGTCTCCCGGACCGTGCTCTCGACCTTCGCCTCCGTCGCCGGAGCGTCATCGGAGTGTTCCTCGGCTGCGCCCGAGGCCAGGTAGACGTGCGGCGCGATGTCGTCGACGATCTCGCCTCCCGACACCACCAGCACCCGGTCGACCCAGTGCAGCGACTGCGGCCGGTGGGTTACGACCAGGGTGGTACGGCCCTTGGCCACGACCCGCATCGCCTGGTTGACCTTGCGCTCACTGGCCAGGTCGAGGTTCGAGGTTGCCTCGTCCAGGATCAGGATCGCCGGGTCCACCAGCAGGGCGCGTGCCAGGCACAACAGCTGCCGCTGCCCTGCCGACAGCGAACGACCCCGCTCGGTCACCAGGTGGTGGTAACCACCGGGCATCCGCGCGATGAACTCGTGGGCGCCGACCATCCGGGCGGCGGCCTCCACCTCGGCATCGGTCGCGTCCGGCCGACCGTAGGCGATGTTGTCGCGGATCGTCCGGGTGAACAGGTGCGGTTCCTACGGCACGTAGCCGAGACGACTGCGGTAGGCGGCGATGTCGAGCCCGGTGATCGGCTGGTCGTCGATCAGGATCCGACCCTCGGTCGGGTCATAGAAGCGCGACACCATCTTCACCGTGGTCGACTTGCCTGCCCCCGTACGGCCGACGAAGGCAACTCGTTGCCCCGCAGGGATGTGGAGGTCCACGCTCTTCAGCGCATCGGTGCTGGTGCCGGCGTAGCGGAGTCGTACGCCCTCCAGCTTGATGTCACCCTCGATGGTCTCGGGGATGACCGGCTCCTCGGCGGCCGGGGTGGACGGCGACAACCCGAGCAGCTCCGAGATGCGCACCAGACCGGACCGGGCCCGCTGGTAGACGTCGAACACCGAGGCCAGCTGCTGCACCGGGGCGAACACCTGCGCCAGGTACAGCATGAAGGCGAGCAGGGTACCGATGACCAGAGTGCCCTGGCCGATGAACATTGCCCCGAATCCCAGCACCGCAAGGGTTGCGCCGACCGACAGCACCTCGATGATGCCGACGTAGGTGGCCGTGGCGAAGGAGCTGCGGCGCGACCAGAGGATGAACTCCTGCCCGAGGTCACCGAACTTCTCCAGGTTGCGTGCCTCGCGACGGTAGGCGTGCGTGACCCGGATGCCCAGCAACGACTCCTGCAGGTTCGAGTTCAGCATCGAGGTCCGCTCCCGGGCCTCGTCGTAGGCGACCGAAGCCCGCTTGCGATACCAGATGGTCGCGACGGCGGCGGGCGGGATCACACACAGCACCGTCAGCGCGAGGCGCGGATCGAGAGCCACCACCACGAAGGACATTCCGGCGAACGTGAGCAGTGCCATCAGCAGGTTGATCAGGCCGATGCGCAGCAGCTCGGAGATCGCATCGATGTCGGAGGTCATCCGGGTCATGATGCGACCGGCCTGGGTGCGGTCGTAGTAGTCGATGCCGAGCCGCTGCAACTGCCCGTACACCCTCGCCCGCAGGGCCACCAACAACCGCTCGGTGGTCCGCTGGGTCCACACCTGCGAGCTCCGCTGCACGAAGAACAGCGTGATCGCCAACACCGCGGCAGCACCACAGACCGCCCACAGCACCGGCAGTTTGCCGTCCAACATGCCGCCATTGACGCCCTCGCGGATCAGCAGCGGATTCACCAGGCCCAGTACGGTTTCCGCCGCGACCAGCAGCAGGCCGGCCAGCAGGCCCCAGCGGTACGGCTTCAGGAACCGCAGCAGCTTGAACGCCTCACTTCGACGGCCCTCGCTCGGCAGGTCGACACCGGGCTGGTCGTTGTAGACCGGTAGCTGGGCGATCCGCTTCGCCACTTCCGGCGGGGTGTCGAGATCACGCGGCGTACGGCCCGAGGCGTCGCCCCGCGAGGCCCAACTTCCTGTGGTGACGGAGAACTCGCCGCGACGAGCCGCCGGGAGCAGCCCGGCGGTCTCGGCGTCGTCGGCCTCCAGCTCGCCGAACAGGTCGCGGTACAGCTCGCTGCGTTCGAACAGTTCAGCGTGGGTGCCCTGGTCGGCGACGTGGCCACCGTCCATCACGACGACCCGATCCGCCATCCGGACCGTCGACTCACGGTAGGCCACCATGATCGCGGTGCTGCGGTTGAGGTACGGCTTCAGGTTGGCGTGGATCTCGTGCTCGACGTGGGTGTCGACCGAACTGGTCGCATCGTCCAGCAACAGGATCTGCGGGTTGATCAGCAGGGCACGAGCCAGGGCGACACGCTGCCGCTGACCACCGGACAGGGTCATGCCCTGCTCACCGATCACGGTGTCGTAGCCCTCGTCGAGTTCCAGGATGAACTCGTGGGCGAGCGCGGCACGGGCGGCCGCCTCGATCTCGGCCTGGGTGGCGTCGGGGCGTCCGTACGCGATGTTGTGCGCAATCGTGTCGGAGAACAGGAAGCTGTTCTCGAACACCATCCCGACCCTGCCTCGCAACGCTGCCAGCGGTTGCTGGGCGACGTCCACGCCGTCGACCAGCACTGACCCGGCGACCGGATCGAAGTACCGGGGAATCATCTGCAGCGCGGTCGACTTGCCGCAGCCGGACGGACCGACCAGGGCGACGGTCTCGCCCGGCTCGACGGTTAGGTCAAGGTGCCCGAGCACCTCGTGCCCGTCGCCGTCGGCGTAGCTGAAGGTGACGTCGCGGAACTCGATCCGCCCCTCACGCTCGGCAGGTTCGACCGGATGCTCGGCCTCCACCAAGGTCGGCCGCAGATCGAGGATCTCCCCGATACGTTCGACCGAGGCCTGGCACTGGGGCAGGTTGTTCAGCACCATGCCGATCATCCGGGCCTTGCCGGCGAGACCGGTCAGGTAGCTGACGAAGGCCAGGAAGATGCCGATGGTCAGCTGACCGTTGATCACCATCAGACCGCCGAGGGCCAGCACGACAACCTGACCGAGCTGGGGACCGGCCATCATCGAGGCGAGGAAGGGAGCACGGAGGCGAATCGCCCGGACCCGCGCGGTGAACATGTCGACCAGCGCGTGATGCAGCCGCTTGGTCTCGGCACCCTCCTGACCGAAGGCACGGACCACCCGGACCCCGAGCACCGATTCCTCGATCTCGGTCATCAACGCCGCTTCGGACCGCTGCGCGTCCCAGCCGGCGGCGTGCACCCGGCCACGCATCCGGTGCGTGATCGCGAAGGTGATGGCGATGATCACGACGACGATCGCGGCCAGCAACGGCGACAGTCGGAACATCACGACCAGGGACACCGTGATCCCGACGACGGTGGCCGAGACTTCGGCGAAGAAGCCGACGAGCACCTGCACCCAGCGCAGGTCCGAACTGGCCCGCGACACCAGCTGACCGCTCTGCAGCTGCGAGTGACCGGAGAAGTCCAGCTTCTGCAGGGTGTCGTAGATGTCGGTGCGCACGTCCTGCTGCACTCGCAGCGCCGTGGTCGCCGAGAGGTAGCGCCACAAGGCCGACAGCAGACCGATCGCAAGACCGAGTCCACCCAGACCGAGCAGCCAGGGCACCAGGGGTGCGGTCTGGCCGATGATCGCGTCGTCGATCACGATCTGCTGCACCAGTGGCAGCAGCGATCCGGCCACCGCGTAGGCGATGGCGAGCACCATCGTGGTGACGAGCAGCCGGCGGTGCCGCTTCAGCAGCGGACCCAGTCGGCGCATCCACGAGATGCCACGATGCGGCTGCGGCTGCGGGGCATCGGAGGATCCGTCCTGGCCGACGGCGTGGCCGGTGGCCGGATCAGACTTGCTGGACCGACTCCGCCAGAGGCTGGGAACGGTCTGCTTGATCGTACGGAAGAGGGGTGAGCGGGTCCGAACCGCATGGGTGGACATCGGAGAAACTCCACGTGGATTGGGAAGTTGGGCACAGGCAAGCGAGCGGGCACCACGACTGAGCACGGGGCGACCCGTTCGAAGAGTTGGGAGGGGTGGACTGTCTCAGCAGTCCGCAGGGAAGTTGTGATCGATCACGACCCGGTTGGGGCCACGATCTCTAGGGCACGAGCACCTGGAACACCAGCTTGCGTCTTGTCGCGAATTGGACAGAGTCAAGCCTGCCCCTCTTCGCGCGCAAGCGCCAATCGGAATCCGGCATTCCGGTCGATCCCAATGGGATTTATTGCGATCGACAGTCAAGCGGAGGCCGATTCATGAGGTTCGACAGGCCGAACCGGGATGGTCGACCTCGTCCCGCCCGCGCGATCAGTGCAGTGCCCGGGCAAACAACTGTTCCAGCTCACGGAAGTGACGCTCGGCCGCCTCCTCGTGGTAGCTGGAGGTGTCGGCCATCGTGTAGCCGTGCGGTGCCCCCGGGGCGACCTCGTTGCTGGCCACCAGGTGGTTCATCGCCAGTGCGTCACTGAGCGCTGCGATCGCCGCCGGCGGCATCGACCGATCCTGGTCAGCATGGAGGTAGACGAATTCCGCCCGCGCCGTCGCCAGAGACAGGTGCGGGCTGTCCTCGGCGTCGGTCACCAGACCGCCGCCGTGGAAACCTCCGCACGCCGCGACGAGGTCTGGATGGTCCCCGGCTGCCCGGGTCGCCAGTCGCGCCCCCATGCAGTACCCCGTCACCCCGAAGGGTGCAGCCGCAGTCCCCCGCAGCGAAGCCAGCGTGGCGAGCCAGATCTCGGTGTCCGGCCGGGACTGGGCGACGGTGTAGTCACCGACGCGGGAACCGATGCTGGCGAAGAACGCCTCCCGTGCTCCCGGATCGAGCAGCGGCCCACTCGGAGCGGTGTCGGCCGCCGTACCGAGCCGGTGGAAGACGTTCGGCGCCAGGACCACGTACCCCCAGCTGGCGATGCGTTCGGCCATCGCGGCGATCTGCGGTCGCAGCCCGAGGGCGTCGATGAACAGCAGGACGCCCGGGAGCGGCGCACCGCCGTCGGTGTCCGGGCGCGCGACGTAGGCTTCGGCGACACCGTCACCGACGGGGATCTCGATCATCTCGTGCACGGTTTCCATCATGCTCCTTCCGAGATGTCGCCCGAACGAAACCGGAGTGCGTACCGTCATTCCCATGGCTCCCACCAACCCTTCCCCGCTGACACGACGGTGGTTCCTCGGCCCTGTCGATCTCGCGCCCGACGACGATGATCGGGTCGATCCGGCACGGCGTGCGGCGCTGGGCTGAGGCCCGCCGCGCCGAACTTCCCGTCGGCGGCGCTACTGTCGGACCGTGACCCACCACGAGCACAACCACGGCGACCACGAGCACAACCACAGCCACGGCGGCCACGACCATGTGACCGCGGACCAGGAGCGGCAGCGGTTCGACGAGGCAGCGGTGACCTGGGACGACCCGACGAAGATCGCGTTCGCCGATGGCGTCGCTGCCGCGGTGCTGGAAGGCGTACCGGTGGATGCTGACTGGGTGGCGATGGACTTTGGTGCCGGTACCGGCCTGCTGGGGCTACGGCTGGCCGATCATGTGGCCGAGGTCGATCTGGTCGACACGTCGGCCGGCATGGCCGCCGTGGCGAGAGAACGTGTCGCAGCCCGAACAGCGGCTGGCCATCCGGGCGTCCAGGTGGTGGAGGTCGACCTCACCACCGGAACAGCACCACGCCAGCACTACGACCTGGTCGCGGCGTCGCTGTCGCTGCACCACGTCCCGGACCTCGACGGCATCCTCGCCACCTTCGCACAGCTGTTGGCACCGAGCGGCTGGATCGCCATCGCCGAGCTGGCGGCAGACCCGCAGGGCCACTTCCATGCCGGGATCGAGAACTTCTCGGGGCACCACGGGTTCGACCCGGCCGACCTGGAACGCCGGCTCAATGCGCTCGGCTTCAGCGAGTTGTCCCACCGGCCCTGCGGCACCGTTCGCCGCGAGCGCGACGGACACTCCCAGGACTTCGCGGTCATTCTGGTGACCGGCCGGATGAATGGCAGGGGGCCAGCGGCTAGCTGTACTGATCGCTAGAATCCAGACGGTGGCTGTCGGGTGACGTTGAACGGGGTGTTACGGACCTGCGCTGGATGCGATCTGTCCGGTGATCTTCGTCGACGCGATCGCGGTGAAGGTCCGGGACGGGCTCCCCAGTCGTCAAACCGCGCGCGGTCAGTGACAGCACGATCTGGTCGATCCCATCCAGGGTCGCAGGATTGACCAGCCCGGACTCCAGAGTTGCCGGCGAACCGTCGACCAGGATCCGGTCACCCTTGCTCAGCCAGAGCAGTCGATCCTCGATGTTCGAACCTACGTAGGGAACTACGGCCGCGACCTGATCCGTCGCTCACAGGTCACCCAGCTTGTCCCAGATGCCTTCGCCCGCAATGAAGCGCGTCATGGCCGGATCTTATGGGATGCCCACTCAGACTGGAAAGGCACTACCGCGAACCACACCCTGTGATCGACGAACGGGCCCCTCGGTGACGATGCGCTTGTTGTGAGCGTCGCCTACCCGACCAAGGTCCGGTCGGCAACGGTCGGTTGAACCGGGCAAATGGTGTGAAGCTCCCATTCGCTCGGTCACAATGCCAGTACACACTGATCAACAGCGAGGAGCAGCAACCAATGGGCTGGGCCAAACGTGCGCTCGAAGAAGCAACCGATCGAGGCCGGTGGTCGACCGGCGAGGCAGTCTGTGCAGCCTGCGTCACAGACTACGCCTTGGCGAGAGTCGTCACCGCAGCGGCCGACCGACACCGGTGCGACTTCTGTGGCGCCAATGTGGACGCCTCGCCCTTCGATGTGCTGCTCGAGGCCGTCGTGTCAGGTCTTCGATTCGCGTACGAAGACCCAGTCGAGCAAGTGGCGTATGTCTCATCCGAGGGCGGCTACCAGGTCCCAACCTTCGACACCTCGGAGCTTCTGCAATGGGAGTTGGAGGTCAGCGACAACGAACGGGTGCTGGGTGCCCTGGCGGAACAGATCGAAGGTGATCTGTGGTGTGAACGTGACCCGTACCGTCAGCCCGAGCACGACCAGCTAACCTCGGGATGGCAACGATTCCGTCGAGTGGTCACCGAGTCACGCCGGTTCACCTTCCTCACCGAACACCCCGAGGATGACGACCATGACGAGATCCCGCCCGTCCACATGATGCCGTCGGTAATCGCTGAAGCCGTGAGCGCCCAAGGACTCGTCATCGAACTTCCAGCGGGCACAGCCTGGTGGCGCGCCCGCATTCACGACGCCCCCGAGGAACCGCGCTCCGCCGGCGAGCTTGGCGCTCCACCAAGGATTCTGGCTGGAGACAGCCGCATGTCCCCGCAGGGCATCAGCACCTTCTACGGTGCAAGCACTGCAGAGTGCGCCAAGGCTGAGGCCGGATCCCACACGGGCGGAGGCAAACGGGTCAGTTGGGGCAAGTTCACGACGGCCCAGCCACTGACAGTAGTCGACCTCCGAAAGCCCCCACACATCCCTTCAGTCTTCGACGAAGAGCAGCGTGAGTTCCGATACACCGCACTGTTCCTGCGAGAGTTCATCGCCGACGCGATCAAACCCGCCCCTCCAGCGACACCGATCGAGTACTACCCGACCCAAGTGATTGCCGAGTTCCTCCGCTACCAAGTACCGGCGAGCGGCTTGATCTGGCAATCCGCCCAAGTCCCCGACGTGGTCTGCTGCGCCCTGTTCGTCTCTCCGGACCAACAGGCCGACCTTGGCAGCCCAGAAGAGAGCGCCGCGTTGATCGTCCTTGACCCCGAATCCGTGCACCAGGCAGCCGCGCCGGGTTGAGCACACCCCGTAAGGCCAGGCTCGCTACGCGGAGCGTCTCGGAACCCAGAACGACCAAGTACCGAGGCGGTATGAAGTGACCGTCTAGTTCAAACTCGAGGGATCGCGGGACTGACTGTGTGCGTCCACGTGTGCTCGATATCCGCGGCGATCTCAGGACCATATGGATTCGTCGAGAAGGTTCTAGCTAGGGCGGCAACCTCTTGGCGGTATCGCTCCAATGGCACATCAAGTTCGGCACGGATATCAGCGACCACATCGAGCGGGAGCCGCGGGCAACGACGCCACCGACTCCACGAATCCATGAACGAGCCGTCAGCGCGCCGCTGAACCAGTCTCCTCCGCATCAGCGATGGATCAACAGCTGCTCCAGGACCCCCTCAGCGGCGAGGACGTAGGACCTCATCACCGCCATCGTCGCGGCCTTGTCATGCTTGACTTCCTGAAGATTGTTCATGAGCACCTGCGTCTGAGCGATGAGGCTATTCACCTGGGCGTCGACGAGCTTGGTGTCACGGCTCGCGCGGTGGCGCATCACGAACATGACCCTGGCCTGGCGGGTGGGACGGCCCTTGTCCATCCAGCCGGTCTTCTCGCCGACCTCAGCGATCCAGGCGGTGACAACGTCGACCGGGGCGATGGCTCGCAGCGTCCGATCGATGCACTCGACCGTACAGTTGGCGATCTTCGAGGCGGCCTTGTATCCGTTTCGTTCGATGTCCTCCCACGCGCTCTTCAGCCAGTCCGCCATGTCTGGAGCGATGAGCGCCAAAGCTGCGAACAGCTCCTCTCGAGCTCTTGCCGGGCCGGTCTGCCACGATTCAAGTACGTCGGTTGTGAACTGTCCAGCGAGCTCTGCACGGTTATCGACGGTCAGCTCAGCAGCGGTGAGGCTCTCGGCCATGACCAAGCCCGACTGGGTATTGCCCGCGAACTCCGCGACCGCTGCTCGCCGGGCGATAGGTTTGGCCGGCAGACCGGTCAGGTAGGCGTCGTAACGCCGGGACGACACGCGCGTCATCCCGCGCAGCAAGGTGGCGTGCTCTGCTGTGATCACCGCGCCGAGAGTCGCCTGCACCTGGGCGTAGCGGCCCAAACTGCTCCGCAGAGCCCCGGCCCCGGTGAGATCAACAACCGCGGTCGCATTCATGACGGCCATCTGAGAAGCGAACAATTGACTGAGCTGCCGTGCGGCGTCGTGATAGCCGGTAGTCATCTTGACTGACTCCAAGACAGCCGCCTGCTGCTTCAGGATCCTGTCCATCGCGTCGGTGAGCCGCCGACCGAAGCCCAGACTCGCAAACTGCTCCGCGCAGAACTGCTTCCCCACGACGGCCTGCCAATTCGTCAGAGCCGGGATGTCAAGCGCCTTCGCCCACTGAGCCGCAACGGTGCCGGCGCCGGGCATGGCGACCTTGGCGTAAGCCCCCACCAAGCCCAGGGCCTCGGCTACCCGTGACTCACCTACAGACCAGCCAGCCAACGATCCCGGCCTCGGTGACGACACCACGGGCGCCAGCGGACCGCATCCGGCATCGCCAGCCTTCGCTGATGCTGTGTCAACGTTGCCACCGCTGCTCACCGGGCCCCCCTCTGCGCCGTATATACTGCTCTCGCATAACCATTGTGACGGACAGCACCGACAACAGCCCGACGTTGACACGGCATAGCCTCAGAACCCCTGCCCTCGGAATACTGCATGATCCCTCGGCAGCTTCCCTGAAGTGACGGCCGGTCGGCCCGGTCACACCTACCTCGCAGCGTGTGAGACGGTCAATGACCCACCAGGCTGGAGGCACATACCTGCTTCAGAACGTCGGCGGATACCGCTGCTGCCGATGGTGCAGGCCTGTTGGTGAGCACGATCGGAGCGAGGGTCAGCTCAGTTTCTGCCAGAGTCGACCATCACCCGAGGCCGGTCAGCGCCCGAAACCTGTCGCTGACATCGACTCCCAACGCCTCGGCTGTCACGATCCGCACACAATGGCCGTTCACATGAGCCGAGTACCGACCAGCAGCCTCGATCATCCCAGGACTGACCTCCCGGGCCCACAGAAGATCGTAGGAACGCTCATCAAACACGAGCAGCACCGCGGCCTCGAAGTCGAACGACCGGAACGCGGAGAACACAGCACCACCCCGAGTACCGGGACCCACCGTTCGCGCCTTCACCTGAATCCGCCGACCCTCACCATCGACCAGGTCGTACGACTTCACCGAATTCGCTGCAAGCTCACCCCCATACACCTGCACCACCAGGTACTCAGCAAAGTCCCCCAACGGCGCGTTCCGGGTACGAACCACACCACGCAAACGCAACTCTTCAAGAATCGCCGCGTACCGCCTCAACAACTCCGCCGTCCCAACCCCACCAAGATCATCCACCACACCATCATCCAACCCGACATGCCTAGTGGAATTGGACCCCGGACCCGCCATGAACTCGCTGTGGACGCACCGAGTCCGCTCTGGTCTAATTAGGTCAACCACGGTTCGCCGCGAGGGCCACACCGTTCTGAGCTAGGCTCGACGCATGACCCGATGGTTCGCCACGCTTGCGCTCCTCGCCCTCCTGCTTGGCGGCTGCGCATTGAGCACGGCGCCACGACAGACTTCCTCCAGCGCCGGGCACGCAACGATCGAGGTGGAACTCACCATCGACGTCTCCGTCGACAACGGCAAGGTCACCGTCACCGCCACTAGCAACCTTCCCGACGGAACCAAACTTGGCGGAACGGTCTTCGCTGAAGGCAAGTTCATGGCCCAGGACCCGCAGGTGCTCCAGGGTGGAGCCGCAACATTCGGCCCATTCTCCGACGGGGGCGGCGCGATCCCACCCGGAACCTATGAGGTCAGCGTCACCATGCCTGTCCCCGAGGTACAGCCCGACGAGGTCAGAGCCATCATCGGTGAGCACGGTGAGTACCTCACCGGAAGCCAGGTGAACCGCGACGACGGCCCAACCGTCGAAGTAACCCAGACGATCACCATCAAATAGCCCTGAGGCCGGCCTCGACGACCACCCGGGTTGGGGTCGCCGGCCCTCCCGATGACCTTTAGATGCTCATCGACAGTCCGCCCTGGACCGTCGAAGTCAGCACCTCGCGGCAGACATTCTCTCCGCCATCACATCCTGTTGAGCAGCTGGGCCTTCATGGCTTCGAACTCATCCTGGGTGACGATGCCCTGGTCCCGTAACGCAGCCAACTTCGTCAGCTGATCAGTAAGGTCCGGCACCGACTGGGCCGGCGCAGCAGCAGGAGTCACCTGGGCAGGGTTGTCGTACATGAGGCTGAGCAACGTGGAATTGATCCTCTCCGCCTCCCCCTTCGACACCCGGGCAGTGATCACATCACCCGGTACTCGGATCACCAGATCCGAGTTACTCACCCTGCCCGACGTCGTGACTGAGGTGATCGCCTTGATCGGGATGGTGTCCACCTCACGCTTGCGGGCGGCCATCAATGACAGGCCCATCGTCGCGACCGCAGCCGTGCCCACCGGTGCTTCGGTGTATCCAGCTCGAGGTGGGTCCGGAAGACACGAACCTTCGCGTTCCGCCCCTGGATGTGCGAGGTGAACTCCAACAGCGGTACCGACAGGTCCGCGAGACGGGCTTTCTCCTTCTCTGCGTTCGCCTCCAGGAACTGTCGCGCCTTTTCGACTCGGGCGGCTCGTTGTTCCTCATACTTGGCTCCCGTGCAACACGGTCGGACTCACGCCTCTGGTGCGCCTGTGCCTTCGCCTCATCGCGTCGAATTGCATCCTGTGCTCGCTGCTCACGAGCCTCGGCGAGTCCACCGAACTGAACGTGGAACACCTCACTCCCGGGCGCACCCTCGAACCATTCGGCCGCTGCGGCCTGCAACATCTCCTCGAGGGCGACAAACTCGTCGTTCGACTTCCGACGGAAGTGGATGATGAACGGACGCCCGTTCGCGTACACCGTCAACCGCCCATTGATGAGTGGGCTCGCCTTCGCCATCTCGACCTGACTGATCGCCGCCCCGCGGGATCTCGACCTTGCCGATACTTGCGTCGGTGCCAAGCAACCCGGCGGCAGCCATCTTGTTCGTCGGAGTGATGACCAGGACCTCACCGTCCCAATCGACCGTACTCATGTTCTCGTCCACCTCTTGATGGTGCCAGAGCCACGCCACCCTCGACAACGGGGCACAGCGTCGCGGACCGGCTCCCGCTTTCCACCTTCCGGGGTGTCGTTGGCTCCCACACCGACAAGGACTCCCTCATCACCGAGGCCCGCCAGGCCCGGGAACTCATGGCCGATGGGTACACCGTGCGCGACGCCGGCCGACTGCTGCAGATCTCACCGCAACGGAACTCCCAGCTCGTCACCTAAACGGCCCAAATCACCCGCGACGTGCTTACCAGGTGGTCCCGAAGTGGAGGAGGGTGCGCTGCTCCACCTACCAGCCGCCGGCGGCAGCCAGGAAGTACGGCAGGTTGTAGACCGTGTGAACCAGGAGCCCGGCCCACAGCGACCGTGTCCACACTGCGGCAGCGGTGGCGATGACGCCGGTCACGATCCCCGTGGCCACGTTCCACCACCCGAACTCCGCGTGGAACAGCCCGAACGCGACAACACTCACGGCCAGCACCACCCCGTACGCGACCGCGCGAAGCGGGGTGGATGGGCGTGCACTCCACACGACCAGCAACGGCGCCCGGAACACCAATTCCTCGGCTGCGGCCGCCAGCACAACGAACAGCACGACGACAGGAATGCTCACCCCTGTCGTGAGGTCGGATCGCGGATCACCACCTGGCGGCTCCGGCCGCACCAACCAGGCGGCCGCCGCGACGATCACAATGTCGAGGACACCGCCGCCCACTCCGGCGGCCGCGATCTGCAACCACCGCGATCGGCCCCGACGCCGCGGGCTGCCCCCGGGCACCAGTCCCAGATCGGTTGCAAGACGTCGCAGGTCAGACAACGCAAGAGCCGGACGCAGTCCGGTGCTGACCAGATGGACCGCCACCAACGTGACTGTCGCGCCCGAACCGAGCGCGACCAGCGCCGAGGCCGAGCCCCCTCGCCCGATCCTTGGCAGCAGATATCCCAGACCGAGGACCAGCGGCGCAATCCCGATTGCCAACAGGATCAGCAGAATTGCCGTCCGAGCCGCGGCCGGAGCAGGGGCGAAACCTGAGCGGGGTTCCTTCGTGATGTCGTGGCGCATCGGCGCTCCTTGAGCAGGGGCGGGGCGACGGCCACGGTACTGGACGGGGCTGACAGTCTCCGAGCCCGCATGGAGGTCATCGACAACCGCCTGGCCCGCGGACGGGTTCACTCATCAGGAGTCTTCGTCGAGAGCCTCTTCACCTTCAGTGCTGCCCGGCTTGGAGTTGCCTCGCCCTTGCAAGTCGCTCGACCAGCTTCGCATTGCGCGCACCCGGGTTGGCAGACTCAGCGCTCACCCGAGCGGCCAGATACCGCTCGATGACCGCTACTTCGTCGTCGAACTGGCCGCGCTGACGATAGATGACGGCCACCGTCTCGGTGTACCACGGCGCCGGGGACATCTGTTGCACCCGAGCCTCCCGCTCCGTCGCATCAACACACTCCAGCGCGAGACGCAACGCGCCGTCAACGTCCCCGGATCGCTTGAGCGAGCGAATCCTCTCGACCCACTCCGTGTAGTGCTTGCCACGGACAACTGCAGCAGCTTCAGCTTCGGCGTCCTTCTCCGACCGTGCCTGGAGTTCGCTCTCCACAGCCTCGAACCAGTCGTCATCGAATATCGGTGACCGATCCGGCGCTGCTGCACCATCAGTCACCGGGCTGGCGCTGCCATGTACGTCGGGGCGCGGATCCGTCGTCGGAACAGCCACGCGTGCACGGCGTACCCAGTCGAAAAGACCCATCGCAAACTCCGATCGCCTCTGCTTCTTTGAAGCAAGATACGGCAGCCATCCGGGCCGGGGGGCCGTCGCTGCCACAGTTGCTCGGGGTAGAACGTGGTTGGATTGTGGGTCTCACGAGCCAAGGTCGGGCGTCATTATGATTCGTCTCATGACTTCACTACGTCGCATCAGTCGGCGGACACTGCTGGCGGTACCGGTCACCTTTGCCTTTGTGGCGGGCTGCGACGAGGACCTTGTCACCGGCGGGGCTGCGTCGAGTGAATCAAGCTCCGACACTCCTTCGGAGCGGCCGAGCACCCCGACCCCGACCCCCACGCCCACGAGGGCCGAGGGGGTCTACCAATTCGGCGAAACCGTCACAACCACCGTCCGGTTGTCCATCGGCTACGTCGACCTCGACGTGACCGTCGACAAACCCAAGCAGTTCACCCCTACCGACCCCAGCGACGCCACCCAGAACGAGTGCATCTACTTCCCACTCACCGTCACGAACCGGTCCGCCGACGTCTACACGCTGAGTTTCATGTTCTCCGAGACGTACTCCGGTCTCGACTCAGACCCCAAGGGACACACCTCCGACGGAACCAAGGGCGACGCGATCCGGGACTCCGACCAGGGCATCGTCGGCATCGACGGATCCCCCAAGATCGAGCCCGGCAAGTCTTACCGTTGCAAGGTCGGTTTCAGCGTCGCCCAAACCCGCGGGATCACCTACGAGCTCCGCACCGCCGGCCGGGCCGGCGACACCCTCTACTTCCAGGAATAGCCCCCTGCACCGACGACGCCCGCGGGACTTCGTGGGGTCGCCCTGAGCTCGGCCTCGTCGTAGTAGACGACCACGGCCGTCCAGCCAGCTGCACCTTGTGCCCAGTCGAGGACGAAGCCTTGGGCTGGTGCGAGCCGACCGTGGCGGCGGACCAGAACGAATCTCGTCGATCGGTACGGCCGCCATCGGTCGTGTTTTGGTGGGGAGGCCATCACAGCCCCGGACCGTCGCGGCGGCTCGGCGTCCAGACCCGACGGGCGGTTCTCTGATCACCCGATGACCGTCACCTGTCTCAGCGACACGCTCACCGGGATCCGTACACCACTCTGCCGGACGTTGCTCCAGCCGCGACCACGACACGCCTCGCCGGCTGGGGCGAAGCCCGGTTAGATGTCACTCTTTCGACCCAGTCACTCCTTCGACAACGTCGAGGCCACCAGCAGTGTCGGCGGGACGGAATCCCTTTCGAGAAAGGCAATCGCCACGACGTTGTCGTGGTGGTGCCACGCGCACGACTAGCCGAGCGCGTCGTCGAAGTCCGGGTCCCGTTGCCATGACGGCCCGAGTTCGTTCCCGTAGTGGGATGTGACCTCATTCCACGTCGTTCCCGACGGCAGCTTGTAGCCCGCCACAGTGTCGGCCGAACCATACCGGTCGCGAACCTCAGCAACCAGAGTGCCGATCGCGATGGACGTGGCAGTGGTCAGTCCGTCCTCGCCGATGCCGTCAACCGCAGTGCTCGGCGGAGGCGGGAACGGTGGCGGAGGTTCGCTGGTGCATCCGGCCAGCACGGCCGCAGCCACCGCAGCGAGGCCAGCGGTGAGCATCGCACGTCGTCCGAGAGCGGCACCGGAAGCCGTGTCCGAGTTGTCACGAGCAGTTCGGGTCATCCCTTCACTCACCACCCTGCCACCTGACTGATCCTCACCGAGGTCCAGTTGACATTGAGGAGATAGCCGCCGGCAACGTGGGCCGTCGGCGGTTCGGCGATCGCGCGATCGTAGACGGCCAGGATGGCCTCCCGGTCTGCCTCGGGGACGATCGCGATGATCATTTCCCGGAGCACCCGTTCCGCCTGCGTACGCCCATGGTCAGACCACACTACGAGACCGTCCAGCCCGCCGCTGTACCGCTCGATCGTGACGTGGCCCGGCCCGTTAGTGCAGTCGTCGTAGTCGCCGAAGCTCTCACAGGTGAAGCCCAAGGCCTTGACGGCCGCCCGCGCGCCCTCGATCTCGACAGCAAATTCCCGACCGGTGAAGCTCGGAAGCGAGTATCCAGGGCGGGTGACGGTCGTGTAGAAGAACATGCTGGCCGACGTGTCGTTGTAGCGGCGCACCACGACTGCCCCGGCATCGGTCTGCACCGTCTCCTCACCGCCCTCCTGCAGGGTTGCCACGAGTTGGCGCACCTTGGTCGGGCTCTCGCCGAGGATCACGGCGGCAGCCTTGTCGACGAAGTCCTGGTACTGCGACAACTGCTCCTCGGGGAACCGGCCGCCGATGGTGAGCCCGAGGACCTGGCCGGTCTCGTCAGCGATCCAGGACAGTGACAACCCGACGCCTGCGCGAGGGCGCCAGTAACAACTCGACATGAAGGGCTGTTCGTGCTCCACCTGGCAGCGGAATCCCAGGCCGGAGAACTGCTCGGCCAACGGACCGGTGGCTGGCGCACCGAGAGTGGACGACGTCGGGTCCGACGGCGTCGGGGTGCGGCCAGCAGGGGTCGGGTTGATCGATGGCGGGACGTCCGGTGCCTGCGAGGTCAGCAGTATTCCGAGCAGCAGCGCTCCTGCGACCACGACGGCCGCCACCGTGACCAGCACCCCGATGAGAAGACCGCGCCGTGGCGGCGTGGTCGGCGGTCCGTACGGCGTCGGCTGCCAGCCGCCGGGAGGCGGCGGGGCGGGACGGCCGAACTCGTCGAGGTAGAACACCCAGCCGGGCGGTGGCGACGGCCATGACCGATCCGGCAGCCACCCGGCCGGCGGCAGCCAGCCCGGCGGCGGCGTCGGCCAGCCCGGAGGCGAGACGAACTGCACCATCAACGGCCCCTCCACTTCTCCGAGGAGTAGATCGCGCCGAGGGGGCAAGAGCCAGGTCTCAGCGACCGGGCGTCGCGGAACTGGGCACCCGGGCGTGCTGCAGGTCGAGCGGACCGGTGTAGCCGGGGAGTTCGGTCTGCGGACTGGAGCGCTGCTCCCAGCCAAGGCCGTACGCCGCCACCCACTGCCGGTAGACCTGGAGGTACCGGGACGAGTCGAGGGCTGCCGCGAGCCGGATCGGGTCGCCGATCGCGGTGATCGTGTAGGGCGGGGCGTACGGGACACCGTGCAGCACAACGGTGTTGCCCACGCACTTGATGCCGGTCGTCGACACGACCCGTTGGCCCTGGATCGTCATCGCTTCCGCACCGCCGGACCACAGGGCGTTCACCACCGCCTGGATGTCCTGCTGGTGGACCACCAGGTCATCGTCGTCCACCCCGGGAGGCTGTACATCGGCCGGAGCATCGGTCAGCACCACGGTCAGCGCGGGCCCGACGACGGCGGTCAGTCCAGCCAGCTGCTGCAGCTCAGCCTGCGATTCGGTCGCGCCGGCCGAGGGCCCGCGCGACTCGGTGAGTTCATCAACCTCGGCGCGCAGTGCGGCGACCTGGGCGGCGAGCTGGGCATTGCGAGCCTTCTCGTCGTTGAGCAGCCCCACCAGGTCAGTGTTGCGGTCGGGCCGCAGGTCGGTCCCGCGGGCGCTCAGGGCACTGGCCACGATCATCAGCCCCGCCAGCAGGCACACCACGCCGGTGACGATCCGGCCCTGCCAGGTGCGCGTCGGGGCACCTCCATGCCGCGGACGGAACCGCCGCCACCACCCCGGACGAGGCGTCGACCGAGCAGTTCGTGGCGCCATGCCGCGCACCTCCCGTCGAGCCGGCACGGTCAGTGTCGTTTTCGTCTCCGTGCTCGGTTGACTACGCTACCCATTGACCCAAGGAGATCCGAGTTGCCCCAGTCCAGGACACGCAAGGCTGCTGACCAGAAGCGGAAGGCCGCCCAGGCGCGCAAGATCGCCGAGCGGCAGGACGCCAACGAGGCCGATCGACTGGCCACCGAGCCCGAGCGCCGCGCCGCCGAACGGCGTGCTGAGCGTGCCGCGGCGCGCGCTGAACGCGAGGAGGCGGCAATGTCGTCGTCGAAGAAGAAGTCGTCCAGCTCATCCAAGGACTCCGAGGACGTCAAGGACTCCGGCAAGAAGTCCGAACGGCGCACCACGGCCGAACGTCGTGGGCTCACCCCACGCAAGAACGGCGGCACCACCGTACGGCGAGGGCCGGTCAGTCGGCGTTGGGTCGCGCCGCTGTTCGTGACGCTGTTCCTGCTCGGTGTCGCCTGGCTGATCGTCTACTACGTCGCCGGCGGCCAGATCCCGTACATGAGCGACTGGGGCTACTGGAACATCGGCATCGGCATGGGCCTGATGGCGCTGTCGTTCATCGTCGCCACCCAGTGGAAGTGACGCACGCCCACTGCCTCAGCGGCCCGCGTCGATGATCCAGTCGCGGCCGAGCGCGAGCAGCTTGCTGTCCCCGGTGACCAGCGGGATCTGATCGGCCATGGCCTGCGCCAGCAGGAGTCGATCGAACGGATCGTGACGCGTGAGTTCGGGAAGGCGGTGCAGGTCCCGCGCATGTTGGGCCGTCAGCGGCAGATCGCGCAATCCCATCGCACGCAGTGAGGCCGGGAAGTCGTCCCCACCGGGTAGGTCCAACCTCCCGAGTTGATGCTTGATGGCGATCTCCGCGATCGACACCGACGACAGGTACACGGCGGGTGCTGACGTGATGAGATCCCGCGCCGTCGGCCCGAGACGCTCACTGTCCTCGTACATCCAGAGCACGGCGTTCGTGTCAACGAGCATCAGCGCGCGTCCGCTCCGTAGAACAGGTCCAGGATCTCCCGATCCTCCCCTTCGCCACCGTCGAACACCTCGGGGTCATGAGTGTAGGACCCCTTCCCCAGACCGAACACGATCTCGGGCCCACGGTGGATCACGAGGTCAACAACCGGAACGCCGGCCTTGGCGATCGTCACCTGCTCGCCGGCGATCACCTTGGCGATGAGTGCCGACAGCTGGGACTTCGCCTCATGGATGTTCACCTGCACGGTCATGCATCCATGCTACTTGGCTAAGTCTGGCTAAGGCAACCGCCAGGGGGGTCGGGCAGCCCAGGAGCGTGGCCTACTGTTGCGCCATGAGAGTCGCTCTCGCCCAGATCACCAGCGGCCCTGAGCCTGCGGCCAACCTGACCCTGCTCACCTCGCAGGCCGAGGAGGCTGCGGCCGCGGGAGCTGCCGTCGTGGTCTTCCCCGAGGCGACCATGTCCTGGTTCGCAACCAATCCACGTCATGCCGCCGAACCCGTCGACGGGCCTTGGTCGGCCGCGGTGGTCGCCATAGCAGCGCGACTCGGGATCACCGTGGTTGTCGGCACGTTCACCAGGACCGAGCAGGACGGCGACCGCGTCCGCAACACGCTGCTGGTGACCGACGGTCACCGCACCAGTCGGTACGACAAGATCCACCTGTTTGATGCCTTCGGGCAGCGCGAGTCCGACGCCGTGGTGCCCGGGACCGCCCCGCTGCTCGAGACCATCGACGGCGTACGGACCGGGCTGGCGACCTGTTACGACCTGCGCTTTCCTGAGCTCTACAAGGGACATGCCCTGGCCGGGGCAGAGTTGATCATCACCCCAGCCTCCTGGGGAGCCGGCCCCGGCAAGGTGGAGATGTGGCGCACCCTCGCGATCGCCCGGGCGCTCGACACCACCTGTTGGCATCTTGCCTGCGGCCAGGCCGACCCCTCGGCGAGCGGGATCGAGGCACAGGCTGGGCCTCCCACCGGCATCGGACACTCCATGGTGGTCAGCCCGCTCGGCGAGGTGGTCGCCGAGGCCGGGGCCGGGCCGGAGCTCCTGATCGTCGACATCGATCCCGATGCAGTCGTGCAGGCCCGGGAGTCCCTTCCCGTCCTGGCCAACACCCGCCTCATTCATGCCGACTAGTCCCGAGCAAGGGGGACGATCCCAGCAAGGGGGACGACCCCCTTGGACCCCCGATACGAACGACCAATCCCCTCGGACCCCCGATACGAACGACCAGGCTGCACCCTCCAACCGCGCCTTGTCGCGGGAGGTGCTCGCTCTGGCGATCCCGGCCTTCGCCACCCTGGTCGCCGAACCGCTGATGCTGATGGTCGATGCCGCCGTGCTCGGACACGTCTCCACCGAGGCCCTGGCCGGCGTCGGCATCGCGGCCAGCATCATCACGGTGCCGGTCGGCCTGTGCATCTTCCTGGCGTACGGGACCACCGCCTCGGTCGCCCGGCAGCTCGGGGCCGGACATCGTGACCGGGCGCTGCGGATCGGACTCGACGGACTCCTTCTCGGTCTGGGCCTTGGGGTCCTGTTGGCCGCGACGCTCAGCCTGACCGCACCCATCACCACGGGCTGGTACCCGGCCACCCCCGAGGTCGCCGACCAGGCGGCCCGCTACCTCCGCATCGTCGCCATCGGGCTGATCGGTGTACTCACCATGCTGGCGGCCACCGGCGTGCTGCGCGGTCTGCAGGACACCCGTACCCCTTTGTGGGTGGCGATCGGCATCAACCTGGCCAATGCCGCGCTCAACCTCGGCCTGGTGCTCGGCGCGGGCCTGGGCATCATCGGAGCCGCGATCGGCACGGCGACCGCCCAACTGGCCGGCGGAGCGATCCTGGCCACCCTCGTCATCCGCAGGGCCCGGCGCTCCGGCGTCGCGGTACGGCTCGACCCGTCCGGATTGCTCGCGGTGGCGCGGCACGGCGGCTGGCTGGTGCTGCGCACCGCGAGCCTGCAGGTGGCCATCACCACGACTGCCGTGATCGCGACCAGTTTCGGCACCGTCGCCATCGCTGCCCACCAGGTCACCAACGCTCTCTGGTCGCTGCTGGCGATGGCGTTGGACGCGATCGCCATTGCGGCCCAGGCGATCATCGGTCGCTACCTCGGGGCCGGACAGGTGGACGTCGTCCGTACGTTGACCGTCCGGATGATCCGCTGGGGTGTCGTGGCCGGTGTCGTGTTCGGCGTCGTGGTGCTGCTGACCCATCCGTTGTACGCCGGCCTGTTCACTCCGGACCCCGCGGTCCAGGCCCAACTCGGCGCGGTCCTGGTGGTGGTCGCCGTGGTGACCCCGGTCAGCGCGGCGGTGTTCGTGTTGGACGGCGTACTGATCGGCGCCGGCGACGCCCGCTACCTGGCTCTGGCCGGCGGCATCGCCCTCGCGTGCTACCTGCCGTTGGCACTCACCGTGTACGGGACCGGCGCCGGCCTGGTCTGGTTGTGGGCCGCCTACACCGGCTACATGGTGGCTCGGCTGGCGACCTTGGTCGTACGGGCCCGTGGCACCGCCTGGATGCGTACCGGAGCATAGAGTTCTGGCTCCATTCGTCACCCTGCAGCAGCGTCGGCGTACTCGGCTGCGATCGCATCACCCACTTCAGACTTCCACGACACGACAAACTCGTCCCATGCTGCAAGGGTCGTCTGCCCCAGCATCACCTGACGCTGCACGTCAGCCTGACGTTTCACCATTGTCGCCCCCTTGGTTGCCGCCGTCTCGGAATACAGCCCCCACGAGGCATCATCGACGCCTCGCGGAATGACCCGCGACAAATACTCGTACTGGGCATCGACAGAGGCATGATCCCCCGCTCCGTAGAGCACTGCGCCGCCGTTGCTCCCCAGATATCCCATCGCCACCTTCCCAGGACTCGCGGCGGCGGGTCTATTCACAGGATTGCCATCAACCATGTCGTAGGTGTATCCGGCCACCCCATAGTTGGCATCCAAGAATTCCCGCGTCCCAAAAGGTGATGCCTGGTAGTCAGCGATCCTCAGCAATTGCTCCAGTCGCCTGTCTTCACTCTTCCGAATGGCAATGAATGCCTCGAAGCCAGCGAGATTCTTGAGGACTGGCGCCATGCCACCACCACCCCAACGCGGCAATTCAATATTGCCTACTTTCCACTCCGGATGCGAGCGAGCATGGCTGTTCCAGCCAACAAACCACTGGAAGTACAACGCAGTCGTTCCGGCATTGAACCACTGAACATTGGACCCAGGCTCCGAGAAAGAGTTCGGATGCAGATATCCCGACTGGACGATTTTACTGGCCTCTACGAGCGCCAACCTATACTGTTCGGTCTCGATCTGATTAACGAACCGACCGTCCTCGACGGCCCAGCCATTTGGCCCTCCGATCATAGTATAGATCCCACGCATCAGCCACAGGTTTGGATCGGCGCCCATGGCGAACTGATTTCTCCCCTTGTCCGTAAGCTGCTCCAGCAGGTCAATGAAGTCCTGTCCATCACGCAGTTCGACATTCGGATCGTCAATCCCCCGCGCCTCGAGCACGTCGCCACGGGTGGTCAAGACCATTCCCGCTGGTGGGCGAGGTAGCGGGACACCCCACAGTCTACCGTTCAGCTCCGGGATCCTCCATGACGCAGTAGGGATGTTGGCCAGCCCTGGATACATCGTGATGTTGTCACCGCTGAGTACCTCAGTGAGATCAGTGAAGTTCTTGTCCAACAGCGCCGGCAGCTGCGCCACGGTGTAGATCTGAGCGAAATCTGGTACTTCACCGCCGGCCATCGCGACCTGGAACTTCTCGATGTACTGCGCCGGCGGGGCGTAACTGATCTGAAAGTCGGAACCCACCGCCGTGCGGTATGCCTGATAGCAACGATTCTCGGTCGGAGGGACCGCCGGGGGACGGCCAGGCATCAGGGCGGTCCACGCCGGACCGGCAGGCAACGGGAATCCATCGCGGCGGACAGGGTCCGCCGGGTAGTCATAGAACACTGGCGCGACGCCGTCCCCTGTGCCAGTCCTATCCGGCGTCACGCCAGCGAACGGCACGTAGGCAGGCGGAGCGAGTGCCGCTGGAGCCGCTGACGTGGTGGGGCCACCGCTGCGCGGCCGTTCAGCCGAACAGCCGACCAGCACCGACGACACGCCCGCAGCAACGGCTCCAGCCGTCGCGCCAAGTAGCGACCGACGCGACAGTGGGCACGAGTCGAGCGGCGCAGCCGATCGCGAATTGACGTTCATGTGCTTCTCCTCGAAGTCAAGTAGTACGCTGACTTTTGGAACGCGATGTCGGCGATCAACGAGATTCCCGAATGAACTCGTATCCAGCATCATAAGTACGCCTCACCTCGGGGTTCGTGCTGGCCAGCATGGTCTGAAATGTCTTCCGCGATCCCCAGTAGTAGCACTTGATCGCTTCGCCTGCACCCTCCTCGTGGAAGATACTGAGTTGCTGGAACCACTTCACCAAAGCATCTGGCTTGGTGTTAACCTGACCATCGATCGACAACTGGATCCCCTGGCCCGACCACCGAGCCATGTCGCAGCAGTGCGTAAGGCGTTCCGTCTGCTCGGACGTCCACGGTGCGCGATGGTAGCCGTGCTGCAACATCGCCGCATCGAAGCCATACCGTCGCCAGTTCTGATATCCGGCTGCCTGGTAGTGAGGGATCCAGTAGAACTTCAGACCCCTAGCCCGGATTAGACGCGACACCTCATGCACCAAGGCAGAGTCTGAAGAACGAGGAGCAATCCGTTCTATCATCCAGTAGAACCCCGCCAACTCGATGTTGGCGTGCCCTGCACTCTCGAACCGCCTGATCGCCTCAGTGATATACCAATCGACTACCATGGCTCGATTTGCCGCTGATTGCTCCTCCCCGACGCGCGTCGGGTTCAGATCAAGCAGTTGACCATCAAGCACACCCCACGCTTGTTCTAAGGTGTTGTCGGGGTTCGGGATGCCGAGGATCACCCGGCGCCGTTTCCTGGGAGCGCCAAGCTCACTCCGCGCTTCTCTGACCGCCTGGTCGAGTGCATCCACGTCGTTATCGGGCTCGAACAACTGATCCAGTAGGTCGTCCCAGCTTCGCCGCTGTCCATAGTCATTGCCCACGCCAGCCATGAAGAGGACCGTGTCCCACATCCAATCCGTGGAGACGCCGGATGCGTCGACGTGCGTCACGACAGCTCTCAGATCCTCCATGCTCCACCGGCCGATTTCGCCGCTGGTCGAGTCGGACTGATAGGTGTAGGCAAGGAACATGTTGCTGACGCATCCAACGCGAGCAGTCCCCTGATGAAGAAACTCGTCGTGGTCTGGCACAGGTGCCACTGCGAGGTCACCACTGGGAGGTTGGGCGCCGACTTCAACACCGCTCGTCCCTCGCACGGAGACTTCATCGACAAAGCAAAAAGTGTTGACGTCAAAGATGAGCTTGACGAATCTCGCATAGGTTGGAGTGATGTCAGCCTCGAGGTGGCGGCGCTCGCTCACGATACCAGTATTGTTTCCATGAATCAGCCCGACGACGCGGAAGGTTGTGCCGTCCTCGGACAGCGAGTAGCTAAGCGTGTCCGGGAGAAAGATCCCCGCGCTCGGGAAGAACAGGAAGTCCGTCGACAGCCGGTGGATGGTGGATGTCACGCCGAGGTCGATGACAACCTCGCGCCAACCTTGGTTGAGATAGCCCACCCAACCCGAGTCAGAGTAGTGATCACCTGCCATCGCGCCGTCGGTCAAGAACTGACCTGTGTCAGGATACTTGTCGTTAGCCGCAGTGGTTGGGTCCGGCAAACCGATCGTCACGTCATAGTGTGCTCCCACTGCGAGCTCACTCAGTGCGGGCGCTGCAGAGGCGACCGCCGTAGACGACACGACATTCGTGCCGATCAGTGCTGCTGCTCCTGATGCGCTCAGGAATGCCCGTCGCGACACTCCGGGCGGGACACTTTCCGCTGGCTGGTACGTTTCCATTCGACTCTCCTTTGATCGACAGGATCTGTGTTGGTTGGTACTCGCCGCTGGTCAGATCAGCACAGGTTGGACTGAGTTCGTCTCAGCAGACTTGTTGAAGGCAAGACAGGTTGCCAAGGCCGCAATCCCAGTCGCCGGGGGCGTTGCGGGCGCCGCCTTCCCCTCGATGCAATCGAGTAGATGAGCGTGAAGCCCTTGTTGGTCGGCCAGCGGGACGGCGACGGGCGATTCATCCATCTTCGTCAGATGGACCGAGGTCCCATCGAACTCGACGGTGCCGCCATGGCCCGTGATCCCGAGGCTCAGCTCCTTGCGAACCCCGGCGTGGCGGCTGACGTCGAGTGAGCCCGTGCCACCGAGACAGTCCACGAGAGCAGTATCAGCATCATCGAGTGTGAATCCATCAGTGACGTGCATTGCCCGGCCGTACACGCTCCGAGGTCGGTCGAGTGCCCACAACAGCCAGTCCACCGCATGACTGCAGAACTCGGTGATCCGCCCCCCGGAAAGCTCGGCTGATCCTCGCCAATGTCCCGACGCCTCGATGTCGCGCCACCTCTGAGAAGGTGCAGGCGCCTTCACTCTCGCCCAGGCGAACACGGTGTCCCCGATCAGCCCCGAGTGTGCCAGCGAGATGACGGTGGCTGCGCCGGGGACGAACCGATACTGAAACGCCGTTAGGAAAGTCCCAGCGCCGGACTCCGCAGCCGACTCGATAGCGCGAGCGTCGTCGATGGACAGGGCAATCGGCTTCTCACAGATGATGTGCCGGTCCGCGGCTGCCGCCAATTCGACATAGTGACGGTGAGCGAAGCCCGGGGTACAGATCACGACAATGTCGCACCGTGCAACGAGCTCCTCCGCCGAGCTGGCCGCCTCTGCCCCCCAAGCAGCGGCCTTCTCCTGTGCGGCTGGTCGATTCTCATCGTAAACCACCGCAACTCGCGAGCGCGGATCCTGACTGAAGCCTTTGAAGTGGGTTCCCGAGATACCTCCGCACCCGATGACTCCGACGTCACGCATCGAGGCTCATCTCCTGGATCAGCTCTCGCAGGTTGCTGACCGAACGCCTGACCAGCCCGGTGACGTCGCCGTCAGTCGGGTGCATCTCGATGGTCAGCCAACCATCGAAGCCGATGTCTCGCAGCCGACGGAGGTAGGAGGCGTATCCAACGATGCCGTCGCCCGCGGCAACAGCCTCCATGCGAGCGTTGCGGTCATCGGCCGGAGCAGCCCGCCTGACATCCTTCGCGTGGACATGGACGATCTCACCCGCCGGAAGCTGTTCGGGGCTGCATGGGTCAACGCCGTAGAACGCCAGATTCGCGGGATCATGATTGATCTTGAGAATGGGCGAGTCGACATCGGCGACGAGTTTGCGCCATCGAACGACGGTGTCGATGACACACTTCCCGGAGGGCTCTATGGCCAGCACGGCACCGTCGTACGATTCCGCGTGGGCGCAGATCGCTGATGTCACCTTGACCAAGGTGTCCCAGGCCTCGCTATCGGCGATCCTTCTCGGCTTGATCTTCGACTCAGCGGTGACAATTGGGGTCCCAAGCTCTGCAGCGAGGTCGAAGAACTGCCGGAACTCATCAACGGTGTCAGCAGCGACCTCCGGATCCACCATCTTAGGTCCGCCACCCACAGCGGTGATCGCCACACCCAGGTCATCCGCGATCGTGCGCAGGGCAGGGCCATTTAACCCTGCCTTGTCGAGATCATGCTTCCAAACTTGCACGCCTTCGATGCCCTCTGCTGCCGCCCATTGCAAGGTGGCAGGAAGCATCCCCGGCAGATCTGTCTCACAGACTCCGATTTTCAACGATCCTCCAGTCGTATGGCGGCGCCGACAGCCAGCGCGTCGAACTCAGGATTCGATTGCCTCAACAGCACCGTCAACACGCCGAACAAATCCGGCCGCTGAGCGCGGACACTTCCCTCGGTTCCGCGAAGCGGGATCAGCCCGGGCAACTAGGCCGCAAACGTCGTACCGCAGACCTCTTCAACGTCGAGAATTTGTTCGGTGCCGCAATGCCAACCCGACCGCTCCCAGCACCCCAGCATCGTCGCCCAGCCGGGATGTCTTCACCGGCACCCCACCGCGGTAGCTGGCCAAACCACCTTTCTCGACTCCCGCGCGGAGCGGCTCCAGCAGCACCGAGCCCAGACCCGCCAACCCCCCGCCAACGACGACCAGCTCAGGATCCAGAAGGTTGCAGGCGTTAGCTAACACGGTGCCAACGAGTCGGCCAACCTCGCCAACAGCTCGGACGCATGACGGCTCGCCTCGGCGAACCTCAGTTACGAGATCGTCGAACGTGGCCCTCGGGCCGAGCGACCGCCTACACACCTTCAGCAGCGCTGGAATGCTTGCGTACATTTCCAGACAGCCACGGTTCCCACAAGGACACTCGAGCCCTCCGTCGTTCACGGAGATGTGGCCGATCTCGCCCGCAATCCCCAGCGCGCCTCGGAACAGTCGCCCATCCAGGACCAGACCACCACCGACACCGTGGTCCAATTTGATGTACACGACATTTCGCGCCCCATTGCCGGCGCCCCACACAACCTCGGCAAGTGCTTCAAGCCGGGCACTGTTGTCCACGACAACCGGAAGCTTGAGCCGCCGCCCGACATCGCCCGCCGGGTTGGGACCAGCCACGTTGGCTGCGGCCACAGATCCCAGGAGTCCACTGGCGAGTTCAATCGGAGCAGGGACACCCAACCCAGCAGCGACGATCCGTGAAGTTCGCACCCCTGCACGAGCCGCCAGCTGTTGAACCAACTGGACGCCGGTGTCTAGCCGAGTCGACCACGACTGCCCTGGGAACAACTCTACATCGGAGGTTGCGACAATCCGACGATCCAGGCTGCCGAGCGCCGCGCGGACCCGGTTGATCGTGAACTCGACACCGAGCACCAGGGCAGCATCCTCGCTCAACGCGACCAACTCGCCTGGCCGACCTCTCCCACGCCGACCGGGCGCAGTCGCGCTCAGCCGTACAACAAGTCCCTGCCTAACCAACTCGGCGACAACGGCTGTGATGGTCGACCGTGATCGGCCGGCACGACGAGCAAGGTCAGCTCGGTGCAAGGGACCATGATCGCGCAACAGCGAGATGACCTGGACACGTGCGCTCCGTTGCCAGTCGTCACCCCCGCTCATGGCGGGCACATCCGAACAGTCCAGGAAACGAGCAGAGGCCGACGCCGAGTGCCCGGTCGCTTGAACCCGCACCCAAGAGGGATCATCGACACATCGTGACACGCGAGCCGCTCCGGGAACCTCACCCAGTTCTGTCGTCTCATTGACGGAAGAAATCAGCCTGCCTACTGTCTCAGTCGTGGGTCCAGAACACCAGTCGAGTGCAGAACGCCTAAGATCAAGCGTCCTACCGGCCCGTCCAGCCCATAGAGAGTCCGTGCTCCGGCTGCTGCATCGTCGGCCGCAGCTGACCCGCGCCGAGATCGCTCGCCAGCTCGGACTTGCCCGTTCTACGGTCTCCGAGACCTTGGCTGTTTTACTCGATGAGGGTGCTGTCGTCGTCGCGCGGACCGAAGGGCGGATCGGACGTGGACGTCCCGCTGAGGTCCTCAGCCTGGATCCTCGCGCAGGTTTCTATCTCGGCGTTGAGATTGCCTACCAGCGGATCACCGTCCTAGTGACGAATGCCCGCCACGAAGTGATCGGACGCAGCAGTCGGCCCTGCGCCGCAACAAGCTCGTGGCCGGACCGACTGGCACTCAGCGTCGAGATGACCGAACAGTTAGCCACCGCGGGGCTTGTCGAGTACCACTCGCTCCGCGGAGTGGCCGTGGGTCTGCCGGGCCAGTACTCCCACTCGTGGTCCGATGGCAGCTGCCCGGCCCGGTTCGACGATGTTGGACGCCTGGCACGCGACCTATTCGGCGCACGTCGCCGCGCACCGGTGGTGGTGGACTTGCACGTCCGGTTCGCCGCCCTCGCGGAGGCAGCGGCCCGGGACTGCCCGACCCCTGATCTGCTGTACCTGCGCCTGTCCACCGGCGTCGGGGCTGCCCTCGTTTCTGACGGTCGCATCGTCCGGGGACGAGGTGGCCGAGCCGGAGAGCTGGGGCATGTGGTCGTCGCCGACGGTCCGGCCGGACGACAGTGCCGGTGCGGGACACGGGGATGTCTGGAGACGATCGCCTCGGTGCCGGCGGTGGTGCAGGCCTGCCGGGACGCCGGACTTCCGGCCTCCGGCCTGGCCGACGTGGCCGCCGGATTCGCCACCGGCGACCCGATCATCAATGACGTCATCGACGCCGTGGTGACCGCGCTCGCCACGGTCACCGGCACCGTCATCGCCGCGGTCGCGCCCGAGGAGATCGTGCTCGCAGGCGAGTTGCCGACAGCCCTGGGCCCGGATTTCGTGGCACGGGTCGAAGCAGCAGTCGCCACCCATGCCTTTCCCCGTACGGAACCACCGCGCGTCTCGGCCGCGCTGCTCGGCGACGATGCGGCCGCCCTCGGGGCGGTCACCGTCCTTCGCCAAGACCTCATGCCTCATCAGTTCCTCGCCCCACCAGGAGAATTCTCGTGACCGACGCTCGACGCCCCAACATCATCATGATCCTGACCGACGACCACGCCGCGCACGCCATCAGTGCCTACGGGTCGCGGGTCAACCAGACGCCACGGATCGACGAGATCGCCCAGCGAGGGCGGCGACTGCAGAACTGCTTCGTCACCAACTCGATCTGCACCCCGAGCCGGGCCTCGATCCTCACCGGCACCCACTCCCACGTCAACGGGGTCTACGGGCTGCAGACACCGATGCAGGCCAACCAGCCAACTTTCGTGTCCCAGTTGAAATCTGCCGGATATGCGACCGCGATCTTCGGCAAGTGGCACCTCGGCGAAGGGCCGGGCCACGATCCGGTCGACTTCGACGAGTGGGCTGTGCTGCGGGGCCAGGGCGAGTACTTCGATCCGTACTTCCTCACCGAGGACGGTGTCATCCAGCGCAAGGGCTACGCCACGGACCTGATCACCGACATGTCGCTGGACTGGCTGGAGCGGCGAGATCCTGACCAGCCCTTCTGCCTCCTGATCCACCACAAGGCTCCGCACCGTCCGTGGGAACCGGACGAGAAGCATGCCGGAATGTATGCCGAGGCCGACATTCCACTGCCGGAGACCTTCTGGGACGACTACGCCACCCGCGGGTCGGCGGCTCACCGCGCCCTGATGCGGGTGGCTGACGACCTGATGCTGCGCGACGTGAAGCAGACACCGCCGGAAGGTCTGAGCTACGAGGATCTGGCAGTCTGGAAGTACCGCCGCTACCTGGAGGACTATCTCGCCTGCGTCGCCTCCGTGGACGACAACGTCGGCCGTGTCATCGACTGGCTGGATGAACAGAACCTCTACGACGACACGGTTCTCAGCTATGTCTCCGACCAGGGCTTCTTCCTCGGTGACCACGGGTGGTTCGACAAGCGCTTCATGTACGAGGAATCGCTGCGGATGCCGTTCGTGGTGAGCTGTCCATCCCTGGTCCCCGCGTCCGAGGACCCGGTCACCAAGATCATCAGCAACGTCGACTTCGCCCGGACGCTGCTGGAGGCGACCGGTGTCGAGCCCCACGAGCGGATGCAGGGCGACAGCTTCTGGGGTCAGCTGACCGGCGAGTCCGCCGATGAGGTGGAGGGCGAATTCTACTACCGGTACTGGGAGAACGACGAGAGCAACCACAACACCCTGGCCCACTACGGCCTGCGGACCGAGCGGTACAAGATCATCTACTTCTACAACGACGGGATGGGCATCCCCGGCACCAGCCAGCGCAAGTATCCGCCGGAGTGGGAGCTGTACGACCTGCAGGAGGACCCACACGAACTGCGGAACGTGTTCGGTGACCCTGCCTACGCCGACGTCCGTGACCAGATGATCAGCCGGCTGCACGCCGAACAACTCCGCGTCGGTGACAAGCCGCACCCGTCCCAGTTGGCCGGCCGGTTAAGCGGGGTCTGAGCGCCAGGCCCTGAGCTCTCGACTCTGCCCGTCGTACCGAACGCCCGGCGAATCGATGCTGGACGAGGAAACTCGCGGCGAACAGGACCGCCTCGCACATCGTCTTCGCCGCCGCGGCCGGTAGTCCCGTGGCCAGCAGGATCGGAAGCAGGAGGGCGTTCCCGCCGACCGGGACCGCGGCGAGCCCGGCATAGCGGAGGGCGGCGGGCAGCAGCGGAGGCCGGGCATGCCCCCGGAACACCCAATGCCGGTTGACCAGGAAGTTCGTGGTGCCGCTGAGGAGCCGGGCGAGGACCACCGCCGGCAGGACCGGCTGCCCCACGGCCACCAGGGCGGTGAAGACCGACAGGTCCAGCAGGAAGCCGAGGAAGGACGACGCACCGAAGCGCAGCGCGGTGCTCCCGTCCCGGTGCACCAGCGATCGGATGCCAGCTGCCAGCAGCGGCCGCCAGATCCGCCACGAGTCACGGACCGGCCGGAAGTGGGACGAGGAGTTCCCTGCCAGGTAGACGGTGTCGATGACGACCTCGAGGATCTCCACTCGCTCGCTCGCAGCGCGCAACAGCAGCCGCTGTTCGTACTCGAAGCGGTCCCCGGGGATGTCGAGCAACCAGTCCAGCAGACCTGCCGGATAGCCGCGCAGTCCGGTCTGGGTGTCGCTCACCGTGACGCCGCTGACCGTGGCGAAGAGCCAGCGGGTGGTGGCATTGCCGAACCGGCTGCGCCGGGGCACCGCACCGGCGAACCGGCGGACGCCCAGCACCATGGCCGCATGATCGTCCAGTGCCTCGACCGCAGTGGCAACCCGGATGATGTCTGTCGGACGGTGCTGGCCGTCGCTGTCGGCGCAGACGACGGATTCGCCCGGCCATCGCTGCTGGACATGGGAGAATCCGGTTCGCAGCGCTGCGCCCTTGCCCCGATTGGCCGCGTGGACCAGCACCTCGGCGCCCCGCGCGGCGACAGCGGCGAAGAGATGGCGATACTTCGGCCCCGAGCCGTCGTCGACCACCACGAGGTGCTCCCCCGCCAGGGCTTCGACCAGGTCGACCAGCCGCTCGTCCGGTTCGTACGCCGGGATCAGGATGATCATGATCGCCTCCTCAGCCCGCCACGAACACGATGTCGGAGGTCGCGCGCTCTTTTCCTTTACCCACAGGGTTGTTGACCAGATCGCCGTCGAACACCATGGTGGTCGAGCCACCGCCGTCGAGGTTGTAGGCGACCGTGGCGCCATGGTCGACGAACAGCTGTGCCAGTTCGGTCATCGTCATCCCTCGCGAGTAGCCGGTGCTGCGGCCGTCGACGGCGACCAGCAGGAAGTGGTTTGCCGCGACCATCCCGATCCCGGTCCGAGGTTGGGTCCCCTGGACCGAGTGGTTGCCGAAGTTGGTGTCGATCTCGACCTGGTCGATCCCGTCGATCACGGCACCCCCGGACACCAGCCCGGGCCCGAAGGACCAGGTCTGCCACGCTCCGTCGGCGACCAACGTCGCCGCCGTGGTGGCCGTCTCGTCGTACAGCCGCAGTTCTCCGGATCGATCGAGCAGCAGGCCCTGACGAGCCCCGGCGTCCCGGAACGCCGTGCCATTGCGGATCACGATGCCGGTGTCGCGGAACCCGTAGTAGTCCCCGTTGACCGCCAGGATCGCCCCGGCCTGCTGCGCGATCGTGGACGTCGTCGCGATGATGTTCGTCCCGAAGGCGTCATCGGCAAAGGCGGTCCGCAGGATGGTGGCATCGCTCACCACGACGTCGGCCACGAACCCCACGACCGCCGAGGACCCACTGCCCGTGGTGATCCTCTCGATCGTGACGGTGGCGGTGTCGCTGGAGTAGGACAACCCGTCGACGGTGCCATCCGCCGCCTCGGTGGCGACGTCCTCGGTCCCGATCTGGTTCGCATTGGCGACCGCCTGGTGCGGGACCAGGTAACGATTCGCCGCCCAGCCGACGCCACCGCCGGCGGCAGCCAGCAGCCCGAGTCCGCCTGCCAGCACTCCACGACGGCTGATGCGGGGAGTCATCGTCCGGCCCTGCCACCGCTGACGGTCGTGGACTGGGCGCGGTTGAGGCGATCAACGGCGCGATGCCACTTCATCTCTCGGGTCCCCGGCCGAGCGATGACCAGGCCTGCCCCGTACTTGCTGATCGAAACCGGCCGACTACCGAGCCGCCACAACAGCCATTCGGCCGGTACGGTGGCCGGCCCCGCCTTCACCTCGACGATCGAGGTGCCGTGCCGCCAGACCCACTCCTCCGGATCTCCCCGGCCGGTGGCGAAGCCGAGTTCGGTGTCGATCGTGATGCGGCTCTCCAGGCCGCGGGCACGGTCACGGTGGTGCAAGGTCGTACGGCGATAGGAACTCGTCAGGACCGGGACCAGGGCATCCGGGTCCACTCCCGAGATCTCGTGCTCGGCCATCACGTCGGCCACGAAGGCGCGACCGATCGGCCCCAACGTGGCGGGGTCACCGTCGGGGAGCTCGATGCGCTGCTTGACACTGGTCCGGCGGAAGCCTCGCGACTTCACCTCGAGCCACACCTGGTCACTGTCCAGATAGTGCCGGGTACGGACCTTGCAGCGTCGGCGTCTTCCCTGGCCTGCCGCGCGGTGCAGCTGCAGGTGCTCGGTGTCGAAGTAGACCGAGCGGTAGCCGAACTCACGGCGTCCTTCCAGTTCCAGCACCCGGGTGGTGCTGTCCGGGTCTGCGGCCAGCAGCGCGATGAACTCGGGAAGACGCTGGGGTGCGACCAGGTACTTCCGGTCGACCCGGGACAGCAGGGCTGTCCGGCCGACGAGGTCGTCCAGGCCGATCGGGGCCAGGGCGGCCGTCAGCGGCGGGACGGCCAATCCGGCGAGGCTCGCAACACTCATCGCGACACCTCGTGGTGGCGATGCTCAGCCAGGATCGCTTGCCCCTCCCCGAGAGCCGGTGGTGCGGCAACTTCCTTGCGCGGCAGGGGTTTCTGGGTGCTTCGGACCGTCAGATGCGTCATGTCGTTGACCAGGTCGAGCTTGTTGACCGTCAGCTCGATCACGGCGCCGGGGATCACCGGAGCCACGAGGGCACGGATCTCGGCGTCGTCGTGATAAGCCCGGTCGAGGACCACCTGGGTGGTCACCGTACGGCGAGCCAGGCGCGGGTGGTCACCGACGATGAGCACCACGACCACCAGGGCCATCAGGGCCAGGCTGATCACCGGGTCCAGGCTCAACCCGGCGATCAGCCCCAGGGAGAGCGCCGCGAAGTAGTAGGCGATGTCGCGGTGCGACACCTCCTCGGAGCGGAGTCGAATGATCGACAGGACCCCGAACAGCCCGAGACCGAGCCCGGCGCCGACGGTGCTGGAGGCCAACGCGGCCGACACCGCCAGGACGCCGACATTGACCACCAGGAAGGCGACCATGAGGTCCCGGCGACCGTGGCGGGGGAGGTACACGGCAAAGACCAGGATCACCATCGCGACCAGGTCCGCGCCGAGGAGCAGCAGAGACATCACCGATTTCCCTTCGTGTCAGGTGGTGTTCACAGTCCAGCGAGGGGCTCTGTGGTGACGATGGGTTGCTGCTGTGGGCCGCCTGTGAGGTCGCTGAAGAACGGCGGGCGCCCCCCTTCGCGGGCCCGGGCCGCTGGTGGCAAGCTGAGGACATCAGGTCAACCCTTGGAAGGGACTTCTCATGACCACTCATCGCCCGTTCGGCCGCACCGGCGTCAAGGTCAGCCCGCTCACCCTGGGCGCCATGAACTTCGGGGCGTACGGCAACCCGGACCACGACGACTCGATCCGCATCATCCATGCCGCCCTCGACGCCGGGATCAATCTCGTCGACACCGCTGACGTCTACTCCCAGGGCGAGTCGGAGGAGATCGTCGGCAAGGCGCTCGCCGGAGGTCGCCGTGACAATGTCTTCCTGGCCACGAAAGTGCACGGTCGCCTCGGACCGGACATCAACCAGTTCGGCAACTCGCGCCGCTGGATCATCCGCGAGGTCGAGGACAGCCTGCGCCGTCTGCAGACCGACTGGATCGACCTCTACCAGGTGCACCGGCCGGAGCCGGACACCGACATCGATGAGACCCTCGCAGCGCTGAGCGACCTGGTCCACCAGGGCAAGATTCGCTACTTCGGCACCTCCACCTTCCAGCCCAGTCAGTTGGTCGAGGCCCAGTACGTGGCCATCACCCGGGGCCGGGAGCGGCCGGTGTCGGAGCAGCCCCCGTACTCCCTGGTGGTCCGCGGCATCGAACGCGAGATGCTTCCGGTCGCCCAGCAGCACGGGCTGGCAGTGCTGCCCTGGTCACCCCTGGCCGGTGGATGGCTGTCGGGGCGTTACCGCCGCGGCGAGGAGATCACCCCGTCGCGTCGGGCGGAGCAGAATCCGGGTCGTCACGATCCCACCCGCCCCGACAACCAGCAGAAGCTGGAGGCGGTGTACGCCCTCGCTGAACTCGCCGACGAGGCCGGCCTGACGATGATCCAACTCGCACTGGCGTTCGTGCTCGAGCATCCGGCCGTCACTTCGGCGATCATCGGTCCGCGCACCATGGAGCACCTGGAGGCTGCGCTCGGGGCTGACGAGATCGTGCTCGACCCGGGGATCCTCGATCGGATCGACGCGATCGTGCCGCCCGGCGTCAACCTCAGTGAGGCTGACGGCGGCTACCAGCCGCCCTCGATCGTGGATCCGGCGCAACGTCGGCGACATCACGCACCGAGCGCCTGAGTTGCTCATGGCCGGCTGAGCCGGCCGGAGTCCGTGTCGGGGTGGCCGGAACTGAACTGGCCGTAACTGCGGCGGTACGCCGACGGCGTCATGCCGGTCTCGGTACGGAAGGCGTGGGACAGGGCGAACTGGTCGCTGTAGCCGCACCGCCGGGCCACGGCTGCGAGTGTCAGGTCGGTCTCCGAGAGCAACCGCCGCGCCGCCGCGAGGCGAACCTGCAGTCGGTAGGCGTGCAGGGTGGTGCCGGTCGCAGCGACGAACCTGCGGCGCAGGGTCGAGGCCCCCATGCCCACCGAGCGGGCCAGTGCCGTGTAGTCGAGGTGGTCGCTCAGCTCCGAGCTCCCGGACTCGCTCGACAGTTCAGCGAGCACGGTGACCAACCACGGCTCCGGACCGGGGATCGCCGACCCGGCCGCAGCCAGGTCCAGCACGATCGCCTCGATCCGGTTGGCGTACCGCTCCTGTCCGAGGCGGCCGCCAACCTCGGCGAGACGACGTGCCTCGTCCATCCGAGCCGGCCAGTCGATCCCGGGCGGCGCAGCGAAGGGCTGCTCGGCGATCAGGCCGCGGGCGAGCCACTCGAAGGCCGTACGGCCGGTGAATGCCAGGTGCCGGTGGTCCCAGGTGGCACCGGGATCGGTCGAGCCGAACGCGAACCGTGGACCCGGATGGCAGTACCAGAACCACCCGGCGTGGAGTTCACTCGCCGACCCGTCACGCCGGACGGTCACCGAGCCGGACGCGATGTACTGCAGGGAGATGTAGCCGTCGAACACCTTGTCCAGCCGCGCTCGACACCGGGGCTGGTGACTGCTGTGCACCTCGACGACATCCACGAACGCCTCCTGGCGTGAGCGAGCAGATTTTACACAACCCGGTCACGTCGGCCATGGCGCCCGCAGCGCTGCTGCGGCGACGCTGGTGACCATGACGACCACCACGGACACCACGAGCTCCGCCGACACCACCCGCGACCCGGTGAACCACGTCGATCTGACCGACGGTGAGGTGAACTTCTACCGCCGCGAAGGCTGGCTGTACGTTCCCGGCCTGCTGGGCGCCGAGGTGACCGCCATGCTGCGCGACGACGTCCTCGCCCTGATGGACCGCATCGGCGGTTGGCAGGGCGCGAAACTGCGCCAGTCCTCGCAGTACCTCCCGGGCTCCCCGATCGACCGGCACGTCCACAGCCCGGCACTGCACGACCTGGCCGGTCGCCTGCTCGGCGGCGACCCCGTCCTGTGGTTGCCCTTCACCGCCGTCAAGGGACCCCAGGGCGGCACCTTCAACTTCCACCAGGACAACAACTACACCCCGCTCGACGCACCGGCGCTCAACATCTGGGTGGCCCTGGTCGACATGGGCCCCGAGCTGGGAACACTGCAGATCGTGCCCCAGTCGCACCGGTCCGGGACCCGGGGAGCGGAGATCCTGGAGGACGGGCACCGCGCCATCCGGATCGCCGAGTCCGACTTCATCCCGATGCGACTGCGCGCCGGCGACGCCGTGGTGTTCTCGCGCGACACCATCCATGGCTCCGGGCCCAACACGATGCCGACCCCGCGGGTGGCGTATGCCGTGCAGTTCTGCCGCACCGACGCCCACTACCCCGATCCCGACGGCGGCGCACCGGTGTCGGCCAGCGAACGACCCAAGTACGGCCACACCCATCACGCCACGACCGACATCGAGGTGCCGACCACCCGCATCGACGGACACTGACGCGGTGACGGCCCGTCAGTCGAGGACCCGCACCTGACGATCGGCGGTCGTCCCGGCCAGGTTCCGTACGGAGGCAAGAATCCCCGGGTCGACGACCAGTGCGACGCACTCGCCGCGATACTGGTCCACCAGCTCATCAACGAGCTCGACCGTGCCTGCGGCCGAGTCGAGGCGGGCATCGTCGATCGCGGCAGCGACAGCGGGGGCGAGCAATCCCCGTACGGTCCGGGCGACGTGCTCGTGACCGAGCACCTCGGCTGCGACCGGCCCCGCCGGGTCGCTGCAGAGCACGATCCGGGCCGGACAATGGAGCTCGCTCACACCACCATCGTGCCACCGGGTCGCGAGTGCCGATAACGAGTGTCGCGACACGGCTTCGCCTGTCATCATGGACGGCCCATGAACGACGACGACCAGACTCCTGCCCTGGCCCGGCTGCACGACGAGACGACCGACGTGCGCCGGGTCTTCGCGCTGCTCGCCGACCTGTTCACCGACACCCGCCCGGCTGACCGGGAGAGTGCCGACCTGTTCGCCGCCACCGCTCTCGGCCAGCCCTACCCGACGCTCGTCGTCCAGCGGGCAGCCCTGACGGCGAACCAGCGCCTCGGCTGTGGCGCCCTGCTCACCGAACTCGTCGCCACCCACCAGGCACCGCTCGGCCCCGGCGAGGACGAGGAGGGTCCGGCGAAGTGGCAGCGGTTCGAGCTGGGCGGCGACCACCGCACCGTCCTGGTGCACGCATCCGCCCACTTCGCCGCCGGCACGATCGCCGGGGTCGACGTCGTGGTCCGGATCAGTGACGGCGCGGAGACCTACAAGGGCAACCACGAGCTGCAGGTGATCAGCCGCGCTGAGGACAAGGTCGCGGCGGCCGAACTCCTCACCACCGTGCTCGATCGGGTGCGGAGCGACTTCCAACTGCTCCGCGGCAAGTTCCTCGAGGCGGACGAACGCCAGGGCGTTGTGCTCTCCGTACGGGAGAGTCCCGCCTCGTCCCGGGACGAGGTGGTCGTACCCGACGAGGTGTGGACCGAGCTGGATCTGAACGTTGCCGCACTCACCACCCGTCGCGAGCTGATGCGTCAGCTCGACCTGGGCACCCGGCGTGGTGTGCTGCTGGCCGGCCCTCCGGGCGTGGGCAAGACCGCGGTGATCCGCGTGCTCGCCACCGAGCTGCTCGCCAGGGGGTTCACCGTGATCGCCGTGACACCCGCCATGGCCAGGTCGGACCTCGCGGCGGTGTACGCCGAGACGGTCGATCTGGCCCCGGTGGCGATCCTGCTCGACGACCTGGACCTGATCGCCGGGGCACGACGAGGCACCGACAGCGGGCTGGCACTGGCGAACCTGCTGTCCGCCCTGGACGGCACCGGTGCGTACCAGGACGTCCTCACCCTCGCCACGACCAACGATCCGACGGCCCTGGACGCTGCGGCGGTCCGCTCGGCCCGGTTCGACGCCATCATCGAAGTGCCGGCGCCGGACACGGCAGCGTCGCGGACCATCCTGGACCGCTACCTCGCCGGGATCGAGCATCACGTCGACACCGCCCACGTCGCTCTCACCCTGCCGGCCGGGCTGTCCGGCGCCGACCTGCGCGAGGTCGTCCGACGGGCGGTCCTGGCGCACGGTGAGGACCTCGACACCGCCGCCGTGCTGGACGTGGTCGCCAGCGGGCGGTTCCGCGCCGAGGTGCCGACCGGCGAATACCTCTGACTCGTTGTCGCCCGACCCACGTTCCCGGGGGAACGTCATCGGCTCGCGTTCCCGCGGGAACGTCATCGGCTCGCGTTCCCGGGGGAACGCCACTGGCCCGCCCGGAACGAATCCGGACGGGCCAGTGAGCGGTCAGCAGGTGTCGAGGCTTAGGCCTCGGCCACCACCTGCAGGCCGAAGTGCGCGGTCACCGCGTCGTGCAGTTTCACACCGAGGGTGTGGGTGCCCACGGCCTTGATCGGCTTGTTGATCACGACGTTGCGCTTGTCGACGCTCGGGCCGCCGGCCTTCTTGATCGCGCCTGCGACCAGGGCCGGCGTGACGGCGCCGAACAGCTTGCCGGTCTCCGATGCGCGGACCGGGAGCTGCACCTGCAGCCCCTCGATCTGCTCGCGGACCTCGTTCGCGTGGTCCAGGTCGCGGATCTCGCGGGCCTCACGGCTCCGCTTGATGCCGGCCACCTGGCTGTCGGCGCCACGGGTCCACCGGATGGCGAAGCCACGCGGCAGGAGGTAGTTGCGGCCGTAGCCGTCCTTGACCTCGACGATGTCGCCGGCGATGCCCAGATGGGGAACCTCAGCGGTCAGGATGAGCTTCATGCTGGTTCCCTTTCTCAGCGCGCCGTCGACGCGTACGGCAGCAGGGCCACCTCGCGAGCGTTCTTGATGGCGATCGCCACCCGGCGCTGGTCCTGGACCGAGAGTCCGGTGACGCGACGGGCGCGGATCTTGCCACGCTCGGAGATGAACTTGCGAAGCAGTGCGACGTCCTTGTAGTTGACCTCGCCAATGCGGGTCGACTTGGTCGGCGCAACCCGCTTCTTGGGCTTGCGGCTTGGTGCGGCCATTGTGGTGCTCCTCTCGGATGCCCGACGGGTGTCGGAATGTGCCTGTGGATGGACTGTTCAGTTGTGTGGTCGGTCTCGACACGCTCGCTGGTCTCGACACGCTCGCTTGCGCTCGCTACTCGACCCAGGACGCTCGCTACTCGACCCGCGTGGATCAGAAGGGGGGTTCGTCGTTCTGCGGGGTGGCCCAGGGGTCGTTGCCCCCGCGTCCGCCCTGCTGACCGCCGCCCTGCGAGCCGCCGCCCCAGGGATCGTCACCGCCGCGGTTGCCGCCCTGGCCGCCGCCACCCCCACCGGAGTAGCCGCCACCCTGGCCGCCGCCACCCCCACCGGAGTAGCCGCCACCCTGGCCGCCGCCGTAGCCGCCGCCACCGCCCTGACCCCCACCGGAGGTCCGGGTGACCTTGGCCGTGGCGTATCGCAACGCCGGACCGATCTCGTCGACGTCGAGCTCGAAGACCGTGCGCTTCTCGCCCTCACGGGTCTCGTACGAACGAGCCTTCAATCGGCCCTGCACGATGACGCGCATCCCCTTCTGCAGCGACTCGGCGACGTTCTCCGCCGCCTGGCGCCACACAGCGCAGTTGAGGAACATGGCCTCCCCGTCGCGCCACTCGTTCGACTGACGGTCGAACGTGCGCGGCGTCGAGGCAACGGTGAAGTTGGCCACGGCTGCACCCGAGGGGGTGAAGCGCAGCTCGGGATCCGCAGTCAGATTGCCGACCACGGTGATGATGGTTTCGCCTGCCATGTGTCTCTCCGCTGTGAGTCGTGGATCTTTGCCGTCGTCAGCCTGCCACCCACCGGTGACAACCTCCGTACGGCAGTGAGCCTCAGTGCAGTTCGGGCCGCAGGACCTTCGTACGCATGATGCTCTCGTTGATCGACATCAGACGCTCCAGCTCCTTGATGGTGGCCGGCTCGCAGGTCACGTCGAGGACCGCGTAGATCCCCTCGGACTTCTTGTTGATGTCGTAGGCGAGACGACGACGACCCCACAGGTCCACGTTGTCCACCGTGCCACCACCCTCGGTGATGGTCTTCAGGTGCCCGTCGATCGTGGGCTGCACCTGGCGGTCGTCGGTGTCGGGATCGATGATCACCATGACTTCGTACTTACGCATACGCAACTCCACCTCCTCTGGTCTCTGGCGGCCACGGGACGTCCCCGTGGCAGGAGGGCGTAATGCAGTTGGCCGACGTAGGGTCGGCCAGCCGCACACTCTACTGCACGTCGCACCCGGAGCCCGAATCGCCTCCGGTGCGACATCGGAGGCGACGAGCGCCCGTACGCTGGGGCCATGATCTTCATCTGCGTCAAGTGGAAGGTGAAGCCGGAGCACGCCGAGGCCTGGCCGGAGATCACCCGGTCCTTCACCGAGGCCACCCGCGCCGAGCCGGGCAACCTGTTCTTCCAGTGGTCCCGCAGCATCGACGATCCGTGTGAGTACGTCCTGATCGAGGCCTTCGCCGAGGATGCGGCCGAAGCGCACGTCACCTCCGCACACTTCCGTACGGCCCAGGCCGAGTTCCCGCCGTACCTGCAGCAGACACCGCTGGTGCGCAACCAGGTCATGCCCGGAGACCACTGGGACACCCTCGGTGAGTTCACCGTGGGCTGACCTCAGCGTGCCGAAACGGTCGGTGGCCGGTGGCAGGCTGGCCCCGTGCCTGAACGACCGCCGGTCCCGGAGTGGATGATCGACCGTCTCGCCGCGGTGCTGGAGACATTCCCCGAGTGCGTGCCCGAGGACGCCTGGGTGGGGACGCGATGGAGGGTCGGGCAGGCCACGATCGCGCATGTGTTCGGCGGCGAGGACCAACTGTTCCGGATCGTGTTCCGCGCCGAGGCCGACGAGGTGATGGCCTTCGAGCTGATGGGGCCGCCCTACTTCCGCGCCGGCTGGAGCGACAACGTGGTCGGCCTGGTGATCGACGACGACACCGACTGGGACGAGCTGACCGAGCTGCTGACCGACTCCTTCCACGTGCAGGCCCCGGCCAGGCTGTCGGCCGACGTGCCCCGCCCCTAGGCTGCGACGTCATGGCCCCCACCAGACCGGAGTTCTCGATCCGGGCGCGTCGCCCGGACGACCTGCCCGCGCTCGCGGCCCTGCTCGAGCGGCAGCAGCCGACGAGCCACTACCCGATGGTGTGGCCGTTCCCCGGCGGGGTCGAGCCCTTTCTCGTACGGGACGGGGAGGTGGGCGCCTGGGTCGCCGAGCTCGCCGACGGAACGCTCGCCGGACACGTCACGCTGACCTCGGTCGACGACGATGAATTGGGCCACGCCTGGGCGGCGGCGCACGGAGTGACCGTCGACCAGTTGCGATGTGTGAGCGTGCTGTTCACCGACCCGGAGCTCGCCGGCGCCGGGCTCGGCTCGGCGCTCCTCGAGCATGCGACCAGGGTCGCCTCGCTCGACGGCTATCCGGTACTGGACGTCGTCACCACCTCGCAACGACCGGTCCAGCTGTACCAGCGCCGCGGTTGGCGGATCGTCGCCACGCTGCCCGCCCCGTGGCACCCCGACATCGACCTGCAGATCCATCTGATGGTGCACGCGCGGATGGCGCCCACCGAAGCGGTTGATGATCGGCACAGCGGAGACACCGCAGCCGCAAGGTAGGTTGCTCTGTCGTGGGGCAGGCCATCTCGACGAGCGCACGCGCGCGAACCCGCTGGTGGCGGAACCCGTACCCGTGGATCGTGCTGGCGATGCTGGCCCTCGCCGTCGTCCTGACCGTTCCGGCGCCGGTGGCCAACGACATCAGGTACGAGGCCGGCACCCACTTCACCTCGGTGTACGGGGTCGCCGACACCTTCTCCCACCGGCCACTGATGCACCGCTTCCTGACCGAGGCGTTGTTCCGGCCACTGTGGCTGGTGACCGGCGGCGACCGGGTCGCCTTCGAGATGGGCCTGCGAGTCGCCGCCATCGTCATCTGCGGCATCGCCTGCGCCCTGTTGTGGTTCGGGCTGCGGCGCCGAGTGCCCCGGTTGGCCTCCCCGATCAGCGTGGCGACGTGGGCCGCCCTGATCCTGTGCAGCACCGGGATCGCGTGGGAACCGGATTGGCTGGCGATCGTGTTCACCGTCGCCGGGATCGGAGCCGCACTGATGGGCCGGCCTCGTCGCGACTCCGCCTGGGCCGGGCCCGCCGGACCGATCGTCGGTGGTGTGTTGCTGGCGGTCGCCGCGTGCATCAAGTACCTGACGCTGCCGATCGCGCTCATCGGACTGCTGGCGATCCTGCTGCTGGACCAGCACGAGCACAACGGCGGCTGGGAGCGCCCACGGATCAACCTCCGGGGGTTGCGCAACATCCGGGCCAGCCATCCACGCTTCGTGACCGCGCTGTTGGCCGCCGTGGTGAGCGGAGTGCTGTGGGTCATCGCCCAGGCCGTGTTCTGGCCGTGGGAGATCCGCTGGATGCTGGACTCCTCGCAGATGCAGCCACGCCGGCCGTTCCTCGACCACATCGGGCTGACCTTCGAGCTGCTCGGCAACGCGATGATCATGTGGCCGGCGGTGGCGCTGATCCCCGCCAGTCTGGTACGTGCCACGCGTACCGAGAAGGTCATCGTGTGGAGCGCCATGGTGCTGGCGTGGATCCCGGTGCCGGCGCAGCAGCAGTACTTTCCCTACCACGCAGCAGCTCTGCCGGTGATCGGTGCGATCGCCCTGGTGATGGGGGTACGCCGGGGTGGCAGCTGGCTCGCCGTGTACGCCCTGGTCGGCACCCTCGGTTCACTGCTGGTCCTGACGCAGCTCGACTCGACCACCCGGGTCGCCTGGATGTGGCCGATGGTGGCCATCTGGGCCCTGTACGGACTGGGTGGTGCGCTGGTGCAGCGGCGGCGGATCCACGCCTTCCCGGAGCGTCGCACGCGGGCGCTGTCGGCGCTGGCGGCAGCGGTCGGGGTCGTCACCCTGGTCCCGGTCTCGCTGCCCGTCGCCCCCTGGTCGGTGACGCTGAACCCGTCACGCGACTTCTCCACCCGGGCCTCGCTCGACGAGAACATCGGCCTGTTCGGCTCCGGGGAACAGATCCGGGCGGCGATCGGCGCCGACACCCCGGTCCTGTACCTCGCCTTCGGTGACCAGGTCTACGCCGTCGGCAACCCCACGTACTGCAACTTCCCCACCAACGTGTTCGTGCAGCGCGGCGAGTGGGAGGCACCGATCCTGGTGACGAAGACGTACGCCGACGACCTCGCGTGCCTGGACGATCCGCGCAACAAGTACCTGGTGTGGGACAAGGAATTCGTCACCGAACGGCGCCAGCCGCCGGCCGTGATCGAGCGGATCAACCGCAACTTCGACTGCGACAACGCCCCGGTCTACAACATCCTCACCGTCTGTCCACGGCGGGCCTGAGCCGGCCCGGGAGAACGCCATGGACGACACGCTCCGGGTCTCCAGCCTCGGCTTCGACGCGAGTGACGCCACCGACGCGCTGCAGGCTGCCCTGGACGGCGAGGCCGCCACCGTCATCATCGACGACATCGGCACCGACTGGATCACTCGCCCACTGTTCCTGCGCCGCAGCAACGTCAGGCTGCACATCGAACCGGGCGTGGTCGTCCGGGCACTGCCCGGCGGCTACCCACACCCTCGTGACTCACTGCTGACCGTCCGGGACTGCAGCGGTGTCCGGATCAGCGGGTACGGGGCCACCTTCGCCATGAACAAGGCCGAGTACGCCACACCGCAGTGGCGAATGGCGCTGAAGCTGTGGGGCGTGACCGACGCCGTCATCGAAGGCCTGACCCTGCGCGACTCCGGTGGCGACGGTGTCTACATCGGGCGGAGTCCGGGAACGCCGGTCTCCAGTGCGGTGGTGTTGCGGGACCTCCTCTGCGACGGCAACGCCCGTCACGGCCTGAGCGCGGTGTCGGTGGCCGGGCTACGGGTGGAGGGGTGTGCCTTCGTACGGACCGAAGGGTCGGCACCCCAGTCGGGCATCGAGTTCCGGACCAACTTTCCCGAGGAGCAGCTGACCTCGATCCTGGTCGTCGACTGCGTCTGCGAGGCCAACGTCGGCAGCGGCATCGAACTGGTCGGCGGCGGCCTGACCACCAGGTCGACCCCGTTGTCGGTCCGCGTGGTCCGTTCCACCATCGGGGTGCAGGGCAACGGCGGACCCCAGGTGCTGTTCGGTCCGAGCGACAGCGACACCTTCGCCGGATCGTTCGAGATCGAGACCTCGGTGTTCCACACCGAGCCGGCGGCCAGCGCGGTGGAGGTGATCTCGCGTGAACCGTCCGGGCCCCGGACCCGCACCGTGCACTGGGACTCCGGTGTCGCGCCGGCCACGCGGCAGCCGATCCTGCTGCTGTCGCGCGGCGATGTCGTCAGCGGCAATCTCACCCTCACCAACTGCGTGCTGGTCCCCGGTGATCGACCTCTCGGCGGTGGCGAGATGGAGCTTCGTGCCAGCGCCTCCGCGGTCCGAGGTGGCCAGCCGGTGATCCTCACCTTCTCTCGCAGCGGCGCCGATCGTGACGACCTGAGCCAACCCGTTGCCGCGACCTGGAGTCGAGCGGGGAGCGCTCGGGAACGGTACGACTACGGCGGTCTCACCGGTGCCGTGGTGATCCCGGCCGGGCAACGGGAGACGAGCCTGACCGTACGCACCCTGCCACGGCACCGGCCGGACGGTCCCCGCATTCGCACCGTCGTGTTCAATCTGGACAACCCGTCCGGCGATTCCACCGGGTCGGTGGCGGTCCAGATCCACGGCTGAGTGCCGCGCCTTCGTGCCACGGGGAAAGCCGGCAGGTTCAGCGGCGCGGTGAGGTGGTGTCGACGATCGGGAACGGGCAGTCGCCGAAGTCGGGGACCTCGAGCCGGGCGCCACCCTGACGGGCCGAGTCCCAGGCGATGATCCCGGGCAGATTGATCCGAGCCGCCTTCCAGGCGTTCACCGGAGGCTGCTGCCCAGCCGCCACGGCGCGGACGAAGTCGTCAGCCAGGAAGTGGTGTGAGCCACGGTGGCCGTTGTGGACCCCGTCGTACTCGACCGGAAGGCGGGTCCGGTCCTGGACCCGGGCGCAGCCGGAGGTGAAGTCGTCCAGCAGTGCCTCGTCGATGCCGAGTTCCGAAGCAGGCAACGGTTGTGAGGCATCGGTGCGCAGCTCGGCGGTCAGGTCGAGGGTGTCGGTGCGGTTGATGTAGCGGGTGCCGAACCCGGACTGCTCCAGCACACCGTCCGTCCCGAACCAGCGGAACGAGGAGTCGAAGCCGTTGCGGCCCTGACCGACGCGGCGGAACTCGTTGGTGCGGATCATCCCGTTGTCGACGGTCTCGAACAGGGCCGTCATGTTGGAGAAGTCGTTGCCGAACATCGACACCTCCTTGTCGAACACCCCGTCGCCACGATCATCGACCGACCCGAGTGCACTCACACTGGTGATGCGGGTGTCCCAGACACCGAGGACGCCGCCGATGGCGTGAGTGGGGTAGAGCATCGGCGGGTAGGACGCCGTCGCCTTCCAGTTCTCGCCGCCGGAGTACTGGTAGGCCGCATAGAAGCCGTGGTCCATGTCATGGGTGTAGTCGCCCTCGGCGTAGAACAGCCGACCGAAGCGTCCTTCGGCCCGGGCCTGGCGGGCCCAGCAGGCGACCGGATAGTAGTAGTGGGTCTCGCCCATCATGTAGACCTTGCCCGAGGCCAGCACCCCGTCGATGATGCCCTTCACCTCGTCGACCGTGGTCGCCTGCGGCACCGCCGAATACACATGCTTGCCCGCCGCCAACGCCTCGATCGCCATCGGCGCATGCATCCACCGCTGCGTCATCAACGCGACCGCATCGACATCGGAGGCCAACATCTCCTCGAAGTTCGCCATCGTGCCGGCGAAGCCGTGCTTCTCCTTCAACGCCTCGGCCCGCTCCGGGATCAGGTCGGTC